>Ga0214917_10003152_pt1 | contig 19332 bp, 14 predicted proteins | sample LL_1208_BB_MetaG_FD_177983 | JGI IMG/M metagenome (GOLD analysis project Ga0214917, IMG submission 177983) | Freshwater microbial communities from Lake Lanier, Atlanta, Georgia, United States - LL_1208_BB | ecosystem: Environmental > Aquatic > Freshwater > Lake | place: USA: Georgia | collected...
CTAGACTTAGCAAAACATTATTGTAAGTTTAATCTTATTCTTGATGATACATATATAGTAAGAGGTAATTTAAGAGGTTTTCTAGAAAGTGTCCGATCTGATCAATTGAGTGATAGTCATAGTATATATATACAAAGCGATGATATATTATATTGTTCAAATCGTATAACGAAATCAGAAACTGATTTACGTTATATATATAAGATACACGAAGTTATATCGAATGAAAATAATGTAAATGTTATGATACCATATGAAATATGTTATATTGATGATATTAAAAATCCATATATGGAAAAAAGAACACGCGATAGAAAAAAATTAGACATAAAATTATTAAATGAAATGGTAGAAGAAGACCCAGAAAATCCACGACATTACTATTATTTAGCACAAACATATAAAATATTAGAAGATTATGAGAAAGCAGAAGAATATTTATTAAAAAGAATTAATCATAAGAATAAAGGTTTTATGAGTGAATTAATTGATTCTTATTTTGAATTGGCAAGATTATATAATTTTAATTTAAATAAACCGTGGGAAGAATGTTTGAAATATTATAATATGTCATATGAATTAGATAAAGGACGCCCAGATAGTTTATATTTCATTGGTATGCATTATTATATTAATAATGATTATATGAAAGCATTTGATTATTTCAAACAAGCTTTTAATATTGGATTTCCAATTGAGAAACAGTATAGCTTAAAACCAACACTATCCTATTTACATTTACCAAAAGTATTAATTCCTTTATGTTTTAATTTTAAAGATTTTGATTTGGGAATAAAGGCTTGTGACTTATATGCTAAAAATAACCCACCAGATAAAACTATTAATGATTGGTATACTATTATGCAACAAATGAAAATTCTTCCTAAACTTCAGCCTCCGATGATATTTGACAAAAAAGTCATTTGTTTCATTGCGGATGGGGGGTATAGTGAGTGGAATGGTAATAGTATTGATAATGGGATAGGTGGTTCTGAGAAATATATCATAATGATGGCTAAATATATGAGAAAACATTTTGATGGGATAATATTAGTCTTTTGTAATACTAGTACTATGGTTGAATGTGATGGAGTAAAATATATTCCACTAAATAATATTTATATATCTCTTACAACTCATTATATTGATTATTGTATTATAAGCCGTTATTCACATTTTATTCCATTGGCAACAAATAGTTATGCTGATAAAATATATGTTGTTGCACACGATGTATTATTATCAGGTGATGTTATAATTGATTCTCCAAAGTTAAAAAATATTATTTGTTTAACAGAATGGCATAAAGAATATTTCCTTGAAAAACATCCAAGTTTAAAAGAAAAAACAATTGTTATTGGAAATGGGATAGAACCATTTACTGTTCAACCAAAAGGAAAAAAACCGTTCAAATTTATATATTCATCAGCCGCAAATAGGGGATTAATAGTATTATTAGAAATGTGGAAAGATATATTAAATATCATTCCAGAAGCAGAATTGCATTGTTATTGTGATATTGATAATAAGTATATCAATATTACAGACAAAGATATGATGGAAGATATACGCAAATTATGTATATCTGTGAAAAATGTATATATGCACGGTTGGGTTAACAGAGAAACATTAGAAGAAGCGTGGAATAGTTCGAGTATTTGGCTTTACCCTTGTATATTCAAAGAAACCTTTTGTATTACTGCACTAGAGGCAGCCATATCGAAAACACTTGTAATTACCAATAATCTGGCTGGATTAAATGAAACAGTTGGTAATCGCGGGATAGTTATTAATGGGAGTGCGAGAACGGAAACATGGAAGAATATGGTATTAGAAGTATTAAAGACTATTACAAATAATTATAGTAATTTATTAAATAATAATTATAATTACGCAATGGAGAATACTTGGGAAATCCAAGCAAAGAAAATGTTAAAATTATTTGATATAGATAATAATGATGCTAGAAATACATTCCAGTGGACGGCGATTCTTATGAATAATTTAAATAAATAAACTTAAATTTCAACAACTGACATTCTTATATTCATATTATCGCTTATACTACCTGTAACAGTATTAGCATTGTCATTTGATATAGTAAAATAGCAACTAGTTGTTCCAGTGATAATTGCAACTGCCGAAAAATTTAAACCACCACTATAATAATTTTTTTGAGTTCTTGTTTTTAATGTTGGAGTACCATCGTAGATTCGTATTGAATAATCACCACCTGTTGCTGTAGTAATATATGTATATAAGGTTACATCTACCATATAAGTTTTAGATGCTGACATACCAGATATTGTACCAGAAGTATTAATAGTTAGAACATTCACATTATTATATGTTGTTGGTGCACTAGACCAATAAAATCCCGGTCCACTTGCTGTTTGTAAAAAATTTTGTTCTGTTGATGTAGAATTAAATGCAGATGATGATGATATTAAACCATACATATTTATATATGCCCAATCTTTCGCTCCAGATGATGCTCCATATGTAATTTCTTTTGTGCTTGTATTATAATTTAATGTTTGTAATCCACCACTTGTATCATTGCGAATTGGGTCTACATAAAAACGGGATGTTCCACCAGTACTAAATCCGACTCCTGTTGCATTTAGTATAATTGTATTATTATCTTGATTTGTTTGACCAGCATTTGCACCAATTGCAATACAATTACTACCCATACCAGTAAAGCCCGCTGATGTACCAATAGCAATACTATTATTGCCCATATTATCATTACCAGCATTTTTACCTATTGCAACTGTGCTATAACTTTGTTCATTACCGCCTGCTCCATTACCAATCGCAATTGCATCATTGTCTTGTTGTGTATTACCAGCATTACTACCAATTGCCACACTATTATTGCCCATGTTATTATAACCAGCATTATTGCCAATTGCAATACTACTTGTACTCATATTTGTATAACCAGTATTATAACCAATTGCAATAGAATAAGGTAATTGATTATTTGCACCAGCATTTTGACCAATTGCAATACTATATACTCCCATATTTGTGAAACCAGCAGCTGGTCCTATTGCAATAGCACCATTATTTTGTTGATATCTACCTGCAAGATATCCTATTGCAATACTAGTATTTCCCATACCAGTACTACCAGCATAATTACCAATAGCAACACAATTTTGTCCCATATTTGTAAAGCCGGCAGATGTTCCAATTGCAATTGATTCAGAACCCATATTTGCATGACCTGCAAATGACCCAAGTGCAATTGAATAGTCTCCTTGTGTTATATAACCTGCTAAACTACCTATTGCAATTGTTTCAATTCCTTGTGATATATCTCCTGAACTATTTCCAATTTTAATCATATCATTTGTAAAAAGAATTCTATTATTCCCTAATTCTAAATTATTATTATTAGTCCATTTAGTTCCATTGTATTGTAAGGTTTGATATTGTGCCAATACACCGAATGTTACATCAGAAAGTGCAGATAATTGTGTAACACCAGATGAAGATGTTGCATTAACCCACTTAGTACCATTATATTGTAAAACTTGTGATGCTGTTAAAGATGATAATGTTACATCTGATATATTGGCTATTGTATTGGGCATATAAGTAACTTCTTTTGTTGTTGTATTATATGCTAAAACATTTGATCCAGTATTATTTGCTATCGGTGCAATGGTAAGACTATTATTACTATTATTACTTAGAGTAGAACCAGTTGCATTAATTACGATACTATTATTATTCATATTTGTCATCCCAGCATATGCTCCTATTGCGATACTATTATTTCCCATGTTTGTATATCCTGCATTCATACCAATTGCAATACTATTAGTACCCATTGCTTGATAACCGGTACGATAACCAATTGCAATCGCATTTTTTTTCATATTTGCATATCCGGCAGAATCACCAACTGCCACGCTCGATATTCCTTGGCTTTCACTTCCTGCCATGTTACCAACTGCAACTGCATTTACACCTTGGGTAATATAACCTGCCTGAGGTCCAACCGCGACTGCTCTTGTTCCTTGTCCTATATGTCCTGTATCATTACCTAGTGCGATTGAATATTGTGATTGACTTGAACTACCTGAACCGTTACCTATTGCTATACTGTTTTCTAATTGATTTGTTTGCCCGGCATAAGTACCAATACTTATACTATATGTACCTTGATTTTTTTGTCCAGCAGCATAACCAACTGCTACGGCAAAATCTTTTTGCCCAATTGCGCCTGCTTGATTGCCAAGTTTAACTGCATTTGCCATTATCATATTATAGATAAAAATTGAAAATTTTTAATACTGCATATTTCATAATAAACTGACCTATTACATATGTCGTCCGCAAGTATGGCATCCACTAAGAGCCCCTTCGTTGGAGCTCAGTGCAAGAAGGCAGGTCAGTCAGAACTACCTTCCACTCATCGGATTGAGAAGGGTCCATCTGCCCCCATCTCAATGTGTACACTCAACCAGACACACAATGGCATTCCTCTCGGGTCTTCCCCACGACCCCCGCGACCAGCGCCGATCGTCCTGGCAAATCACCCCATTGACGCCATCGAGGAGGAGGCATCAGAGGCAGAGTTCCAGGCGGTAGAGCAACGATTCCTTGAGCGTTTTAGCGCAGAGCGAGAGAAGGACCTCCTCCGTTCGCAGAATCCCATCATCTCTGCCATCAAGGAGATTGTCAGCATCCGCAACTTCGACGACCCGATCCTCACAAAGCCAGCACCCTTCATTCCCAAGAAGCTCTACCTCGGCGACGCTAGCCACGCGATGGACATCAAGACCATCAAGGAGCTTGGCATCAACGCCATCCTCAACTGTGCATCGAGCGCCGTTCTCACTGACGCAGAGTACTACGATGAGAGCTTTGCCTACTACGAGTTTGCAGCAGAGGACCGGGGTGACTACGAGATGGCATCCCACATCGCAGAGGCACGCTCTTTCTTCACCCGCTGTATGGAGGAGGGGCGTGCAGTTCTCGTTCACTGTGCTGCTGGCATCAACCGAAGCGCCTTCATCGCCGTTTACCTCTACATGGTGATGACCGGCGTACCCCTTGTCAAGGCAGTAGAGCACTGCTTCGCCCTGCGCCCCATCATCCTCTGCAATGAAGGCTTTATCGACCAGCTCGTGGAGGTGGCAGAGGAGGAGGGACGGATCTGAAGAGAGAGGAGAGAGGAGAGAGCAGAGAGCAGAGAGCAGAGAGCAGAGAGCAGAGAGCAGAGAGCAGAGAGAAAATAAGAGAGAAAATAAGAGAGAAAATGTAAAAATTGTTTTAATATTAAAATAATTTTTAACAATAAAAAAATTGAAAGTTTTTTATAAATAACCATTGATATTATTAATAATGTCAATGGATATTGAAGATTTACATAGTAATTATAATACGGGTAATCTGCTTTTGCATAGTGATCCACGTGAAAATACACAGTGTGAAACTGTCTATAATATGATCAAGGAGATGGTTGCTAATATTAAGGCAAATCCATCTATTAATTATAATGAATGGAATAAGCATATGAGAAATATGAAGGTCAAGTACCATATTGCTCCATCGGTCATTACCCTTAATTATCATTACCGTAATCTAGTTTATCGTGGGGAAATCGACCCCTGCATCAAGTTTGAGCGATTCAATGTTCGCAAGGAAGCACGCTTTAACAGTGGTATCAATCAGGTCACTGTAATGTCATCCCCTTATCCAAATGGTCAGGCATTTAGTTGCGAGCATAATTGCTATTTTTGTCCAAATGAACCGGCTCACGAAGGAAATGGATACCAGGCACAACCTCGTTCCTATCTCTTCAAGGAGCCAGCTGTCCACCGTGGTAATATGAATAAGTTTGATGCAGCCTCACAGATGTGGGACCGTATGACGGTCCTGTCTCTAATGGGTAATTGTATTGTTGATAAGCTCGAAGTAATGGTTTTGGGTGGCACTTGGGGAAGTTATCCAATCGAGTATCGAATTGAGTTTGTGCGTGATTTGTATTATGCAGCTAATACTTTCTATGATGTGGAGAGGCGAGAGCGCTACACGATGGAGGAGGAAATTAATATTAATATGGATGCACGCTCTCGTATCATTGGTCTGACCTTGGAAACTCGTCCAGATCATGTCACAGCCGATGAGATTCTTCTGCTTCGCAAGATGAATTGTACTCGTGTTCAGATTGGTGTTCAGCATACAGATGACAACATTCTCAAGCACATTAACAGGGGATGTTATCTGGCTGATACCAAGCGAGCCATCAAGAATCTTTTGAATGTGGGATTGAAGGTAGATGTTCATATTATGTTTGATTTGCCTGGTTCATCTCCTGAGATGGATATGAAGATGATAGCTACGTTGGAGAATGATACTGATTTGCGTTTTGACCAAGCCAAGTTCTACCCTTTCCAGAGTGTCGATTGGACAGTAACCAAGACATGGGAGGATAGTGGCAAGTACTTGCACTATGATTTTGAGAGTCTGATTGAAGTTCTTATTTATGCCAAGGAAAAGACCTTCCCGTGGGTTCGCTTGAATCGTGTTATTCGTGATATTCCAAATAATTACATTCTTGCTGGTGTTGACCAACCCAATTTGCGCCAGGTTCTGGAAAAGAAGATGTGTGAGGCGGGAAAGAGTTGTAAGTGTATCAGGTGTCGTGAGCCTGGTAGCAATCGCGCTGCTCTGGAAAGAATTAAGGAGGCAGAGTTGAAGATTCGCGAGTATGAGGCATCAGGTGGAATGGAGTATTTCATTTCAATGGAGACACCAGATGAAAAGTATATTTATGGATTCTGCCGTTTGCGTCTTTCGGAGGAAATGGGATATGTGGATAGTATTGAGCCAAAGATTAGGAAGCATCACAATGCAATGGAAAAGATTAATATTTATCCTAATATTAATGGACTGGCAATGATTCGCGAGCTTCACGTGTATGGAGATATGACACCAGTTAGCGAGGATGGAATTGCGGTCCAACATCGTGGATTTGGAAAGAAGATGCTACAGCAAGCTGAGAGGATTGCAATGGATCACGGATACGTTGGGATGGCGATCATTTCTGGTGTTGGAGCACGACGCTATTATGAGAAGCACGGATATTCCCTAGAGAATGATTATATGGTCAAATTATTCGGATCGAATTATTTTGATTATTCTCAGTACATTGGAATTATTTTGACATTTGTGCCTATTTTCATTGTACTTTTGGCTATTTTCTTTTATTAAGATAAATAAATAATTTTATTTAAATACATATGTATGTATATTTTTAATGCACACTCCAACCCTTTGTTTAAACATGATTGTAAAAAATGAAAGTAAAATTATAACTAGAATGTTTGATACAGTTGTTAATATAATAGATAGCTATGTAATTTGTGATACAGGTTCAACAGATAATACTATTGAAGTAATAACTGAATATTTTAAAAAACATAGAATACCTGGTAAAGTGGTTGTTGAACCATTTAAAGACTTTTGTTATAACAGAAATTTTGCACTTAATAGCTGTGTGGGAATGGCGGATTATGTATTATTAATGGATGCAGATATGAAATTAATCGTTGGGAACTTTAATAAGAATAGATTATGGGATTATGATTGCTATCACATACTCCAAGGTAATGATGATTTTTATTATAAAAATATGAGGATTGTAAAAAATACAGGTGTGGCTTCATATATTGGTGTAACTCACGAATATCTCAATGTACCAGGTGAATTTCGTACTGGTGAATTTAAAAAGAATGAATTATTTATCAATGATATTGGTGATGGTGGATGTAAGAGCGATAAGTTTGAACGAGATGTGAGGTTATTAACCGAGGGGATAGAGAAGGAACCAAATAATGTCAGATATCATTTTTATCTTGCCAATACATTATTTGACCTGGGAAGGTATGATGAAGCAATATCATATTATAAAAAAAGAATTGAATTAGGTGGTTGGAAAGAAGAAGTATGGTTTAGTTATTTTAAAATTGGTATGGCATATAAAAATAAATCAGATATGGGAAATGCTATGAAATATTGGTGCGATGGTTTTGATTATTATCCTGAAAGACTTGAGGGCATATTTGAAATAATTCACCATTATAGAAATAACAGCAAGCAAAGAATTGGATATGAGTTTTATAAGATGGCAAAGACTATTCTAAATAAAAAATATAATTATGATGGATGTTTATTTCACCATAATGATGTATATAGTTATAAACTAGCTTATGAATTTACATTATTGGCTGCATATGTTGGAATATATAATATTAATAATGAAATAATAGCGATTCTTAATAATAGTAAAGTACAAGATATGAATAAAAATGTGATTAAAAATATGAAATTTTATAAATTTATATTAAATCAAAAGAATAGAAAAATATTTGATAATACTATTATAAAAAATGTAGAAGGAGTTGATATGACATTTTATTCATCATCGAGTTGTATGATAAATAATAATAACAATGATGGATATATTATGAACGTTCGTTATGTAAATTATTATATTAATGAAAATAATTTTTATGCAAATTGTGAAAAATATATAATTACTATTAATAAATGTTATACATTAGATAAAGATTTTAATATTATAAATGAAAAAATATTTGATATGCCATTTGATGGAAGACGATATATTGGAACAGAAGACGTAAGAATATTTTATAATAAATTTGAGAATAAATATGTTTTTCTTGGCACTGGTTTACAAAAAGATAATAATTTAGGAATTAATTATGGCGAGTATAATATTGAAAATTCTAAATTGGAAGATAATATATCCGAGTTAAAACAGAACTTTAAAAATACAGGATGTGAAAAGAACTGGGAATTAGTACTATATAAAGATAATATGTATGTAATTTATGAATGGTTTCCATTAAAGTTATGTATTATTGAGAATAATAATTTAGTTGTTAAAGAAGATAAACAAATGCCACCCATATTTAGTCATATACGTGGTTCAACGTGTGGATTTGAACATAATGATACTATTTGGTTTGTTGTTCATTTAGTTTCATATGATGTTCCACGACATTATTATCATATGATAGTAGTATTTGATAAGAATATGAATTTACAGCGTTATAGTGCACCATTTAAATTTGAAGGTGAACCAATTGAATATTGTCTAAGTATAAATATTCGTGATAAAGAAGTTTATATGAATTATAGCACGTGGGATAGGACAACTAGAATTGGTGTGTATGATTTAGATTATATTGAATCTATTTTATGTTATAAATAAAAATGGTTCACAAATTATTCCCTATTTATATTGCAGAGCAATCGATAATAAGACCCCAAATATAAATAAAAATAATTAGAACTAATTATTTTTATTTAATTTTAAGGCTCTTAATAAGTGGAACCGGGAATAGGATTTATATATAAATTCTAATATTTTCGATTAAAGTTTATTTATGTGTGATTTGCAAATTTCACATAAATAAAAATTGATTATTAATAATCATAAACAGTAATATAATAGTAATGCCCGATATCTATAAATATCTAAAAAATGGCGATATTTATTATGCACTGGAAGAATGTAGGTCAAAAAGGATTCATTATATGGTTGATAATATTGTGAAAATGTTGGTTGCATCACATAAATCAATTTTTAAAGAATTATTGGGATTTCTTGTTAATCATATTAATGAATATATTGTGTCTGAAACATTTGAAACATTATTATTAACTGAAGATTGTGGTGAGAAGATTGATATAATGATAGACTTTTTGAGAAAGAACAAGATAGAATGGATGTTATTCCGCAATACTGGATATTTATTGGAACTCGCAATCAAGTATAATAGATTGGATAGTATAATGATACTTGTAGATATAATTAAATATTTTAAAGAATCATATAAATTCAAAAGTTGTTTTTCAAAAATTAATAGTTTGAATGTATTCAAACATATTATTAATAACTGTGATATGAATGATTATGTTAATATGAATATTGATGATATATTTTATACAATGTTAAATATTGGTAATAAAGAAATAATTATGTATATAATTAAAAATTATAAAATAGATTTTGATTATAATAAGATTATAAATAATATTAAGGGCGATTTTAAATATTATAATAATATTGGTATTAGAATGGATATGATTTATAATATTAATTTAATTAAATTAATTTAATTTTAATTGCCAATACACCATATTCTCTTTCTTTTTCTTCACTATAAAATTGCCTATATATTGCAATTCCTTCATCAATCGTTTTTATATTTGGGAGAGTGGTGCGTAAACCTTCTTGCATTAAATAATCATTAAAAGATTTATATTTTGTTATTCTTTTAATCTGTGTTTTAATTTTCATATCATTATGTGTAAAAATAACAATGTCTCCTTTTTTTAATTGTGAAAAAACATTTTTATTTAGTCTACCTTCCACTTTTTTCTTTTTATTTTTAATATAATAAAACCAAGGATTACTAACGGATATTTCATAAGTTGACATTATAATTATTATATATTATTTATAAAGTAATTTTATCAATTTTAATTCCCGGGTCGGAGTTCACTTATTATTTTAATGATATCTATTAGTAATTACTGATTCCGGGTCATTTTCAATAATATCTTGAATCTCATCATAATTATTATTTGGATATTCATAGCAATAAGGATGACCGAAAATCTTTTCATATTCATCATTATAAAAAGTAATCGACTCATCAAACCTATAATTATATGTACCGGCGTACATTCTATCCGTATATCTACCGTTAGATCCAATCATAATATAGCTTCTATTTTCAAGAACAATCTGGTAAACAGTTCCATTGTAATATGTGGTGTGCGCAATTATATTCTTTATCGCTTCGCGATATAATAGAGTGCAATCTGCACTTTTGACTTGTCTATTGCTACGCAATATAACCAGTTATGTTTGCTGATTCGCAAGTCTGCACATGCGAATTGCACCGCACACATATGTACGTTGACATAGTTGACTACCATAATGGTACTTTGGAAAGAAATATTCTGTTGGACCACTCATATTTACCAGGATGATGGGATGATAAGCAGATACAGATGCATTCTTCCCAATATGGTACATAAATCCAGTAAAATTAAAAGGGATAATCTTTTCAACCTTGGTATCCCCGTGATATGAACGCACATAATCGCCCACCTTTAGGAAACTAATATGAATCTTACTATCATCCATCAATGATACCAATGTATCACCCGAGAAACAACCTCCATTATTGAGAGCCATTAATATTATGATTATTATAGTAAAGTTAATAGGAAATGATAGGATTTTTCTTAAAATCCTATCCCTCGATCAATTTCTATCTATAAAAAATTGAAAAATTAAATCTATATCATGTCTTAATAATTTGACTTTTAATGTCTTCTATCGCCGAAGCATACACTAATGACCATTCCCGTGAGTGGGATTTTGGTAGCGATGAGTACCTCGCGCAAGAGTACGATGACTACCAGCCATCTGACTATGAAGATTATCCTGGAGAGGATGATCATCCTTATCCAGAGGATGATTATCCAGAGGATGATTATCACCCGGATGGGTATTACGATGACGATGTGGTCCGGTATGATGTCAGTCGCGAGTACCGAGTGATTCACCCAACACATCTAACCTTGGAGACCATCAGCTTTCACATCGGGCGCGCAACCGGATTTGCAGATGAATTCAATCGCGAGCACGAGATTGGATTGCTGGTGCAAATGATGGCGCGGACCTTCAAGGAGTACGATGTACCCACACGCAGAGAGCTGATGAAGGCTATTTTTGCCTTCTTCACTATGGAGGAGTGCACTGATTCCAACATTGAGAACATCCTCTATCTCTTTATTGCGGAGAGAGGACTGAACTTTAAGCTGATGCTCGAGGTTCTGGATGTTCTCGAGAATCTCGATGACAACAGCTATTGGATTTGTGTGTTGATGTGTGCATTGGAGTGGACTAAATCAGAACGTATGTCCCAAAAGCACGCTAATCAACTTCGCCACTTCACCGAGATGCTGGATGAGGTTCTGCTGGAGAAGTACTTTGAGGGACTCCATTTTTGGTCAGATAATGAGGAGCACATCAAGTTCCTCATTACTAAGGTCTTCTACGACTGGGTTCGTGATTATGACTTTCAGGTAAACTTTTTCGCCTGGTTGTTCGATCACCAATTCAGCCGTTCGTACAAGTACTTTTCATCCACCTACGGTTTTTACCGCGATGTTGTGGTAGATGGGATTCTATCTGCGTGCGCAAGATCATACAACGCCAGAGACCTTTTGCACAACTGGTGGGAGATAATATGCGATGACTATGACCTGCACGATGAGACTATCAACATTGTCTTCCAGTTCATTGAGATGCTCCCATCACGTACAAATAATGTACTTAATTATACTTTGTCTGATGTGATTGTTGCGCTTCTTCCCATCATCAAGAACCAACTGTCCCACAAGGACTTTCGTCTCTTCTTATGTGAGACAATGCGTCGCCTGATGGGGAAGAATAATTTTGTGTTGGTTCAAAAGTTGCGTCATATGTACTTTGCTCATCTATCCGATGTGCGGATTGCAACCTTTTTCCTTAACTGGTGCGACTTTGAGTTCCCTTTGCCAGGACTATTTACATCATTTCTCAACACAATGTCGCAGGCGAACAGGGACAAGGTTTTCACGGCAATTTGTGTTAATGATAATATCAGGGCAGCACAATGGATTATCTCCAAAACATTTACCTGGACATACACGTTAACTGTAGCCGATGAGAAGATAGTTGCCTTTGGTATCACGCACGAACCGCCTCTCGACCTCAGCTTTCTTGATATCGTGATTGATTCACCTTTGTGTCGATTTGGCTTTACGGCAAAGGACTCACGCACACTGAAGAACAAGATAGAGGAGTGTGTGGTCTGTATGGAGCCTCTCGAGTCGACTGTTGTCCTGAACTGCCATCCAACGCATCAGATTTGCGAGGGTTGCTGTGATAGGATGATGAGAATGAATCATAAGAATAAGTGTCCACTGTGCCGTGGGAGTGTGCGTCCGGAAGATTGTAGTGTGTATGTTTGAACGTCGCCATTCAATTTCTTTAAAAATTGAAAAAATTATTTTATATGTGTTCTTATATAAGTGGAACTAACAATGTCCTCTATGAACAAGAGAACAACTAAGATGATGCTCTCCGCGTCATCACTTGGTGCTGGTTCCGCGCCATCACCAAAGATGCCCCTGGTTGCACAGGAGCCATGGACGCTTGCACGTCTGCACGGAGTGGTGAAGAACAACGTGTGCGCTTTCGAGCATGGCAAGCATGGCATTCACCGACCCCAATATAGTCGTCCAACGCCACTTCGTGTTCAGTTTCTCAACAGGCGCGCAACATTCACCTTCAACAACTGCATCAACGCTTGGACCTCTCGGCACTACGATGAGTTTGGCGAGGATCACCTTTACGAGAAGGTACTCTGTCCGCATGTCTCTACGCAGGCAGCCGTCCAGCCATCAGAGTGCTCCGGCTCGGAGTTCTCCGGCTCGGAGTTCCCAAGCGTGCCATCGGAGTGCTCCGGCTCGGAGTGCTACGACGACGAGTTCTCCGGCTCAGAGTTCTCCGGCTCGGAGTTCTCCGGCTCAGAGTTCTCCGGCTCGGAGCTCTCAAGCGTGCCATCGGAGTGCTCCGGCTCGGAGTGCTACGACGACGAGTTCTCCGGCTCAGAGTTCTCCGGCTCGGAGCTCTCAAGCGTGCCATCGGAGTGCTCCGGCTCGGAGTGCTATGACCTCAAGTCGTACGAGTACTTTAAGGAGGGCGCACACACGGAGTTTCACATCATCGGCGAGGACGACACACACGCAGAGTTCCCGGATGAGGAGAAAATGGCGACAGCCTTTGACAACGTCCACATGCTCATGCTCTCCGACGGCGTCTATATGCTCCCCACGCAACCCGGCTTCGACATGAGCGCATCTAGTCAGTCTACCGCAGAGCATGACTTTGGCGACATTGCTGTGCTGAACCCGGAGGATGAGCAGACGTTTGCCAAGCAGTTTGCCGAGCAGTCTGCCGAGCAGTTTGCCGAGCAATTTGCCAATCAACTCGATGATCAACTGTTTGATAGGTACATGCTCGCTTTCATTCAGGCAAACGGAATTCTCCACGCAATGGATGGCACAAGCCCAAGCATGGAGGAGTTCTTTGTACTGCAGGATCTTGTCAACCGAGTCCTCACAAACACCACAACTGAGGCAGACAAAAGGTATGTCGCGTGCATCCTTTCCATCATCAATAAGATAGAAGATTAGTGGTAAAGATGAGAGAAAAAAGAGAAAAAATAGAAAATATAGTAGAAAAAATTTAATTTAACCATACATAACACCGCATAATCCCCAACAAAATATTTTATTTATAATTTTATAAATAAAATAATAGTAGCACCAACAATCCATAGGAAAGTTGTAATTAAATGTGGTGTCGTCCACTCTCAAATAGTATCAGTAGTGCAAGCATTTATAATCCAACATACATATTCCCCGATGTGCGAATAATTTCTGATTCTAGATAGTCAATCATCCCGGTTGCATTGAGATTAAGTTGAGTCATAATATATTCATATGATAGTGCCTTTTGTTCAAATTCTGTCTGGATAATATTTGCAGTAGTGTTAGCTTGGAATAATGTAAGCTGTTTCTGATTCTCTGCTTGGATTAGAAGCTGTTTCGCTGTCTGGACTGCCTGAATGTAGGTTGTATTAGCAAGAATAAGTTCTGACTGGCGCTTGTTCATTTCTGTCTGGGACATTTGAATAACCGATTGTTTCTCTGAAATAATGTTGTTATAAGACGAGGGAAAATCAATATTTTTAAGTTGGAAGAGATGAAGGTTAATATGGATATCAGTACGATTAATATTATCCATCAATTCCATATACATTTTAGTCTCAACCAATTGACGAGTAGTATAGTATTCAAAAGACAAAAAATCAGCACACGCAGTTCTAACCGATTCCTCAACCACATTACGGAGAATCATCATATAATTCTTTTCCTTATTAAATACATACCACATAATAGGCACAATAGAGTTCTTATCATATGAAAATTGAACACTTATATCCAATACTATAACTAGCCCGTCTTGTGAAAAGCATTGTAGGTTATCATAATGCATATATTGAACAGTTGCAATATAATACTTTAGTTTATCGCCAAAATCAAGGGTATAAACACCTTGGTCCAATACATCTTTTACCTTTGTGGTATATTCATTATAGACTACCGCAAATTCATTTTGTTTGACCTTTTTGTTTGTACTAGTTGCAAGGAAAGCAATAAGAATAATAACACCAATAGCCGATACACTAGATAGGATGATTTTTGATACGAGATTCATTATAATATATGTATTGTTATTTTATGATTTATTTTATCAATTTTTATTATATGTGGTTGTCGTAATTATATCTTCCAGATAGAGTGCACTTATTCTATTGCGTAGCAAATGAGGAATTATGCACTTTTGACTTATCGCGACCAGTTTTATTCGCTAATATTATTCTTTGAATAGAGTCTATTCGAAGAATAGACTTGCCTATTACGACGCGCACATATGAAATAGGAAATAATAAAAATTGATAAAAATAGTTATTACAACTATAGATGTAATAGTAATAATAATGAAAAAAGGACAAGAGTACAATCTAGATGAAGTTGTATCAAATGCATATAAAGGTACAAATTATGCGGAACAATTCAAACCGACTATTATTACTACATCACTATCTAACAAACCGACTATTATTACTACATCACTATCTAACAAACCAACTACCACAAATACTACCACAAATATACCAAAACCATATTTTAGCGATAATTGTAAAAATATCACAAAATATGGTTTTGGTATTGGTCTAGGGTTGGCAATACTACTGGTATGTATTATGGTCCCACTCTCATTCCACTATATTCAATATAATGAATATGCATTTGTGCGAGATAAATTTGGTAAAACTGATACGGGTAAAGTTATCACCCAGGGAAGACATTTTTACACCCTTAAATACGATGTAATTAGATTCCCATCTACTTATACCGAAGTGCGATTTGTGGATAATGATGCTCAGAGTGTATTTACCAAGGAAGGATATCAAATTCTTATCAGTATTTCATTTTGGTATAAAATTCCACCGGAAAGTCTAGAATATATTTATCAGAAGTATAGTATGAATTATAAGAATTCAATTGTTAATGAGGCGAAACTTATTATCAAAAATCTTGCTGGTACTGTGAATACAGGTCTCAATGTTGAAGTAGAACGTTATATCACTGACCGTTATAACATTTCGCAAATCATTGCAAGTGTTCTCAGCAAGCAACTATATGATGAATTTGGAATTGATGTTCCAACTAAATATGTCAAATTGATGTATGTTGGAATCCCTGATTCACTTCTTAATCAATACAGTCGTACAGTTGAACAAACTCAAAGAAATCAACTGGAGCAAAATAAACAAGCACTTGAATTGATTAAGGCTGAAACTCAAACAATTGTCACCAATACCAAGGTTCAGACTGATTTTATTCTCAATAGTGCAAAGATTGATGCGGATAGGATTGTTAGCAATAGCAAGGCATTTGCCAATAACATTATCACATCACAACGTGGTAAGGGGTTGAAGATTATTATGGATAGACTTAATATTACATCACAAGATGATATTAATCGTATGATTCGTATTATGTCGCTTACTGAAAATCAAAATAATAAGATTTTCTATAATATGGATAATAAGGTTATTGTTAATAGTTAATTTATTTATTCAACAATTCATATAATAAAAATTGATAGTTGCTTATGATTTCCTAATAAAAATTGATTGGGAGATAAAATTTCTTTAAGAAATTTTATATTTCCCAATTACTATTTATTAGAAAAACCTTAAGGTTTTTCTAATAAAAATTGATAATTTCTTCCTTTATACTAAACTATATAATATCAATGGACGAGGATGCTATTACATTTGCAGGTAATCTCTCTAGTGAATATGGAGATGATACTACTAATGATATTGATATTATATATGATATTGAAAATACAGGCGTAAAGATGAATTGGGCGATTATTAAGATGTTCCGTAAAAACCCAACTCAAACAGACATACGCTTGTTAATTTCAATTCTGAGGGAGACGTTGGAGCTTTATAGTATGTATCGTGATCACGATACCTATTGTATGAAAATCATTAATATGCTACTACGAGTTAGGTCCCATATCTTTCTTAAATCAATGGTAACAGTAATTCGATTGGAATATTATAATATATATGACAAGTTGATGCAATATATTTTGCTAAATAAGATGAATATGTATCATAATGCGAATAATATGAAGAAAAATACAATTTACATTGATATTGAATATTTGTTCTCAGTTGCAAGTAAAAATGCAATTTCTGGTTCCATTGTTGAATTTATTAAGGATGATGATATTAAATATATTCATACATTGGAAGAACTACTAGATGATTATTTTGATGATTATATTGAAAGTATCATCAATCAGATTGTATTTAATGGCGCAAAAGATCTATTTATCTATATGCATAAAAAGTACGGACCTTTTAATGATATGATTAATAAGATAATTTCTATTTATATTGAGAGTATAAAAAAAATTTGTGTGAATGATAATATTCTTGCTACAATGAAAGAGCTTGGATATAGTATAAATAAGGAAATTGATGATTGCATTATATGGATTGCATCTAATACTCATATTTTGGATCTGAGAAATATGTCTTTTCATCTTGATTCATTATTGGCGATATCAAAAAATAAGAAAATGCCTTATATGATTATGATAAATATCATCTGCTCGAATCATTATGGACTATTTCAAAAAATGATTTATAGTCATTTCAGTCATCTATCAAATGTACGTAAATTTTGTTTCATAGCACAATGGGCTTTTATGAATAATAATATTGTTGAAAGATTTTTTGACAATACACAATATAGTATTGAAGAACAAGATGATATTTTTATTAATATTTGTAGGAATAACAATCTGGCTGTCGCTAAATGGCTAGTATTTATGAATCCATACCGATATTATATTGGTGCGGAAAATGAAAAACTTATTTGGTTTGATATTGATTATAGTATGACATTGCCACCAATTATCTATAATAACATGAAACCAAATTATGTAGAGGGGATGAAAGAATGTACTGTATGTTATGAAGGAGCAAATAGTTATATCATATTGCCATGCCATAATACTCATATTGTATGTACATCATGTTTCGTGAGAATGATTGATAATGATTTGGATAAAAATAATTGCCCAATGTGTAGATCACAATATAATATTAATTATTGTACTTTAAATATGGCTTGCACACAATAGATCACGCATACATTCACATATGTGGTGTGCGCAATTATATTCTTTATCGTGAAGCGATATAATAGAGTGCACTTATTCCGAAGGAATTATGCACTTTTGACTTGTCTATTATAATTGCTTTGCAATAATAGCAATATAACAAAAACGAAGTTTCGTTATGTTTGCTGATTCGCAAGTGTGCACATGCGAATTGCACCGCACACATATATAAAGACATTTTGCCATACATTATAATAAAAAATGTGTAATAAAATGAACTGTATATTTAATTGCTTAACTAAATTATTTTGTATGAGACCTTCATTTATTGAGACTGATAAACAAGTAATTATAGAAGATATATCATTAGTTGATGACGACTTTATCCGGAATAAAATGTTAGCATATTATAAAGAAAATGAACACATTTTTGTTAAATATTTTAATGATAAACACAATATTACCGATATAACATTTAATAGTATGAATCATCAATTTATCACAATGTTCTCTTTAAAACATTCACCTCATAATTTAGAACAAATTATACTTGGTAGTCCATTTAGTAAAATGTATAATTATATTTATATTGATATTGAATTAGAGAATTATTTATAATTGTGTTCGGCGCTATTCGCGAACCAGAAGAGAGCCCATATATTTGAAAACGGTCTAACCGTTTTCAAATAGCGATGCTCACAATTATTGTCTACAAAATTAAAATTTAATCAAACCAGTATTTTCATTAATTTCAGGAAGGTTATATAAAGGTTTAAAGTAATTTATCATATCATAAAATTCTAATTTAGTATATGATTCATCCTTTATAAACTCCCCATTATTTTTTTTTAATTCGGTTGAATTTAAATTTTTAATTATTTTTCTATAAAATGATTCTATATAATTTATATACATTTGATTATCAATTTTAATTT
>Ga0214917_10003155_pt1 | contig 19318 bp, 15 predicted proteins | sample LL_1208_BB_MetaG_FD_177983 | JGI IMG/M metagenome (GOLD analysis project Ga0214917, IMG submission 177983) | Freshwater microbial communities from Lake Lanier, Atlanta, Georgia, United States - LL_1208_BB | ecosystem: Environmental > Aquatic > Freshwater > Lake | place: USA: Georgia | collected...
CAGGGTTTCCAGCGTCACATAGCGGTTGTGGCGGCGCAGGTAGTACCACGCCACGCTGGTGGCCACGCCAAACAGACGGGCGTCTTGCCAGGTACTGATCCATACGCCTTGGGTCATGAATACCTCGGGCGTGATGACCGCGGCCAACGCCGCAATGGGGGCATACCTCAGGCCCCGCTGCAACCATGCTGGCAGGGACCAAGACCGATTGGGAATGAAAAAGAACGAGCGCGTGACCATGGTGTTGACGGCAATCAACACAATGACCCCTAAGGTCCAAGCGTCGGTTTCATTCATGGCGTGCGGGCTCCAGCAGTGCGACCAAAGCAACGGCAACCGCAATGGCCACCACAATATTGAGCTTGAAAGGCAAGGCAATGGCCGCCACAGCAGCGGCACCTGCCACCAAAGCCGAGACGGCGCGCAAAGGCGTGTTGACCAATGAGCAGGTGACGCCCACCAAAGCCAAAATGCCCGCAAAACCCAAGCCCCAAGACGTAGGCAGTGAATGTGCCATGGCCAGCCCCAGTAAACCCGCCACTTGCCAACTGGTCCAATTGACGGCCACAGTGCCCAGCACAAAAGCCACTCGGTCTTGACGCGCCGCAGCTAACCCAGCGCCCTGCAAAGTTTGGGGGTCAGCAGCATCCGGAAAGCGGCGGGTGAGCAGCACATAGCTCTGGTCGGCTGTGAGGTAGCCCACCACCAGCCGCAAGGGTCTGGGCAGGTGCATGTAGTAATCGCGCAGGTGCATGCTGAACACTACAAACCTCAGGTTGACGCAAAACACGGTGGCCAAAATCACCCACACCGGTGCCCCTGCGGCCAACAAGGGAAGTGCTGCCAACTGGGAGCTGCCCGCAAACACCAGCAAGGCCATGGTGAGCGCCTCGGTCATGCTCATGCCGGACTTGATCATGGCCACACCTGTCATCAAGCCCCAAGCCGCCAAACCCGGCGCAAGAGACGTCGCGTCCACCGCTCCGTGCCTGAATTCTGGGTGTTGCACCAAGCGCTGCAGACGGCCGAACATGGGGTTCATCTGACCACCGCCCAACGCTGGCCCAAGGGCAAATCAAAACCGCGCACAAAGTCTGCCGCCGCAAGGCGCTTCCCGCCCGCGCGCTGCAGCTCGGTGAGCCACAAGCGGCCTTGGCCACATTGCACGCACACGCCTTCGGGTCCGCTGGACAGGATGGTGCCGGGCTGATCAGCTGTCCGGAGGCTTGCTTTGGGTTCTGCATCCAGCTTTGCGCCCCAAATTTTCACCACCTCACCCCCAAAGCTGGCGGCAGCGCCCGGAAAGGGGTTGAAGGCCCGAACCTTTCTTTCTAGGTCTTGTGCGGGGAGATTCCAGTCAAGCTGGGCCTCGTTTTTTTCAATTTTGTGGGCGTAGGTGATGCCGTCTTGAGGCTGCGCTTCAGAGTTGAGGCCGCCGCTGGCAGCCAGCGCCAAAGCCTGCACCACCATATCTGCGCCCAAATGGGCCAAGCGGTCGTGCAAGCTGGCGGTGGTGTCTTGCGGGGCGACGCCCACGGAGCGCATCAAGAGTATGTCACCGGTGTCTAAGCACGCGTCCATTTGCATGATGGTCACCCCGGTTTGGGTGTCGCCCGCCTCAATGGCGCGGTGTATGGGCGCCGCACCCCGCCAGCGGGGCAGCAAAGACGCATGAATATTCAGGCAACCCAAACGAAATGTCTGAAGTACCCACTCCGGCAGGATGAGCCCGTAAGCGGCTACCACCATCACATCGGCACGGGCGGCTTGCAGCGCCTCCTGGGCTGCAAACGCATCTTGAGGGTACTTGCCCTCGAGCTTAAGTCCTTGGGGCTGAGCCACAGGCATGCCCTGCCCCAGCGCAAACTGCTTGACCGGCGAGGGTTGCAGCTTCATGCCGCGCCCGGCAGGGCGGTCGGGCTGGGTCAGCACCAACACCACTTGGTAACCAGCTTGCACCAATCGCTCTAAAGCAGTGCGGGCAAATTCTGGGGTGCCGGCAAAGACCACCCGCAAACCGGGTGGTGCAGGATGACTCAACGCTGCGCCTCGCGTTGGGCTTTGACCATTTTGGTTTTGATGCGGTTGCGCTTGAGCGGCGAGAGGTATTCCACAAACACCTTGCCCAGCAAATGGTCCATTTCATGCTGCACGCACACCGCCATCAAGCCCTCAGCCTGATGCAGTTGGCATTGGCCTTGGGCATCCAAAGCCTGCACATGCACCTCTAGATGACGCTCCACGCCGTCGTAGATGCCCGGCACCGACAGACAACCTTCTTCATGAATTTGTCGCTCGGGACTGGCCCACACCACTTCGGGGTTGATCAGCACCAGCGGTTGGTCGCGCTCCTCGGACACATCCATCACGATCACGCGCTCGTGCACATCCACTTGCGTGGCGGCCAAGCCTATGCCCCGCGCCTCGTACATGGTCTCGAGCATGTCAGCCACCAGCGCCTGAATGCGCGCATCTACCTCGCCTACCGGCCGAGCGACTCTGTGCAAACGCGGATCGGGAAATTGAAGAATGGAGAGCAGTGCCATAGCAGGAGGTACTGTAAGTACAAATCGGGGCTTGTATTTTCACCCTGATTGCGGGGTTTGCCCATGTCCTGACACATTCGCGCTCCAAAATTTTGGCATGTTTGAGTCCTCAGGTTCATTTATTCTGGCGCGTTTCCTTTTTCCAGCACTGCTCTGCGCCCTGTGGCCCCACTCCACATGGGGCGCTGATGACGTGGCCATGGCAGATCTGCCTACGGTGCGCTTTTCACCCCGCATTCGAGCCCAAGCTTGGGACCCTCGTGCCTTGTCTGCTTTGCGCACTGAAGTTTTGGAGCCTTTTTGGTCTGAGGCTTTGGTGGTGGAGGCCCAAGACATGGACCAGGCCCCACGTGTGGTGGCCACGGCCGAACACCACGTCATGCTGAGCCGTGGCGACCGCGCTTACGCTTTGGGCACCGATACCCAGCCGCTGAATCAAACCGCTGTTCGTGCCCAACCTTTGTGGCGCCTGTTTCGCAATGCACGCCCACTCAAAGACCCAGTCACCCAGCAGGTTTTGGGTTACGAAGCGCATTACCTTGGCAAGGCGTTGCTGCAACAGGGTGAATCCCAAACCTTTGAAGCTGGCCCCGATGGACGGATGTTGGCGGTGACCGTGCCTGCGCGCATTGAAATTGTGAATTCCAAAGAGGAGGTGCGGGTGGGCGATCGGCTGCTGCCTGAGCCAGAACGCACTTATTTGAATTTAGTGCCACGCAGCCCAGATCGGGCCATGGCAGGGCGCATTGTGTCCATGTACGGAAGTGCTGTGGTCAATGCGGGGCAAAACCAAGTGGTGAGCTTGAATTTAGGCCGGCGCGACGGCTTGAAGGCCGGCCATGTATTGAACATCCTGAAAGCTGGCGCCCCGTTGCGGGCCCAACCCGAAAACCCGACTCTGATGAAATTGCCCGATGAGCCCAACGGGTGGCTGCTGGTCTTCCAAACCTTTGAGCAGCTGTCTTACGGCCTGATTTTGGACACGGTCGATGGCGTGCGCGTAGGTGACCGCCTTGTGGGCGACCCTCATGCCCGCAGCAGGGTCGACTAGAGCCTTCATATGACGCTGGACCGCGAAGAGCTGAACCACTGGCTGCGCTTGTGCACCACCCCGGGAGTGGGCCCGGCCACTGCCCGCAAGCTGCTCAAAGCCCTGGGTTTGCCCAGCGCCATTTGGGGGCAGTCTCACACCACCCTGAGCCAGCTGGTCAATGCCTCGCAAGCCAATGCTTTGAGCCGCGAGCCCGAAGACTTGGCCGCGCTCACTGAAGACACCTGGAACTGGCTGCTCACCCCCCCCGGCCCAGACGGCGTGCCTGCGGGGCGCTGCATACTGACCTTGGGCGACCCCGATTACCCTGCCAGCTTGCTGCAACTGGAAGACCCGCCCCTCATGCTGTATTTGGTGGGCCGCACCGACCTGATGAGCACCGCCTTTCAGAGCGACCGGCTTTTGGCCATGGTAGGCAGCCGAAACCCCACCCCGCAAGGCATCATCAACGCACGCGACTTTGCCTACAGCCTGACCCAAGCAGGTTTGACCATCGTGTCGGGCATGGCCTTGGGCATTGACGGCGCTGCTCACGAAGGCGCCTTGGATGCTTTACAAGATCAGGGCTTGGCCACCATTGCCTTTGTAGGCACCGGCATAGACCGCGTTTACCCCAAAGCGCACCACACGCTGGCGCGCCGCATTGCCAGCCAAGGCCTGTTGATCAGCGAATGCCCTTTGGGTACGCCCCCACTGGCGGCTAATTTTCCCAAGCGCAACCGCCTTATTGCTGCCGTGTCCAGCGGCACCTTGGTGGTTGAAGCGGCGATGCAGTCGGGCTCGCTCATCACCGCTCGGCTCGCCGCTGACATGGGGCGCGAAGTGTTTGCCATACCGGGCTCCATCCATGCCCCACAAGCCCGCGGCTGCCACGCGCTGATCCGTCAAGGCGCCAAGCTGGTGGAGGCGGCCCAAGACGTGCTGGAAGAGCTGCACATCCAGCCCGTACATGAACGTCGGTTAACGCCCATCACCCACCCAGAAGACAGCGAATCGCCCATTGACACCGAGCTGCTGCGGGCCTTGGGTTTTGACCCCGTAAGCCTAGATGCGCTGCAAGCCCGCACCGGCCAACCCACCGCGCTGTTGCAAGCCGAACTGATGACACTAGAGCTTGACGGCGAGGTCACCCGATTGCCCGGCGGGCTCTACCAGCGACTCGCCCGCGCCTAAATCAGAAATAGGCCCCTAAGGTCGTCAAAATGATGGGATTGGTGCTCAGTGGCCCCGCTATAGTCCCTGCATGTTTGAAGTACTTGTGTATGTGTATGAGAACTACTGGGGCGAAACCTCCTGTCCAGAGCCCCGGCTCTTGGAACGAAAGCTCAACTCTGTAGGTTTTGAACCTGACGAAATCCGCGACGCGCTGGACTGGCTTGACGGCCTCCAACTGGCCACCCGCTGCACCTTGTGGACGCCTCATGATGCAAATGCTGAAGCGGTTGAATTGGCCGACGACGCCGCCCCTATGCCTGAATCCTTGGCCCTACTGCTCAACGCTGCGCCAGCCCTTGAGCAGTCGGCACTCAGCATGCGGATTTACTCCGCCTCTGAACAACGCAAGCTGGGCGCTGAGTGTCTGGGGTTTATCACCTTTTTAGAAAGCTCGGGTGTGCTGCCTTCAACGCTTCGCGAAGTGGTGGTGGACCGCGCCTTGGCCACCTCTGGCGCACGGCTAGATTTGGCCGACCTCAAACTCATCATGCTGATGGTGTTTTGGAGCTTTGGCCAAGAGCCCGATGCCCTCATCTTGGACGAACTGTGCGAAAACCCGGATGAGCGGGTGGCGCACTGATGGGCACTTCACTTGCGCGTCAAGTAATTCAGAACCCAGGTGACGTCACTGTCGCTGGGAAAAATGGGGTAATGCACGGCTTCGATCACGCCGTTCTGAACAATCAAAGTCACCCGCTTTAACAGGGTCATGCCTGCAACTTCAAAAGTGGGCAAGTTCAAGGCCTTTTGAAATTGAAATTGAGCATCGCTCAAGACGGGGAACGGCAAGTGCAGCCGATCTGCCATTTCCTTCTGATACTCGGGCGTTTGCACACTCAAGCCCATCACTTCTGCGCCCAACGCCTGAAGCTCTTGGTAGTGGTCTCGAAAAACACAACTTTGCGGCGTACACCCTCTGGCACCCGGTATCTGATCCCAGCCCTCAGGCAAAGGCACATCGGGCTGCCCCGACATGGGATAGCAATAGATCACCAACTTGCCCTTGTTATTGCCCTTGATCGCCATCTCGCCCAACTCCATCGCGTGACCGAGGGTAGACATCAGCGCCACTTGGGGAAGACTCATGCCCACCAAATGGTCGGTGGCACCGTCATCTAGCGGTATGGGAAGGTCTTTGGGGAGCTCGTAAACATCAGCCATGACGACCCCGTTAGTTACCCCATGAAAGGGCCTTAAACCACCGCCCCATCGTTGGGGTCTTGCGGGTCGCCCGGTTTTTTAGCAACGGTCCCTTTGATCAGATCTTCGCGTTTGATACCCAGCCACATGGCAATTGCCGCAGCCACAAACACGGAAGAGTAAATACCAAACAGAATGCCGATGGTCAGCGCCAGTGCAAAGTAATGCAGCGTGGGGCCGCCAAACACCAGCATGGACAGCACCATCAGCTGCGTGCAACCGTGGGTGATGATGGTGCGGCTGATGGTGGAGGTGATGGCGTTGTCAATGATGCCCACCGTGTCGAGCTTGCGGTAGCGGCGGAAGTTTTCGCGGATCCGGTCAAAAATCACCACCGACTCGTTGACCGAATAGCCCAGCACCGCCAGCACTGCAGCCAACACCGGTAGCGAAAACTCCCACTGAAAATACGCAAAAAACCCCAAGATGATGACCACGTCGTGCAGGTTGGCCAATATGGCCGCCACAGAGAATTTCCACTCAAAGCGAAACGCCAAATAAATCATGATGCCCACCACCACAAAGGCCAAGGCCTTGAGGCCGTCGGTGACCAATTCGTCGCCTACCTGGGGGCCAACAAACTCAGTACGACGCAGGGTCACTGGGTTGGCAGGGTTTTGCAGCGCTGCGAGCACGCGCTCGCTCTGCTGGGCAGAACTCACACTCTTGACCGCGGGCATACGGATCAGCACATCTCGGGCATTGCCAAAGTTTTGCACCTGCACGTCTTGGTAACCCAACTCGCCAATGGTTTTGCGCACCTCCTCCAAGTCGGCCGCTTGCGAATAGCTGACCTCCATGAGCGTGCCGCCGGTAAATTCCACCGACAAATGCAAACCGCGGCTGAACAGAAAAAACACCGCTGCCAAAAAGGTGACCAGCGAAATCAGGTTGAAGACCATCGCATGCCGCATGAACGGAATGTCGCGGCGGATTTTGAAAAATTCCATGTTTAACTTCCCTCAGGCCGCCAAACGGTGCCAATGGACACGCCTTTGAGCTTTTTCTGCCTGCCATACCAAAGGTTGACCAAGCCGCGTGAGAAAAAGACCCCAGAGAACATGCTGGTCAAAATACCCAGGCAATGCACTACGGCAAAGCCACGCACCGGACCAGACCCAAAGGCCAACAAGGCCAAACCGGCAATGAGCGTGGTGACGTTGGAGTCCAGAATGGTGGCCCAGGCGCGGTCGTAACCGGCGTGGATGGCGGTTTGAGGGGCGGCGCCATTGCGCAATTCTTCGCGCACGCGCTCATTGATGAGCACGTTGGCATCAATGGCCATCCCAAGCACCAAGGCCATGGCGGCCATGCCCGGCAGGGTCAGGGTGGCTTGCATCATGGACAGCACCGCCACCAAGAGCAGCAGGTTCACGGCCAACGCCACAGTAGAAAACACGCCAAACAAGGCGTAGTAAACACACATGAACACCGCCACCGCCACAAAACCCCAAGCCACGCTGGAAAAGCCCATGGCAATGTTTTCGGCGCCCAAGCTGGGACCTATGGTGCGCTCTTCAATAATTTCCATGGGTGCTGCCAGCGAGCCCGCTCGCAGCAGCAAAGATGTGTCGGCCGCTTCCATGGTGGTCATGCGACCCGAAATTTGCACGCGCCCGCCGCCAATTTCGGTGCGGATGACTGGGGCCGTGACCACCTCGCCCTTGCCTTTTTCAAACAAGATGATGGCCATGCGCTTGCCCACGCTCTCGCGCGTGACATCTTTGAATATGCGAGTGCCTTTGGCGTCCAGCGACAAATTGACAGTGGGTTCATTGGTTTGGCTGTCAAAGCCCGGCTGTGCATCGGTCAGGTTGTCGCCTGTAAGCACCACTTGTTTTTTCACAATCACGGCTTGGCCGGAGCGGTCCAAAAAGCGCTCGGCCCCCAACGGCACCGGGCCAGTGCCCGTTTCGGCGGCGCGCCCTTCGGCGCTTTCTTCCACCATGCGCAGCTCCAGGGTGGCGGTGCGGCCCAAGATGTCTTTGGCTTTGGCGGTGTCTTGCACACCGGGCAGCTGCACCACAATGCGGTCCAAACCCTGCTGCTGAATCACCGGCTCGGCCACACCCAGTTCGTTGATGCGGTTGTGCAGGGTGGTGATGTTTTGCTTGAGCGCCTGCTCTTGCACCAAGCGCGCGGCTTGCGGCTTGAGGGTGGCCACCAGCTTGAACTCGGCACCATCAGCCACATCAGTGGTTTGCAAATCTACAAATTGTTCGCTTACCAAGCGGCGGGCGGCCTCTAGGGTGGCGGCATCGCGCAAGCGCATTTCCACCGTGTTGCCTTGGCGGCTGATGCCGCCGTGACGGATGTTTTTCTCACGCAAGGTGGTTCGCAAATCGCCCGTGAGGGATTCGGCTTTTTTGGTCAGCACAGCGGCCATGTCCACCTGCAACATAAAGTGCACGCCGCCGCGCAAGTCCAGCCCCAAATACATGGGCGCAGCGTTCAGGGCTGCCAACCAGGCGGGGGAGCGGGGCAGCAAATTAAGCGCCACCACAAAGCCAGGCTCCTCTGGGTTGGGCACCAAGGCTTTTTGGAGGGCGTCTTTGGCTTTAAGCTGGACCTCGGTATTGTCAAAGCGCGCCTTGATGGAGCCGCCTTCCAGGCTGATGGCGTCTGCGGCCAGTCCGTCGCGCTGCAGGGCTTCTTCCACCCGCGCCAAGACACCGGTGTCCACCTTGACGGTGGCTTTGGCAGCGGACACCTGAACCGCAGGCGCTTCCCCAAAAAAATTGGGCAGGGTGTAGATCGCCCCTATGAGTAACGCCACCAGCAGGGTCGCGTATTTCCAAACCGGGTAACGGTTCATGCAATCACCTTATAAGAGGGCCAGCTCAGGGCTGAATCAGGGGTGATTTATTTGAGTGTGCCTTTGGGCAACACTTGGGTCACAGCTTGGCGCTGCAACTGCACCACCGTGCCCTCGGCAAGCTCAACGCTCAGATAGCTGTCGCCCATGGCGCTGACGCGGCCCACCAAGCCACCAGCGGTGACAATTTCGTCACCCTTGGCCAAAGCATCCAGCATGGCGCGGTGTTCTTTTTGCTTTTTCATTTGGGGCCGGATCATCACAAAGTACAGCACCACAAACATCAGCAGCAAAGGCAGCATGCTCATCAGGGAGGACTGCATGTCGCCACCAGAGGCAGCTGCAGGGGCGGTTTGCGCAATAGCAGAAGAAATGAACACGGACAACTCCTAAGGGTATAGGTCTGAACAATCAGCCTATCATTGTATGCGTGGCCAAAACACCCACAAACGCAAGGGCTGGCGCATGCGCCCGGCCAGCTCGGCCGCGCCCGCACCCCAACCGGCAAAGTAATCGGCGCGCACCGGCCCTTGTATGGCGCCGCCCGTATCTTGGGCCAAGACCAAACGGTTGAGGGTGATGTTGGGGCCCGCAGACGACAGCCACACTGGGGTGCCGTAAGGAATGCTGCCGGGGTCCACGGCAATAGAGCGCCCAGGCGTGAGCGGCACACCTTGCGCGCCCCGAGGCCCAAAGGCGGCGTCAAACTCGGACAAAGGTTCCTCCCTGAAAAACACCACCCTGGGGTTACTCCAGAGCATTTCCTGGGTGCGCTGGGGGTTTTGCGCCACCCACTGCTTGATGCCCGGCCACGACGCGTCGCGCACCAAGCCCTGGTCCAGCAGCCACCGCCCCACACTGCGATAGGGGTGGTCGTTGTGGGCGGCATAAGCCAAGCGCACCACCTTTTGGGAGCCATCGGGTTCGGTCACACGCAAACGGCCTGAGCCTTGAATGTGCAGCACCAGCGCATCTATGGGGTTGGAGAGGTAGGCAATTTCGCGCCCGCGCAGGGCGTTTTGGGCTTCGGGCTGGGTGTCCATGTCTTGACGGCTGAACCACGGCCGCCGCTGCGCCAAGTCGGCCGGAGGCCTGTACAGCGGCACTTGAAATTCACCTTGGGGCTGGCGGCTGGCTTCGAGCTGAGGCTCAAAGTAGCTCGTCAGCAAGCCCTCTGTGGCACCTTGTGGGCTTTCGACCCGATAGGGCTGAAACCGCTGCATCACCCAGTCGCGCTGTTGCGGCAGAGAGGCAATGCTGAGCATGCGCACTTCATTGCACAAACCCACCCAGGCAGGTTGAGGGCGCTCGCAGCTTTTGACCCACGCGTTCCACGCCTCGTGCAGCGGGTCGTCCATCCAGCCGGGCAGGTCCGTCCAGGGTACGGGGAGCCAGCGGCTTTTGGGCATATCGAGCGCGCCGGGCAGCGCTGATGCGAAGGCGGGGCTTGTGGTGTCCGGGGATATGGAGGCCAGAACTTGGGGAGTCTGAACTTGTGAAGGCTGAACCTGCTGTGCCCGCGCTTGGCTCACCACGCTGGGCGGGTTGCCGGGGGTGCAGCCGGTGCACAGGAGCAGAGTTAGGACCAAGGTAAGGACCAGGGGGAACCCCAGCACCATCCCTACAATCGTTTGTAGGGACATCCACTTTGGACAGGACCCAGCGGAGAAATACGTCATGAGCTTGATTTTGCTGGAAGCTTTGGGAGCACTGGTGCTGCTGCTGGGTATTGTGTGGTGGACCATGTTTTCAGGTCGGCACAAGGGCGAATTGAAACCGTCGGAGCCCAAACCAGAAGATCCATCAGAAAACCCATCTCCAGAGTCCAAGGACCCGTCCAATCGCCCATAAAAGCATTGGGTCAGTGGTGCGACCATGGATTAGAAGCTTACGGCGCCCCTGCAGCGCGCAACATATTGGAGAGCTCTACTGCAGACTTGACGTCCATTTTGTCAAATACCCTGGCACGGTGAACCTCGACGGTGCGCACGCTGATGTCGAGCTGGTCGGCAATGCGCTTGTTGGGCAAACCGTCCACCACCAAACGCATGACTTCAAGCTCGCGTTCGGTCAACTCGGCCAGGCGCCGCCGCAGGTTGCCCTGCACCTGCAAGTGGGCCACCTGCTCATGCGACACGCGCAGCGCCTCGACCACACGGTCCACCAAGGCGTTGTCTGAAAAGGGTTTTTCACAAAAGTCAAAGGCACCGCGCTTGACCGCCGCCACCGCCATCGGGACATCGCCATGGCCAGTTAAAAAAATCACGGGCATGGTGTGGTGCAACTTCTTTTCCACCAACTGGTCAAACAAGGCCAATCCGCTCATGCCCGGCATGCGCACATCCAAAAGCAAGCAGCTGGGCTGGATCTGCAACACACCCGAACAAGCGTGGGTCCAAAAAGACTCTGCACTTTCAAAGCCGTGACTGATGAGTCTGCGTGAACGCAGCAGCCAAGCCAAGGCGTCTCGCACCTCAGCGTCGTCGTCCACCACAAACACGGTGGCATCAATCAGAGGTTGCATGGTCGCTGATGGTAAGGCCAAAGCTGAACACCGTACCCTGCGGCGTGTTGGGTGCATATTGCAAGGTGCCCCCATGCTGCTCCACCACCGTGCGGCACAAGCTCAAGCCAAGGCCCATACCCTCTGCCTTGGTGGTGAAAAACGGTTTGAACAGCTGGTGCTCAATGTCTGGCGCAATGCCGGGGCCCCAATCGGCCACCGAGAACATCAAGCAACGAGGCTCATCGGCCGCCATGGGCTGCACGCTGAGCGTCAGACGCCGGTCACGCACGCCGGGCTGGTCCATGGCCTGCATGGCGTTGCGCGCCAAATTCAAAATCACTTGCTCCACCATGGTGCGATCGCACCATACCTCGGGCAGGCCCTCGGCCACACGCACCTGGACTTGCACGTGCAGCTTTCGGGCTTGCAGTTTGATGAGCGGCAACACCGCGTCCAGCAGCGCTTGCGGCTGGGTGCGCTCGCGCGCCTGGTCCCGGCGGCGCACAAAGTCGTGCACACTTTTAATGACCTTACCCGCGCGCTCGGCTTGAAGCGCAATACGCTGCATGGCCTGCTCCACGTCAGCAGGTCCCGACAGACCCGACTTGATCATGTTCAAAGAGCCCGTGGCATAGCTGGAAATGGCGGCCAAGGGCTGATTGAGCTCATGGCTCAATAGGGACGCCATTTCGCCCACCATGGCCAAACGGGCAGTGGCCTGCAAACGGTCTTGGCTGGCGCGTGAGAGCTCTTCTACCCGCCGCTGCTCGCTGATGTCCAAAAACGCGCTCATCCAGCCGGTTTGATCGCCTTGAGCGTTGATGAGCGGCGCCTCAATGATGAGCACCGGAAAACGGGAACCGTCCTTGCGCATAAAAACCGACTCAAAGCCTTCGCGAGGTGGTGCATTGCCCGCCAGCCGCACGGCTTGGCGCTTCATAAATTCATCTGCCAACTCCGGCGGCCAATAGGGTGCGTTCACACTTTGGCCCATGAGCTCGTTGGCGCTAAAGCCCACCATTTGACAAAACGCCGGATTCACATAGGTGATGCGGCCTTGCAAGTCGCGGGCGCGCAGGCCCGTGACCAAAGAGTCTTCCATGGCTTTGCGAAACGCCAGCGCGTCGGCCAACTCCCGCTCGGCTTTGAGGCGCCGGCGCATGTCCACCGACAACAGCCACAAAATGACCATCAACGCCACAAACAATCCCATCACCAGGGCGGTGAGCACATTCGGGAATAGGCCCGGCGCATCGCGCCAGCTCTCTAGCCGCACCACCAAGGTGTTACCCGGCAAATCAAGCAGTTGTTGCGCCGTAAAGTTACGCAGGGTACGACGGGCAGCACCCCGCATAGCCAGACGCGTGCCGTCGCCCTCGGTGAATGAAATGTCTTGGTTGCGCGCCAAATCGTTGGGGATCAGGTTGTCCAAAACATCTTGCAGTGCATAGCTCACCAGCACATAGCCCCGAAGCTCTAGAGCGGCCTGAGCGTCTATGCCCATCACAGGCAAACACACGTCCATCACCTCAAGCCCCATACCGTTGGGCATGGGCACAAAGTAACTGGGTGAAAACGCGGCCGTGCCCAAGCGACGGGAAGTGGCACAGGTTTGTATCAGTTCGCTAAAGAAGGTGTCATGGGAATACTGGCTGAACACCGGCGATTTGTAGGGCGAATTGGCCTGTAACACGGTTTTGAATTCAGGAGAACGCCACTCCATGCGCACGGTTTCGCGATGGTCGAGCAAAAACCGCTCGGCGCTCAGGGCCCACGCCCCGGTATGCTCATCGCTTGCCCGGCCTGCGACTGAAAACGCGGCTTGCAAGGTCTGGTTGTTGCGCATGAGGCCGCTGCGCAAAGTGCCCACCACCTCCAGAGCATCGCGCTCCAATCGGTCTTGCTCTTGGCTGGCTTCGTAGCGACCTGACAACCACACCAAGAGCAACAGCAATGCGGCCACCAAGGCGAACAGGCTGGCCCACAACCAGCGCGGACGAACCGAAACCGATATCAACGAGGCGTGTCCTTGGGGGTGTTTTTTCGCGGTGCGCCCGCATCGGTACGGGTGATGACGGGGTCGGCCCAACTGCCGGTGATATGAAATTCTTGCGTGTTGGACTCGATGATAGGTCGCCGCAAAATCCACTGCGCCAAAAATGACCCCAAGCCTACTGCAGGGTTGATGATGGTGGTGACCAGCGTAGCGGTGTTGGTGTTGATTTCGGGCACCACCACCACTTTGAGGTCTTGGGTTTCGCGCCCAAGGTCTGCACGACCCTCCATCAATACAGCCAAATTCACGCCGCGCATTTGCAGGTTGTTGGTGCGCGCCATACCCTGTTCAATCAGCACGTCGCCGCGCACAAAGTCAAAGGCAAAGCCTTCACTGAACACGTCACGGAAGTCCAGCGCAAAACGGCGCGGCAAGGCCTGCAGGCTCAGCACACCCAGCAGCTTGGCCAGGCCAGGGTCGGCCTTCATGAACTGACCGGACTCCATATTGACATTGAAGCTGCCCCCCAAGCTGGGGTAGTCCAGCGAGAGGGGCGAGCCCAGCCAAGACACTTGCCCCTCCAGCTTGCCCTTGCCTTGGCGGATCAGGTCTTTCATGCCAAAGCGGTTGAGCAGTTCGCCTGAGTCTGCAATGTCCAACTTAAAGTTCATGGACGTTCGGCGTTTGGAATTTACAGCTTTGGCAATATTGGTGCCCGCAGGGCCCACACTCAGTTGAGACCACTGTCCTGTGGCTGTAAACACAGCCTCGGGCATGGTGACGTTGAAACGGTTGAGGCGCCACTCGCGCGCGCCGTTGACGCCTTCAGCATTGCGGTTGACGGCATCGATTTCCACGCGGCCCAACTTGCGTCCACGCAGCTCCAAATCGTCCACCACTATGTCCAATGCGGGCACGCTGGCGGGCTGCTCCTCCAGCAAAGTTTCCACGTCCTTGGCAGAAGAAGGTGGCAGCACCAAGCGCGCCAATCGGGCGTAAACGCGTCCGGGGTTGGTGGTGGAGGGTTGGCGGTATTCCACATAACCACTGAGTTCGGTGGCGTCAATATTCAAACGCCAGAGCTCCTGGTCGTGGCTGCCTCCCGCCACCACTTGGTGCAACTGCCGCCCACCCACCAGCACCTCGCGCGCCCGAATGGACAGGTTGCTCGGCATGAAAGCAGAGGACACTGTCACTGCCGCATTGTTGGCACTTGCAGCACTGGCTGCGCCCGAACCAGGGGTCATAAGGCGCGACCAAGCATCCAGATCCAGTGTGTCCAACTGCACACTGGCCACTACCCCCGAGGGGGGCAGACTTAAGGTTTCCCCCAGGGGCAAGCCCACCGCCATGGCCCCGCGCAGCACGCGCAGCTTAGAGCTGGCGTTGGGCGAAAGATCGCGCACAAACTGCGCTGAAAGTGTGCGGCCCAGCTCCAAAGAGATCTGCTCTTGCAACAGGTTGGGGTTGGTGGTTTGAAAAGATTCGCGCGTTAACGAGGTTTCCAACCGCAGGGGCATCAACGTTTCAGGCAGTTTGTTGAGAGGCGCAGGCAAATTCAGGGCCAAGCCCTGCAAGCTGGACGCTGCCGACACTTGAGGCACGCCGCGTTGCCATTGCGCTGTGAGCTGATAGTTGGCCGAGCCACTGGCATGCCGCGCCAATTGGGACACCATGCCCAACTCTGTGGCTTGGCGCAGCCCGTCGGCTGTAAAGCTGCCTTGAACCTTGAGGGTGGGCGACACCACCACATTGGCAGCACCTTTTGAAGCCGCCGAAGCCAACGATCCGCCCTCAATCGTCAAGTCGCCGCCCAAGCCGCGGGCCTGCCCACCGGTGATGGCAAACCCCGACTCGGTGAATTGCACCACACCCCGTACGCGCTGCAATTTGGGGATATCAGGCGCTTGGATGTCGTTGCCCTGCAAGGTGGCTTTGCCTTGCAAGGTCATCAAACTCAGATCATTCAAGGGCAACTTGAGCTTGAGCTGAACATCGGCCAGACCGGTGACCGAGGTTTGCGCCAGCAAGCTGCTGAAAGCGTTAGCGTTGGTATTGGCTTGGGCGCCGCCAAAACCACGTGCCAAGGTAAGAAGATCTTGCAATGGTCCTTTGGTTTCAAGGCCCACTTGCAGGGTGGGGTCGCGCAGAAAGTCTTCAATGCCCAAGCTGGCTTTTTGCAGACGCAGGCCTTGCGGTCCAGGCATGCGCGCGCTCAGGTCTTTCAACCTCAGGCTGTTGCGGTCGATCAGCAGTTCGCCCTGCACCTGAGTGAGTTGTGGCAAGGGCAATGGGGTGCTGCCTTGCAGCTTGACACTGCGGGGGGCAGTCAAGTAAATGCCGTCCTTGAACGTGCCCGAAATCCGGAATTCCCCCTGGTCCGCGGCGCTAAACGGAAACACGTTCATGTCCCCACGGGTTTTAAACTTGATTTGACTGCCTTTGCCTTGCACCAGTGCGTCACGCAGATAGTCGCGCACGTCCTTGGGGATATCCAGCGGCAGGTACTTGTGGACTTTGGACACATTGGCGCGCGACAGGCTGCCCTGCACATCCAGCAAACCGTAGTCCCATTCCTTTTGGGCCAGCAACTGCGCCGCACGCGGCGCCTCGGAGGTTTGCCACTTGATTTGCGCTTCACCCTGTGTGTCGTCGTTACTGAACTTCAAATTGGACAGTTGCAGCTTGACCTGAGGCATCGCCGCTGAAAAAGGACTGCTCCGATTGACTTGCCAACTGAGGTCGGTGCTGAGTTGCCCCACTGCGATGGCAGGGTCTTCGAACACGCCCGGCCACTCCATACGTCCTGACTGGATCGACACTTTGGCTTTTCCGCCCTCCGGCTGGAATTCAAATTCGGCGTCGAGCCCGCGCACGCCAGGGCGGCCCATGGTGTTTTGGGGAGAAGGATTGGGGTGGTCTTGGGACAAAAACCCGAGACCACGCACACGCCCGCTGGCGCGCAATCGGGCAAGCATCTCGCCGCCTCCCGTCCATTGCGCCTGCAGCTTTTCCAACTGCCCTTTAAGTTCCAGCGAGGTCAACTGCTGATGCACCGGCTTGGGCAAAGGCAATCGCAAGGCCACTTGGCTTAGGGCTTGCAGGTCCAGTTGATCGGCCAGCACCTCCCACTGTTGAGAGGTTGAGGCATGACGCAGGCGAATGTTACCGCCCGGCCATTGCAGGCCGTCGGACAAGGTCCACTGCAGATCCTGTGTCCACCATTCCTGCTGGTCGGCCTTCCAGGTGGCGCCCAAACGGCCACTGAGGCGACTCACCTTCAAGGGCTCCGCTGTGGTGCTGCTTTGAAATTGGGCTTGCTCAAGCAAGGTGTCCACAGTCAGCTCGCTCAACTTGCCGCGCTTGACGTCGGCCCACAAGCGCACCGCGCTGTCTCCGCTGGCACGAGGCTGAAAACGGGGCTCGGAAGGTTCGCCCCAACTCCAGTCATCCCAAGGCAAGATCTCCAAAGCCAAACGGTTGAGCTGCGCAAACACCTGTCCGTCCCACTGCTTCCATTGACCCGAATGCAGGCTCAGCAGGGGCTCTTTGAAACTGCCCCGAAGGCTGAAGCGTTCGGCTGATGCTTTGGGTGGGGTGGCGTCCAGCCGAAACTGGTGGCTGCGGCCGGAGTTGCGCAGCACCGCCTCCACCTGTTTCAGCTCCAGTGTGGGGCGTTGTCTGAGTTCATCGGTCCAGCGCAAAGCACCATCGCGCACCACCCATTCAGTCTGAGAAAAAACCCAATCCGCCGCTTGGCCTTCGTCTGGAGTCAATACCGACACATCCACACCTGCCACCCACACATGGCCTTGGGCGTCGCGGCGGATGTCAAGTTTGGGACTTTCTATATAAATCTGGTCCAGCCCTAGGCGCCACAGCGAGGTGGGCGAAATGGCCACCCACACCCGAGGCAACACCAGAGCCTCTTGGCCTTGTGAATCTGAAAAACTGATGTTCTGGAGTTCAAAAGAGGGCACCAAACCGCCTGAGCGCGCCTCGATCTGGCCGATGCGCACCTTAAGCCCCGTGCGGATCGAAGCTTGTTGCTCCATCCAAGGCCGAAAATCATCGATTCGCGGCACAATGATCCATGTGAGAACACCCCAGCCGGCAGCAAGCACCACCCAAACCACACCCGCCACCCACAACAGGCCATGCGTGAGGGAAATCAGGCGTTGAAGTGAAGTATTAAACAAAGATGCCAAGCACAGATGCCCAGGAAACAACCCCACTCATTATGACCCGCCAGCCCTGGTCTGAACACTCACGTTTTGCCCGCCGCGTGCGCCGGCGTTACGCGACTTATTTGTCGTATCTGCCCCCAGGATTGCCGGACAGGGCCACTTTTGAAATCCTGTTTAAAAGCTTGCGAGCCCAGAACCCCTTGGCCGATGCACTGCGCATCACCCGCCAGCTGGTTTTGGAGCGCTTGCTCACCCTGGACTGCGACGCTCAGGCGCCTTTGGCTTCGGTGATGTCCTGCATGACCACTTTGGCCGAATTTGCCCTGCAACACGCCTTACAAGCCAGCATGGAGCAGCTTGACGCCGTTCATGGCATTCCGCTGAACCGCCCGCTGGCACAAAATTTGGCGGGTCCTGCGCAGCGATGCGCTTTTTGGGTGGTGGGCATGGGCAAGCTGGGCGCGCGCGAGCTGAATGTGTCAAGCGACATCGACTTGATTTATGTGTACGACCAAGAAGGTCAGACCACTGGCAGGCCGGATGGGCGGGGTCAAATCTCAAACCAAGAATACTTTGCCAAAGTGGTGCGTTTAGTCCACCAGATGGTGGGTGAGCCCACAGAACACGGTTTGGTGTTTCGCATGGATTTGGCGCTACGTCCCAACGGCAACTCTGGCCCGCCGGCGGTGTCGCTGAACGCCCTGGAGGCTTACTTTGTGTCTCAAGGGCGTGAATGGGAGCGCTTTGCCTGGCTTAAAAGCCGCGTGGTGGCAGGAACCGTGGCTTCGGCCCCAGCCCTGCGCAGCCTGGTGCTGCCCTTTGTGTTCAGGCGTTATTTGGACTACAGCGTTTTTGAGGCCCTGCGTGTGCTGCACCGTCAAATCAGGGAGCACACCCTCAGCCGCAGCACAGGCCGACCGGAGCGTCAACAAGACATCAAACTAGGGCGTGGCGGCATCCGCGAAATTGAATTCACCGTGCAGCTGCTGCAAGTGGTGCGCGGCGGGCAATTTCCTGAGCTGCGCACCCGCCCCACCTTGGACGCCTTGCGCCGGCTGGTGAACGCGCACCTCATGTCGGCCAGCACGTCGGCGGCGCTGCAAGCCGCCTATGTGTTTTTAAGGCAAGTGGAACACCGCATTCAGTATTTGGACGACCAGCAAACCCATGTGTTGCCCGCCCAAGATGAAGACCTGCTGTGGATGGCCCTGAGCCTGGGGTTTGATGATGTGCCCGGATTTTTGGAGACTCTCAACACCCACCGCGACTTCGTGGCCTTGGAGTTTGACCAACTGCTTGGTGGCGATGCCCCAAGCCGAGGCAATGAACGTAACAGGGAGCCCCCCACCGACCTATCCCCCAAGGCATCCCCCAACAACCACGCCTCCCCCAACAACAGCCCAGTGCTTCCTGGGGTGCCCAAAGCCTTTGTAGAGCGCTTAGCACTTTGGAACGAGCTGCCTCGGGTACAAGCTTTGCGAGAAGCCTCTAAAGAGCGCTTGTTCAAGTTGGGCGCACGCACGGCGCAATGGCTGCAAGAAGGCCGCGCCGATCTCAATGCCGCCCTGAAGTTGGTCGACTGGCTGGAAACCCTGCTGCGGCGCGACAGCTATTTGGCGCTCCTGTTAGAGCGGCCAGCCGTGCATGAGCGCTTGCTCAAACTGCTGGGTGCGGCGCGTTGGCCAGCGCGCTACTTGATGCTGCACCCCGGCGTGATGGACGAGCTGGCCCACCCCGACCTGCTGCGCGAGCGACTGGACACCCACGCCCTGGAGGACAACCTGGAAGCGCGCCGCAAAGCC
>Ga0214917_10003156_pt1 | contig 19314 bp, 11 predicted proteins | sample LL_1208_BB_MetaG_FD_177983 | JGI IMG/M metagenome (GOLD analysis project Ga0214917, IMG submission 177983) | Freshwater microbial communities from Lake Lanier, Atlanta, Georgia, United States - LL_1208_BB | ecosystem: Environmental > Aquatic > Freshwater > Lake | place: USA: Georgia | collected...
AAAGTTATCTGATGAAGAGTATGATGTTGGAGATGAAATACAAGTCAAATGGAACTTGTTTGATCAAGATGAAAGAGAGAATGTTTGGAACTATTTGAAACTATTTTATCAATTATCTGATATGTATAAGGGATGCTAAATTTTTATTTTAATTAAAAATAAAAATTTTATAGTTCTACTTTTGTTTTACAAAGCGGACAAAAGTTGTTACTTTCAAGCCAGGTCAGTATCGATCCGTTTTGTAAACAATTTTCATTTTTACAGTGAAACTCGTGATTACAAGGTTTAAGCACAATGATCTCTTGGTTCTCTTCAAAATCGTATTGACAGATACCGCAACACTTTTCTTCACCTTCTTTGAAAGTATATCTTGGAAGCCTATTCACACAAAGAGCGGGAACCTTAATCTTATCTGTTTGGTAAAAATCTTCTGGAGATCGTTCGAATTGGAGTTGTCTTGTCATGAACTGAACGGTCTCATCATTGTTTGGAATTCGTCCGTGAAGAATGTAGTATTCTAAATAGAGAGGAAACTCGTCACATGTGGGCATTTTTCCATAGATAAACACACTAGTTTCGATCACCCGCTTGATCTGACGCTCAGTAAATGGAGAGGTACAGTTACATCTGTAAGTGTAGAGAAAGTCGCTAATTTCCTTTGCGGAGGGGTATTTGTGTACATTTTCTTTTTCTTCTTCATCGTAATAGCCAAGATCAGTCGCATAGTATTTTTCAAGGATTGTATTCTTAACCTCAATTGACACGTACCAGTTTTGCGCAATGTCTGTTTCGTATAATTGAGAAACGTTGATATCGTTTTCTTGAAGCCAATCTTCTCTGAGGTGAAAGAAGTAATGAGTGGCAAGCTCGTAATCTTCATCGTGAAACTTTTTTGCGTAGAGATTTAGAGCGGGAAATGTTGGAAATCCAGCAAACGAGTTCAAAAACATCTGATGATGTCCTCTAAGTCTTCGCTGAATGTAGTTGTAGAAAGGAGGACGTAAGTGTGGATCATTTTGTATAGGAGTGTCAAGTTCATACTCGATAGTGACTCGATCTTCATCTTCAATAGGAAGAGAAGAGGCAGATTCAAACTGAATAGGGTCTATAAATTCTTGAATGATGCTAAGAGCTAGATCAATGTTGCCACTTAGTAAGTCATCATCAATTTCTTTTTGTTCATCTTGATCCATTATTAGTCTAAAATATTTTTATCTTTATTAGCTTAAAAAACAAAATTTATTTATAAAAATGTTTTGTTTTACAATTTTAACGCACAGCGATAACTATCTCCTTTTTTCCACCATCAAGGAATTACAAAAGGGAACAAATCTTGACTTTGGCCTAAATATCGAAGTCCACATTCTGGCACAAGTCTGCTCAAAAGCATTCATAAAAGCACTTGAAACCATTTGTGTTAAGCTTGACAAGAAAGGTAATGGTAATACAGTCAAGTGGATTTTACACACATCGGATGAAAATCTTGGTGTATCAAAGGGAAACAACTTCTTATGGAAAGTAACAAAAGGGGCCGAATATGTTTTTCATTTGGAAGATGACTGGATTTTAGTCACGGAAGATCGAGACTGGTTAAAGAAGTGTTATGAAAAAATGTGCTCTAGAAAGGATGTGAGCACCATTTTCTTGAGAAAGTATGGAAGTGATCAAGAGAAGTGGCAGTATGGATGGACGAGAAAGATACCATATGTATGTCACAAGTTTGATGATAACTTTAACTTTGCCCAAAAGTTGGAGGAGTGTGAAGAGGGGTTTACAAAGATTAGAGACTTTTTGTTTACATTTAATCCAGCGATAAGAAGAAATGCGGACTATCTTGAATCAAAAGTATATCCTCTTCCTGAGTTTGAAGATTTTGATAAAGAAGTCAAATTCAACGAGTCAAACTTAAAGATTCACGAGTCAACAGTTTGGGGATGGTGTGAAGCTCTCACTATGGAAAAAACAAGACACTTAAACACATTATGGTTTGAAGAAGGAATCTTTGTACACTTTGATGATTGGAAAGACTGGTTAAAGGAAAATAAGCGTGGACCGTATAGAAGTGATTTTAATGTGATAGAGTATAATATAAACTGTCACGTTCCGGTATTAATTATACATGTCGATGAGATTAGGAAACTTGATATAAAACACGAGTTTATTATTTTTGTGAACTACTATTTTGACGAAGAGACTAATTTAGAAGATGTGATGAAGTTGATCGCAAAGGTGAATCCACGCGCTATAGTATCAATAGGAGATGAGTCAAAGTTGAACAAGCTATCTTATGGAATTCCATTTGAGTATAGAAAGAGATGGAATCATTGTAAATCGGTACAAGATGTTTGTCAAAAGTCTCTGGAACTAACAATCTTTTTAAGTCCATTGAAGCATCCACTTCAACCAACAAATCCAGTTATAAGTATTATAACACCAACATATGAGAGCAAGCATAGAATTTTGAGACCATTTTATTCCCTTTTGAATCAGACATATACAAATTGGGAGTGGATTATTATAGATGATTCTAAAACGGATTCAACATGGAAAGATTTGACAAATTTTGCGGAACGAGACTATAGAATTCAGGTGTACAAGAGGCCAGCGAATGATGGAAGCATAGGAAAGAATAAGCATTTTTGTGGAAGTTTAGCGACAGGAAAGTTTATATTTGAGTTGGATCATGATGATGAGATAATGCCAAACACGTTTGATAGACTAATTAATTCGGCGATAAAGTATCCAGATGCTGGATTTTTTTATTCAGATGCGTTTGAGTGTTTTGAGGATACGTGTGCTCCTTTTAATTATGGAGAGTACTTTGGGTTTGGATATGCGAGTTATTATAGACAGTGGATAAAAAACCATTTTCAGTATGTTGTTAAAACTCCAAGAATAAATCCATCGACATTGAGACATATAGTTGGAGTGCCAAATCATTTTAGATGTTGGAGTCAAGAGGCTTATAGATCAGTGAATCGCCATTGTCAATTTTTACAGGTGGCAGATGATTATGATCTTATTTTGAGAACAATGTTGAAGTGGAGATGGGTACACATACCTGAGTGTTTGTATGTACAGTATAGAAATATAGGAGGAGACAATTTTACATTTCACAGAAATGCCTTGATTCAGTATTTGGTGTTTCAGTTAAGAAAGATGTATGAAAATGAAATACATGATAGACTTTTAGAGTTGGGTTGTCCAGATGACAAGTGGAATGAGAATCCGCAGGCGCCGATGGATTGGACTGTGAATAAGTTTAAGTATCCGATTTTAGAGTATGTGTATAGACATGAAGATACAATTGACTCGCCAATGATAAGTGTGATTATTCCAACATATAATCGTCCAATTCATTTGAAGAGGGCATTGGATAGTGTGTTTAATCAAGAGTATCAAAATTTTGAGATACTGTTAGTGGGAGATAAGTGTCCACAGTTGGATAAGTTTGTGATGGAGTATGAGAGGGCAAAGGATAAGAGATTTAAGTATTACAATATGGCTCAGAATGGAGGAGCGGGAGGACATTTGCCGAGAAACTATGCTTTGAAGATGATGTGTAGTACGAAGTGGGTAGCGTATTTAGATGATGATAATTTTTGGTTGCCAAACCATTTGTCACATTTGGTTCAAGAGATAAAATTGGATCCAGAATTAGAGATGGTGTATAGTTCGATGTATATAGATGGAAGGGAGATTATATTTGATGTTCCAAGAAGAGGAAGGATAGATACGTCAACAGTGATCCATAGATGGGATTTGTGTGTGAAGAATAATGTGTTATGGAAGGATCGAGTTGAGGGACATTATTGGCATGATTTTACATTTTTCAGTGAGGTAACAAAGGAATTTAGTTGTAAGTGGAAGAGTACAAAGTTGCCAACATTGGTGTATGATACTCAGTTTAACCAGCAATCGTTTGAACAGTTATCTCAGATGTGAATGAATATTTTTAATAAAATTTATTAAAAATATTTCTTTTTACTATAAAAGGATGGCTTACAATCCAAGTTTTAACAAGTTAATTAATTATTCTGATCAGTTTGATCTTAATCCAGCACCAACATTTCACACAACGTATGCTATAATAGACAATTTACGTTTTGGGAGTTATACGGGATCAAGTGGTCAAGTGGTGTTTATCAATGAAGATCATTCATTAACAGGAGCAAATGGGTTTGTTTATCAACAAGATACATTAAGAGTTTCTGATTTGAGTATACAAAATGACAAGATTCATTTGGGAAGTGAAAGTGGCCAAATTTCTCAATCAACAGGAAGCGTAGCGATAGGAAAGCGAGCAGGATATCAGGCACAAGGAGAATATAGTATAGCGATAGGAAATAAGGCAGGAGAAATATCTCAGTCTAATTTTAGTATAATTTTGAATGCTAGTCAAACAAGTTTAGATTCACAAACAGAAGGTCTTTTTATAAAGCCAATTAGAAATGTTGTTGGGCCAAAAACATTGTACTATAATACATTAACAAATGAGATCACTTATTATGACAGTCAGTCAGCTTCTGGAACAACAGGAACTCAAGGTCCTCAAGGATTTCAAGGAATTCAGGGTACAAATGGAGTATTAGGAACAACAGGAACTCAAGGTCCTCAAGGATTTCAAGGAATTCAGGGTACAAATGGAGTATTAGGAACAACAGGAACTCAAGGTCCGCAGGGATTTCAAGGAGTTATAGGATTTCAGGGTCCGCAGGGATTTCAAGGAGTTATAGGATTTCAGGGTCAGCAGGGATTTCAAGGAACGCAGGGAAATCAAGGGTTCCAAGGAGTTATAGGATTTCAGGGTCAGCAGGGATTTCAAGGAACGCAGGGAAATCAAGGGTTCCAAGGAGTTATAGGATTTCAGGGTACACAGGGAGTACAAGGAACGCAGGGAAATCAAGGCTTCCAAGGAGTTATAGGTCAGCAAGGTTGGCAAGGAGAGTTAGGAAATACAGGTGTAGAAGGACCGCAAGGATTTCAAGGATGGCAAGGTGTTGTAGGTTATCAGGGAGCTGTTGGAAAGGGATTTACTATTTTTGGAACAGTTAACAGTTTTAATGATTTATGTTCTTTGAATCCAACTGGTTCAAATGCTGGAGAATTTGCTCTTGTTCTTGGAGGTCAAATTTTTGTTTATGCTGGAAGTGGATTAGGAAATACAGGTCCTACTGGATGTTCTCAAGATTGGATTTATGGAGGTGATTTAACTGACGAAAGTGTTATTATAGGTCCAACAGGAGGAATTGGAACACAAGGAGTTATGGGTATACAAGGTCCACAAGGATCTCAAGGAGCGAATGGATTTGTAGGATTACAGGGACCACAGGGTAATATAGGATTAGATGGATTTCAAGGAGATGTTGGATTACAGGGATTTCAAGGAGTACAAGGATTTCAAGGCGTTCAAGGATCTCAGGGTTGGCAGGGATTGATTGGTTTACAAGGATATCAAGGATTTCAAGGCGTTCAAGGATCTCAGGGTTGGCAGGGATTGATTGGATTTCAAGGATTTCAAGGATTTCAAGGTGTTCAAGGAGATATAGGATTACAAGGAAATATTGGATTTCAAGGTCCACAAGGAAATCTAGGATCAACTGGAATACAGGGACCACAAGGATGGCAGGGATTAATTGGTAATACAGGAGCAAGTTTAACAGGAAGTCAAGGATTAATGGGGTTACAGGGTTCCCAGGGATGGCAAGGTTTTCAAGGAACGCAGGGAAATCAAGGATGGCAGGGATCAGCGGGAGCAACTGGAACATTTTCAGGAACAATTACGTTTACAGAGGGCCCATCTATTCCGTCGGCTGCGAACATAGACAATTATCCTTTGGCAGATAATTCATTTTTCAAAATAACAGGAACAACATCATCAAGTATAAATGGATTATTGAATGGAACAAGTGGAAGATATGTTGTTTTTGTTAATAATACAGATAAAAATCAAACATTTACTCAAGAGGCAGTTTCTTCAACAGGTCCAGCGCGTTTTGTTCTAGGTGTCGCTAATAAAACAATTGGTGTCAATCAAACGGCAACATTTATTTATGTAACAGGACTAACTGTAGGTGGAGTAACAGGATCTTCAAGATGGGTTTTGACAGCGACAACATAAATTTCTTAAATAGGATAAATATTTTTTTTTAAATATTTATCTTGCTTAAATAATAAAACAAGATGTCATTTTATTCAACTCCAAATTTAGTTAATTTTGGTGTTCAACGTGGTAACCAAGTTCCTTCCGCTTGGCAAGACCTCGTTGGAACAGTTTTAAGCGGAGGGGGTGGTTTTGGAAAAACCGGACCAACTGGCCCTCAAGGTCCCCAAGGTACACCTGGTGCTTTTGGAGGTCCTCAAGGTTTTCAAGGATGGCAAGGATGGCAGGGTCTTCAGGGTATCATTGGTTTACAAGGTGCTATCGGTTTTCAAGGCGTCCAAGGTCTTCAAGGAGCAATCGGTTTTCAAGGCTCTCAAGGAGCTCAAGGTTCTATCGGATTTCAAGGTGTTCAAGGTAATCAAGGTAACGCTGGTGTTCAAGGTAACCAAGGCTTTCAAGGAACTATTGGTTTACAAGGTGTTATCGGTTCACAAGGTAATCAAGGTAACGCTGGTGTTCAGGGAAATCAAGGCTTTCAAGGAACTATCGGTTTACAAGGTGTTGTCGGTTCACAAGGTAATCAAGGTAACGCTGGTGTTCAGGGAAATCAAGGCTTCCAAGGAGCAATAGGTTTCCAAGGTGTTGTTGGATTCCAAGGTGCTCAAGGTAACGTTGGAGTTCAAGGTAACCAAGGCTTTCAAGGAGTTATAGGTTTCCAAGGTGTTGTTGGATCACAAGGTAATCAAGGGGCTCAAGGAGCAATAGGTGTCCAAGGGGCTCAGGGTTTTCAAGGAGTAATTGGTTTACAAGGAGTTCAAGGAGTTCAAGGATTTCAAGGAGCACAGGGATTAATAGGTGTTCAAGGAGCACAAGGTAATCAGGGTTTTAGAGGATTTCAAGGTCTTGACGGTTTCTCAACAAATACTGGTGCTCAAGGTCCACAAGGTTTATTAGGTCCTACAGGTGCTGGTTTTCAAGGTCCTATTGGTGTACAAGGAAATCAAGGTTTTCAAGGTTTATTAGGTCCAACAGGAGCTGGGTTTCAAGGTGCTCAAGGTAATGCTGGAGTTGCTGGTGTTCAAGGTCCTCAAGGTTTGATTGGAGCAACAGGAGCTGGTTTTCAAGGTGCTCAAGGTCTTGCTGGTGTTGCTGGTGTTCAAGGTCCACAAGGTTTGATTGGAGCAACAGGTGCTGGCTTTCAAGGAGCGCAAGGTCTTGCTGGACAAGTTGGTGTTCAAGGTCCACAAGGTTTGATCGGAGCAACAGGAGCTGGATTCCAAGGTCCACAAGGTCTTGCTGGAGTTGCTGGTGTTCAAGGTCCTCAAGGTTTGATTGGAGCAACAGGAGCTGGATTCCAAGGGCCACAAGGTTTAGTAGGACAAAATGGTGTTCAAGGTAATCAGGGCTGGCAAGGTATTGTTGGAGCTGGAGTTCAAGGTCCACAGGGTTTTATTGGAGTTCAAGGTTGGCAAGGTTTATTAGGTCCAACAGGAGCTGGAGATCAAGGGTTTCAAGGTATTCAAGGTCCAGCGGGTCCATCAGGTGGTGGTGGTAGTGGAACAGGTGCTAAAGTTGGAACAATAGAAGTATACTTTCAAGGTGCTACATATTTAAGTAAAGTAGTTACAAATGATCTTGTTTCTACAACAGGTACTTACACATTTGCGGGTCCAACAAACACAACTATCACTCTTACACAATTAGCCCCATCTTTCACATTCCCAGTTTCAGCAGTATCATGGGGTAGAGACTTCAGCGCTTCTTCAAATCCAACACAAAACAGATTCGTGGGCTTGTTCAATCAGTCCGCTTGTAAAGTAGATTATAATACAGGAACAGGAATATTAACGTTCACAACAGCAACGCCAACCAATTTAGGTTGTGCTTCAACAACAAACTTACCGGCTGCGCCAACAGAAACAAAAGTGGCGACAATCTACCTAACATACCAAAATTAAACATAAATTTAGTCAGCGAATTAATTATAACCATTTAATTGTGAAAAAAGACTTTTAATCACCAGTTAAAATAATAAATATAATTTTATTTTATATTTATTATAGAGTAAATATGTCATACAACGCACCATTACCACCACCATGTTTAAAAGTGGTACTTTCTAATATTAATCCTGTTATCGGATTTGACAATCAATACGAGTGTAAAATCTCCGTTACAGCACAAAATATTCAAGGTGGAGGATCTCAATATGACGTCACTTCTATTCAAACTGGATTTTGGGTCAGCAACTACCCTTATGGTGAAGCTTGGAAAATCATTCAAATTACAAGTGTAAATCCTGGTGGTAGTTACCTCAACGCAGTTATTGAAGATGTCGAATTCTACAATTTCTCAATCGATCCTGACACCGGTGAACACGGCCCTAATGAAGGTGCTGATGGTTTTTGCTGGACTCTCGCAGATGATGGTCTTCCTAATCTTTTCCCTATTGATCCAGTCTTTTTACAAGTCACAAATTACTATACATACGTTACTGACTTAATATCCCGTTTCAGAAGTAGAAACTACTACACTTCCTATGTTCAAGTTCAACAAGCTGGTCACTCTTTTGGAGTTGGTCAATTCATCTACATTGACGCAATGGGAACATTTCAACTCGCAACTTCTAGCAGTTCCACTATTTATGATACTCTTGGTGTTGTCACCTCCACTGGATACTACAATAACGATTTCTTTACATTCAGACCTTTTGGTCAATATCTCCCAGCTGATAAAATTATTCCACAATTAACTGCTGGAGCTGGCTCTGTGTACTATATTGATTCTGCTGGAGGCCTAACAACAACCGCTCCTCTTACAAACGCTTATCCTGTTTACGTTCAAATCTCAACTGGAGGTGACGGTATTCTTCTTAAAGGAAGATTCGGACAAACTTCCGGAGGAGGTGGAAGTCCAGGAGCTACTGGACCTACTGGAGCTATGGGAGCTACCTTTATGACTTTGAAAGTTGATAATGGTACTCCAACCATTCTTGATCCTATAACTGTTACCTTTCCACCAGGTAATGTCGTTACACAAGATGTTTCAAGCCATCAATCTTTTGGTGGACAAGAAGGTTTTATATATCAAATTGTCGTTCCTAATGTACCTATTGGAACTACAAATTCTATTCTTGCTTATGTAGAAGATAATCCAGCTACATATAACGCAACTTTTCTCATTAGAAAACAAGCAGTTCCTCCTTTCAACACTCTCGTAGATACTTATGTTAACTCTGTTTTACAAGTGGCAAACACTCTTGTTGTTCAAGGTGATTATTTATATATTGGTTTTGATGGCTATGTCGTTTCATTTTATAAAAATGGTATTCAAATTGGAGCTACAGTTCCTTTTGGCATCAATGACTACTACATGCACCTCAGAAATACCATGGATCAACCTATGCTCATTCGTGATATCAGATTCTATCCTATGGGATACAAAGGTGATCCAGGAGCTATGGGAGCTCAAGGACCTCAAGGTGATATGGGCTTCCAAGGTGATATGGGACCTCAAGGTTATCAAGGTGATATCGGTTTTCAAGGTGACATGGGTCCTCAAGGAGATATCGGATTCCAAGGTGATATGGGTCCTCAAGGTTATCAAGGTGATATCGGTTTTCAAGGTGACATGGGTCCTCAAGGAGATATCGGATTCCAAGGTGACATGGGTCCTCAAGGAGATATTGGTTTTCAAGGAGATATTGGTTTTCAAGGAGATATGGGACCTCAAGGAGATATGGGACCTCAAGGATATCAAGGAGACATGGGTACAGCAATCAATACATTTGATTTATCAAATGCTCCAGGAATAACACAAACAAATCCTAATTCGTTTATTTTATCTACAGCAACTCTTCCTAACTATTTTGATGTTGTTGATTATTTAGGAGCAGGTTCTCAAGGATTTAATTTAAGTTTTGATGCTCCTCTTAATACATCAAGTTCACAAATTAATCTTTTTGGAACACCTGGAATTTTTCAATTATTTTTCAATACAACTGGATTTAGTTCTTTAGACTATGCCATTGATTATGGATCAGCTGTAAATATTGGAAGTTATTCAACATATGATTCAATTCAAATTTTCTACGACACAAATGTAATACAAATTTACCAAAACTACACTCTAGTATTAACTGTGTTCAAAAGTGATATGAACGCTACTTTTGTTAGATTTCAACAAAACTCCCTATCTGTACAAGCCCAATTCAAAAATGTTGTCTTTATGCCTGTATCTATCGGAGCTCAAGGTTTTCAAGGTGATATGGGTCCTCAAGGAGACATCGGTTTTCAAGGCGACATGGGTCCTCAAGGTGATATCGGTTTTCAAGGCGATATGGGTCCTCAAGGCGATATGGGTCCTCAAGGTGATATCGGTTTTCAAGGAGACATCGGTTTTCAAGGAGACATGGGACCTCAAGGTGATATGGGTCCTATGGGTGATATGGGATTTCAAGGTTATCAAGGTGACTGGGGAGCTACAACATTCACTTGGAACTTAGTAAACACAGCACAATTAACAAGCTCAAATTCTCTAATTAAAGGATTCACATTTTCTGACTGGGATAGCTCAGCTTATTCTTCAGAATCCTATATTTATGGTTCTTACATGAGTTTTCAACCTCTTACAAACTCAAATTATTTTGTTGCTGGTCTTAGTGAAAATGTTGGTTCTCCTTCTCAATCTGAAATCAGCTATGGGTGGTTCTTAGATCAATTTGGAAATGCTTATGTTATCGAATCTGGTACAATCGTTTACACTTATACTGGAACTTACTTTGCTTACGACACATTCCAAATTACTTACGATGGCTATGATATCAACTATATCATCAACGGTGTAATTGTTTACACAACTTATAGAGCAATTGGTCTTCCTCTTCACCTTAACGTTGTTCTCGGAGATAACGGTTGTCAAGTTATCAATGTTCACTTTGGTCCTCAAGGTCAACGCGGAGCAAGCACTGGAGCTGGTGGTGTAGCTTACTATACAATCAACACTGGAACTTTCATGGCTAATCCAAACACATACTATATTTGGAATCTTCCTTCCATCACTGGTGTTCTCAAGAGTGGATACGCTCATGTTATTCTTCCAGTAGCTCCTACTGGAGGTGACGTTGTTAAATTTATTGATGGATTGTGTACTTGGGGTAACTTAATGTACACTGGAGGCATCCTTGTTGATGGTGGTTCTATTCCTATCATGGGTAACTTAGCTACTGGAGGAACTGGCTCAAACTTATTCTTTGTTAGATGCGGAGAAGCTACTTTCATCTATAATCAAGACCTCAATCAATGGATGAGTTATGCTTCTCAAAATACAGTTAATCCAGTCAACACAACCTTTAATGAACCTAATCCTTGGAATGGTTGGTGGATGGTTACAAACAGATCAAATATGATCACTCCACAAAGTATGTTCGATAATCAAGTCATTCCGCAAATCAACGGTTTCACAACAAATAATTTAGCCTACATTAACATTGATACTACCGTTTATCCAATCCAAATCAACTGGTATTTTGGCTCATCCAAAAATCCAACCACCTTTAACAATATCACCACCTATCTTCACGAATTCTTGGGAAATGATAAAACTACCATTGTTAACTTAGGTTCAGCAATCGGCAGCTTCTTCAATGGCGCTTTTGTTGGAAACGCCACTGGAAACAACGGTCTTCCTTACCTTGTTGGAAATGATCCTAATGGTTTCAAACTACAACAAGATAATAACTACTGTATTCTTTCAAACAGGTGCTGTACAGGTCATGAAGGCCCTGGTTCTGAATTCTTCCCTGTCACAAATACACTCCTCAAAAAATGCGCTTCAAATCCAATCTCACAAAAACCTGATGGAAGCGCGGTTCTAGCAAACTATTCTGAGTCTGAACTTAATATGGAACCTTTTGACGATCCAGTCTATATGGCTAAAAGCATGTTTGAAAAATGGTACTTAGGTCTTTCTCCAAACGCAAATGACGAAGAATCAACACTTCCAAACGGTGATCAAATCGTTCCAAACAGTCTTGCTCAAACTAGTCAAGGCGGATATATGATTGCTAAGGATGTTTTCCAAAACTTCTTAAACGGCATCACATTCCAAACTAACGTTGTCGCTGTTAGAAAATCATACAGTGGAGCAAACTCACACTACTTCCAAGGAAGCACAAGACTCACAGATATTTATACAGCTCAATGTTCATACGCTTATCCTGGCTCAAATGTTGTTCTTTCTAACTTTGCTGGAAGTTGGAGTGGTTTGAACGGAAACTATCCAAACGGAGTCAGCATGCTTGGAGACTCAACTTTGAGAAACAATCTTAACGAATACATGTGCGACTTTAAAGAAATATCATCTGGAAACTACACTGGATCTCAAATCTATAATACAAACAACTTCCTCCTCATTAAAGATACTTACTCTGCTCCAGGTTCACTAACTTGGCAAGCAATCGAAACAGGCGCATATAAAGGATTCGCACAAAATTTTGGAAACGGCTTATGCTCTGTAACTCACCGTTTTTACAGCAGTATGAAATACAACGAATTTGTTTCAGCTTGGATGGCTCTCCACCAATACATTAGCGGTCCTGAAACTCACACTTACCTTTCCTCTTTATGCGTTGATATACAAAACATCCAACTTGGAAAATTACCAACAAGCTGGAAAGCAATCTCCACCGGATTTTATGGAAACTTCAGCTCAAGAGGATTTGGTGACGCTGGTTACACAAACAGCAGATTAGGAGAAATCTCAAGCTTAATATTCCAAACTGGCGCTTTAACTCCTGCTCTCATATTTAACTCCATTCCAAATGATCCTTATCAAATTCAACACTCTTCTTATCAACAATTCTATCTTAATGCCGGAATTCCACGTTTCAACTTGTACACTGGTCCATTCGCTGATGACGATATGGTCGAATCTCAAGCAACTTACATCCAACACAACTATTTAGAAACTGGAGCTATCATGAACTTATACATGGGTTGGGCTGGAACAGGTATGTCTGGACCAATTGAATACGACCAAATTTACGGTTTGACTCAATTTGCCTATCCGTTAATAAACGTTGAAAGCACAGGAACAGTCGGTGGAAGCGAATTTGTTGGAAAAGTTTTCGACTGGTACGCATCGCCAACTGGCCAAGGCCCAACAGAGTTAGATCCTAAATATTGGGCAGTTCAAGGTCAAGGAAACCAATTCACCTCTCCACTAGGCACATTGTACAGAAAGAATGGATTATTCTTTGGACAGATCAAACAAGCTTACACTTACTACACCGGTTCCTCAGGACCTGCTGGACTTAAGTCTATTGGTTATATTAGATTACCAACAACAAAATGTTTGATTGATAGACTTCAGCTCCAAAATCAATCTATCTTCGCTCCAAAGAATCTTTCCACAGGAAGTGAAAAGCTTTATAGAGAGGCAAACTCAAAGGTCTTAAGCGCTATGATGACATATCTAGTTAACGATCTTGCGTGTGACTCAATCATCATTGATAACAGAGCTAATATGGGAGGTGGTATTGATGGTCGTTCTTTAGCTGAGTTCTTTGGTTGGGATAGACTTGCTCTCCAGACATTTGATTCCCCTCAAGGAAATGGATACAATCAACTTAGAGATTTGAACACTGGACCTTATCAAACAGTACAAAACGTTGGACAAATCTATGAAGAGACACAATCCAAACTCTATGTTGAACAAAATATGGTTAACTATCCAAACAGTGTGTTCCAAGGAAGCACAGGAGCGCCAAAGAAAGTTGTTATAATCAATGGGTTGACAACTCAAGATCATGGTAATACTCTTCTCCACTACTTTATTGGAGATGTATTCAATAAGAACATTGGTTCAGAAACATTTGTAGAAATTATTGGAGCAGTCGATGGGCGTTATACTGGTTTTGAACCATACAGAAATGTTTTAGACACACAGCCTTCATATACCTCTACAAAGGTTGGAAAATGGCCATTCATGGGATTCCAAATCGAAGGAAACAATGCTGGAGCATATATAGCTCACATTCCTGCTACATCAACAGGTCCGAACTTCAGCTTGTACAATGAGAATCCAGACTTTTTAGGCCCTATGGATACAGATTCTGGTTTTGTAGGCTTATCAGGAGTAGGAAATTCTCTCCCAATGTCTTTACAAGAGTTGGTATATCCAGATATTGGAGCATATACAGGAGCGTTCCAAGAGGCACAGGCTAAATATCCAAATAGATATATGAACGAGATAGGTTTAATACCAACACTCGGAGATTGGACAACATGGAGAGATACACTTTTAGAACAAGCGATCATCAATGCGATTTCTCCACTTTAATTTTATTTTCATTTTGATCTAATAAATGGGAACTAAATTCTTTGACAACTATTCGCTCCTTCATTTCGCAATTGGAATTATCTTTAACTTTTTTAAGATTAAATTTTGGAACGCTTTCTGGATACACGCCTTCTTTGAACTATTTGAAAACACACAAAAGATTATGAAATGGACAAATAGTTCTGGATGGTGGCCAGGAGGAAAACCTTCTAAAGACCATTTTATAAACTGTGTTGGCGATCAAATATCGTTCATGCTTGGATGGTATGTCGCAAAATTAGTTAATGAGATGAAATCTTAAAATAATTTTAAATTACTTATTTAAAATTATTCTTATCTATATCTTAAATGTCTCCATACGAAGTATTGAACGTCCCAAAAAACGCATCGCAAGATGACATAAAAAAAGCTTTTAGAAAACTTTCTCTAGAACACCATCCTGACCGTGGAGGAGAAACTTCCAAATTCCAAGAAATCAACAACGCCTATGAAACTCTCTCTAACGAAGACAAAAGGCGTCAATTCGATCAGTCACAAAATGGAGGAGGATTTCATCAATTTAACTTTAACAGTTTTAATCATCCTGGTTTTGCGCAGTTTGATCAAATATTCCAAATGTTTGGAATGGGAAGAGGAGGACAAAATCCACATAGAGAACCTGATAAGGTTAAACTCGAAGACTCTCATCATACCATTGAACTCACTCTTAAAGAATCTTACTTTGGGGTGACGAAGAATGTTGTGATTGGCATGACAAAGAAGTGTGATTGTGTACAGTGGTGTAAGAGTTGTCATTCTAAAGGAACTATTCGACAACAAATGAGACTTAACCAATTTCAAGCAATCGAAATGGATAGTCATTGTAACGATTGCGACGGAAAAGGTTTCAAAACTAAAGACTGTCAAAAATGTAACAACTCAACCACTCTTACCACAAAAGAACTCATCCAGCTCTCTCTTCAAGAAGGTATCAAACATGACACCCAAATTAGACTTCATGAAAAAGGAAAACAATCTTCTAGACAATTTGAGATTCCTGGCGATCTTGTTATTACAATCAAGATTCAAAATGATCAATTCAAGCGTGAAGACAAAAATCTTATTTATTCGCAAGACATCAGTTTTAATGAGTCCATTCTTGGAAAAAAGATTATTGTTCCACATTATGATGGAGAGTTTGAAATTATGACACAAACCCAGTTTGGAGTTATTTTTCCAAATAAGGAGTATGTCATTAAAGAGAAAGGAATGAAATTTGATAATAAAAAAGGGGACCTAATCATCAAATTCAATCACATCTATCCTAAAGAACTTAAATTTGATCAAACTTGCCTTGACGCTCTTAAACCTTATTTTGTCTGACAGCACGATGGTCCTTTCTTACATCCTCCTGTTGTCTTTACTGAAGCTGTATAATACTTTGTTGTTGATATTATCTTGAAAGTTTCAGCATCACTCTCATTACAACATCCTCCTTTTTCATCACTGTTTCCTCCACAACATTCCATCTTTTCTTCCTCTTTTTTACAACAGCTTTCTTCCTTTTCTTCTCCTCCACAACAACCTCCTTTTTCACCACTACTTCCTCCACAACAACCACCATCTTCTTTTGGACCACTACAAGCTCCTGGTTTAGTTAAACTCACTGTTCTGTCGTTAACATTGTTTTGGGTAGCCCATGCGAGCACTTTTGGAAAAGAACGCATCAAACGTCTTGAAGATTGATAGAAAACATCTGGACAAACTATACAGTAAGAACTTGTTGGCACTTCAAAACAAGCTTCTTCGTCTTTTGTTATTACAATGTAAACATCAATGTTAGGATAGTTTTCAAGACACAGTTGACCACTTTCGTGAATGTATGTTAAGTATTGAGACTTGTGGATTAACTGCGATATTAAAAACTTGTCTAAAAATGTTTGTCCAGTTGCTGTATTTCTCACAATTAACCAATTATATTTCTTCTCAAATTGGACACTATCCAACGGATTACACATCTTCTTAAGTGGAGCAACTTGATCAAAAAAGTTGTCTAATTTCTCAAACAACTCTTTATAACCACTTGGATCACACTCTTCAAAAAGATATTGAATGAAGACTGGTAAGATCTCACAAATCATCTCTTCTCCATACGCAATATCAAATCTTTCTCTCAATTTTTTATAGAAGGATCTGTTCAAGAGTGGTTGTGTAACAACTTCCATGCTCGAATTATCAACTTCATATCCATATGATACTGATGATCCAAAAAGAATATCACCATTTGTAGAACTAGTATCAATGTAAAACTGATAAACAGCTGTGTTTAACTCATAAATTTGATACTTTCCAAATGGACTTCTTATTACTCCACTCTTTATATAGACAATATTTTCTTTTTGTTCAATTTGTGCGATATTTGTTTCAACCCCATTGATGTGGATCTTTGCGTCACTTGTTATATAGAATGATTTTTCATCCACAAGAACAACATTGTGCTCATCAATTTTCTTGAAAAAATCTTGTAACTCGACAAAATAGTATGACATTTACTATAATTATTTATAATTTTAAATAATTATAAAAAGATTATTTATCTTTTGGCTTCCAACTTGATCTACTTTCCAAATACTCCCAACCCATCAACTGAATACAATATGGTATTGCTGGATACACTACTTCTAAACACTCCTTGATCGCTTTTGGAGACCCTGGCAAGTTAACAATCAAACATCCTTTTTCTTCATGATAGTAGATTCCAGCTGTTTGTCCGCTCAATATTGCTGTTGGAACTTTTTCAAAGCTTACCTTTCTCATCATCTCTCCAAATCCTGGCATCTCTTTATGTATAATCTCCTTTGTTACAATCGTTGTCCAATCCCTATACGCTGGTCCTGTACCTCCTGTTGTTAAGATCAAACAACACCCTTCTTTAATCAAATACATAATTATGTTTCTCAAATCTAATCTCTCATCTGGCAATATATGATACTTAATTTGAACCTTTTCCCAATTTGATCCATATTCCTCCTTCAAAAAATTGATTATATTTGCTCCACTTATATCTTCATACTCTCCTCTACTCGCTCTATCACTCGCTGTCAAAATACCAATCTTCAAACTCATTTTATTATACTCGCCAGTCATTTAAATCACAATAAAAATCCCTCAACTTGCGTCCCTTTTGGATAACTCTTTCCTGAATAGATCTTTATCAAGGCATTTGCCTCTCTCAAACTCATCATTCTTGAAGACGCTTGATCTCCTGTTGAATGTGCGTAATTCTTTTCATCAACAAACACTCGCTGAAACTCCATTCTTCCATCAAAAGCAGATGACTTTGTGTCATATTCAAGCGTAAATTTTTTATTCACTTCTTCCACTCCATATCCACTCATCTTTCGTAAGAACGGCTTGACAAAGATCTGGTAACAAACAAACGAAGCCACTGGATTTCCTGGTAACCCAAAAAACCATTTTTGTGCTTTTTTAGCAAATATAAATGGTTTTCCAGGCATCATCGCAACTTTTGTTACCAAAATCTCATAGCCTGTTCTGATTAACGCTGACTTAATCAAATCAAACTGCCCAACAGAACTTCCTCCAGAAGATATGATCACATCCGACAATTGATCATTCAAAATCGCTTCTATATCACTCAACGAATCCTTCACAATAAGTTTATCAGATACATAGTCAACAACTTTATCATCTTGTAACAGATTGATTAACATTGATGAGTTAGTATCAATAATCTTATCCATATCTTCTGACTCTTCACTCATTATACTAACCAACTCATTTCCATTTGAAAAGTACAATACGATCGGCTTTTTGTAGCACTTTATCTTCTTAACTCTACAACTTTCCAAAATCGCAATTATCACACTTGTTATATCCTCTCCTTTTTTTACCAACAACTCTCCCTGATGGACATCGCTTCCTACCTTTCGTATATACTGTCCTGTTTTGTATGTCTTAACTTCTTCTTTAAGTGTTACAACTCCATTCACTACTGTCACATCCTCCATCATAACTACAGTATCAAAAATGTGCGGAACAAATCCTCCCGTTGTTATATAACAAGTCTCATACTCTTGTAGTTCTAAATTGACCATCTCTCCTGGAGTTAAAATCAAATTCTTCAAGGTTAACTTTTTATCAAACCTCCATTTTGTGTTCCATCCATATCCATCACGCATAGACAATGGTTTGTTTGGAAAATTGAGACTTGAATGGACATCTTCCGCGCAATTGTAACTTCTTGAACAAGGCACAAAAACCTCTTCTATCACTGGACTAGGTGTATGTTGGTTAATAACTCTTTTTGTATCTTCGACGCTTAACATTTTTATATTGTTGAAATGTCTTTTATAATTATCAGTTTATCAATCTTTAACTCGTTATCCGCCACTGATAGGAGGAATGATCATTATCTTATCTCCATCTTTTAATGTAATGTCAATCGATTTTACATACTTTAGATCTTTTGAAAATCGACAAACTTTTAAATACTCTTCAACGTTAGGGAACTCCTGAATAAACTGGTTAATCACTTCTCTCAATGGGGCTTCTTCTTTTTGGAGACAAATTTTGACTTGATCTTTTTCACAAATGTCTCTGACTTTCGCATACAAAAAGATGTCCACAATCATTTTTATTTAAAGAAATAAAAAAATTAATAAAACATGGATCAGAAATACAGAGTTAAAATCACAAACTCAAACATTAACATTCATGACTCTATTCTCTTTTGTCAAGACAGTAAATGCGGGGCTATTGTAACATTCACTGGTACAACAAGAGACAATTTTATGGACAAACAAGTCAAAACTCTATCATATGAATGCTTTGAAGAAATGGCGCTCAACGAAATGTTGTCCATTTGTGAA
>Ga0214917_10003157_pt1 | contig 19314 bp, 15 predicted proteins | sample LL_1208_BB_MetaG_FD_177983 | JGI IMG/M metagenome (GOLD analysis project Ga0214917, IMG submission 177983) | Freshwater microbial communities from Lake Lanier, Atlanta, Georgia, United States - LL_1208_BB | ecosystem: Environmental > Aquatic > Freshwater > Lake | place: USA: Georgia | collected...
ACGCAAGTGTGTGGTTCTACCACTTATGAAGAGTTTGATCCTGGCTCAGGACGAACGCTGGCGGCGTGCCTAATACATGCAAGTCGAACGCATCCTTCGGGGTGAGTGGCGCACGGCTGAGTAACACGTGGGAATCTGTCGTTTAGTGGGGGATAACGCATCGAAAGATACGCTAATCCCGCATACGCTCGGTAACGAGGAAAGGCGCAAGTCGCTAAACGAGGAGCCTGCGGCCCATCAGGTAGTTGGAGAGGTAACGGCTCACCAAGCCAATGACGGGTAGCTGGTCTGTGAGGACAACCAGCCAGACTGGGACTGAGAACGGCCCAGACTCCTACGGGAGGCAGCAGTAAGGAATTTTCGTCAATGGGGGAAACCCTGAACGAGCAACGCCGCGTGGAGGATGAAGGTTTTCGGATTGTAAACTCCTTTTGTGAGGGACGATAATGACGGTACCTCGCGAATAAGCCCCGGCTAACTCTGTGCCAGCAGCCGCGGTAATACAGAGGGGGCAAGCGTTGTCCGGAGTTACTGGGCGTAAAGCGCACGTAGGCGGTTGTGCAAGTGGTGTGTGAAACCAATCAGCTTAACTGATTGACGCCATGCCAAACTGCACGACTCGAGTTATGGAGAGGTTGCTCGAATTGCCGGTGTAGTGGTGAAATGCGTAGAGATCGGCAGGAAGACCAAGGGAGAAATCAGGCAACTGGCCATATACTGACGCTCAGGTGCGAAAGCGTGGGGAGCGAACTGGATTAGATACCCAGGTAGTCCACGCCGTAAACGATGTATGCTCGGTATCTGGAGCTGTTAAGGCTTTGGGTACCTCAGGAAACCCGGTAAGCATACCGCCTGGGAAGTACGAACGCAAGTTTAAAACTCAAAGGAATTGACGGGGCCCCGCACAAGCAGCGGAGCGTGTGGTTTAATTCGATGCAACACGAAGAACCTTACCTAGGTTTGACATAGATCTGCATGGCCGAGAAATCGGTCAGCCTTCGAGGGAGATCTACAGGTGCTGCATGGCTGTCGTCAGCTCGTGTCGTGAGATGTTGGGTTAAGTCCCGCAACGAGCGCAACCCCTACGGCTAGTTACCTGTGTCTAGTCGGACTGCCCTTCGGGGAGGAAGGCGGGGATGATGTCAAGTCCGCATGGCCCTTACGCCTAGGGCTACACACACGCTACAATCGCGTTGACAATGCGCCGCAACTTCGCAAGGGGAAGCAAATCGCGAAACAACGCGCCAGTTCAGATCGGGGGCTGCAACTCGCCCCCGTGAAGGAGGAGTTGCTAGTAACCGTGTATCAGCATGGCACGGTGAATACGTACCCGGGGCTTGTACACACCGCCCGTCACGTCATGGGAGTTATCAATGCCTGAAGTCCGTGCGCTAACCGCAAGGAGGTAGCGGCCGAGGGCAGGGGTAGCGACTGGGACGAAGTCGTAACAAGGTAGCCGTACCGGAAGGTGCGGCTGGATCACCTCCTTTCTAGGGAGCCCGATGCTACGGCATCAGCACCCACCCAATTGCAGTAGGGCAGAAAAAGCTATCGTTGTATGATTGTCACGATTCAGGGGTGAAGGTGCTGCACTCATTTGAGTGCGGTACCTTTACAGTGGAATAGCAAAGCGCATACATAACCAAAGAGCATTATGGACGCAAGTCCATGATGGTTGAGACATGCAAGAGATGTTCCAACAGGGAAGACAGAATGAGCGTATGGTGGATGCCTTGGCGTTAAGTGCCGAAGAAGGACGTGGCAACGCTGCGAAAAGCTTGGGGGAGTCGCTAGCAGGCAGTGATCCCAAGATCTCCGAATGGGGCAACCCAATAGAAATATTACTGCGCAAGCAGAGGGAACCGGGGGAACTGAAACATCTAAGGTACCCCGAGGAAAAGAAAGAATCCCCGTAGTAGTGGCGAGCGAATCGGGGAAAGCCCAAACCAGTATCGTGTCAAGCCGTCTGGCGTTGCGATACCGGGGTTGTAGGACAACTGGCGGAAACAGACGAGACCGCACATGAGTGATCACAGGGAATCAGAAAGTGCTGGGACGCACTGCCAAAGAGCATGAGAGCTGCGTACGAAAATCCGTGTGACCCGTGAGTTGTATCCTGAGTAGTGCCGGGCACGTGAAACCCGGTATGAAGCTGGGGAGACCACTCTCCAAGGCTAGCTACACTTAACGACCGATAGCGAACAAGTACCGTGAGGGAATGGTGAAAAGAACCCCGGCGAGGGGAGTGAAAAGAACCTGAAACCGTACGCTTACATGCAGTCGAAGCACTAGGCAGCAATGCAGTGTGACGGCGTGCCTTTTGGAGTATGATCCGGCGAGTTACCCGATGTGGTAGGTTAAGTCAGTGATAGACGGAGCCACAGCGAAAGCGAGTCTGAAGAGGGCGGCGATCGCATCGGGTAGGCCCGAAACCGCTTGAGCTATCCATGGTCAGGGTGAGGCGTCAGTAAGATGACGTGGAGGCCCGAACCGGTGTGTGTTACAAAACGCTCGGATGAACTGTGGATAGGGGTGAAATGCCAATCGAAAGCGGAGATAGCTGGTTCTCCCCGAAATGCATTGAGGTGCAGCCCAGGGGAAGTGATATACGAGGTAGAGCACTGTTGTTGTGCGGGGGCTTCACCGCCTACCAAGCGACGGCAAACTCCGAATGCGTATATGACGTACCTGGAGTGAGACAGTTGGCGCAAACGTTGATTGTCGAGAGGGAAACAACCCAGACCCGCTGCTAAGGTCCCGAAATTAATGCTGAGTGGGAAAGGATGTGTCGTTGCAGAGACAGCCAGGAGGTTGGCTTAGAAGCAGCCACCCTTTAAAGAGTGCGTAACAGCTCACTGGTCGAGTGACGATGCGCCGACAATCCAACGGGGCTAAAGCATTATACCGAAGCACGGGATAGAGAAATCTATGGTAGGGGAGCGTCGTATACGCAATGAAGCATCAGCGGAAGCCAGTGTGGAGTGTATACGAGTGCGAATGCCGGAACGAGTAACAGAGAAGGGGAGTGCAAACCTCCCCCGCCGAAAATCTAAGGGTTCCGCCGCAAGGGTGATCCGCGGCGGGTTAGTCGGGCCTAAGGGAAACACTAACGTGTGAGCCGATGGAGAACAGGTAGACATTCCTGTACTACACACAACTGTTTGACCGACGAGGGACGCTGAGTGGTAGGTGGAGCGATCAGACGAGGATCGTTTAAGCGTGTAAGGAGACTGCGGGTTAAAATACGTGGTTGTTGACTGAGGCGCGAATACGAGTGGGGGAGCGATCCCACCGCGAGTCCATTAAGCCTGTGCAGACGAGAAATGCCCTCTAGGGAGGAAATGTGTATCCGTACCGCAAACCGACACAGGTAGATAGGCTGAGGAAGCTAAGGCGGACGAGTGATCCCTGGTTAAGGAACTCGGCAATTTGACCCCGTACCTTCGGTAGAAGGGGTGCTCTTGGAGGTGAAGGCCGTACGGCCGGAGCGTCCGAGAGTTGCAACAAAGAGGCCCAGGCGACTGGATAACAGAACCACAGGTCCATGCTCAAGCCGTAAGGCGATGTATATGGGCTGATGCCTGCCCAGTGCCGGAAGGTTAAAAGGAGATGTGCAAGCATTGAATTGAAGCCCCGGTGAACGGCGGCAGTAACTATAACTGTCCTAAGGTAGCGAAATTCCTTGTCGGGTAAGTTCCGACCCGCACGAAAGGCATCACGATCTGGGCAGTGTCTCGACCAGGGGCTCGGTGAAACTGCGATAGCCGTTAGGACGCGGCTAACTCATAGCAGGACAAAAAGACCCCGTGGAGCTTTACTACAACTTGTCATTGTGTGCGGTCTACAGCTGCGTAGCATAGGTGGGAGCCGGAGAAGCGGACCTTGCGGGGTTCGCAGAGGCACTAGTGAAATACCACTCTGTTGTAGATTGCGCACTCACATCTAAAAAGATGGACCGTGACTGGCGGGTAGTTTGTCTGGGGCGGACGCCTCCCAAAAAGTAACGGAGGCGCGCAATGGTTCCCTCAGGTGGGATGGCAATCCACCGACGAGTGCAAAAGCAAAAGGGAGCTTGACTGCAAGGCACACAGGCCGCGCAGAGACGAAAGTCGGCTTTAGTGATCCTACAGCGCTAAGTGGAAGGGCTGTAGCTTATCGGATAAAAGCTACCCCGGGGATAACAGGCTGATCTTGCCCAAGCGTTCACAGCGACGGCAAGGTTTGGCACCTCGATGTCGGCTCGTCGCATCCTGGGGCTGGAGTCGGTCCCAAGGGTTGGGCTGTTCGCCCATTAAAGCGGCACGCGAGCTGGGTTCAGAACGTCGTGAGACAGTTCGGTCTCTATCCGCTATGAGCGTTTAGTACACTGAGGGGAGCTGATCTTAGTACGAGAGGACCGGATTGGACAGACCGCTGGTGGAGGAATTGTGGGGCGTCCCGCAGGTTCCGTAGCTAAGTCTGGACGTAAGAACCGCTGAAAGCATCTAAGTGGGAAATACCCCCCAAGATGAGTGTACTCACTGAATATGTCAGGTAAGGCCCCCAGCAGATTACTGGGATAAGCGGCTCGAGCTGGAGGCATGGCGACATGTGGAGGCGACGAGTGCGCATGGCTGAGGGCTTCCCTGATGGAAGATCTAAGGCATGTCGGAAATGTATGCAAAATGCTATTCCACAACTCTGAACCATTGGCGTGCACGAAGCGGAGTGGTCCCACCCCGTCCCATCCCGAACCGGGTCGTGAAACATTCCAGCGCTGAAGGTACTGCAAGGTTGCCTTGTGGGAGACTAGGTCTGTGCGCCATCCAATACCGCGGCGTGGAGCAGTGGTAGCTCGTCGGGCTCATAACCCGAAGGTCAGTGGTTCGAATCCGCTCGCCGCTACCAATTCGGTAGGAATCCCCTCGTATGAGATATCATACGAGGGGATTTTTTGTGTAAAAATATGCATAAAGTTGAAAACAACGTAGAGACGCAGCCTGCTGCATCTCTACGTTGGTAAATCTCGAAATACTCATGCACTTCCTCCTTCCGACTTCACGCTTCCTCATTCACATTGACGTACTACAGAACTTGACACTATATCATTAAATGATATATCATTGAAACATACTATACTCTGATTGCTAGTCTAGCAGTTAATTGACACACTCAACGCACAGAGTGATGCGTCAATCTTGTGTGAGACGTCGGCAACAATCCGTGTTTGGAGCCGGGCAACACCCATTTTCTCAAGTTGACTATTGCAGGTCTCAATGCGCTTTCGGTGCATACGGAGCAGTCGCTGTTCTGCGGGAGTGTTTTGCGTCATATTGGTGCGATTGATGGCGATCATGGTTACCCCGTAGCGCGCATCGAGGTGATGACGAAGCGGTTCACTGACGTAGCCACGGTCACCGAGTAGAATCGCCCCAAACGGCAAGGTGCAGGCCAAATCATCGATGGCGGTAGTGTCGTGTGGACGGGATGGGCGGAGGACATATCGTGCAGGGATGCCCGTACAATCACAAATGAGATGGAGCTTCCAGCCAAAATAGCGTTCATTTTTGGCATGACATGTCCCGTCATACTGCGTGCCGCGCACTTTCGTCCAGCGCTTTGCACGGGCACGCCGGCAGACCGGAATCGGCATACTGTCAATGATATAGATGCACGAAGTGCTGAGCATATCGGACAATAATTCGGGCAAATTGTCTATCCAGTCGCGTAATGTGTGCAGGCGACGATTCAGTCGAGAGTGGCTGATTGTACCCGATAAATAGTGCAATTGGTGCATCACATCAAGGGCGATACGATGATTATTGGCAAAGTATTTGGCAGCGACAAGTGCAACAGTTACAATTTCGCTATCGGGGACACCGGCGCGCACGTCCGTGTGATGATCAAGATTGGTCATGGCGGTATCAATCAGGACAAACGTTGTGATCATCCAAGTGGCGTCCATGAAAACTCTTTTGCAGATGCGGACTAAGCACTCACATCGTGACAACGTTTTCATGGACGTCAACGAGCAATCAGAGTATTTATATCTTTTCTTTTGGGGTTGAGATACCAAAACATACCGGAAAAGCCATTTTTATGCTGGGCTCAATTGGCGTAGGTATTGAGGTTAATTGGCTTATAGAAATGAGGAATAACATGTGGCGTTGGACGATTGGTATCGTATTGGCAATTGGGTTATGTGTGCCGATGATTGCATTGGCGACAGATAGTGCGCAGCCTCCAGTACCAACACCGGTGAATCAGGATGTGTATCCATCCCAAGCACGAATGGGGCAGCCACGATTGGCGTTTAATGAACAGGCCAAAATGATTCAGTTTGATAGTTACCGTCCATTTGTATCTACTACCATTTTTACTGATGTGGTGGATGTGGTGGACATTGCACTCGATCCATTTGATATGGTATGGGGCGCCATTGATAAGCAAGGGAAGGCAATGGTCTGGTATCGCTTTGGTGTAGGCAACAGACAATCCGGTTATTATTTGGATGAAGAGTATTGCAGTAATGTGGCTGTACGGACATTATCCCTATCTAGGTCACAAGCAGGCTGTATTCTTGCAGAGGCTAGTCAATATTTATATGTCTATGCAAATCCCGCATTGTTTGTTGATTTATCAACCTACCCTACGAGTAATGACTATGTTTATAATCATGCTATTGAATCTGAATGGGGTTCAGAACATGGTTTGGTATTGACCGAAGACGGTACATTATGGCCGGTTGGGTACAACACATTTGGGCAAGCAAGTGTATTAGCCCCGCTATTGGTAGGACCATGGCCACGATCATTTGATGCTGGATATGTTCATTCAATTGCAGCCCGGTCTGATGGTTCGGTGGTTGTATGGGGTGGGGAAAGCTACAATGGCAACAGTGATCTTGATTGTGTGCGTGCTGTTCCGGTGAGTGCCACCAACATCATCAAAGTTGTGGCGGGTGCACGTCATAACTTGGCATTGCGTGCCGATGGCACCGTGGTGGGCTGGGGTGGAGCAGGGGCGAGCTGTGTTCAGGGTGCATATTCGTATCCCGCCGAAGCTAATGTACCGAGCGGATTAACAAATATTGTCGATATTGCTGCCGGTGATGGGGTGTCGGCTGCGCTTAAGGCAGACGGGACTGTCTATGTGTGGGGGAGTCGCTGTGTTGCACCAACCAACAATCAACCGCTGCCGCCGTGTACACTCGCAAGTAAATTGAGTGGTATTGTTAAAATTCAAGTTGCATCGCTGGGTGTTGGTCTGGTCCACGTATTGGCAATATCCGCGAATCCGATTGTACGAAGTGTCACGCGCTGTGTGGGTAATACCACGCCCTGTACTGCCGATGCAACATTGCCAATATCGGGTGGGCGGATTATGGTGACTGGTGAGTACTTGCGCAACACGTTGGTGATGCTCGACAACAAAACAATTCCAGCAAATATGATTACCTATGATTCTAACAACACTATGTATGTGTCGTTGCCGGCGCATGTATCGGGGAGTGCCAATCTCGTTATTATGGGCAGTAACGGTGTGCCGGTGAATGTGACGGTACGCTATAATGATGCCATCCCCACCTTGACGAATACACGGACGGTCACAATATCACGGACTGCTTCGCGTACCGCAACGGTAACAAAAATTAATTCATCACCTACATCCAAATCAAATAGTGGACTCAATACGACGACCACGGCGTCGCGTACTGCCACGATGACACGTACTGCTACCCGTACACGTACTGCCACGATGACACGTACTGCTACCCGTACACGTACTGCCACGATGACACGTTCGTCTACCCGTACGCCGAAAACCGTACCCTAAATCAGCAACGGAAAAACGCAAATAGCGCAGTGTAATCTCAGATTACACTGCGCTATTATGTTGTCGTTTACTCTTCGTCGCCACCGATAGCGAGGGTGAAGCCAAAGCGATGGCGCCGCCCGAGGATTTTGTATTCGTCGAGGGTGTCGGGACCACAGCTGGCGCTACCGACCCCACGATGCAGGTGGTCGATATTGACGATGATGTGGTCGCGCGGTACTAAATCGGTGGTATGGAGCGCCTTGAACAACTCGGCCGCACTAAAGCGACTTGCAGAGAACTGGAAGGTGCCGTCGCTCCGTACCGATAGGCTACTGCCGCGTTTGTTGTCGAATGTGACATCGGATACATCGCAGCGCAGACCGTTTTCTTGCGGCATGATGTATGGCACATACAAATCATCCACATCGCGATTGTACTGGCCAATCATGGCCGAAGCTTTGCGGTCGGGGTAGTTTTCCCACGGGCCACGACCGAGCCATGTCACGTCGCGGTACTGGAGTGGGATGGCCATGGTGACACCGACGCGTGGCACATCGGTGATATCGGCACCAAATTTGACGTAGTGCTCGATATGCAGTGAACCATTGTTGTTCATGGTGTAGGTGGCAGTATGGCGGAAATCCGTGGGGTTGTTGCGCCCACTACCGTAGTAGGTGAAGCTAATTTTGGCGCCGATTTGCACATGGCCGGCGAACTGCGTGAGACCAGCGCTGCCAATCTGTTTGTGGTCTTTGGCGATCCCGATATTACGCTCAGCCCCACGAATGATGGTCGCTACACCGTCACCGTCAATGGTGTCGATATTTATCGCCCAGACAAGGGGGTTGTGGAATGCAGTGATCCCGAAGACATTGCCTGCTGGTTTGTGGACGACAACTACAATGGCGAGAGCTTTTTTGTGCGGCACGCATACTTCCTCGGTGCCAATGACCCGTATAGTGCACTGCGCACCACACTCAAAAGCGACATCGATGAAGCAGCCTGCTGCATCTCTACGTGGTAAATCTCGAAATACTCATGCACTTCCTCCTTCCGACTTCACGCTTCCTCATTCACATTGACGTACTACAGAACTTGACACTATATCATTAAATGATATACATTGAAACATACTATATCATTTAATGATATAGTCATCACTCAATACCATAAAACACAAGGAGGCAGAGATTCCACGCAAAGACGCTTTGACAAATGGTGAAATGAACGATTCGCAGTTTTATATTTTGGCAGCACTTGTTGTACCACGGCACGGCTATGCAGTGATGCAGATGTTGATGGAAGTAGATATCCAAACGATACATATTGGGCCAGCAACGCTCTATACAACGCTACGACAACTCGTTGAGGCGGGGCTACTAGAACGGTGTGCGTCTGATGGTACCAGCAAAATATACGTGATAACTACGGAAGGGCGCAATCGGTTGAATGACGAAATTGCACGCAAGCGTGCGATGGTAGATTTTGCGTTACAAGCATTGGATCAATACTTGTAGTAATAGTATGTTGATGAATCAAAGGAGACACGATGAGTAATTCGCTTTCACAAAAATCATTGCCTATTACACGCCGTGAAATTGGTGCTGGGCTGGCGTTTGCCGAAGAATATGACCTGCAACGTTTATCAAAATGGGCTGCAGAGGGCTGGCGTTTAGTAAAAGTAAAAAATATGTCGATGGTACTTGAGCAGTCTGCACCAGAGCAGGTAGTATTTGCGATTGACTATCAAGATGCCCCTGACGCAGAGTATTTTGCATTATGTGCGACGGCTGGTTGGCAACATGTAGTGTCGGTTGAGCATGTCATTCATTTGTTTAAAGCGCCACTTGGGACGCCCGCCATCTTTAGTGTAGCGGATATGACAACAAAGTACCAGCGCGCGGCGCGCATATTTGCCAAGCCCGCAATCTGGAGCAGTGTGGCACTCGTGCTCGCTGTGGTGGGGTTCTTTGGGTGGATACAACAGTGGTTGGTCACCAATGTAAATCCAATGGTTGCATTGGTCGGAAAAATTGTGGCGACGATTGTCTTGTTTGCCATTGCAACGACCTCCATTTTCACATTATTGCCGTGGTTGGCTTATCGATTGCGTTTGGCTGGTATGCAATTCCGCATGAATCGCGTGGTTTTTGTGGTCATATTTACAATATTGGGTGGAATACTCGGTTATTTTTTGGGCTCGCTGATTTTGTCATGATTTCGAAAAGAAAGGATCTCATATGGAATGGCTACGAAATACTCAAACTGGCAATAGTAAGTGGTGGAGCTGGTGGCTAGGACTGGTCATCATTGTGATTTGTTATATCTTCCTCGGTTCTATTCCGTTAGTGCTGGGGGCTGCCGCGGGTGTGATTAAACTTGATAGGGGGGCAGGGATTGTCGGGGCGACTGCTGACCCACGCCAATTTGTGTTGCTGATGATCTCGCCACTCATGCTCTTTGTTGGCGTATGGGTGGCGCAACGGCTGGTACATCAACGTACGTTGACTCAGCTGACGACTACCACCCGCTTTCGATGGCCGTTGGTCTGGCTGGCAATGGGGATATGGTTTGATTTGTTGGTTACATTCACCCTCGTAGAATCGTTCATCTATTCTGAGCGCTACACATGGACGTTTAATTTCGAAAAATGGATTATTTTCGCACCGCTAGTGTTGGTATTGATCCCAATCCAAGCAGCTGGCGAGGAGCTTTTTTTTCGGGGCTACTTGATGCAATCGCTATCACGGGTATGGGCGAAGCCGGTGTTTTTGATTTTGCTGTCAGGGGTTGTATTTATGGTGCCGCATCTGAGTAATCCCGAGATGAGTCAGGCACAGGGTGGGCGCATTCCAATGGCACTGAGTTATTTTTTGATGGGGGCGGGGACTGCCTGGCTAAGCATCCGTGATAATGGGATTGAGCGTGCGATCGGGATGCATGTTGTCAACAATCTTTTTGCAGGTATTGCAGTGGGATATAGTGGTTCGGTCTTAGGCACGCCAACTTTTTTTCAGGCTAATGTGATTGATGCGTGGTATGGTGTGATTACTATCATCATCGGTTTCGCAGTACTCATATATTGGCCGATTCACGACAAAGAAAAGGTGCAGTGATGGATGTTTCATTTTGGATTGTGATTATCGCAGGATGCGCAACAATTTTGTTTATCGTGTTGAATCGCCCACAACAATAATCCACCCATTTCTTGTGTATGGCAGTGGTGTGGGGAAAACTTGTGGATAACTGGTGGAAATGTGGGATAACTTGTGTGATAACTGGTGGAAAAGATGCGGATACACGGTGGAAAAGCTACATAGTGCCGTGTGATTGCCCTTATGTGTGAAGTAATTTACAATGAAGTGAATAGCACAACTAGGCAATATGAAGGCAGGTAGCAATGGGTAGTCGCTTCAATGAATTGCGCATCTTTAGCGGGAGTGGCAATCCTTCCTTAGCACTTGCCATTGCGGACCGATTAGGCGTAACAATTGGGGATATCACACTTACAAAATTCCCCAATGACAATATTTTTGTGCGCTTGAATGAAAGTGTCCGCGAAAAAGATGTGTTTGTGGTGCAATCTTTGGCTACACCGCTCAGTGATCGCATCATGGAACTCAATATTATGTTGGACGCCTGTCGGCGTGCTGCCGCTGGGCGAGTCACCGCAGTGTTGCCCTTCTTTGCCTATGGGCGGACTGACAAACGTGACCAACCGCGGGTGCCAATTACGGCGCGCTTGCTGGCAGATATGATTCAAGTCGCCGGTGCCCAACAGGTGATTACGTTGGATTTGCATGCAGGCCAGATTCAAGGCTTTTTTTCGATCCCCGTCGACGAATTGAGCGCAATGTCGATGATGGTAAACCACTTTCGTCAACGGCGCATCGATAATTTGACGGTGGTCTCGCCCGATATGGGCTTTGCCAAACGGGCTCGCAATTTCGCCGAAAAACTGGGTGTGCCGTTGGCGATTGTCGAAAAACGTCACCTACACCAGATTCAACCTGCGGACGAACACGAGCCACATGTCGAAGCACTAAATGTGATTGGTGAAGTCAGTGGGCGCCATTGTGTGCTGGTCGATGACGAAGTGGCCACAGGTGGGTCGCTTATCGCCGCTGCCGAATTATTGATGGTACGAGGTGCTACGGCGGTGTCGGCGGCGGTGGTGCATCCGATTTTGGCCGGCCAAGCCCTTGATCGCTTGCACAAAAGCCCGATTGATGAATTGGTAACGACCGATACCTTGCCCATCAAAGACCCACAACGCTACCCCAATCTGACTGTGCTATCGGTGTCAACATTGCTTGCCGAGGTGATTCAGCGTATTCATAGCGGCATATCGGTTGACTCAATGAGCCTCTTCCATCGCACCGGTCGCCGCCAATCATAATCGCTCCACCAATCATCATGCGCAAGAGCCGTCCGAGGTACCACTCGGACGGCTCTTGTATTGGGACGCCTAGGCCTCGCGTTAGAGGCAGTGCGGAGGTGCCGATATGATCGAGAGTTGTTGCATTACCACATCGACATGGCTTGTCGTCTGATTAGTATTGCGTACTGGTGCCATCGGTACTGATGCATCGGTGAGTTGTTGTAGCAAAACTGCTTCGTCGACATAGCCCATATTGACGTTGGTAATCTGCCCGTTCGCATTGCGCACCAGTGTCGTCGGTACCGTCATGATGCCGAGTTGCTTGACCAACTGCGCTTCTTCTTGGAGGGAGCGCCATACCACTACGACATCATGGCGGCGTTGCTGTAATCGTGTGAGGGCTGGCTTTTGTAGGCGTTCACATTGCACACAATGGTCGGTATATAGTGCAATAATCCCGACTTGCCCGAGTGGGAAGTGTGTCAGTTGCACATCTTGTTGGGTGGCTTGTCGACTCCGCCAGCCAATATACCAACGAAACAACAGTACCAACCCGATGAGGACGCTAATTATTGCAATCCGTTCTATCATGTTTAGGCACTCCGTACTTTGGCGATTTGCGCATAGACAAAACATCCCACACAAAAACCCGTCGTTACATTAATGAGCGCCAACGCAATCACCACCAACGCAGCGCCCCAGGCAACCGTTAGACTCCCTACGATACTCGCGATGGTGCCAAGCACTAACACTCCTAGTCCCATCTGTTGAGCAAACCGATGCGGCGCCGGGTCTTCGTCATGGATTGCAGTCTGCATCCAATTGTTGCGCACAAACAAACGATATAGGAATAGCTGTGGTGCATATGCAGGGACAAATACTGCACTCAATAGCATCAATGCGCCAACATAAATCGCATAGGGAAGATTGAAGAGATACCCCACCACCAGCACGCTAATTAGACTGATTTGCCCAAAGCGTAAGGCGTTGCGATCAAAACGAAAACTCTTCATTGCAATCTCCTTATTTATTATACAAATACATAAGTAATATTATCAACTTACCTTAGTAAAATTATATATGGAAAAAGAGGTGTTGTCAATATGAAGGAGGACGCAGGGGCGATTACTCCAGTCGCCGATGTATTGATTATGGGCATCAACACATGCGTTGTGGCGACTGGACAATCGCCTAGGTATGGTGTAGAGCCGCACAAGAATGCCTACCCTGTGCGCGATATGCAAAAAGCAACAAAAAACCGCCACGTGCATAACGCACGCGACGGTTTGCGGATCAGCGCCATTTACGCACGCATTTTGGCGCCGGTCTCGTGTTCGACACCGCGGATGATTTTGGCGCGGAGCTTGGTGATTTCGTCGTCGGCGAGGGTGCGCTCGCTACTGCGGAAGGTCAGTCGGTAGGCCAGACTACGCATCCCTTCGCCCAAATTGGCGCCGGTATAGACGTCAAAGAGTTCGATGTTGCTCAAAGCTGCGCCGGCGTATTTGCGAATCGAGGCCGCAATGGTTTCGGCGTTGACGGTGACCGGCGCGACCAGCGCCAGATCTTGGCTACTGGCAGGGTAGCGCGAGATGCTGGTGTAACGGGGCACATTGGCCAGCTCAATCAACGTGTCGAGGGCAAATTCGGCGACTGCTATTCGCAGGGTTGGCATGGCAAAGCGCTCACGGGCCAAGGGGTGTAATTCACCGAAGTGGCCGATTACCACTTCGCCATTAGCCGTACGGGCGATGAGTTGGGCTGCCCGCCCGGGTTGCAGATAGACGGCGTCGCTGGGAGCGATGCGGATGGTGGTGATTTGTAGGCGTTCGCACAACAATTCCACCACCCCTTTGATGTCAAAGAAATCCACCGCAGCGGGACTGGCCTCGTGCCACGAGGCGTTGGCGCGTTGCCCTGCCATCACCATGGCCACGCGCAATGGTTCGGCGGGCAAAATAGCATCGTCACGGCGCAGATAGACGCGCCCGACTTCAAACAACCGCGTGCTACCACGCTCACGCAAATTGACAGCGGCCGATTCGAGCAGGGTGGGCAACATCGCCCGCCGCATGTATTCGCGTTCGCTCGACAAAGGGTTGGCAAGGCGCAGATAGTTCGTGGCATCGGCTTCGGCGGGATCAAGGTTGGCTGCCGATGTCAGGCTGGTGAGCGAGTAGGTGATGGCTTCGTTGAGCCCTGCTCCGCTCAAGATGTCGCGCACGAAGTGTTCACGTTCGAGGGCTAGATTGGTGCGTTGGGTCGGCAATTCATCGGCCATGATGGTGCTCGGTAAATTGTCGTAGCCAAACATGCGCGCCACTTCTTCACACAAATCAGCGGTATGACTGACGTCGCGGCGATAGCTGGGCACGGCTACCGCGAGGGTGTCGCTGGTGGTGACGGTGCAACCAAAACCAAGTGGCGTCAGTAAATCGCTGAGCTGGGTTGCGGTGAAGTCGAGCCCGAGGATGCGTTTGACTTCGGCGCTGGTCAAGGTAATGGTGACCTCGCGAATCGGTGCGCTGCGCACATCAACCATCCCCGGGGCGACCACGCCATCGGCGTAATCATGGAGTAGTTGGCACAAGCGGCGTTGTGCGAGGTCGAGCATTTCGGGGTCGACACCCCGTTCGAATCGCTTAGAAGCCTCTGAACGCAGTTTGAAGGCCGTCGACATGCGCCGGATGATGGTTGGCTCCCATACAGCCGCTTCGACCAGCACGTTTTGGGTGCGGTCACTGACTTCGCTACTTTCGCCACCCATGACTCCGGCCACACTCAAGGCTTGGGTAGTGTCGCAGACCAACAAATGACTGGGATTGAGGGTGTGGGTGCGGCCGTCGAGCGTTTTGAGCTGTTCATCGGCGTGGGCGTTGCGTACCACGATATGTGCTTCGGCCACACAATCGGCATCAAAGGTGTGATTGGGGGTGCCCAATTCGAGCATCACGTAGTTGCTGATGTCGACGATATTGTTGATGGGGCGCATGCCGGCCATAATCAGGCGGCGTTGCATCCAAAAGGGCGATGGTTTGATGGTGACGTTGCGCACTACACTGGCCGTAAAACGCGGGCACAATTCGGGCGTAGCAATCGTGACTTCGATGGTGGCGTTGGCATCGGCACCACTGGTGGTGACGATGGGATTGGGGAGCCGCAACGGTTGATTGGTGAGGGCGGCGATTTCGCGGGCCATCCCGACCAACGACAAGGTGCGCGCCATGTTGGGCAACACGTCGATGTCGATGACCGTGTCACCGATGTACTCGACCAATGACATCCCCACAGGGGCGTCGTCGGGGAGGATCAAGATACCTTCGTGCTCTTCAGAGAGCCCGAGCTCTTTTTCGGAGCAGAGCATGGCATCCGACATGACACCACGTACGGGTTTGCCTTTGAGCTTGACTTTGACTTTTTCGGCTACATGCCCGTCAAACAACACCGCCCCTTCACGGGCAAATACCGACTTGAGGGGATGTGTCAGGCGACCTTGCCCTTTGTACTGGTACAAATTGGGGGCACCGGTGACAACGGTGTGGATGCTACCAGGGGCGTATTCGACGGTGGCCAGCACAAGGCGGTCGGCATTGGGGTGTTGGGTGACTTCGAGGATGTTACAGACCAGCACCAATGTGGGGTCCCACGGTAATTCGGCGTGGGGGCCGCCGATATGTTCGATGCTATCGACTTCGAGTCCCGAACGGGTCAAACGTTCGGCTAATTCGTCGACGGGGACGGTGACGTCGACATATTCGCGTAACCAAGAAAGCGGAATCCGCATGCAAGCACTCCTTTGCGTGAAAACAGATTAGGGCGTAGGAATAACAAAAGGAATCCGGATGCTATCACCAGTCAGTTTTTCGGCGTAATTGCGTTTGTGTGCCCGCAAATTCGCCGCTGGGTCAAACAATCCGATTTGCAGGACGTATTGCCCTGCGGGCAAATCGGCAGGAATCGTAAACTGGTGGGAAGAATACAAGCGGTCGCCAGGGCTCCATGCACTGGTCGGCAATTGGGGGTCGAGCGGCTGAAGCAGCTGGAGCAGGGGTTTTTTTTCGGCATTAATCACCCACACAAATACCTGCCAATTGTTGACTGGACGAGTTTGGGCGAGCCAGCGCAGTTGCAAATCAAGTGCTTGTCCGGCAGCCAGCTGCCCAGTCAGGGTGTAGTCAAGCAGGGCAATACCACCACCGGCCGTGGGTCCTACAAAGACTGCCTCGGTCGCAGTCGCCAGTGGTTGTGCCGTCACCGTTGCGGCAGGCATGTGAGCCTGGTATTGGGGCAATACGTGGCTCCACCAGATGCCGATCTGACAGAGGATGGCGATACATACCGCGAGTCCGATGTGAATGGGCTTGGGGTTTATCCCGATGCCAGTTACTAAGCCTTTGGTTAACAGCAACACACCTGCTGGCACCGCACTCATTATGAGGCGCATTTGCCACGCCACTGGTCCCACCGTATAGGCAAAGCTGATGAGCCAGATACTGGCCATGAGCCAGAGTGTCCCCAACAACCACCAGTGAATGGCGATAGGACGGCGGGAACCGACATGAATCAGTAACCCTGCCAGTGCACTTAGCGTAATCGTTGCCCCGATTTGGAGCCACCAATCAGGGGCTGCTAGACTCATCCAGCCATACATGCCCCACCCCGAGCGCATTAATTGACTAAAGGCCTGTTGCCATGTGCGCAGTTGCCCAAAATCAAGTGGGGCTTGTTGATAAATGCTCCGGAACAAGGTCAATCCAAATACGTCACCGTAGACCAGTTGATTGCGCACATACCACCAGCCGGCAATTAGGACCAGCGGGATTCCCGCCCATAGCAACGCCCACAATCGTCGCCAGCCGACAAAGTACTGCCACAGCGGCCATAAGACCACTGGCATGAGCATAATCGCACTTTGTTTGGTAATCAGGGCAGCACCAATCACCAGACCCAACACCCCCACGTCGCGGTAGGTGCGGGCTCGCAGGGTGCAATCGGTGATTATGGCCGCGAGACAAAACAACAAGGCATCGTTGCTCACCGCCCCCGCAATCAGACTCGTCTGTGGGCTACTCGCTAGTAACGCCACTGCCAGTAACGCCACCGTAGGCGTACTGATGGCCAGCCCAGCGCGCCAGACAAAATAACAACCGGTCAGCACGAGCAGCACCGAGATGAGGCGCATCAGCCGCCACGCCAAAAACGTCCCTTGCCACGGCCATTGCTCTCGTGTGCCATGCACGAGTGCTTGAGGTTGATCGCCTCCTTGCCAGATGAAGTGCGGGTTAATGGCTTGGGGTACCCATTCGCTAGTGTCAATCAATGGCCAGGTGAGTCCCGCATACACCACATACGCCAGCGGAGGTTGATGCCCTTCGCCGGGGACGTCGCTCTGACAAGGTGCGGCACATTGGTGCGGCAGGCGTTGATTGACTACCACAAACCGCGCATAGTCGAAGTGCGCCGGCTCATCGGGTGCTTCCCCCAGCGGATTGCTCAACGCCACTACCAGTGCACTCCCCATCAAGAGTACGATAATGCCGCGCAATATATTGATTGGCGTGAATCTGTCGTTCATTGATTACACAAACTGTTGCAAGAAGCGTTCGTCGCCGCTAAAGAACCAACGAATGTCGTCGATGCCGTGGCGGAGCATGGTAATTCGCTCTGGTCCCATACCAAAGGCAAAGCCACTATAGACGTCGGGATCATAGCCACCATTGCGCAGTACGGTGGGGTGAATCATGCCCGCGCCCGAGACTTCCAGCCAGCCACTTTGCTTGCAGATGCGGCAACCGGCGCCTTTGCACAAAAAACACTCCACGTCGAGTTCTACACTCGGCTCAGTAAACGGGAAGTAGCTGGGGCGGAAGCGCGTGTTGGTGCCGGCACCATACAAACGCTCGGCAAAGCCAATCAACGTCCCTTTCAGGTCCGAAAAGGTAATGTGCTGGCCGACGGCAATCCCTTCTACTTGATGAAACATCATCTCGTGGCGGGTGGTGACTTGCTCGTAGCGGTAGCATTTGCCGGGCAAAATCACCCGCACTGGGTTGGGAGCGTGCGCTCGCATGGCATGGATTTGGCCGGGCGAGGTGTGCGTGCGCAATAAGACCTTTTCGGCACCGGCGGCAGTTTCGACATAAAACGTATCCCACATATCGCGAGCCGGATGATCTTCGGGGATGTTGAGTAGGCCAAAGTTGAGTGTGTCGGTCTCGACCTCGGGGCTCTCCCACACTTGGAAGCCCATATCGGCAAAGATATCGGTAATCAAGCGTAGCACGCGGGTGCTGGGGTGCAAGCGACCTACCACCGGCAAGCGCCCGGGCAAGGTCACGTCGACGGCATCTTGGCCGAAGGCCTGTTGTTGGGCCGCTTGGTTGATGGTTGCTTCACGGCTGTTGAAGGCCTCATCAAGGGCACTGCGTACCGCATTGAAGCGTTGTCCGGCAGCGGGGCGTTGCTCACTGGGGAGCGTGCCCAGTTCGCGGCTGAGTTTGGCGATAGCGCCTTGTTTGCCGAGATAGTTGCTCTTCCACTCACTAATCGCCTCGCTCGTATGAATCGTAGCGAGGGTGGCGAGGGCGTCTTGCTCGATGGTCGCCAATTGATCGATAATACTCACTGATTCCTCCATTGTGTGACGTCTTTTACCCATAAAAAATCCACGCATCGTCAGGGACGATGTGTGGTCGTGGTACCACCCTGTTTTGGTCACCGCAAGGCGACCCTCGGCCCCGATAACGGTGGGTAAACCGGTTTGACCTACACATGCGAGTGCACTTCTGCCAAACAGCTCAGAAGGGAACTTCGGGTAATCCGTGCGGTGTCGACTCACAGTCGTCGATCAACACTCCCTGGTCGCCGTAACTACCGTACTCGCTTCGTCATCGCTCTATATTGTTATTGGTATTATACCGCATTTTTGGGGATTCGTTGTTGGGGCAAAAAACTGCTGGCGCAGCCGTGAGAAGTAGGAAGTAGGAAGTAGGAAGTGAAGTCGGAAGTGTGAAGTAAAGTTGCCTCTGTGCCCTCTGAGTGCACTGTGCGAGATAAGAAGTATGAAGGATGAAGTCGGCAGGATGAAGTGAAGTCGGAAGTGACGTGTGCAGTGACGATTGCCTCTGTGCCCTCTG
>Ga0214917_10003158_pt1 | contig 19313 bp, 19 predicted proteins | sample LL_1208_BB_MetaG_FD_177983 | JGI IMG/M metagenome (GOLD analysis project Ga0214917, IMG submission 177983) | Freshwater microbial communities from Lake Lanier, Atlanta, Georgia, United States - LL_1208_BB | ecosystem: Environmental > Aquatic > Freshwater > Lake | place: USA: Georgia | collected...
TTTTAAATGCTGATTTTAAGATTGCATTAATTTTTTGACGGTTTTCTTTCTCATGCGCTGAATAATCACTTGACGTAGTAGCTAGTTTTAGTGTTTTTCTTAAGGGTATTAAAGTACCATTAACCTCTTGGGGTAGTTTATCTTTTATTATGTTTATAAAACAGTCAATAGCAGATTCTGCATTATTTTCTGCTTTAATTGTCTTAAAAATTTTCATAAAGCCATCAAATGTTTGTTCTAATAAGACTAGTTCTTTAGTTTTATTATGAGATTTTGCAAAAAGATAGTTAATTAATTCATCATCAGTAAACATTTTTTTTTCATCAGTAAACTGCTGTTCTACTAGAGCTTTTAATTCTACTATATTCTCTGTACTATCTTCACTAAAATTATTTGCTACTTTCTCTGCTATTTTTTTCAATATTTCAGGTTCTGGAGTACCATTTGGCGTTAAATTGTTTAATATTTTTCTAAATTTCTCAAAATCATGCTTTAATTGACTATATTGTTCATCTCGAGTAGAAATCATATTTATCGCCTAAACAACTTATTTAATTTAAGTATAGTTTATTTTCAATAGTTGCGTTTTAATTCTATTTAGCTTTTTTATGAGCACTTTAAGGGAATTAAAACGCCAACAGAAACAAGCAAAAAGTCAAATACAGTCACTGCAACAGACTGTTTCATGCGACACTTATATGCTATGACCCATTAACAGCGTTCATTGTTAGCTGGTTTAAAACGAGTAGACATGCGATATATTGTCGGGGTAAAGCCAGCAGGCCATCAGTTTTTATTTGAATTAGAATTACACCATAATCAAACTTTGGTTAAGCAACTCTATTGCTTGAAACTCTTGTAATCTCACGTTATGATGTGCTTCTTAGATAAGATTTTCACAGTTAAAGGTTAGGGATGATGAATGATGTAATATGTGATATTTCAGTAGTAGTTCCAATATACAAAGAAGAAAAAAATATCAAACCTTTTGTTGAGCGCACTGTAAAAGTTCTGCAAAATCTTAATATTACTTATGAAGTTTTATTTTGCCTGGACCCATCGCCAGACGCAACACAAGCCGCAGTTGAACTTGAAATAGCTGCAAATAAAAACATTAAGCTTTTAATTTTTTCACGGCGTTTTGGGCAACCTGCGGCAACTATGGCTGGTATACTAAATGCTACTGGCAAAGCTGTTGTGGTTATTGATGTTGACTTACAAGATCAGCCTGAACTAATAGCCGCTATGTATGCCAAACTACAACAGGGTTTTGAGGTGGTGTATGCCAAACGACGTTCTCGACGTGGTGAAACGCTGATAAAAAAAATTATCGCCCACATAGGGTATAGTGTTATTAACAAATTAAGTGATGTACAAATTCCGAGAAATACTGGTGATTTTCGAATTATGACCAGAAAAGTTGTGGAAGAGTTACGGAAAATTAATGAATCACATGGCTTTTTGCGTGGATTAGTTGCTTATGTAGGTTATAAACAAACTTTTATCGAATATGATAGAGATGAAAGACACTCCGGGCGCGGTAATTATAATAGATTAACTGGTTCACTTAAAATAGGTTTAAATGGTCTAATAAGCTTTAGCTCTAAGCCTTTATTTATGATGTCAATGCTGGGATTTAGTTTATCTTTTGTTAGTTTTTGTATTGGTTTGTGGTATGTGGCCCAAAAACTTATGGGTTTTAATCTAACTCCAGGGTTATCAACCACAGTATTAATTGTGACTTTTTTTGCAGGAGTTCAGCTGCTGGGTTTGGGACTAATTGGTGAGTATGTGGGGCGTATTTATGATGAAGTAAAACGCCGCCCAATGTTTATTATCGAAGAAAAGATAAATATGTAAAGGAATATAACAGTGTATTTGAATTTTGATTTGCCGGTGCTTAACCAACAGCAACCAATTTGGAATGGGCAAGAATTTATAATTGGCCCCAAAAATACTAAAGTTTTAGAATATTCGCAAAATAATGCAGGTTGGGATGACCAGTTAACTTTTTTGCATGAAGAAGTGGCAGGCCATAACCACCCTATTGATGTTGCTTCGCGGGCTCGCGCAGTCAAGTATTTGAAAAAATATTTGCCGCAGCATAATGTACCATGTATTCTCGAAGTTGGCTGCTCTTCTGGTTTTATGTTAGCTGATTTGAAAAAAGCCATGCCTAATGCGATATTAATTGGTGCTGATGTTACTAGCGCAGCATTATATAGTTTAGCAACAAGAATACCTAACTTACCCCTGTTACAGTTTGATTTAACACAATGCCCATTACCAGATGCCTGTATAGACGCAATGGTGATGTTAAATGTTTTAGAACATATTGAAGATGATGTCCTGGCCTTACAACAAGCCTTCAGAATTTTAAAACCTGGTGGATTGTTAGTGCTTGAAGTTCCAGCCGGACCGCACTTATACGATTTTTATGATGAGCAATTGCGGCATTTTCGCAGGTATACTAGCCAGGAACTTAAAGATAAATGTACCAAGGCCAATTTTAATATTATCAAAGCATCCCATTTGGGCTTTTTTATCTATCCGCCTTTTGCCATGGTGAAACGTAGAAATCAGCAATTAGCCATTAATAAAGCGCAAAAAACACACCTTACTACCCAGAATATCAAGACCACGCAATCCAATAAAATTTTACAAGGTTTGTTAGCCATAGAGGAGCGCATGGATGTATGGTTTAATTATCCGCTGGGGGTGAGATGCACTATGGTATGTATAAAAGAATAATGAACTCTTCTTGGTTAAGATACAGTTGTGTTGGCGTCATTAATACACTGGTTTACAGCAGTAGTTTGTGGTTAATGCTACAAAAAATAAATTTAAGCATTGTGTGGTCTACAAGCATTGCTACCGTCATTTCAATGATATTGCAATTTTTGTTGAATAAAATATTCACTTTCAAATCCTACCATTTTTGCAAATATGAAGTGGTTAAATATTTCTCAATGGTCTTATTTAATTATGGCAATTCACTGTTATGTTTAAAGTTATTAATTAATTATCTGCATTTGCAAGTTCAATTGGCGGTTGGCATAAATATTGTGTTGTTAATTATTTCTGGTTATGTAATTTCTAATTATTGGGTGTTCAAAAAATGACTAAAAGCAAGCATGTAATAGTTACGGGGTGTGCAGGGTTTATAGGGAGTAGTTTAGTTGATAGATTATTAAGTGCAGGGTATCAAGTGACGGGAATTGATAACTTTTCCACAGGAAAAAAGGTTTTTTTAACCAACGCTCTGGCCTCAGATAAATTTCAATTAATAACTATGGACTTATTGCAATTAGAGGATTTGAAAAGTATTTTTGCTAATCATGAAATGGTTTTTCATTTGGCTGCTAATGCTGATGTGCGGTTTGGCGTAGAACAGCCATTTAAAGATTTAGAGCAAAATACCTTAGTTACTTATAACGTACTGGAAGCAATGCGTCATAATGATATCAAAAAAATCATTTTTTCTTCAACTGGATCTGTCTATGGAGAAGCCACGGTTATTCCGACGCCAGAAAACGCCCCTTTTCCCATTCAAACTTCATTATATGGTGCATCAAAAGTGGCAGGCGAGGGATTAATTGCGGCATATTGTGAAGCTTATGCGATGCAAGCTTGGATTTTTCGTTTTGTCTCAATTCTTGGTGAGCGTTACACGCATGGGCATGTATTTGATTTTTATCAGCAGTTGTGTGCCGATACTACTGCTTTGAAGGTTTTAGGCAATGGATTACAACGAAAGTCTTATCTTTATGTGCAAGATTGTTTAGATGCGATTTTTTGTGCCTTAGATAATGCTCAAGAAAAGATTAATATTTTAAACTTAGGAACTAATGAGTATTGTCAGGTCAATGACTCGATTAAGTGGATAACCCAGCATTTACAATTACAGCCAAAGATAGATTATAGCGGCGGGGAAAGGGGATGGATTGGTGATAATCCATTTATTTTTTTAAATTGTGACAAAATGCGTAGTTATGGTTGGGCTCCAAAATTTAGTATCCAAGAGGGTATTATCAAAACATTAGTTTATTTAGAGAACAATGCAGCAAAATTATCTGGAGAAGTAGATGCAAAGTGTAATTATATCAGGAGCTAATCAAGGCTTAGGTTTTGCTATAGCCCAGTCTTTTGTTAAAGCTGGAGCGCACGTCTGTATTTGCGCAAGAGATGCTCAATTATTAGCGCTGGCTAAAGAAAAATTAGTAGCATTAGCAACGTCAAAGCAACAGATTATCGCTATGTGTGCTGATATTGCAATGCCAGGCGCATTTAAACAAGTTGTTGACGCAACCATTAGTCAAATTGGTTACCTCGATACTTTAATTGCTAATGCTGGTGTTCATGGCGCAATTGGTCCTGTTGATGACGTTGATTGGGATGAGTGGACGCAGGCCATTGAGATAAATGTAAAAGGTACAGTATTGCAATGCCGAGCTGTTATTCAGCACTTCAAAGAACGCGGCGGCGGCAAGATAATTTTACTTTCAGGCGGCGGCGCTACTAAACCTATGCCGTTTATGAGCGCTTATGCGGCCTCAAAAGCTGCGGTTGTCAGGTTTGGTGAGACATTGGCACAAGAATTATTGCCATATGCTATAGATGTAAACTGTGTCGCTCCAGGCGCTTTAAATACCCGGCTATTAGAAAATGTACTTGCAGCTGGACCAGATAAAGCAGGTGATATTGCGTATTTACAAGCTGTGCAGCAGAAAGAAAATGGCGGTGAATCATTAGAATTAGCTGCTAATTTATGTTTGTTTTTGGCGTCACCGGCAAGTAATGGTATTACAGGCCGACTCATAAGTGCTAAATGGGACGACTGGCAAAATCTACCACGCTTTATTAAAGAATTACAGTCTTCAGATATCTACACATTACGTCGTATCACTCCGGCAGATAGAGATTTAGATTTGGAGCCTGTAACATGAGAGTTGGAATTATTGGCTGTGGTTTGATTGGGCAAAAAAGAGCAAGCAACCTAGCTTGGGCTAAATTAGGGTATTGTGCTGATGAGAATTTAGAAAAAGCGCAATATTTAGCAGCACAGCATAGTGATTGTCAAGCGACCGATGATTGGCAAGTTGTAGTTAAAGACGCGCATATTGATATTATCATTATTGCAACACCGCATCATTTATTGGCAGAAATTGGTTTACAGGCCATGCAAGCAGGTAAGCATGTATTAATTGAAAAACCAGCGGCACTTTCGCCTCAGCAATTATTGCCGCTCCTTGATGCTGAGCAAGAACTGGCAGTTAAGGTTAGAGTTGGCTTCAATCATCGTTATCACAGAGCATTGCAACAAGCGCGTGCATTGGTGGATAGCGGTATTCTTGGTAGCCTGATGTTTGTCCGCGCGCGTTATGGTCATGGTGGTAGGCTTGGTTATGATAAAGAATGGCGTGCCAATCCAAGCGTTTCTGGTGGAGGTGAGTTAATTGATCAAGGAGTGCATTTGATTGATTTAGCGCGCTGGTTTCTGGGTGAATTTACAGAAATTGATGGCTTTGCTCATACTTATTTTTGGGATATGCCAGTTGAAGATAATGGTTTTATGCTTCTCAAAACAGCGCAACAACAAACGGCTTTTTTGCACGCCAGTTGTACGGAATGGAAAAATACATTTTCTTTTGAAATTTATGGCAAACAAGGCAAAATAGATATCCAAGGATTGGGAGGGAGTTATGGTGTCGAGCGCATAGCTCATTATCAAATGTTGCCGGAGATGGGGCCGCCAATGACCTCTATCTGGGAATATCCTATGGCTGATAATTCTTGGTTGGTGGAGTTTTCAGAATTCTTGTCAGATATTAAATACAATAGACAATCTGCAGCAAATCTTCACGACGCCTATATGGCATTAAATATTGTTAATAAGATTTACAAGGAATCAGGATATGATTATAGCACGTAGTCCATTAAGAATTACTCTCGGTGGAGGTGGAACTGACTTACCATCTTATTATCGAGAAAATGAAGGTTTTTTAATTTCAGCGGCGATTGATAAATATGTCTATGTAACTGTTATGCGACCGTTTACAGAGGGTATTTATTTAAAATATTCACAATTAGAGCATGTGAGCAGTGTCTCTGAGGTTGAACACCCGATTATCCGTGAAGCCTTGCATTTGCTAAATATTAGAACACCACAAATTGAAATTACCACTTTAGCAGATATTCCTGCCGGCACTGGTTTGGGATCTTCTGGCAGTTTTACTACGGCCTTATTACAAGCTTTGTACACACATCGCAAAAAACCGCTACGACAGGAACAACTGGCTGAGCTGGCTTGTTATCTAGAAATTGAAAAACTCGGTGAACCGATTGGTAAGCAAGATCAATTTATTGCCGCTTATGGTGGCTTAACTTGCTTTACCTTTCAAAAAGATGACAAGGTTGTGGTTGAAGCTCTAAATATTAGCATGGAGACGCTTTTTGAATTAGAAGATAATCTATTATTATTTTTTACAGGATTTTCACGCAGTGCCAGTGGCATTCTAAGAGACCAAGATAGCCGCATGCAGCAACAAGAGATGCTAGCAAACTTAAATTATGTTAAACAATTAGGTTGTCAAAGTAAGCAAGCATTAGAAAGCGGGCAAACTTTGTTGTTCGGCGAACTTATGCACGAGCATTGGCAGTATAAAAAAAATAGATCGCAGGCGATGAGTAATCCACAAATTGATGAATGGTATGATGTGGCAATGCAAAATGGCGCCGTTGGTGGCAAACTGGTTGGAGCTGGTGGCGGAGGTTTTTTAATGTTTTTAGCCCATGACAGAAATAAATTACGACATGCTTTAACTAAGGCAGGTTTAGAAGAAGTGCGCTTTAGATTTGATTATGAAGGCACGAAAATTGTGATGAGTTCATAATGTATCCGATTATTATTTTAGCCGGAGGGCTAGGGACACGTTTAAGACCAATTACTGAGACTATCCCCAAGGCTTTAGTGCCAGTCAACGGCCGAGCATTTATTGATTATCAACTAGAGTATTTGCGCCAGCAAGGGATTAAAAAAGTAATTTTATGTATAGGATATCTTGGTCATTTGATTACCGAGCATGTTGGTGACGGGGCAAAATTTGGTTTGGAAGTTAGTTATTCGTCAGATGGGGAGCATTTTTTAGGCACAGCTGGGGCGATAAAAAAAGCCTTACCTTTGGTTGGGGAACATTTTTTTGTGATTTATGGCGATGCATTTTTACCCATAGATTTTACCAAAGTACTGAGCGCTTATAACAACACGGCTTTAATGACCGTAGTTAATAATGCCGATAGGTGGGATAAGAGCAATGTTGCCTTTATGAAAGATCAGAAAATTTATTATAATAAGCTGCGGCCAACAAAAGAAATGAGTTATATTGATTATGGTTTACTCTTGATGTCTGCCAAGCTTTTTTCAGCTATCCCTGAAGATGATTTTTGCGATTTAGCAGATATTTTACATCAGGTATCTAAACAAAATGCTTTGCAAGGTTATGTAGTTTCAGAACGGTTTTATGAAGTAGGATCGTTGTCTGGCTTAAGGGAAACAGAGGATTATTTTAAAACAAGGAACAAACAAGATGAGTTATGCGCAACAACATTTAAATGAAGCTATTGAAATTATTCAGAGTTTAAATACAGAAATAATTGAAGAAATGGCTAGGATCTTATTAGAATTAAGAAATAAACAAGGTCGATTATTTTTTTTAGGGGTAGGTGGCAGTGCCGCTAATTGTGCGCATGCGGTAAATGATTTTCGTAAAATTGTTGGGATAGAAAGCTATGCACCTACTGATAATGTTGCAGAGCTAACTGCTAGAACCAATGATGAAGGCTGGGAGACTACTTTTTCGCAATGGCTGCGTGTAAGCAAATTATGCGCAAATGATGCAGTTTTTGTTTTATCAGTCGGTGGTGGTAATTTAGGTGCTAATATTAGTCCTAATTTAGTTCAGGCTCTGCAGTATGCTGTGCAACGAGATGCTAAAATATTGGGTATTGTTGGTCGAGATGGTGGTTATACTGCTATGGTTGCGGATGCTTGCGTAATTATTCCAACTGTAAATCACCACAATATAACTTCGCATTCTGAAGCTTTGCAAGGAGTAGTTTGGCATTTATTAGTATCTCACCCTATATTAAAGCAGTACCAGACAAAGTGGGAGCATGAATCAGGTACAGCATTAGTCGATTAATTATGCAAAAACGCGCAATATTTCTGGATAGAGATGGAGTTATTAACGCCGCGCATATTATTAATGGTAAACCGTATCCGCCTCAAAATATTTTAGCATTGCGTCTGCTCCCACAAGTTGCAGATGCTTTGCACTCGTTTAAAAAACAAGGATTTAAGTTGATTGTGGTTACTAATCAACCAGATGTCGCGCGTGGTAACAATAGTTTTGCAAATATTACAGAAATTAATAAATATTTAATGCAAAATTTACCATTAGATGCTATTAAGGTGTGTTGGCATGGAGATGACCATAGTTGCCAGTGTCGCAAACCAAAACCAGGTCTTTTATTAGAAGCGGCTCAAGAATATAATATCGATTTGCAAAATAGCTATATGGTAGGTGATAGGTGGCGCGACATAGATGCCGGTCATCTTGCTGGTTGCCGCACCTTTTGGATTGATTATCAGTATCAAGAACAACAGCCAGATAATTATGATTGGCGAGTTCAATCACTGTATCAAGTTAGCTTATTGATTAATGGAGAAAAAAATGCAGTTACTAAATAATTTAAAGGTTAAAATTTTTGCAGATGGCGCGGATAGAAATAGTATGTTAGCCATGAATGAACACAGTTTAATTCAAGGTTTAACTACTAATCCTAGTTTAATGCGTAAAGCTGGCGTTGTTGATTATCGGGCATTTTGCCAAGATATACTTACGCACATAACTTCTAAGCCCTTGTCTTTTGAGGTTTTTTCTGATGACTTAAAAGATATGGAAAGACAAGCGCATGAGATTGCTAGTTGGGGCGATAATGTCTACGTAAAAATTCCGGTAATGAATACGCAACAACAGCCTACTTATGAACTGATTAATAAATTATCTTCGCATGGCATAAAAGTTAATGTTACCGCAATTATGACTTTAGCTCAGGTTGATGAAGTAGTGGCGGTTTTGAATCAAGATGTCGCTAGTTATATTTCAGTATTTGCCGGTCGCATTGCTGATACTGGCCGAGATCCGGTGCCAGTAATGGCTGCAGCTGTAGCTATGGCAGCTAGAAATCCTAAGGCAGAAGTTATTTGGGCAAGTCCACGTGAGTTACTCAATGTTTTACAAGCCGACCAAATCGGTTGTCAAATCATTACTGCCACACCAGAAATTATCGCCAAGTTAAATATGCTCGGTTATGATTTAAACCAGTATTCTTTGGATACGGTGAAAATGTTTTACCAAGATGCAGAGGCGGCAGCTTTTGTTTTGTAGTATTGCCTAGCGCGTTGTTTTGCGCTAACTTAGTCGTTTAAAATAATTAAAGTTAGTTGAAGAGTATGCAGTCAAATAATAAGTCAATAGTGCCTGTGGTCTTATGTGGTGGTGCGGGGTCACGTTTGTGGCCTTTATCGCGAGAGCAACATCCTAAACCGTTTATTAAGCTTGCCGATGGCGAAAGTTTGTTACAAAAGGCCTATCATCGTGCATTAAATTTACCAGATATAACTAATATTTTAACAATTACTAATCGTGAGTTGTTGTTTAAAGTTGAGGATGAATTTAGTGCTTATAATAATCATCACGTTCATCAGACCTTTATCTTAGAGCCATCTGGAAGAAATACTGCTCCAGCTATTATTATGGCTGCATTACACGTGCAGGCAAGTTTAGGCAACCAGGCCTGTATCCTTATATTGCCGGCAGATCATTTAATTCAAGATGATGCGGCATTTAAACTGGCAGTTTTGCAGGCTCATAAGCTGGCTATGGGCGGTAAATTAGTAACTTTTGGCATGCATCCGACTTACCCAGAAACAGGTTTTGGTTACATTGAAGCGCAAGGCGAGGAGGTAGTTCGTTTTGTGGAAAAACCTTCTTATGATGTTGCTCAAGAGTATCTCCGCAGTGGTAACTTTTATTGGAATAGCGGCATGTTTTGTTTTCCAGTGGGGGTATTGTTACAGCATATGGAGATTCATGCGGCAGATATTTTGCACCATTGTCGCACCGCTTTTAATAATGCTCGCGTTGCAGAAGGACACTTATATTCACAAATTGAGTTGCTTGGCGACTTTGCTGAGATTAGAGATGATTCTATTGATTATGCTTTGATGGAGCCATTAAGCGTTAAATCGCAGGATAAACTAATTGCGGTGGTTCCATGTGAATTAGGTTGGAGCGATATTGGTTCGTGGAATGCTCTTAGTGCTTTGATCCCAGCTGATGCTAGTAATAATCGTATTCTCGGTGATATTTATATCAAAGACTCGGAAAACAACTACGTTCAAAGTGAAAATAGGGTAGTTGGTGTTGTTGGCGCCAAGGACTTAATCATTGTCGACACCTCTGATGCGTTACTAATAGCGCATAAAGACCATACGCAAGAAGTAAAAAGTATCTATGCAAATCTCAAAGATAAAGCCCATGAAGCCTATAAAACTCATCGGACCGTGTTTAGACCGTGGGGGTCATACACAGTACTAGAGGAAGGAGAATTCTTTAAGATAAAACGGATTGAAGTTAAGCCCGGTGAGTCATTAAGCTTGCAAATGCATTATCATCGTAGCGAGCATTGGATAGTGGTCAGTGGGATGGCGCAAGTTGTTAATGGGGAAAAAGAGTTTTTTATTCAAACTAATGAATCAACATATATTCCAGCAGGCCATAAGCATCGCCTAATAAATCCCGGCAAATTACCCCTGATTATGATTGAAGTGCAAAGCGGGATTTATCTTGGAGAGGATGATATCGTGCGGTTTGAAGATGTCTATGGTCGTGTATAAGTAATATGCATATTTTACAATGTTATAAAACGGCTCTGCCGCTTAGCATGGGCGGGGTTGAGCAAGTTATGCATCATATTAGCAGCGGACTGGTTGCGCAAGGTCATCAAGCGACTATCCTGGCATTTGCTCCGCAAGCACAAGTGCAAGAAATTGCTTATCACGGTTATAAGATTATTGTCGTGCCGGCAAGTAAAGAAATTGCGAGTATGCCGATATCGCTAGCAGGCTTTAAGCACTTTAAAAGCTTATCTAAAATTGCAGATGTGGTGCATTATCATTATCCTTTTCCATGGATGGACTTAATGCATTTGGTCCATCCGCATTCCAAGCCTTGTCTTATGACTTATCACGCCGATATAGTAAAACAAAAAAATTTGCTTAAGTTATATAGGCCCTTGCAACATTATTTTTTAAATCGGATGACCGCTATTGTGGCAACATCGCCGCACTATATGGAAAGTAGTATGGTGCTGCAAAAAAATCTGCATAAAGTAACATGTATTCCTTTAGGGTTGGATGAGCAGCACTATCGTGTAACTGGGCCGCTGCAATTGCAGGTATGGAAACAAAAATTACCAGAGCGTTTTCTTGCTTTTGTCGGCGTATTTCGTTATTACAAAGGCCTACAGTATTTGTTTGAAGCTTTAGCCGGGCTTGATTGTCCGTTAGTTTTAATTGGAGGCGGTCCTGAGCATGAACAACTGTTAGCTTTACAAGCAAAGTATCAACTAAAAAATGTAATTTTTTTAGGTAAGCTTGACGATGAAAATAAAAATATGGTGTTATCTTTGTCATCAGGGGTGATTTTGCCGTCGCATTTACGCAGTGAAGCCTTTGGGTTGTCGTTATTAGAAGGGGCGATGTTTGCAAAACCATTGATTTCTTGTGAAATTAGCACAGGCACTAGTTATATAAATCAGGATGGTTTAACCGGCTGGGTAGTTAAACCCAAAGATATACGATCATTGAGAAATGCGTTACTAGATTGGCATAACAGTCCTGCTAAAGCGCTCCAGTTTGGTACTAATGCGCGCGCTAGATTTTTGCAGCTATTTCAGGCGCAGGCAATGGTGGATAATTATATTAAATTATACAATTCTATTATATAATTTTTTTATTTTGGACATAGAACGAGGTAAATAGTTTGAAAGTTGCAATTGTAACAGGTATTTCCGGTCAAGATGGCGCTTATTTAGCAGAATTATTGTTAAATAAAGGATACAGAGTGTTTGGTACTTATAGACGTTCCTCTTCAGTTAATTTTTGGCGTATTAAAGAATTAAAGATCCAAGAGCATCCGAATTTAAATTTAATTGAGTTTGATATCACTGATGTATCCTCTTGTGTCAGACTATTAGAGTTTGCCCAACCAGATGAGGTCTATAATTTAGCTGCGCAAAGTTTCGTTGGTGTATCATTCGAACAACCCATCACTACGGCTGAAATTTCAGGAGTAGGGCCATTAAATTTATTAGAGGCGATACGCATTGTTAATCCGCGAATAAAATTTTATCAAGCGTCTACTTCAGAAATGTTTGGTAAAGTTCAGGAGATACCGCAAACAGAAGCTACCCCTTTTTATCCGCGCAGCCCATATGGGGTCGCTAAGTTATTTGCGCATTGGATGACAATTAATTATCGTGAATCTTACGGTATATTTGCGGCAAGTGGTATCTTATTTAACCATGAATCACCTTTGCGCGGTAAAGAGTTTGTAACTCGTAAAATTACTGATACAGTTGCGCAAATTCATTTAGGTAAAGCTGCAGCCTTGTATCTAGGCAATCTTGATGCAAAACGAGACTGGGGTTTTGCACGTGAATATGTTGAGGGGATGTGGTTGATGCTCCAGCAAGATGAACCTGATACTTATGTTTTGGCTACCAATAGGACTAATCAAGTGCGGGATTTTGTAAGCTTAGCTTTTTCTGCCGTAGATATTAATATTGAATGGCAAGGTAAAGAACAGCACGAAGTCGGTTATAACGCGCAAGATGGTAAGAAACTGGTATTAGTTGATAAGAAATTTTATCGTCCAGCTGAAGTTGACTTATTAATTGGTAATTCAGAATTAGCAAAAAATAAAATGGGCTGGCAGGCAAAAACATCTTTAGATGAGTTGTGTATGATGATGGTGCAGGCAGATATTACACGTAACAAAATTGACATGTCATTCTAATGCTACTTGGTTATGGTTTGGGCTTTTTAGCCAAAAGCTTGCAAAGAAATCACGTCGATGGTATTGGTGTATATAGCCGGGAGCTGTATTCAGCGTTACTGAAACAAGATATTGAAATTGCGCCTTATCTTTATGGTAAGTATGTTTTCCCAAAAGCATACTCTATACATTCATCTTTTTTACAGCATGTATTAGAGGCACAATTTTTTAGAAAAAAAATTACTTGTCAAACTAAAAACTTTAAACCAGACCTCATTCATGCCCCTGATCATTTAATTCCTCGAGTAAATAATATCCCGGTAGTAGCAACTGTAATGGATTTGATTCCTTTTATTCATCCACAATGGACGCGTGGTAAATTTCGTGCTGTTAAAAACTACTTATTTAAACAGACAATTTTAAGTGCAGATCATATAATTACCATTTCTGAGTATAGTAAGCAGGATTTGGTTAACTATTTTAAATTACCGGAAGAAAAAATTTCAGTAACATATTTAGGGGTAAACCCGGCATTTTTTGAGCCTATTGATGTTGTCCAGAAATTACAAGCACTCCAACAACTTAATTTACAGCCGGGTTTTTTTCTTTGTGTGGGCACATTGCAAAGACGTAAAAATATTGAAGCAGCCTTGCGAGCTCATGAGTTACTAAGTTTAGAAGACAGAGCTAAGCATCCGCTAGTTATTGTTGGTAATGCTGGCTGGGCTAGTAAAGAGCTTTTAATCAATATTAGTAAAAACGAAGAGTTAGGCTATGTGAGGTGGCTAAAATATCTTCCTGATTTAACTGTGCGCTGTCTGCTGCAGTCAGCTCAGGCGTTAATTTATGCTTCGTTGTATGAGGGGTTTGGTCTTCCTATCCTTGAGGCTTTTGCAAGTGGTTGTCCGGTAATAACCGCTAATTCTACATCATTACCAGAAGTTGCTGGTGATGCAGCTATTTTAGTTGATCCGTACGATATTGATGAGTTAAATTGGCAGTTACAGCAAGTAATAAGCGATGCTAAATTGCGTGATAATCTAGTTTTTAAAGGTTTAGAGCGGGTAAAGAGTTTTAGTTGGGATAATTGTGCAAAAAAAACCATGGAAATTTATAAATTAATATCAGGATGAAGCGCTGTGGAGCATAAAAACATTTTAGTTGATTTATTGCCGGTTTTACCGGGTGGTACTAACGGTGGCGCTAAGGTATGGGTGTTAGAGTTACTGCAAAATATGTGTGCAGCAACACCAAATACGCATTGGACTATATTAGTTCAACCTAATTTAAATACGGATTTTATCAGTCTGCCCAACGTGCGCTTTGTTGCGGCGCCGGGATACCAGGTATCCATATTATTTAGATTGTCGATGTTAATGCTCAACAAACTAGAAAACTATCTAACTCTTGCTCAGTATAAAAAATTATATTTATGGCTAGATGGTTTTAGAATGCGGGCGGTAAAAAAAAAACAGTATAAGTTTGATTTACTTTTTTTTCCATTTATCTACCCGTTTTTATATAAAAAAAATATTCCAACCGTGACCATTATTTACGATTTACAATTTTTAACTTATCCAGAGTTTTTTAGTTATCCAGATTTTTTACACCGACAGCAAGTTATTCATCGGGCTTGTGCGTTTGCTACAAAAATAATTACTATTTCTGATTATTCAAAAAATCGCGTGATAGCAATGCAAAAATTACCTGCGGATAAAATTAAAACCATCTATATTGGTCGAAGTAAGCAAGTGGTTACCACTGATGATACGATACTTGCCCAGTGGGATCTTAAGCCACAACAGTATCTAATTTATCCAGCTAACTTTTGGAAGCACAAAAATCATGAAAGGTTATTTATTGCTTTTAACGCCGCTTTACGCGAACAAAAGCCCCAGCTTAAATTAGTTTTGACCGGTGCCCCGTGCGCACGACAAGAATTTTTAAAAATTTATTTACAAAAGTCACAATTAGATAAAGATATCATTATGCTCGATTACGTCGCAAATGATGAACTAAGCATCTTGCTTAACAATAGCTTGGCACTTATTTTCCCTTCCTTGTATGAGGGTTTTGGGATGCCCATTGTCGAGGCGATGGCTCTTGGGGTGCCAGTGTTATGTAGCAATGTTACCGCATTGCCAGAAATTGCAGGAGATGCTTGTCTCCAATTTGCCCCGCAAAGTCCTGCAAGCATTAAAAACGCCATTTTAGAAATTTACCAGAACGATAAATTGCGAGCCGAACTTATTCAAAAAGGCCATCAACAAGCAACAAAGTTTTTGAATAAACAAAAAATAACGCAAGAATATTTGGATATCCTTGCCAGTACTTTACGGAATTAATATGCAGAAATTAACCATTGTGACGCCATCATTTCAACAAGGACAGTTTATTGAAAGAACCATTCAGAGTGTTCTGCAACAAAATTATGCAAATCTAGAATATCTAGTTTTTGATGGCGGAAGTACTGATCAAACCATTGATATTTTAAAAAAGTATGATGAGCATTTACAATGGGTATCCCAGCCTGACAAGGGCCAAGCTGATGCAGTAAATAAAGGTATTACCGCAAGTTCTGGTGATATTATTGGCTGGATTAATTCGGATGATATCTATTATCCTCATGCTTTTACCTCAGTTATGCAGTTTTTTGCAGATAATCCGCAGGTTAACATTGTTTATGGAAGAGCAGATCATATAGACATCTTTGATAAACCCTTCGAAGAATATCCAACAGAGCTGTTCAATTTCGAGCGTTTAATGGATGTATGTTTTATCTGCCAGCCAAGCGTATTTTTTCGTAAAAGTATTTTTCAGCAATTTGGTTTATTACGTGCGGATTTAAATTATTGTATGGACTACGAGTTTTGGCTCCGATTAGCTAAAAACAAGGTTAATTTTGGCCATATTCCCGAGAAGTTAGCCGGATCGCGGTTTTACCCAGACACTAAAACCCTTGGTGCACGTAAAAAAGTGCATTACGAAATAAATAAAATGCACAAAGAGACTTTTGGTAAAGTGCCAACCCGCTGGCTGATTAACTACGCCCATGTTACGCTAGAAAATAAATTATGTCGAAACAAAAACCCATATAGATACATAATCTCTTTGATAATACATTCTTATTGGCTCAGTTTATACTGGAATAAATCCTGGGACAACAACATGTATCAAATATTTCTCAAAGCTCGGCCGCGCTACGACAAGCATTTAAAATAACTTGTGCACAATTTTTCCAGTTGAATTTCTGGGCCTGGACTAAGCCTTTGGCACTTAGTTCTTGACACAATGCTGCGCTAGAAATTATTTTTTGCATGGCAGAGGTAATCTCATTAACCGCATAAGGATTAACTAATATTGCCGCATCGCCAGCAACTTCAGGCATGGAACTAATATTGGCAGTGATAACCGGTGTGCCGCTTTGCATTGCTTCTAATACCGGCAAACCAAACCCCTCATAAATTGAAGTATAACATGAAAGCTTAGCCGCAGCGGTTAGTTCATGTAAGGCCGTATCTGGTACATACTTCAAAAACCGAATATCTTGATTGATTAATGCTGCAACTTGTTTAGGTAGCTCAATATTGCCCCATCCCGTTGCTCCGCAAATAATCAAAGGATATTCCTTTCTAATCTCATCAGGCAGCTCTGCATAGGCTAAACAGGTTCTCAGCAGATTTTTACGCGGCTCAAAAGTCCCGATTACTAAAATAAATTTCCTATAGGTAAGTGAATACTCATTAAGTATTGCTAAGGTTTGTAGTTCAGAACGTGGCTTAAAATGCTGTGATGCCCCACAATGAGCTACATAGATTTTTTCAGCTGACACCTTAAAAACATCAATAAGTTCTTGTTTACTAAACTCTGATATAGTGACAATACTTTTAGCTTGATTAATAGTGTTCTGCAGATGTTTTTTAAATATTTTTACTCGGTAAGCAGGATGGGTCTCAGGGTGACGAATAAAAGACAAATCATAGATGCAAGGTACACTAGGCAATCTAGTTTTGAACAAAATAAAATTTGGTTCCAAATAAACATGTGCACTCTTAGGTAAAAATTTTTTAAATCTATAGTTTTTTAGCAATCGGTTGAGCAAATAGCTAAAAGGGAGGCGCATTACCAAACTTTTAAAGCCCTGGGTAGTGGTGGCATTACCACTTGGTTCATTAAACTGATAAGCAATTAAATCATCAGCTAAAAGTTTTCTTAATTCTTGTAGATTTTGATAGGCAAAATGCCCAATCCCTGTTAGTGGTTGCTTGATACATGAAGCATTAAAGATAACTTTCACTATAACTTCCTTAAATAAAAAAATAATTTTAACCTACAATTTGCAGATTTTCAAAAATACACAATAATTAAATTAAGCGAATCTTTTGGAAATGAAAATGAATAACCAACAAATAGATAATTATCTCCCCCTCGTAAAAAAACTGGTAATTCATTTTATTTGCCACTTACCTCCGCAAGTCCAATTTGATGATTTGATGCAAGCTGGATTAATAGGCTTAATCGAAGCCGCAAAGCACTATGATGATACCAAAGGCGCCCAATTTATGACTTATGCAACCATTCGTATTAAAGGAAGTATTCTCGATGAAATTCGTCGCCAGGATTGGATGCCACGTTCAGTGCATAAAACAGCCCGCCAAATTTCTCAAGCTGTCAAAAAAATTGAAAATCGACTAGGTCGTGAGGCCAAAGACCATGAGATTGCCGCCGAGCTTAACCTGCCGCTCCCAGACTATTATGAACTACTACAAGAATCGCAAGCCCACTTATATGGCTTTGATGACCTAGGTATTGACGATGATCACATGACGGCAACTACCAGCGAACCACAAGCTGATGCAATTCATGATGATTTCCACAATTATCTCACCTCAATCATCCACATGCTGCCTAAAAACGAACAACTAGCCCTATCTCTCTATTATGAACATGAACTCCAACTCAAAGAAATTGGTGATATCATGGCCATAAGTGAATCGCGCGTCTCCCAAATAATCACACATGCAACCAGTAGAATCCGCGAACTCATCAAAGAGTCTTAATCAAAACTTCCTACCAAAAATTTAAAATCATTCTCTCCAGCATTATAAAACTAGCTAAAATAATCTAAGTAGTAATTTCGCACACATGTAACAAGGATTAGAAATTACTAATAGTTATTAATGTGGTCTGTTTGGTGGAGGCTGTTTTTCATTGGTTTTATGCTTTTCTGGATCGTCAACATCGTGTACTATTTGATTTGCTTCATGAGGTTCTGATCCCAAAATACCCATATTATTCATAATTGATACCACTTGTTCACTGTCATTCCTTCCCAGAGCTTTATTAATTGTTTGTTCTGTATCCTCATTACTTACAGCACTTCCCAGAGCTTTATTAATTGTTTGTTCTGTATCCTCATTACTTACAGCACTTCCCAGAGCTGGCAGAATTATTTGATCTGAATCATTCGTAGTATTTATATGTTTTAAAATACTGCTAAAAAAATCATTTATTTGTTTAACCCATTTATGTGCTTGCATTTTACTGGTATTTTTATTTTGCAAATTGGATAGAGCGGGGGGTTCGGCTCTATTAGTATCGAGATTATAGAAAAATATGCTAATATTTCTGAACCAGTTAATTGGATTCCAATTGCTTCTATATTCATAGCGAGTTTGAATTTTAGAGGTTGCACCTTGATCATTTAAAGCAATATCAGTAGACATGCCATATAATGATTTTTCGTTATATAATTCATCAGTAATTTTGACTAATTTATCGCATTTCTGCACACTATTAATGGTAGTATCCTTGTCGCTTAAAATATGTTCAAACTGCTCCTTTAGTTCACCAAAATTCTCCATTCTTCCCAGTATACCTGCCGTTCTTTCGTTACCACTTTTACAGCCAAGATAAGAATTATCATCGGTCAGTGACAACAGAGTCTGAGTAAGAGCAGCGTATTTATGTTCTCTATGCAAATTTTGACTAAAAATTAGGTGCAAAGCTTTTTTAAATTGATCATCATTATCATTATTTGAATCGGCTGCTCCAAACAATAATGTATCTCGTTGGCTAAAGCGTTCATTATCTTCACTTTTCTGCTCAGGTGGAGAGAAAGGATTTTTTATTTCATTATCTTCACTTTTCTGCTCAGGTGGAGAGAAAGGATTTTTTATTTCATTATCTTCA
>Ga0214917_10003160_pt1 | contig 19306 bp, 15 predicted proteins | sample LL_1208_BB_MetaG_FD_177983 | JGI IMG/M metagenome (GOLD analysis project Ga0214917, IMG submission 177983) | Freshwater microbial communities from Lake Lanier, Atlanta, Georgia, United States - LL_1208_BB | ecosystem: Environmental > Aquatic > Freshwater > Lake | place: USA: Georgia | collected...
TCATTCTCGATGGTTATGCCGGGCTGCTCATCGTTCATCCCACCGAACAGACGCGTTATGAATATGGGCAGATTGAAAAACGGCGTTTGGCGGTGGAGCAGAAACTCGAGGCCCTGCGCGACACGCCCGCGATTACCCGGGACGGCCGGAAACTGGTCCTTTCTGCCAATGTCGAACTGCCGGAGGATCTGCCCCTGATTGCGGAAAGTGGGGCGGAGGGGATTGGCCTTTATCGGACGGAGTTTCTTTTTCTCAACCGTATGCAATTTCCGGGGGAGGAGGAGCAGGTGAACATCTATCAACAGGTGGTCCAGACTTCACGGCCCCACCTGGCCATTATTCGAACGCTGGATTTGGGGGGAGACAAGTTGCCCAGTCACCAGGGGCTCGATCCGGAGTCGAATCCGTTTCTGGGATGGAGGGCCATCCGCTACTGCCTAGAAAAGCCGGATATTTTCAAGACCCAACTCCGGGCGATCTGCCGCTCCAATCCCGGAGGAAAAGTGCGGGTGATGTTTCCAATGATCGCTACCCGGGAGGAACTGACGGCGGCCTTGGCTCTGTTGGGAGAGGCACGCGAAGAGCTGAAAGCGGCGGATATTCCGGCGGCGACGGAAGTCGAGGCCGGGGCGATGATCGAGGTCCCTTCTGCCGCCCTCATTGTCGATCATTTGGCACCGCTTGTTCAGTTTTTCAGCATTGGAACGAACGATCTGACGCAGTACACCATGGCGGCTGACCGGACCAACGAGCGGGTTGCGGCCCTTTATCAGCCGACCCATCCGGCCGTACTGACCTTGATTCGTCGGGTCGTCGAGGCGGCGCACCGGAATGGAATCTGGGTGGGGGTGTGCGGCGAAATGGCCGGCGATGTGGTCATGACCCCGGCTTTGCTTGGCTTGGGGGTGGATGAGATGAGCATGGGGTCCGTGTCCGTTCCTAGGGTGAAAAAAGCGATCCAGAGCCTGCATTACGGGGAGTGTCAGGAGTTGACGGAACGTTTGCTCCAAATGGATTCGGGGGAGAAGACTCGGAAAATTTTGGAAGAAGTCGCGCAACGGGCCTACCCGGAACTCGTCACCTAATCCGGACGGCGCTTTCCAAGGGGGGCCTTTTTCGGCTAAACCTATGTCCTCATGAGCGAGGACATTTCCCCTTTATTGGCCGCCCGCCGGCAAAAGCTGGATCAACTCCGGAAAATCGGGGTGGATCCATTCGGCGGTCCCTTTCCCGGAACGGAAACTACGGAGGAGATTCGGACTCGATGGGAGGAGGGAAGGAAGGTTCGGTTGGCCGGTCGGATTGTTTCCCATCGCGACATGGGGAAAAGTCAGTTTCTTCACCTGTTGGATCGTGCGGGGAGGTTGCAGATTTACGTTCAGAAACCGTCTCTGCCGGAGAAAGAGCGGGCAGTTTTTGATCTGATCGACTTGGGTGATATTCTCGGGGTGGAGGGGACTCTTTTCACAACCAAAACGGGGGAACCGTCGGTTCGGGTGGAAAGTCTCACCTTGTTGACCAAGTCGTTGGCTCCTCTGCCGGACAAATGGCATGGCTTGGTGGATACGGAGACCCGTCACCGCCACCGGCATCTGGACCTGATCTCGAATGAGGAATCACGAAAAGCCCTTCAGCTGCGCATCCGTTTGGTCCGTTTTATCCGGGAGTTCCTCCAGACCAAGGGCTTTACCGAAGTCGAAACCCCGATGATGCAGACCGTCGCGGGCGGAGCTGCCGCCGAGCCGTTTAAAACGAAGCATCATGCGATGGGAATGGATCTTTATCTGCGCATCGCGCCGGAACTTTATCTCAAGAGGCTTCTGGTCGGGGGAATGGAAAAGGTGTTTGAAATCAACCGGAACTTCCGGAATGAGGGGATTTCCCGAAAGCATAACCCCGAATTCACCATGCTGGAGGCGTATTGGGCCTATTCCGATTTCGAAGGCATGGCGGGGTTGGTGGAGGAAATGATTGTCGGGGCCGCAAAGGAATTGACGGGTGGGACGAAAATCCGCCAAAGCGATGGTTCGGAAATCGACCTGACTGGGCCTTGGCCCCGCAAAAAGTACCGCGATGCCGTGATGGAAGCGGCAGGGGCGGACTGGTTCGGGCTCTCCCGGGAGGGAATGGAGAAAAAGGCGCGCGAGTTGGGACTGGAACTGGAGCCCAATCTGGCCCCGGCGGAAATTACGCAGAAAGTGTTCGAGAAAAAAGTCGAAGCGAATGCGGTGAATCCGGTTTTCATTACCCATCTTCCGGCCGAACTGGTGCCGTTGGCCCGGTTGAACCGGGAAGATCCTACTGTCGTCGATGTGTATGAGCTGATCATGGGGCGGCAGGAAATTTCCCCCGGATACTCTGAACTGAACGACCCGATCCTTCAGACGGAAAGATTCCGCCACCAGGTAGGAGAGCATACCCAGAAGGTCGACACGGAGTTTCTCGAGGCGCTTGAGCACGGCATGCCGCCGGCGGGAGGGCTGGGACTCGGGGTGGATCGTCTGGCGATGTTGTTGTCTGGGGCAGATTCGATTCGTGAAGTGATTTTCTTCCCGCTGCTGCGTCCGCGGGAGACGTCGGCGTGAAGGGGGGCGGGCTGGGGCTCGCCCGCGGCCCACTGCTGAACGCTTTCCTTTTTCAGGTTTTCAACACCAGTTCATTTTATCTGATCATGGGGTTACCCATGATGCTTTATTTTAAAAAACTGGGAGCTTCCGCAACGGTGCTGGGTGTGGTGGCGGCTTTGGGGGCATTGATGAACATCTTTCAGATTCCTGCCGCCCAGTTTGTGGAAAAGATCGGGTATCGGACCTTTGTGCTTCGGGGTTGGGTCGGCCGTAGCCTACTCATCGGTGGTGTGGCCCTAGTGGTGGGGTTGCCCTTGCCGATCGATGACGCCTCCCGCCAGATTCTGGTCCTTTTTATTTTATTTCTTTTCAATATCGCCAGGGGGATTTCCCTCAGCGGATATCTGCCGTGGATTAGCGCGATTGTCCCTGAATCGGTTCGGGGCCGTTTTTTGTCCATCGATCAGGCGGCCTCCCAGTCCGCCTTGTTGCTGACGGTTGGCCTGAGCGCTCTGTATCTCGGACATGTGAACAGCTCCCAGGCTTTCGGGGTTCTTTTCGGAGTGAGTTTGCTCCTAGCGGGTCTCTCCCTGTTGTATTTGAAGAGGATTCCGGATACTCCGACCCAGTCTGTTTCTGCGCAGGGTACGGAGCCTGTTCCTTGGGGCGCAATGCTCACGCATCCTCCCTTTCTCCGGCTGGTGATTTTTCATTCGATCATGATGTTGGCTCTTTCCGGAGGTGGATTAATTTTTGTCCCGTTTGCCCGGGATCAACTGGGGTGCACGGATTCCCAATTCATGATTCTCCAACTGATTTGGGGTGCGTTCTTTGTCCTGACGTCATTGGCCACGGGAAAGATGTTGGATCGGGTGGGGAGTCGGCCCGTACTCAGTCTTGCGGCCTTCATTTTCGCAATTCACTGGTTGGGGTGGGGTGCGGTGGCGGCCCATCTTATGCCTTTTCAGTGGGGACCAATTTTGTTTCAACAGGCCACGGCGGGGATCGGGTTGGCCCTGTATAACAGCGCGCATATGCGGCTGTTGATGGGGACGGTGCCGGCGATGGGCCGGAGTCACTTTTTCGCCTTGTTCAGCGTGGCGGCGAGTCTGGTGGCCGGGCTGGCCCCCTTGGGTTGGGGATTATTGACGGATGCCCTCCATGGGGTGAAGTTTGGGACGGAAATTCAAGTGAACGGATTCGTTATTCTTTATGCGGTTTTTGTGCTGATTCTGCTTCCAGCGATGGTGGCGTTGCGCAGGGTGGAGGAGTCAAAGGCGGCTTCGACCGAGGAGTTGATCCGGGAACTGGTGCTGGAGACTCCCTGGAAATCGATCACCCGATGGTGGAACCGGAGGCCCTTCGCGTGAAGAAACTTCTCGCCGAGAAAAGTCCTCCGCTGGTTGCAGCTTTGATCCGTCTTCTGGCTTGGACCCTGCGCTTCCGTCTGGAAGATCCCGAAAACATTTTTGGCCGGGATCTGGAAAAACCCAGGATTTTTGCCTTTTGGCATAATCGGATTCTCATGATGCCTTTTCTTTATGAAAAATATTGTCCGGGACGCCGCATGTTGATGATGGTGAGCCGCAGTCGGGACGGGGAGTTGATCACCCAGGTCATGAATCGGTTTGGCGTCGATGGAGCTCGTGGCTCGACTTCGAAAGGGGGCGCGGATGCGTTAAGGGAGATGATCCGGGAATTGGAGAAGGAGGGGGCACGAGACATCGGGATTACACCGGATGGGCCACGGGGGCCCCGGTGCAAAGTGCAGGACGGGGTGTTGGCGGTCGCCGCCGCAAGCGGTGTTCCGATTACCCCGGTAACGACACGGGTGAGTTGGAAGTGGGAGCTGTCCTCGTGGGATCGCTTTCAGATTCCCATTCCCGGAGCGGTCTGTTGTTTGGTGGTGGGGCCGAGCGTCCCCCCGCCTTCTTCCATGGATCCTGAAAAATTTGGTCCTACCCGGGAGCTTCTCGAGAGGGTGCTTACCGACAAATCAGTTTAATTTTTTAATTTTTGTTTCTGAAGTCGGCGGTGCGGGAAGCTGGGTCCGGATGAGGGTGACAACCGAGGCGGCCGCGGTGAGTCCGGCCAACCAGGCGATGAGGGCGAGGAAAGCGGGTACCCGGAAAGTCCACTTGGTCAGAGGGACAACACCCAAGAGCAGGCTAAGGAGCAGGCCGAACGACAGAAGGACGGTGCGTGCGGGCCATGGGGAATGGTGGGCCCACTGGGCGACCCATTGGGAGAGGTTGTCGACACTGGCAAGAGTCGGGGTGGGGATGAGCGGAAGAAGATAGAGTTCGATGGCCGAGGGGCCGGCGGCGAGCAGGGCAATTCCGATAGCTGCACCGAGGACCAGCAGGCCTGGACGGGCATTTTCCGATCCGAAAAAGCGAAGCAAGAGGCTAAGTACGATCAAAAGGGAAAGCGCCCCGGCTCCAGCTTCGAGCCAAAAGCGTGCGGCATCCGGGCTGACGGAAACAAACTCTTGGAAGAGATGCAGGGCGGTTGTGGGAAGTGGGGGTAGAGCAGTCACACGGAGCTAAATTCGATCGGATCCGCAGGGTGTCAATCTTCCGGAAAGATCCAGAGGGTGGCAGGCATCCGGTCGGATGGGACATCCGCTGGCTTTTGGCCGTGTTCGAGCCGGGCCGAAACCCCTTCCCGGTGAAGGGTTTCCCGGGCCCAAGTCTCAAGTGAGGCGGGAGTGGTGTTGGCTTCATTCACTGAAAGAAGCATGGAGGCGCGGGGAGCGAGCAGGGGGAGACAGGCAAGAAGCATAGGTTCGAGTTCTCTTTGAATGCGGAAAGCCCGGCCGCGCCCGCCGTGGGCGAAGGTGGGAGGGTCCAGGATCACGGCGTCGAATTTTTCGCCACGGCGGGCCAACCGGGGAAGGATTCGGCGGACATCCTCCGTCCAAAATCTGTGGCGGGGGCCGCTGAGCTGATTCCGTTCGTAATTTTCTTTTCCACGCTGCAGAGAGCGGGCGGAGGAATCGATATTCAGGGTTTCAGCTCCGTCAGCGGCGGCGATCGCGCCAAAGGCGCAGGTATGGGCAAAGAGGTTGAGCAACTTTTTGGGGCGGAGAGAGCGAAGCCGAATGCGGTTATCCCGTTGATCGGGGAAAAGACCCGGGGCGATTCCGGGGGTGAGGTCGATCCCATACGTCAGTCCAAGTTCCCTGGCTTCTCCGGAATAACCGGAACCCAGTAGAAACTCGGCTGTGGGGGTTCCTTCGAGATGGAAAAGGACGCGGGTAGGTTTCCAAGCGCGGGGAGCCGGCGGGTTCAGAAGGGAGGAGCGGAGGGAATCGGAGGGTGGAACCGGAGAGACCATTCGGAGGGTTTCCCCCCAGCGTTCGATGCGGAGGCCGTGGGAATACGCCACGAGGAAGGTATCGCTTCCGGTAGATTCGATTTGTTCCCAGATGTTCGGCGAAAGCCAAACGGGGGCCGCAGGGAGGGGTTTGCGTATGGGGGAAGGCATGGGTAATTTTCAGTTATGGAGTGCACTTTCTGTCCAGGCAACCAGGCGACTTGTCATTTGAGCAAGCTGGTGAACGCCAAATCGATCGATGTCCACGTTTGTGAGAAATGCATCCCGCAGCTTTCCCAGAAGGATCTGGTCGATTTCGACGTGTGGGCGGCGGTTTCGAAGCTCGCGGCCAGCAAGGGCAAGGAGGATCCCGCGGCCGCCGTGGAGAATGAGATCAAGGAGATCTCGGCGAAATCGCTTCTGATTCCCACGCCGACTCCGGCGGTTTCGAACAAATGTCCGACCTGCGGATTCACTTCCGAAGATGTGAGAAAAACCGGCCGATTGGGCTGTGGGGACTGCTACGGGGTCTTTGCTGGGCTGCTGCAGGACGTGTTGAACGACTGCCAAAAGGGGACGAGGCATGCGGGCAAAGTGCCGAAAACATTTCGCAAGCCGAGCAGGAAAAAACTGCAGGAAGCGTTGGATTCCGCCGTCGGAAAGGAACAGTTCGAAGAGGCCGCACGGATCCGCGACGAGCTCGGAAAAATCGGAGAAGAGGGTTAACGGGAAGATTCGGTGACCGAGCCGATGGAGCGGTAGCGCTCCTGCCGGGTTTCGAGAAGTTGGGGAACGGAAAGTTTGGATAATTCGCCTAAATGCCGGCCGATTTTTTCCATCGTGCCCGAAACGGTTGCCGCCCAGTCCCGATGGGCGCCGCCTTGGGGTTCTGGAATGATTTCGTCGACGAGCCCAAGTTCCAACAGGTCCTTGGAGGAAATTCTCAGGGCTTCCGCCGCTTGGGGGGCAAAGGCGCGGTCTTTCCAGAGAATGCTGGCACAGCCCTCGGGCGAGATGACCGAATAGTAGGCGTTCTCCAAAATCAGGACGCGGTTGGCCACGCCGATCCCGAGGGCGCCCCCGCTGCCTCCTTCGCCGATTACCACGGCGACAATCGGGACCCGGAGATTAAACATTTCCCGGATATTCACGGCGATCGCTTCGGCCACATGGCGTTCCTCGCTGGCGACTCCCGGGAAGGCGCCCGGGGTATCGATGAAGGTGACGATGGGAAGCTGAAAGCGGTCAGCTAGCCGCATCAGGCGAAGGGCTTTGCGGTACCCTTCCGGATGGGCGCATCCGAAGTTGCGGAGGAGATTTTCCTTTGTGTCTCGCCCTTTCTGGTGACCCAGAAAAACGACCTTCTGTTTTCCCAAGGTGGCGAAACCACCGACAAGAGCCCGGTCCTCGCCGTAGACCCGATCTCCCCCCAGTTCAAAGACATCTGTGGCTCCCAAGCGGAGATAGTCGAGAAGGTACGGGCGTTGGGGGTGACGGACAATTTGGATGCGCTGCCAGGGGGTCAGGTTGCCGTAAACCTCCCGGCGCGCTTCCTGGAGTTTTTTTTGCAGGGAGGCGATATCCGCTTCTCCTCCAAGCTTTTGTTTGCCTGAAAGTTTGCGGACCTCCTCGATTTTCTTTTCCAACTCAACGAGTGGTTTTTCAAATTCGAGGGGAGAGATGGGTTTGGCTTCGGCCATGGATCAAATGAGAAGGATAGATTAATCGAAAAGGGGGTCGGGGAGCAACGCCGGGGGCAGGGAAAAAGGTTGGCCGTAAGTGCCGAATGGGGCGCAAGATAGGTAGATGAAGCGCGGAATTGTGGGAATCCTTGGATTTCTTGGATTGTGGGTTCTTCTAACCGCACTTTTAGCCTATCCCGTTTTGCTGGGGGTGAAGGAGATGGCTCCCGGGGTTTTTCCGTTTTCGAGAATTTTTGGAAGAGTCCAAATGGGGGTCGCTCTGGCCCTGATTCCTTTTCTTCTGAGGTTTTGGGCAGAAGATCCCCGTAGATGGATAGGTCGGGTGGAAGGAATGGGACGGTTTTGGCGTATGGGAGGATGGGGGGCGTTTGGAATTGGTCTGATTGTTTTGGTCGCGCTGGGGCAAACCTTTCTGGGGGCGAGAAGTTGGGCGGGTTGGCCCGGAGCCGGCGTTTGGATTGGTGCGGCGGCCACGGGAATTTTGGTGGCGGTGTTGGAGGAGTTTTTTTTCCGCGGTGTCCTCGGGTTGGCGTGGTGGAGGGCGATGAGGTATCGGTATCCCTTCGGACTGATCATTTTTGGGGCACTGATTTTTTCCGTCGCCCATTATCTTCGGCCTGTCGCGGGACCAGAGGAAGGATGGGGGGCTGGCTGGATGGCGTGGGGAAGGTTGGAACTGTGGGCGGGTTCGCCCAGCGGATGGAAGCTGGCGGTGCTTTTTTTTATGGGGCTGATTTTGGGGAGAATGGTCTGGGACAAGGGCTCGTTGGCGGGAGCGGTGGGCTTGCATGCCGGTCTGGTCGCCGGTCTGCGTTGGGCGGAACAGGCTTGGCCGACCGTGCCCCAATCGGTTTCAGGGTGGTGGGGACCTTCGCTGGATGCAGGGCCCCTGCCTTTTTGTCTTCTGCTTGTGGTGACTTTGATTCTTTGGGGGCGGCCGATCCGTGCGCATCTGGATTGAGGCAGTTGCCGGACTGATTTTTCCTGCGGGGAGGCCTCCCCGGCCTTGGGCTCGTCTCGAACGCCCTTTCTGCGAACGCTGTGCCGAACCTTACTCTCGGCATGCTCCGGGAGAATTTCTTTGTGCCAACTGTGCCGACCGGCGGTGGGCTTTGAAGCGGGTTCGTGCGGCCTACCGTGCGGTGGGATCGGTTCGCGAAGCGATCCTCCGTTTTAAATATGACCGGGAATATTCCCTGCGGCCCTGGCTGGGGCGGTGGATGCAGGACGGGTTCCGGCAGTATTACAGCATGGAAAATTGGGACGGGTTGGTGCCGGTCCCCCTTCATACGTCCCGGCGAAAACTCAGGGGATTCAATCAGAGTGCGGAAATTGCCGGTTGGCTGGGGGCCAAGGTGGGAATCCCCGTTGTGGAAGCGCTAGTGCGGGTGAAGCCCACCCCGGCCCAAGCCAGGCTCAAACGGGGGGAACGTTTGCGAAATCTGCGGGGGGCACTGGAACTCGCCCGCGGGTTTGACCCTCGGGGACGGCGATTGCTAATCTGTGATGACGTGTTTACGACCGGAGCAACCGCGGATGCCTGTGCACGCATCCTCCAGCAGGCAGCAGCCGCCGAGGTGGCGGCTCTGACCGTGGCCCGGGGATAAAATTACCATGGCTGTTTTTGAACGACGCAAATATGAGCCCCGCAAAGAGGCGAAGCCCGGAAAACGGGGCGTGCCGGGCGGGTTGTGGACGAAATGCCCAGGCTGTGCGGAGGTGATTTATAATCAGGTCCTCAAAAAAAATCTCCAGGTCTGTCCCAAATGTTCCCACCATTTTCCGCTGGGTGCCCGGGATCGGTTGGTTTCCATTTGCGACGGGGAAAAGTTCCAAGAATACGATGCGGGGATGGAGGCGGTGGATGTCCTGCAGTTCAAGGGGGTCGCGAGCTATGCCAACAAGCTTAAGGCGAACCGAAAAAAAACGGGAATGAAGGATGCCATGGTGAGCGGGACGGGAAAAATTGGGGGCCGGCAGGTTTCCCTCGGGGCCATGGAGTTTGCTTTTCTGGGGGGAAGCATGGGGGCGGTGGTGGGGGAAAAAGTGACCCGAACCATCGAGCGGGGACTGTCTGAAAAAATGCCTGTCATTGTTTTTTCCGCTTCCGGAGGCGCCCGGATGTACGAGGGAATGTTCAGCCTGATGCAGATGGCCAAGACCAGCGGAGCCTTGGCGAAGCTGGGTGCCGCGGGTCTTCCTTTTATTTCTGTCCTGACCAATCCCACGATGGCCGGAGTGATGGCCAGTTATGCATCCTTGGGGGACATGATCCTGGCCGAACCCAAGGCGATGATTGGATTTGCGGGGGCCCGCGTGATTCGGGAAACGACCCAGCAAGAACTTCCGAAAGGATTTCAAACGGCCGAATTTCTGCACGAACACGGACTGATCGACATGATCGTCTCGCGCTCCGAAATGAAGGAGACCCTCGCCCGTCTCCTCCAGTACCTCTGAAGCGGTCCGACCTCGGCGCGCGGCTCGAAGAGGTCTGTGCCGCGGGCATCCGGCCCGGGCTTGGGCGGATGAGGAATCTTCTCAAGAAAATGGGGCATCCCGAGGAGGGGTTGAATTTTATTCATCTGGCGGGAACCAACGGCAAAGGTTCCGCGGCCGCCGCTTTGGATTCCATTTTGCGTTCAGCTGGATTTTTTTCGGGGCTCTACACCTCTCCCCATCTGGTGGATTTTCGGGAGAGATTCCGTCTCGGGGGACGCTGGGTGGAGGAAAAGACTTTGCGAAAATGCTTGGGTCCACTGATTCGGATCATCACCTGCATACCGCCGGGGCAGCGTCCGACATTCTTTGAGGCCAGCACGGCCCTTGCCCTGAAAATCTTCCGGGAGGCCCGGGTGGACTTTGTTGTTTGGGAAACGGGTCTTGGGGGAAGGCTAGATGCCACGAATGTCGTCACGCCGGAACTATGCGTCCTCACTTCGCTGGGTAGGGACCACGAGGCCATTCTGGGGGAAGGATGGAAAAAAATCGGGATGGAGAAGATGGGGATTCTCAAACGTGGAGTTCCGGTTTTTTCAGCCCGATGGCCGGCGGTTGCGCAAAAAGCTTTGGGAAAGAAGGCGAAACGCATGGGTTGTGTGTGGGAAGTTGTTCCACCCTTGCGGAGGACGACCGACACCCTGCCACTCGCCGGGGGGCATCAGCGGCAAAATCTCGCATTGGCGGTGGCGGCCGCCCGCTACTTGGGACTGCCGGATCGGATGATCGCCCGAGGTTTGTCAAAAACGGTTTGGCCGGGCCGATTCAGTATTCTTTCCGATCGGCCAAGGTTGGTTTTGGATGGCGCCCACAACACGGAGGGAGTGAAGGCCACACTGGAGACTTGGCGGGAGATGTTTGGGACCCAACCGGGGCGTGTGATTTTCGGATGTCTGAAGGACAAACCCGCGGAGGAGATGCTTCGACTCATCCGGGGAACGCGGGCGGAACTATGGGGCGTGGAGCTCGGAGACCCACGCGGAGCCGATCCTCTTTCCTGGAAAATTCACCCGGGGCGAATATTTCCCGGAGTGGCCGAAGCGCTTGGGGCGGACCGAAGCAATCCGGCGGCGAAGGGAACCTTGATTCTGGGGTCCCTGGTCCTCGTGGGGGAAGTGTTCAAGGCGAAGGGACTGAAAGCGGAATAGGAGGAGGCAGGGTTTGAGCGGGTTCATTAGTGAATCTTGGAGGTCGGATTTTTCTCTCTTATAGACAGGAAGTGATTTTGACACTGGGCATGGGAGGGCGCATTTTGAAGGTCAACCCGAGCTGGTTTTTACTCCCATGCAAAACAACATTCTTTTCATGATCCGATCCTCCATCGGGCGAAAATGGATTGTCGCCCTCACGGGCCTTTTCCTGATCGGATTTGTACTGATTCATATGGCCGGAAATCTGCAGATGTTTGCGGGCACCCCGGATAAGATCAACCAGTACGCCCATCTTTTGAAATCGAGCCCGCTGGTCTTGTGGGGCTTCCGGTTGGGGCTTCTGGCAGCGGCGGTTCTGCATATCTGGGCCGCCCTTTCGCTCGCAAGGGAAAATCGGATCGCCAAGCCGGTGAACTATGCCGTCGCCGGAAGAAAATCCCGGCTCAAGGTGACGCTGACCAGCGTCACGATGGTGATCAGCGGATCAATTATTCTTAGTTTCGTGATCTTCCATCTGCTGCATTTTACGGCCCAGATGGTGGACCGCTCCTATGCGTCCATGGAAACGGCGGTAGGTGGAGTGACGATGCAGGATGTGTATCGGATGGTGGTCGCCGGATTTTCCAAGCCTCTGATCAGCGGCTTTTACATTCTCTCCATGGCCCTTCTTTTTTCCCACCTCCGGCACGGGGCGGCCAGTGTCTTTCAAACGTTTGGCATCCGGGACCGGCATTTATCCAAAATCATTGGCACGGGAGCGTGGATTCTGGCGGCTGTTCTTTTTCTTGGGTTTAGCTCGATTCCCATCGCGGTGCTGACAGGGGTTCTGAAACCATGAAGTTGGACCCTCGGATTCCCGAAGGGCCTTTGGCGCAGAAGTGGACCCGATTTAAGGCGAACGTCCGTCTTGTGAATCCGGCCAACAAGCGGAAATACGAGGTGATCGTCGTGGGCACGGGCTTGGCGGGGGCCTCGGCGGCCGCGAGTTTGGCCGAGCTGGGTTACCGGGTGAAATCCTTCTGCTTCCAGGATAGTCCTCGGCGGGCCCACTCCATCGCGGCCCAAGGGGGAATCAACGCCGCCAAAAATTATCAGAACGACGGGGATTCGGTTCGTCGTCTTTTTCATGACACGATCAAGGGAGGGGATTTCCGCGCCCGGGAAGCGAATGTGCATCGGCTGGCCGAAGTCAGCGTGAACATCATCGACCAGTGTGTCGCCCAGGGCGTGCCCTTTGCCCGGGAGTACGGTGGTATGCTGGCGAACCGCTCCTTCGGTGGGGCCCAAGTGTCGCGGACATTTTATGCCCGGGGTGCAACGGGCCAGCAGCTGTTGCTCGGAGCCTACCAGGCTCTCAGCCGCCAGATCGGGCTGGGGCGGGTGCGGATGTTTCCCCGGCACGAGATGCTGGATCTGGTGGTGGATCAGGGGAAAGCCCAAGGGATCATCACGCGGAATCTCGTCACGGGGGAATTAACAGCGCATGAGGCCGATGCCGTTCTCCTCTGCACGGGAGGATACGGGAATGCCTACTATCTCTCCACCTATGCGCGCGGTTCCAATGCCACGGCGATCTGGAGGGCTCATCGCCGGGGAGCGCTCTTTTCCAATCCCTGCTTCACGCAGATCCATCCCACCTGCATTCCTGTTTCCGGGGACTATCAGTCGAAGTTGACCCTGATGTCCGAGTCGTTGCGAAACGACGGACGTTGTTGGGTGCCCAAGACCAAGGGAGACAAACGCTCGGCCGACCAGATCCCGGAAGGCGAACGGGATTATTTTCTGGAGCGACTGTACCCGAGCTACGGCAATCTGGCACCCCGGGATATTGCGTCCCGGGCGGCCAAGCGGGTGTGCGACGAAGGACGGGGAGTCGGCCAGTCGGGATTGGGCGTGTACCTCGATTTTGCCGAAGCAATCGGGCGTTTGGGCGAAAGCACCGTGCGGGAACGGTATGCGAATCTTTTTTCGATGTATCACGAGATCACCGGGGAGAGTGCGTACGGATCGCCCATGCGGATTTTTCCTGCGGTGCACTACACCATGGGCGGGCTGTGGGTGGATTATCATCTGATGAGCAATGTCCCGGGCCTTTTTGTTTTGGGGGAAGCAAACTTTTCGGATCACGGAGCCAATCGTCTGGGCGCGAGTGCGCTCATGCAGGGGTTGGCGGACGGTTATTTTGTTCTGCCTTACACTATTGGGGACTACTTGTCTCAGCAGAAGCCCGGAGGAGCGAAAAAAGCGTCGGAGACGGAGGCTTTCTGGGAAGCAACCGAGGCAGTGCAGACACGGACCAAAAAACTCCTCGGCATACGTGGAACCAAGCCGGTTAGCGATTTCCATCGGCGGTTGGGCAAAATCCTGTGGGATCACTGCGGCATGAGTCGGACGAAAAAGGGATTGGAGGAGGGAATCGATGCGATCCGGGGATTGCGGAAGGAGTTCTGGGAGAATGTGAATGTCCCAGGTTCGGGGGAGGATCTGAATCAATCCTTGGAAAAAGCGGGACGGGTGTCGGACTTTTTGGAATTGGGGGAACTGATGTGCCGCGACGCCCTCGAGCGGGACGAGTCCTGCGGTTGTCATTTCCGGGAGGAGCATCAGACTTCCGATGGCGAATGCGCACGCCGGGACAAGGAATTTTCCCATGTTTCCGCCTGGGAATATCAGGGCGAAGGGAAGCCGGAGGTTCGGCACACCGAGCCGTTGCCTTTTGAGGAAGTGGAGTTGGCCACGAGGAGTTACAAATGAAGCTTCATCTGCGCATCTGGCGGCAGAAATCGAAAATGGCCGAAGGGCATTTTGAGACCCATGAGGCGGACGGTCTGAATCCGAACATGTCCTTTTTGGAGATGTTGGATGTGGTGAATGACCGGTTGACGAAGGACGGAAAAGAGCCGGTCGCTTTTGATCATGACTGCCGAGAGGGGATTTGCGGTTCCTGCGCGATGGCCATCAATGGCGAACCTCACGGACCCAACAAGGGAGCCACGACTTGTCAGGTCTATCTCCGCTCGTTTAAGGATGGGGAGACGTTGACGGTGGAGCCATGGCGGGCAAAGGCCTTCCCGGTCATCAAGGATCTGGTCACGGATCGGTCGAGTTTTGACAAAATCATTCAGGCGGGGGGGTTTGTTTCGGTGAACACCGGTCAGGCTCCGGATGCCAATGCGATGCCGATCGGGAAGGACGATGCCGAAAAGGCATTTGATGCGGCTCACTGCATCGGTTGCGGAGCCTGTGTGGCCGCCTGCCGGAACGGATCCGCGATGCTTTTTGTGGCCGCCAAGGTTTCCCACCTCGGACTCCTTCCGCAAGGCCAGCCCGAGCGGGCGGAACGGGTCAGAAAAATGGTGGCGACGATGGATGCCGAGGGTTTTGGGAACTGTTCGAATCAATACGCCTGTGAAGCGGTTTGTCCGAAAGAGATCTCGGCCGACACGATCGCCCGGATGAACCGGGACTACGCCGTCTCCGCTGCCAAGAAAATGTAAACAGGCCGGGCTTAAGCCCGGCTTCGAGGCACCCCGCGGGCGGGGCAAAGATTCCGAATCTCGCAATGGGCACAGTCAGGTTTTCGTGCGGAGCAACGTTTGCGCCCGTGCCAGATCATAAGATGGGAGAAGAGGGTCCAGTCTTTCTGCGGCACAATCTTGACCAGGGCCGACTCGACTTTCACGGGGTCGTTTTGACGGGTAAGGCCCATCCTTCGGGAAAGACGGCCGACATGGGTGTCGACCACGATGCCTTCCGAAAGGTTGAAGGCGTTCCCCAAAACCACATTGGCAGTTTTGCGACCGACACCGGGCAACCGGTGCAACTCCTCCATCGTACGGGGAACTTCGCCTTGGTGGTCGGCCATCAGGGCGGCGGCGCAACCGCGAATGGAGCGGGCCTTGGCCCGGTAAAACCCGGTGGAACGGATGATTCCCTCAAGTTCGGCTTGGGGAATTGACGCAAAATCGGCTGAAGTATGGCACCGGGCAAAAAGGGCGGGTGTGACCTTGTTCACCCGTTCGTCGGTGCACTGGGCAGAAAGAATCGTGGCCATGAGCAGTTGCAGCGGGTTTTCATGATCCAAGGCACAGTGCGCATCGGGATAAGCCCGGTTGAGCCGGGCGATGATTTGCTTCGTCCGCTTGGCGAGAACCGCGGAAGGGGTCACTGGGGGGCAGTGCCCGAAGAGGCCGGCAGGGATTTCAAGATCTCGGCAGCTTCGGAGCCCACGGAGGAATTCCCGTATTTGGAAAGAAGGGTGGTTACAATTTTTCGGGCCTCGTCGTTTTTCTGTTGGCCCCGCCGGATTTTGGCCGCCCGCAGAAGACCCTGGGCGGAAAGTTCCGGAAGGCTGTCGTAATAGAGATCGATTTTCTGATAGTAGGTCACGGCCAGGTCGAGGGGATCCAGCTTCGCCTTTCCGACGCCTTGATCCAATTGGCGAGTGGAGATGTTCTTGCTCGCGACGTTTTCCAGGGATTGGCCGAAGGCCAACATCGAGCGGGCCTTCATTTCATTCGATGCATTGCCGCTCTCAATCACCCCGATCCAAAGTTCGAAAGCGCCCGGATCCGATTTGGTGCCGTCATATTTTCCCGCTTCGGCCAGAGCCTGCGCACGGAGAAAATTGGCTTCTTGAAGTTTGTCGGACCACGGGTACTTCGTGGCGAGTTCAGAGAAATATTTTTCTGACTCCGCTTTGCGTCCGGCCTGAAAATCAATCTGTCCGAGGCCGAAGAGAGCGGATGCCTGGGCGTACTGTTTCGGATCCTTAGGGCCGCTGACCGGGAATTCCTTCCGAATCCGTTCGAAAACAGGGCGGGCCTCTTCTCCTTTTCCGGCAGCAAGCAGGGCGTTGGCAAAGCGCTGCAGGTCGCGCCAGTCGAGGGCGACCTTGTTTTCCAAGGACTGTTTGTAGGCCTCTTCGTACAGGCGGAGGGCCAGGGCGGTCTGACCCGCTTCAAACGGGACACTGGCTTGTGAGAAAAGAATCTGGGCGACCAAACCGGGGTTCTGGCTGGCTTTGCCGGCCAAATTCCGGAAAGGCTGGAGACATTCGTCCACCGGGGCTTCGCCGCTTTGCAGGCGGAACAGGCAGAGATTCACCAGTTTCGAGAGAGTGGGAGCGACCTTGGCGCTGGAGTAACCAAGAATGGCCTGGCTGAGAAAATCGGTGCCTTGTTGAATCGACGTCTTCCACTGCTTTTTCGCGTCATCGGAAAGTTGCGAATAGGTTCCGAGGGTTTTGGCCTTCGTTAGTTCCAGGTCGGCGGATTTTTCGAGGGCGGAATAGGCCGTGTCGGAAACGGCAGCCGGGGGAGGGGTGACGCTGGGATCGGGATAGAGCTCGCGGAAAAGTTCGAAGGCCCGGCGGTAGGCCTGAAGGGCCTGGCTTTCATCCCGTTCCTCCGTGAAGACCGTTCCACGTGCGAGATAGGCGGCAAGGTTCCGGGGATCCTTCGGGTAGGTCCGGAACTGGTCCTCCTGAGCGGCGAACATCAGGTCCTTTTTCTTTTCTCGGGCGTAGTTTTTCCAGATCCGCTCATACGCCTCCAAGCCGGAGGGTGAACCGGTCAACTTGGTTGCTGCTTCCTTCCAGGCGGCTAGGGCTTCCTCGGGTTTCTTGGCGTCGTTTAGGGCATCACCCCGAGAGAGCAGGGCGCTTCCGAGGCTGGGGGATTGCGGATAGGCTGCGGCAAATTTTGCGAAAGCCGCAGCGGCTTCGACAAACTTTTGCGAGGTCCGGAGGGCATATCCCAGACGCAGGGAGGCATCCTCTTTGACGGAGGCAGTCTTGGCGCCGGTGGAAAGTTCCGTCAGCTTGGCGATGCCTTCCGGGAATTTCTTTTCCGCGATCAGGGCTGTGGCGTAGAGGAGCTGGGTCTGTTCGGCGCTTTCTTCCGAAACCTTGCGTTTGCCGGACTTCACATCGGCCAGAAATGACTCGTAGTACTTCAGGGCTTCGGCGCCTTTTCCGGATTTCTGGTAGGCGGTGGCGATGAACCGGGGGATTTCGTCGGCGTAGCGGTCATCGGCGATTTTTTCCTGTGCCGATTTCAGCCGCCGGAGGGCCCCTTCATAGTCTCCATCCTCCAGCAGAGCCCGGCCGATCAGATAATCTACCAGGCCCTCGATCCCTTTCTCAGAAGGATATTTTTTCCGGTATTCCTCGACCAACCGGTCGGCTTCTCCCGTCCGTCCCTGCAACGCAAAGGTGAGGATGATCTGCTGCTCTGCCGGGCCAACGAGATCCACGCTGCCGTAGCGGGCGATCTGGCGGAAAACGAGGCGGGCCTCATCATACCGCCGGGTCTGCAAAAAGGCCTGGCCCAATTGAAAGAGGGCCTGGCCGGAGAGGTCAGGCCGGTTTTTGATTTCCTCGATTTTCTGCTGGGCTTTTTGTATCCGCCGGAGCTTTTCCGGCGCCGGGGTGCTCTGAGAGCCAACCTCAGCCCGGAGCGGGGCGAGTTTTGCTTCCAGTCGGGCCAGAAGTTCCGTGCGGCCTGGGATCGCTCGCAGCCGGTCAATCGCCTCGTTGTAGCGTCCGGCCGCCATGTCGAGGTTGGCCAGTTGTAGGGTCGCTTCGGTGGCGAGGGCAGGGTTTCCGGCGGAAGCGAGTCGGGCGTAAATCTGGCTGGCTCGGGCAACGGCCGCCTCTCCATCCGACTTTTTAAATTCGGCGAGGAGTTCGCGGGCCCGTTGGGCTTCCGCAAAGCCTTGGAGGTAATCCAGCTCTTCGCCGAGGTTCTTTTCCGTGTCGGCCTTCCGTGCGGCATCTAAGTCCTTGCTGGCCTCGGCGTATTTGCCCTGCTGGATGTGGAGACGGGCCTGGAGAAGGAGAATTTCCGCGGTGGATTTTGAGTCGGGGAAAGTTTTGCCGAACTCCCCGGTGAGTTGGACGGCCTCCTCCAGGTACTTTTTCCGGTCGGCCGACTTTTCCGGACTGGCATTGGCCTGGGCCGCGAGGGATTGGGCAAGGCAATATCCCGCGTCTTCCTTCACATCCTTCTCGGTCGAGAGGGTCTGGACCTTTCGGTAAGCCGGGACGGCGTCCGTCCATTTGCCAAGATTGTAGTAGGAGCTGGCGAGAAGACGATAGATGTTGGGCAGATTCGGATCTTGGGGTTTGGCTTGGATGAATTCGTTCGCCAATTTCACCACCTCTTCGAATTTTCCGCCGTGGTAGGAATCGAGAATCTTTTTGGCCTGCTCCGTCTTGTCCTGCGCCAGGAGGGAATTGGCAAGAAGGAAGGCCAAGACCAGGGCGGGAGGCCCGAAGGAGAAGGCGGCCGGTTTCATGGCAGAGGGAACCTTACGGGGTTCGTCATCTTTCCGCCAGCGGAACTGAAGCTTTTTTGCCCTTGCTTCCAAGGGAGCTTTGTTGAAATACTTCCTCTATCGATGACTTTCACTTTGCCTAGCGAAATAACGCTCGTCTCTTGACCCTTCCGTTTTCTGATGCCCCCCTTTTTCCGCCTTTGAAGCCGCTCCGTTCCAAACGAGCTGGTTTTCACGCCTGATGCAGGAACTTCGGGCCAATCACCGGATCCGTGCGCGCGAGGTTTTCCTCGTGGACGCCTCGGGCCAAAAAATGGGCGTCGTCAATTTTAACGATGCCATGAACTCCGCCCGGGCGGCGGGACTTGATCTGGTCGAAGTCAACGGCAACAGCAATCCCCCCGTCTGCAAGATTCTCGATTTCGGGAAGTACCGCTACGAGATGGACAAACGGGAGCGGGAGTCCAAACGGCACAACCTCGCCGCCAAGGTGAAGGAAATGAAGTTTCACGTGAACATCGACCCGCATGACTACGCCACCAAGATGCGCCAGACCGAGAATTTCCTCTGGAAGGGGATGAAGGTGAAGGTGGTCATGGCCTTCCGGGGCCGGGAAATGCAGCACCAGGACCTCGGCCAGGCTCTGGTGAAGACCATCCGGGAGGATTTGAAGCTGGTCGCCGTGGCGGATTCCAACCCGAAATTGATTGGCAGAAACATCACGATGATGTTAAATCCTCTCCCCGCTAAGAAGCGGGTACGGCGTTGGACGACCGAGAAGGCCGAAGGGGCC
>Ga0214917_10003161_pt1 | contig 19301 bp, 15 predicted proteins | sample LL_1208_BB_MetaG_FD_177983 | JGI IMG/M metagenome (GOLD analysis project Ga0214917, IMG submission 177983) | Freshwater microbial communities from Lake Lanier, Atlanta, Georgia, United States - LL_1208_BB | ecosystem: Environmental > Aquatic > Freshwater > Lake | place: USA: Georgia | collected...
CGCCTGGTAGAAGGCGCGGATGGAGGGGCCGAGCACGAAGAAGGTTCTGCCTGGGTCGTAATTCTGGAGGAAAAGATTAGCCTCCACCCGGCCCTGGGCGGTTGCCCGGACGGATTCGATATCCGCCCGGAGGTGGCGGAAGGCAATTTCCTCGGCGATCCGCTTCTTTTCCTGTTTGGCCCAGAGTTGGCGGCCCTGGCCCCACGCGACAAAGCGATCGGCCGCAAAGACGAGGGAAATGCCGACGACCAGGGTGGCCAAGAAAAAGGAGAAAGGTCCACGCCAGTCGCTCTCCGGGGCAGCTTGGGGAATGGATGGGGCGAGCCCGGCGGGAGCCTGCTCAAAGGAGGGTTGGAGATTTTTTTCCGAGCGAGGGCGGGTGGAGGCGAGGTTGGGCACGGAGCCTTCGGAAAGTCGCCCGGCCGACATCTGCAGGACGCGGTCGGCTAACGAGGCGAGGTTGTCCCCGTGGGTGACCGCAAGGATGGCGATTTTCCGTTCGTCGCGTAGCTCCTTGAGGAGTCGAAGAATCTCCTCCTCCGCCAAGGGGTCCAGATTGCTGGTGGGTTCGTCCAGAAGAAGTAGAGCCGGGCTGTGCTGGAGCGCGCGGGCAAGGGCGACGCGACGCTGTTGGCCGCCGGACAGCTCCTGAGGGAAGGCGTCCCATCTGCCCCCCATGCCGAGACGGGTTAGAAGTTTCTGGGCGCGGTCGTAGGCCTCATGAGGATCGTCGCCCGCGAGGATTCCTGGCAAAGAGGCGTTATCCAATGCGGTTAGGCCGGGCAGAAGGGAGTTGGTTTGCAGGAGAAAACCGATCCGGCGGGAGCGGATTTTCGACAAATCCGACCGCGAAAGCGCAAGTAGGTCGGTTCCCTCAAGTTCGAGGGAGCCGTGGTCCGGTCGCGCCAAGGCACCCAGAAGGGCCATCAGGGTCGATTTTCCCGAGCCGGATCGACCGCAGACGGCGACAAACTCCGAGGACCCGACCTCCAACGAGACATCCTCCACAGCGGTGACCGGGCCACGTCGGGTCGGGTAGACGCGGGAAAGGCGGTGTGCGTGGAGGACGGCTTTCATTCGCGGTTGCCCCGGATGAGTTGGTAGAGCTCGCGGCCCGCCAACCGCCATGCAGGCAAAAGGGCGCCAAGTCCGGCCACGAGGGAGCAGAGAAGGAGGCTGATGGCGGCAGGAAACAGCAGGGATGGAACGGTTGGAGCAGTGAAATCAATTCCGCGGGAGATGAGCAGGTAACCGAAGGAACGGGTAAAGGCAGCCAGGCCTGCCGCCCCGACGAGAATTCCGAAAAGAGCTCCGATCAGGGCGCAAAGAGCAGCCTCGGCCGCCAGCCAAAGGGAAAGGCCCGTCCGGGAGAGTCCCATGGCGAGGAGAAGGCCGAGCTCCGATTTTCTCTCAAGAACGACGCCCGCATAGACGCCAAGGGTGAGAAGCCCTGCCATGAGCAGTCCGGTGAGGGTGGCCACCAAGGAGCCCGCGAGAATAGTGCGGATCGCCTGGCGAACCTGGATGCCGAGACCGGAACCGGAAATGACTTGGATGGAGGGTTGGGATGCGAGGGCGAAACGGACTGTGCCGGCTTCCGCGCCCGGGCGGAGGCGTAGCAGGAAGGCGGAGGGCTGGGCTGGGTCGGTGAGGACGGAGTGGCCGGCCACTTTCCGGGTGAAGGTGTCAAAGGAGCCGAAGATGGAGCGTTCCATCGGGCCCACCCCGGAGAGGCCAAGCTTGCCCCAGACCACCAACGAGTGGCCCCGGAAGGAGATGGCTGAGCCAACGGGTTCCGAACGGCGGGCACCCACGATGACATCGCCGGTGCGGAAGGGGCGATCGAGACGCTCGCGGACCCAGGGAAGGACAGTGATGTCGTTGCGGGGATCAAAGGCGACGAGCTCGGTTTCTCCATGCCCCTCGTCCGATTCCAGCTTAAAGGAGAGCTGGGGGGCGATCGTTTCGATACTCGATAGGTTGCGGAGGGTAGTTTCAATTCCGGTATCCAGTGCGGGTGAACCGTGCTCGCCCGTGAGAAGGGCGGCGGTAAGGTTGTGGGTGACGACCTTAGGAAGGATGAGGATGTCCGCGCCGAGGCGGTTGAGGGAGCTTTCCATGCCCTGCTGGATGGTCTGGCGGAAGACCAGGGAAAGGAAAATGGAGGCGGATCCGATCGCCACCGCGGCCGAAAGCAGAAGAATCCGGCCCGGACTGCGGCGTACCTCCTGGAGAAGAAGGCGCCAGCCAAGGAAAAGGAGAGGCAAGGTGGGTTGGTTTAGACGGTGCAACTGCGGCTGAATTTCATCTCCTCCACTTTGGAGGGGACAATCACACAGTCATGGTGGCCGCCGAAGTTCGGCATGTAGCCAACCTGTTCCAGGGTGTCCTGGCGGAAGACAAAGGCACCCGACTCCATCCGCTGGAATCCGGAGAAGATGATGAGGGCGTACTTACCGTCGTAGGTGGTGGCGGTGGTCTGGGTGTCGACACCGACATTGCGGAACTTCTTGATGACCCTCCAGTCCTTGGTCGACACGACATAGACGTCGGACTTCATGGGTTTCGGGCGTAGGACGGTGAAGAAGCATTTGGAACCATCGATGGAGAAGTTGACGTGAAAAGGGGAGGGATATTCGCCCACCCACTCCTTGTCCTTCACAAAGGTGACGCGCTTCCAGTTCCTGGGGTCGTCCGAGGCGGTGTCGAACACGGCCACATTGTTGGCGCGAAGGTTGTTCATCATGACGAGGTGGTTTCCGGAGGGGTTGAAGCCGGTCTCATGGATGGGGTTGCCCACGGAAGGAAGGGAGACCTCCCAGGTGTCGGGATTGCCGGAGACTTTTTTGACAGGCCAGTTTTCGGCCAGACCTTCGTTGGCGAGGAGGTAGCAGATGGGCTCCATGGTGGTGCGGTCGATGACGAAACCGCCGCCGCACATGCGCAGCCCGGCGATGGAGTAGCGGTTGCGGGGATCGTGCAGACAGAAATCGAGACCGGTGAGGGTGTGGGGGCTGTCGCCCGGCGTCTGGCCCCGCTCGACGAGGAGCTCGGCCATGGGGGCCATCTCGTAGTTGATCTTGTTGCCTTTGGTGCCGAAGTAGTCGTATTTGCCGTCCTTGCCGGGAGTGAGGCGGGAAAGGCGGATCGTGCCGCCCTTGGTCCAGGTGTCGGCGAGGGTTTTGGAGTTGGGCGTCCAGTCGGCCCGGAAGGCGGTAAGGACACGGGTCTTGTCCTGGCCGCGTGCTCGGGAGAAGAAGGCGGCGACATCCTTCTGGCCGTCGGCACAGGCGAATCCGTTGCCGTCAGGGAAAGGAACGGTGTGGACGCCGAGTCCGATGCCGGTGGTCTCGGCGATGTTTTCGAGAAGCTCCATCTGGCCGGTCTTGCCGTCGTAGCCGACGCGGTAGATGTTGTTGCCCATTCCGTATTTCCCGAGCATTCCGTTTTCCTTGATGCGGGTCTTGAGGCCGTACATGAGAACGTTGTCGCCGCCCTGGGTGGAGTTGATGAACTCGAAGCCCTTGTACGGATCGCCGCTATCAGAGTAGAAGGCCGCGAGGTGATGGGAGATGGGGCAGGAGTCCCCGTAGTTCCAGTAGGAGATCCAGGAGAGGGTCTTCTGGGTGCCGAGGTCGACCGCATGCGTGCCGCCGCCGAGCTTCTGCGGCGTGAGGTAGATGTATTTTCCGAGTTGCTCCCGGATTCCCTGATAAACGGCGTCTTCGACCTGGATGCCATCCTCCGTCTTGGCGGCCCAGGAGGTGCCGGGGAGGTAACGGGTGAGGCCGGCCCCGGTCAGGCCGGCGAGCCCGGCAAAGCTGTAGTAAAAAAATCTGCGGCGGGAGATTTTGGAAAGATTGGGGGAGGGCATGGATTTAAGGTTGGATTTTTACAAGGGAACATCAATGGAAATGGTGGCGGGCGTAGCCCGCGGATGAGGATTAGGATGAAGATTAGGTAGGAGGGGATTTTGAGGGAGCAAAGTTTGGAGTTCTGGGTGTTTCGGCACTAAGATCGTTTTGTGGTCACAGCAGAACTACTGAAAGCGCTTTTGGTGAGCCTTTGTCTGGGGGCGTTGATCGGGCTGGAGAGGCAGTGGGAAAAGGAGACGTGGCACCCCGGGAAGCATGTCCTCGCGGGACTGCGCACCTTCACATTCTGGTCCCTTTTGGGAACCCTGTGCGGCTACTTCACCCAAACCGTCCACCCTTTCTTCTTTTTGGCCGGATTTTTGGCGATGGCCGTCTGGATCGCGATCTTTCTCTTTTATAAAAACCGCTCAAGCGCGGATCCCGGTTACACCACCGGCGCCGTCGGTCTCCTGACCTACCTGATCGGCGGGTTGGTGGCGTACGGGCAGGATAAGGCGGCCCTGATCCTGACTTTGACGGTGGTGATCCTGTTGGCACTCAAGCCCTACGTGCACCAGGTGTCGCGCCGGTTCAGCAAAGAGGATGTGCGAATGGCGCTACAGTTCGCCGCCATCACGGGGGTGATTCTTCCCTTGGTACCGGACGAGCCGTGGGGACCACACGGGGCCTTCAATCCCCACTCCATTTGGCTGATGGTAGTCCTGGTTTCCGGGGCCTCATTCGGCGGGTACGTGGCGGTACGACTTTTCGGCCACAAGCTGGGCATTGCGCTGACGGGGTTGATTGGCGGGATCGCTTCCAGCACGGCCACAACCCTGGCGATGAGCAAGGAGAGCAAGGCCCAACCGGCCCTGACGGCGGATTGCGCCATGGCGGTGGTCCTGGCCTGCACGGTGATGTTGTGGCGGGTGGCCGCCCTGACCGCCGTGGTGTATTCACCCATCCTGAATCAGGTCGCCATTCCTTTCCTGATGATGAGTGCTCCGGCTTTGGTTTGGTGCGGATGGAGAATCCTCCGGGACGGCAAAGGAAATCCACGGGACGGCGCGCCGGAGTACCGGAATCCCCTGGGTCTCCGGGATTCCCTTAAATTCGCGGTCTTTTACGCCCTGATCGTCTACCTGGTGAAGGTGGGGCAGGTGCGGTACGGGGAGACGGGAATCGACACCGTGAGTGCCCTGTCCGGCTTGATGGATCTGGATGCGATCTCCCTTTCCCTCACCCGGATGGCAGGCGAGGGCGGGATCATGGACATGGCGGTGAAGGGCATTCTGATCGCCACCGTGGCAAACACGGTGGTCAAGGCGGGAGTCGTGGCGATTTGGGGAAGTTCGAGATTGAAGCTTCTAGTTCTTCCGGTGCTCGCTGTAACTGCGGTTGTAGGAATAGGTTTTGTGGCTAGCAGGTGAAAGCCTTCGTTTACGGTTACGATTACGTTTACGAAATCAACAACCACGCAAATGTAATACGTAAACCTAAACGAGAAGTGTCGGGCGGGGCTTAGGACGCGCGAATCTCGACGAGCATAGTGCTCAGCCGGTGGTAGATTTTGCCAAGTCGGTAGACCGGCCACCAGCGGTAGAGATAGATGTCGAGCGGGCGCCACATCGCCACCCAGCCAATGATGACCAATCCCTCGCGCACGATGGCTTTGAACCGACCCAGGTCCGGATTAATTGCCTGCGCGGCACTGACACACGCGGCCAGAAACCCGAAGGCAATCAGCAGACTGGTCCAGCCATAGCGGAGAAGTTGTTTGAGCTCCCGTTGGTTGAACTCGTGCCGGTAGTTGAAGTAGTTGCGGATCGCTTCCTGGAGGATTCTTTCGGCCTCGGCCCGGTCGGTGGTCTGGCCAAGATGGACAACCAGCTTAAAGGGGCGCTTGAGGTTGTGTTCCTGGGCCCAGCTGACGATGAACTCCTCGGCCTCGGGATCCAGGTCGCGCTCGTGAAAGGGCGAGGGGTCGATCGAATTGAAGATCTGCTGGAGGCTCTGAACTTTAACCTCGATGAGCTGATGGCCTGAATCCGCTGGCATAGACAGATCATCCCACTAACAGTTTACGATGAAAAGATCGGCGGATTCGATTAAGATAAAGATTAAGATGACGCACCGGTTGGTAGGGCCTGACCTCCGGGCAGGCCGCGTTGACTCTTTTGCGATCGATAATCTTTTCGGCCCGCCGGGACGTCGGGCCCTACCTATTCAGAAATCCTGGGCAAAGTACGTAAAGATGATGTCAGCGCCGGCGCGGCGGATGGAAAGAAGGGTTTCATCGCGGACTTTTTTGAGGTCGAGCCAGCCCTTTTGGGCGGCGGCATGGATCTGCGCGTACTCCCCGGAAACCTGGTAAGCCGCGAGTGGGAGCCGAGTCGCTTCCCGAAGGTCACGGAGAATGTCCAGGCACGGCCCGGCCGGTTTCACCATCAGTGCATCGGCGCCTTCCTGCTCATCCAGGAGGGCGTCGCGAAGAATGGCGCGTTGATTGGCCGGATCGGCCTGGTAGGTGCGCTTATCCAGGGAGCGGGTGCCGGCGGCTTGAGCACTGCCGACCGCATCCCGGAACGGACCGTAAAAGGAGGAGGCGAACTTGGCAGCGTAGGAAAGAATGCCGGTGGAGGTGAATCCGGCGGAGTCGAGGGCTGAACGGATGACGGCAATGCGACCGTCCATCATGTCGGAGGGAGCGATAAAGTCGGCCCCAGCCCCACCCAAAACAGCCGCTTGTTTGGCTAACAATCCAAGAGTGGCGTCATTGTCGACATCGCGACCCGATTTATCGAGAACACCGTCATGGCCATGGGACGTATAGGGATCGAGGGCGACATCCGCAAAAACAGGCAGGTCTGGCAGTTCCTTTTTTAGGGCACGGAGGGCGCGAGGGATGAGGCCCGCGGGATCTAACCCAGCCCGACCATCCTTGGTAAGAAGGGAGGATTCGATGCAGGGAAAGATGGCGATCCCGCCGACGCCGCGATTAGCCAACCGGGAAGCGTGACGGAGGAGGGAAGAAATAGAATGGCGAAAGTGACCGGGTAGGCTTGGGATCGGAGTGGGGGCGTCCGAACCGTCCTTCACAAAGAGAGGGGCGACCAGGTGGGACGGGGAGACGGACGTTTCCGAAAACAGCCGGCGGATTCCGGGAGTACGGCGGAGGCGGCGTGGTCGAATTGGAATTTTGAACTTTGGGCTCACGGGGGTCGTTTAGATTTACGTTTAGGTTTACGAAGAATTTGGAATTCTACGGAAAAGTAGCCCCGGTGGAAGCCGGGAGGTGAAAGACCGTAGAATCACCAAGCTTCTAGTTTAAGTTTCTTATCTTCCTGTTACTTTCCACGGATGGAGGTAGTGAGCCTTTTTGACACAGCGACGCGGTCGGTACGCCCGCTAACGGCCTCAGATGATAAGGAACTCAAGTTCTACGCTTGTGGGCCGACGGTCTATGGCCCGGCTCATATCGGAAACTTCCGGAGCTTCGTGGTTCAGGATCTGCTCGTCCGGGTCTGGGAAGCGGCGGGGGGAAAGGTAAAGCATGTTCGCAACCTCACCGACGTGGACGACAAGACGATCAAGGGGGCGCGGGATGCGAAACAGAAGCTGGGGGATTTCACCCAGGGCTGGACGGATCGGTTTCACCGGGACGGGGATGCTTTAGGGCTGAAGAAGCCGTTCCAGGAACCGCGGGCGACGGAGTTTATCCCGAGGCAGATTGCGCTGGTGGAACGGTTGGTGAAGGCGGGCCATGCCTATGAATCGGGCGGGTCGGTTTACTACCGTGTGAAGTCTTTTTCGAATTACGGGAAGTTATCGCGGTTGGATGAGCGGGAGTTGAAGGAGGGAGCCTCGGGACGGGCGGATGCGGACGAGTATGCGCGGGAACAGGCGGCCGATTTTGTTCTTTGGAAAGGCCACAAGCCCGAGGACGGCGAGGTGGCCTGGGAAAGCCCCTGGGGGAGGGGCCGGCCCGGATGGCACCTGGAGTGCAGTGCGATGGCAATGGAGTTGCTGGGCGAGACGATCGACCTGCACGGGGGCGGGGCGGACCTGATTTTTCCGCACCACGAAAACGAAATTGCCCAGAGTGAGGCGGCCAGCGGCAAGGTTTTCGTGAACCACTGGTTCCATGTCTCCCACCTCCTGGTGGAGAACCGGAAGATGAGCAAGAGTCTGGGCAATCTCTACACCCTGGAGGATGTGGCGAAGCGGGGGTACGAGCCGGCCGACCTTCGCTTGGTGCTGCTTTCGGGCCACTACCGGCAGCCACTGAACTTTTCCTGGGACACGATGCAGGCGGCGCGGCACGGGAGGGAAAAGTTGGGCCGAGTGCATGCTGGGCTGGCAGAGACGGCGGCCGGCAGAAAGACGAGGCGGGCGGGATGGGGATCATTTACTCCGGCCTGGGAGGCTCTGCGGGACGATCTGGAAACGCCGAGGGCATTGGGCGCGTTATATACGGCGGCCGCAGAGGTGGACCGCAAGCGGCGACAGGGAATGAAGGCCGAGGAGGCGGCGGAGGAATTGGCGGCGATGGAGAGGATATTGGACGTGCTAGGGGTGGCTCCGTATTTTGAGAAGGATGTGGAGATTCCGGTCGAGGTGCGGAACTTGGCCGAGGCCCGGGAAACGGCAAGAAAGGCGAAGGAATGGAAGGAGTCGGACCGGCTGCGGGACGAACTGGCGAAGGCGGGGTGGGAGGTGAGGGATGAGACTGGGGGGTGGCGGCTGGTGCGGAAGGCGGGAGTGACCTAGATTGGCGCGATGGCAATGACCCCGCTGGAAGAGCTGAGGCATTCGGCCGCGCATATGCTGGCAACGGCTGTGTTGCGCTTGTGGCCGGACGCTCGGCTGGACATTGGACCGCCTACGGAGACCGGGTTTTATTATGATTTCGATCTCAAGCACCGCTTCACGGAGGAGGATTTTGCCAAGATCGAGGCGGAGATGGCCAAGGTAGCCAAGGAAGACCAGCCCTTTGTCCGGAAAGAGGTGACACGGGAGGAGGCCAAGAAGTGGTTCGAGTCGCGTGGACAGACCTTTAAGGTGGGGCGGTTGGCGGACATCCCGGAGGGGGAGCCGATCACCTTTTACACAAACGGGGACTTTACGGACCTCTGTGCGGGCACCCATGTGAAAAGCACGGGACAAGTGAAGGCGTTCAAACTCCTGTCGGTCGCCGGTGCCTACCATCGTGGCGACGAGAAAAATGCCCAGCTCCAGCGGCTCTACGGGACGGCCTTCACCAAAAGAGAGGAGCTGGAGACTTACCTGAAGCAGTTGGAGGAGGCCAAGCTGCGCGACCACCGGAAGCTGGGGAAGGAACTGGATCTGTTCCTGATCGACGACGAGGTGGGCCCGGGACTGGTGTTGTGGACACCGAATGGGGCGATTGTGCGACAGGAAATGCAGAAGTTTTTATCCGAGGAACTAGCCAAGCGCGGCTACGAGCAGGTTTTCACCCCGCACATTGGCAGGCTGGGGTTATACCGCACCTCCGGGCATTTCCCTTACTACCGGGAGTCCCAGTACCCACCGTTGGTGGACGGAGAGACGCTGGAGCAAATGGCCAAGGAGAAGTGCACCTGCGCAGACCTAAGCAACCGGATCAGCAAGGGGGAGATTGAGGGCTACCTGTTGAAACCAATGAACTGCCCAATGCATATCCGGATTTATGCATCGCGGCCGAGATCGTACCGGGATCTGCCGGTGCGACTGGCGGAGTTCGGCACGGTGTACCGCTGGGAGCAGTCGGGAGAGTTGAACGGAATGACGCGGGTGCGCGGCTTTACCCAGGATGATGCACATATTTTCTGCACAGAGGAGCAGGTGGCGAAAGAGGTGGAAGGCTGCTTGGAGATGGTGCGGCTGGTCCTGGACACGCTCGGGATCAACGAATTCCGCGTTCGGGTGGGATTGCGCGATCCTGCCTCCGACAAATATGTGGGGGCGAAGGAGCTATGGGACAAGGCGGAGAAGGCGGTGAAAGAGGCGGCAAAAAAGCTGGAGGTGAAGACGAGCGAGGAACCGGGGGAAGCGGCGTTTTACGGGCCAAAGATAGATTTTGTCGTGAAGGACGTGATCGGACGGGAATGGCAACTGGGGACCGTGCAGGTGGACTACAACCTGCCCGAGCGTTTCGGCCTGACTTACACGGGCTCTGATAATGCCAAACACCGGCCGGTGATGATCCACCGGGCACCTTTCGGTTCCTTGGAGCGTTTCACGGGGGTGTTGATCGAGCATTTCCGGGGCGCTTTCCCGGTTTGGTTGGCCCCGGAGCAGGCGCGCTTTTTACCGGTCAACGAGCAGATGATTGCCTATGCGGACAAGCTGGCAGCGGATTTCAAGGCGGCCGGGCTGCGGGTTACGGTCGATGCCAAGGGGGACAAGCTGGGCGCCCAGATTCGGCGCGGACAGCTGGACAAGGTTCCGTTCCTCCTGGTGTGCGGGAACCGGGAAGCTGAGGCCGGCCAGGTGGCGGTGAGGAGTCGGGAGAAAGGGGATGAGGGGGCGCAGGCTGCCGCGGCGGTTAAAGATCGAATCGTTGAGCTGGTGAAAAATCGGCGCTGATTAAGTGGAAGGATTAGGTAGGGCGGCGTGTCCCACGCCGCCTCATTGAATGGCGGATCTTGGAACATGAACGAGGCGGCCTCGGAGAGGCTGCGCTACCTAAACTTGGCCTCTGAAACCATGACAAGAAAAGGGGTGGCGTATGGGTGTAGCGGTCCTATGATTTAAGGTACTTAAGTGAGCGCACGCGACTTCGCCGCCAATCCTCCCGGAATCTGGGGCGCCGTCCCTATGGCGGACTGGAACGACCCCGCATGGCAACTCCGAAACCGGATCCAGGCGCTGGAACAACTGGAAACAAGGCTGCGCCTCACCCCGGAAGAGCGTGCGGGGACCATTCTGGCGGGAAAAAAGCTGGCCCTTGGTATCACGCCCCACTTCTTCAACCTGATCGACCGTGATGATCCGGACTGCCCGATCCGGCGGCAGGTGCTGCCGAGAATCGAGGAGTCGGTCACCAATCCGGACGAGTTGGTCGACCCTTGCGGCGAGGACTCCCACATGCCCGTGCCGGGACTTGTGCACCGGTATCCCGATCGCGTTCTTCTTCTCGTCACCGATCGCTGCGCCTCCTACTGCCGGTACTGCACGCGGAGTCGCGTGGTCAGCGGGGCAGGGGAACAGGAGTTATCGGTGGATCTTGAGGGGGCGTACGGCTACCTGGAAAAGCACCCGGAAGTCCGGGATGTCCTGCTTTCCGGCGGGGATCCGCTGCTGCTTTCCGACTCCAAGCTGGACTCCATCCTGAGCCGGCTTCGGAAAATCCCCTCGATCGAGTTTGTCCGGATCGGTTCCCGGATTCCCATCTTTCTGCCGCAGCGGATCACCCCAGCGTTGGTCGGGATGCTCAAAAAACATCATCCGCTCTTCCTAAGCATTCACGCCAACCACCCCAAGGAACTCACCGCCGAGGTGAGGACAGGGCTGGAGCGCCTGGCGGACGCAGGCATCCCGTTGGGCAACCAAAGCGTGCTGCTGCGCGGCGTGAACGACCGGGCAGAGATTCTTAAGGAACTCTTCCATAAACTGCTCCTTTGCCGGGTGCGGCCTTATTACCTTTACCAGTGCGATCTGATCACTGGGTCGGCCCATCTGCGCACCACCATCCGGGAGGGGCAGGAGCTCATGGAGCAGTTGCGCGGTCACACCACCGGCTATGCGGTACCGACCTATGTTGTGGATGGACCGGGTGGTGGCGGAAAAATCCCGATCGGGCCCGGCTACATCGTGGGCATGGCGGACGACCGCGTGATCCTGAAAAACTACCGGGGAGACGTCTATGAGTACCCGGAAATCGGCCAACCGAACCCGGCCGACATCCGGCGTTGACCGAAAAAGCCCTGGGAACGATCCGGCTTCGGTCAGGATTAAGGTCTGCCGCGTCTGCTGGGCACCCCTGGATCCTGTCCAACGAGATCGCCAAAGGTCCGGGCAGAGAACGCGACGGCCAACCGGTGGTGGCGCGGGGCCCGGGCGGAGAATTACTGGGAACCGGATTTTACCGCGATGGGGCGAGGATCGCCTGGCGTCGTTTTCGTCGCGATATCGGCGATTTTGACATTACCTGGCTCCGTTCTTGTCTTGCCAAGGCCTTGGTCCGACGACCAAATCAAGCGGCACGAAGGCTGATCTGGTCCGAGGCAGATGCTTTTCCCGGGCTGGTCTTGGATCAATATGGCAGGCACCTGGTGGCCCAGGTGACCACGCTCGGAATGGAGAAGCACTGGAAACTGGTGGAGGAGGAAATTCAGAAACAGCTGCGGCCTGAGGGGATTTGGCTCCGGCGGGACGCTCCAGGGAGAAAGATGGAGGGGTTGGATAACAGGGAGCCCGTCTCCATCGGGAACGTTCCGTCCGAACCGTTGCGGGTGGATATCGGAGGGCTGGAAGTGCCTGTCGACCTGCAAGGCGGGCAAAAAACCGGAACTTATTTGGACCAACAGGAAAATTATGGCAAGGTGGCCGCTCGGGCCAAGGGGAGGCGCATGCTCGACCTATTCTGCCATACCGGCGGTTTTTCCCTCCGGGCTGCCAAAGCAGGGGCGACCCAGGTGACGGCCTTGGATCAATCGGAACCAAGCCTCCGGTTAGGACGCCAGGCCGCAGAATGGCACGGTCTTGCCGTCAAGTGGGTGAAGGATGATGCTTTCCGCTTTCTCCGGGGGACACGAAAAGGGGAGTACGATCTTGTGGTGCTGGATCCTCCTGGACTGGTCAAAGGGAAGTCGGGATTGGAAGCGGGACTTGCGGCGCTGGGGGAACTGCACCGCCAGGCTTTCCGGGTTCTTCCCGAGGGGGGACTATTGGCGACTTTTTCCTGCTCGCACCGCGTGGGAAGACGGGAATTGTTGGATGTGGTGAAAAGGTCGGCACAGGAAGCAGGGCGGAGGGTGTTCCGGCGGGAAATTCTCACCCAGGCATCCGATCATCCGGTGGATGTTGCTTTTCCGGAAAGCGAGTATCTGACCGGCTTTCTGTTGGAAACAATATGATCCGGTTGCTCTTCGCCCTCTTGCTTGTTGCAGGACCATGTTTTGGCACGGAGTTGCCACAGCCAAAAAATTGCGACGGGAAAACGACCGACCTCCATCCTAAGGGAAAAATCACCGTGGTGATGGCGAGCAGTCAACCGTTGGCGGAGAAGACGCGGGAGTTTGGAAGGGCGATGTATCCCTGGCAGGGGCTGGAGGACTTCCGGGTGATAGTTGTGGTGGATTTGAGGAAATCTCTTGGAACCCTCTTCAAGGGATGGACCGTTGGCAAGATGAAGGCGGATCTGGATGAGGAAGCATTGACCCTGCAGCCTTGGTTCCGGAATCGCGGAAACACCAACAACCCACGACCCTACCTGTGTGCCGTTCCTGATTTTGACGGAAAGACCACCGAGGCTCTTGGTTGGGGCGGAAACCATGAAATCATGAAGGTGGCCATTTTTGGTAAGGATGGTGAGTTGCTTTGGTCCGATCAGGACGCAAAAAACCCCTCTTCGCTGTCCTTGAAGCTCCGGGAACAACTCGGGCCTCCCGCACCCAACCCGCCCAGCATCGAGCCACGGCAAAGCAGGATCTTGCGAAGACCCCAATGAACAGGGTGGAGGGAGTTTTTTGTGCAGGAGTGGATCACCACGCCACCCCCCTGGCCATGCGGGAACGACTGGTTTCCCTGGCGGGTGACAGGCTCACGCCGCACCTGATTGAGCATGACGGCGCAGAAGAGGTTGTTTTTCTCAGTACCTGCAACCGGGTGGAGATCTACGGCGTTTCCGGGCGACGCGGACCGGACATTGCCGAGGCGTTGGGCCGGGCGATGCCTCGAGGCCTAGGGGAGGTTTGGCGGTCCGCACGGGGAATGTATCTGCATGAAGGCCTGGCCTGCTGGCGGCACCTATCCGAGGTTTCCGCCGGCCTGCGATCCATGGTCATGGGGGAAGCGGAAATCCTCGGACAGGTCCGGGCCGCGTATCATGGTTCCCGGGAGCTGGGGGGAACCGGGAAAAAAATGCATACGCTCTTCCAGTCCGCCCTCCGCGCGGCACGGGCAGCCAGACAGGCAGCAGGATTCGGACAAGGAGATCCTTCCGTCGGTCGCTGTGCCGCCGAGGCGGTGAGCGAGGAATTGGGAGGGCAACAAGTCGGCCCGATCCTGATTCTTGGTGCGGGCCATACGGCCAGGAGTTTCGGAATAGCTGCCCTGGAAAAAGGCTTCCACAACTTCTGGGTTTCCTCCCGAACGATGGAAAGGGCGGCGGCTCTGGCGGGGGAACTGGGAGGCCACACGGTTCCCTGGAGCAACTGGGGCGAAGCCGCGCGGGCCTGCGGAATCCTGGCATCAGCCCTGAGCGGGGGGGAGTTGGGGTGGGAAAATGTCCGAATTGGCACAGGACCAGCCGCCCTGGTCGATCTGGGGGTGCCACGAACCCTGACACGGGTCCGGGATTCATATCCGGGGGCCATTTGGCTGGATCTGGAGGTCCTGGCAAAACGGAGCGAGGTCGTGCCGGATTCCTTGCGATCCATTCATCGCGCCGAGCAGGTTTTGCGGGCCCACGAACTGTTGTGGGTTGCGAACGAATCCCGGGAACAAACGTCGCGCGGTTGGGGAGGATGAAGATCCGGCTAGGGACAAGGGGAAGCCGGTTGGCCCTCTGGCAAGCTCACCGGGTTGCCGATCTAATCCGCATGGCCAGTCCCGGAACCGGGGTGGAATTGGTGATTATCAGGACCTCCGGAGACGTAAGATCGGAATTTGGAGAGGAGCCGCCGGAACAGGCTGGAGAGTTCAGTTCCGAGCTGGAGAGAGGACTTTGTGAGGATGCGATTGATGCGGCCATCCACAGCGCCAAAGATCTTCCCACGCAGATTCCCAAAAACCTGGTAGTGGCAGCCTACCCGGAAAGAGCCGACCCAAGGGATGCCCTGATCCAAAAAGAGCCGGCAAGCAAAAATCCACCCAAGGGGGCGATAATCGCCACGGGAAGCCCTAGGAGGGATATGCTTTGGCGGGAAAGGTGGGGGGAGACGACGACGAAGGGAATCCGGGGAAACGTGGACCGGCGAATGCAAAAACTGAAGGAAGACCCTGCTTTGTGGGGAATGATCCTCGCTTGCGCGGGAATCGACCGCTTGGGGGGAATCCCGGAAAAGCTCGTCATGGAGAGGCTGGATGCCGACTGGATGGTCCCCGCACCAGGACAAGGCGCCTTGGCGGTGGAATGCAGGAGCGATGATCGCAAGGTGATCAGGGTTTTGAGAAAAATTGACAACTCCGGGGTGCGGGCCTGCGTCGAGGCGGAAAAGGGATTTTTAAGAAATTGGGGAGGGGGATGCTCCGAGTCACTCGGGGCCCTGGCCACTCTTGGCAGCGAAGGTACGATCCATCTCCGGACCGCCGCGCAGGATCACCGTGGTCAGGTTCGACGGGCCCAGATGGAGGGTCCAACCGGAGAAGCCGAGTTGATCGGCGTGCGGTTGGCGGAGGAAATGAGACGTGGCTAAGGCCGGAAAGGTCTGGTTGGTCGGAGCGGGTCCCGGCGATCCGGGTCTTCTGACCCTGAAAGCGAGGGCGGCGTTGAAAACGGCCGATACCGTCTTTTTCGACCGCCTGGTGAACCCCGGAATCCTTCTTTGGGCCAAACCCGGAGCTGAATTGTTTGATGTTGGGAAGGAACCGGGTGGAAGGAAGACGCCACAAGAGGTGATTGAAAGGCGCCTGATTCTCGCGGCGCGGGCGGGAAAGCGGGTGGTGAGGCTTAAGGGCGGTGATCCATTTGTTTTTGGGCGCGGCGGGGAGGAGGCCGAACAGTTGGCCAAGGCAGGAATACCCTTTGAAGTGATTCCAGGAGTCACAGCCGGAGTGGCTGCCCCGGCCGCGGAAGGAATTCCGGTGACCCATCGGGGACTGAGCGCAGAGTTGGTGTTTAAGATCGGGGCACGGGCAGAGGGATCGGTCAGCGGGAAAACTCTTGTGGGCTACATGTCGGTTGAGGGTTTAAAGGATTTCCTGGAAAGGGCTGTCGAGTCCGGTTTTTCTCCCGAGACCCCGGCGGCGATAATCTCACGTGGAACCTGTCGAAATCAGAGGTCGGTCCTTTCCACTGTCCGCAATCTTGAGAAGGAGGCTCGTGAAGCAAGGATAAGGCCACCGGCCGTCGTGGTGGTCGGAGGTGTGGTGGACCTAAAAAAGCGCCTTGGAAGACAGGTGCGGGGTCGGTTGACGGGGCAAAGAGTGCTCCTGACCGTCAGCGAATCCCTGGGGAGGGGTTGGCGGAATTTGTTTGAAGAACACGGGGCGGAGGTATGGGAATTACCCATGACCCGGATCAGTTTCCTGACTCCTCGGGGACATTGGGAAAAGGAGGTCGAAAAGGCACAATGGATCGTTTTGACAAGCGGCGCTGGTGTCCGCGCACTGACGGGAATCGTTGGCGACGCCAGAAGATTGGCTGGAAAGAAGATTGCCGTGGTCGGCCAATCGACAGCGGAAATTTTAAAAAGAATCGGGCTTACGGCGGATTTCATTGGGCCTGGTCCGGGGTCGGAAGCCCTGGCCAGAGCCTGGCCCGGGAAAAGGGCAGATCCGATTCTTCACATAACCGGCAACGAGGAGAAAGGCGGCTTTGCTGAAGCACTAAAGGGGAAAGGGCATCGGGTAAAGCCCTTGGTGGCCTATCGAAACGAGGGTCCGCCAAGACTGCATAGACCGGTGCGGGATGCCCTCGCCAAAGAAGGGGCAGACTGGGTGGTTTTTGCCAGCGGGACAGCGGCTGAGCGGTTTCGTCGTTTGGTGCCAAGTTGGCCGGCGGAACCCAAAGTCGCCGCGATCGGGCCGATGACCTCACGAAAGGCCCGAAAGGCCGGTTGGAAGGTTACGGTCATGGCCAGCCAGGTCTCGGCCGCGGGGATCCTCCAGGCCATGCTCAGCAAGACCCCATGAAGGCAGAGGACAGAATGGATGCTGGTCATGCCGCGCTTGCCATGGGGGAGATGGCGGAGGCGGCAGAACACTACCGGGAGGCCACCTATTTGGATCCCGATCTCGCCGATGCGTGGCAGGCGCTGGGAATGGCATTGGTAAAGCTGGAAAAGCCGCAAGAGGCGATTGCCGCCCTGCAGAAACTTGTGCAACTCAGGCCAAAAGACCAGCTGGCTTACAGCAGTCTGTCCCTGGCTTTGGGGCGTGCGGGTAAAATCAAGGAGGCGGAGGAAGCCGCTGCAAAAGCGAAAGTGGCGGGATGGGGAGGGGATCCGACCAAGCTTCAGGCCTGAAGATAAAGCTGAAAACCGGTCGTTTACGTGAACGTTTACGTTTAGGAAGGCTTAGAGAAATATCGGCGGGTTTCGGCAGCAATCACGCCGCTAAGGAGAAGCAGGGCCGCGAGATTGGGGAGGGCCATCAGTCCGTTCATGATGTCACAAAAGTTCCAAACGGCGTCGCTTTTCCAAATAGCGCCGATGAAGACGGCCACAATCCAAAGAAGACGGTAAGGAAAGACCGAGGCCACCCCGAAAAGATATTCCACGGCTTTTTCCCCGTAGTAACCCCAACCCAGGATAGTGGAAAACACGAAGGTCAGAAGGCCTCCCACCAGGATAACATCGCCAAAGACGCCAATATGGTTGAAGGCGAGGTCGCAAAGCTTGGCTTTGTTGAGATCGGGCGTGGTCCAATCTCCCGAACTTACGATGACGAGACCGGTCATCGCGCAGACGACCACCGTGTCCCAAAAGGTGCCGGTACCGGAAACGAGCGCCTGCCGAACCGGATCGCTGGTCCGGGCGGCTGCGGCAGCGATGGGGGCGCTGCCCAGGCCGGATTCATTGGAAAAGAGACCGCGGGCGATCCCATAACGCATCGCTTCGGCAATTCCGGCCCCGACAAAGCCCCCCAGCGCGGCGTGTCCGTTGAGGGCCGACGACAAGATCAGGGCAAGAGTCGCAGGAAGTCGATCCGCGGAACTGACCAGAATGACGAGGCAACCCGCCACATAAAAGACCGCCATAAAGGGAACGAGAAATCCGCAAAACCGGGCGATGGACCGGATGCCGCCAAGGATGACCGCCGCGGTAAGGCCGGCCATGCCCAGACCCAGCCAAAGGCGGACCGATGCATCGTTATGGGAAATTCCCAGCACTGCCTTCTTCACCACCACCATTTCCACAATCGCGTTGGACTGGGCCATGTTGCCGATACCGAAGGCGGCCAGGGCGGTAAAGGCGGCAAAGAGAATGCCGGCCCAGCGGGCGTTCAGGGCCCGCTCCAAAACGAACATCGGACCTCCGGACATCTCCCCGCGGCTGTTGGTGACGCGGTATTTTACCGCAAGCAGGGCCTCGGAATATTTGGTGGCGATTCCAAACACACCGGTCAACCACATCCAAAAAACCGCTCCCGGTCCGCCCAACATGACGGCTCCTGCCACCCCGTAAATATTTCCCGTACCGATGGTTGCCGCCAGGGCAGTCATCAGCGCCCCGAACTGGCTGATATCTCCGGGGGCGCCGGGATCCTTGGCTACGGACAGACGCAGAGCGGCACCCAGGTGCCTTTGGATAAAACCGGTTCTCCAGGTAAGAAAAAGATGCGTCCCAAAGAGCAGTGCCACCAACCAAGGACCCCAAACCAGGGACGCAAAACGGGAGAGAAGGGAATCGATCATGTTCGTGCCTCAGCGACTTCCCATCAGGTTCGCGGTTTTGCGCACTTTTTCACGAAGAAACAATGACGGGGCACCCTGGGATGCCGCCTTCTGGTACTGAAGGCCCGCTTCCTGCTTTCGGCCCAAGACCAAAAGGATGTCACCGTGGTGCTCCAAAAGCACCGGCTCGTCCGGAAGCGTGCCCAGAGCTTCGGCTAGAATTGGTTCCGCGGATGCACTATCTCCCGACTTAAATAAAATCCAGGCAAGTGTATCCAGGTAGGCGGGATTGCCAGGATCAAGCTCCAGAGCCCGGTCGATCAAGCGTCTGGCCTCCCGGAGGTTCCTGCCACGTTCCGCCCACAGGTATCCCAGGCTGTTCATGGCCTCATGGCAATCGGGTTGCAGGGCAATGGCCCGACGCAGGGCATGCTCAGAACGCAAAGGTTGGCCGGACTGTTCCAGCGTTGAGGCGAACTCCATATAAAAGGAGGAGTTCAGAAAGCCGGGCTGATACTGGCCCAATCTTTCCACGGCGGAAAAGGATGTGCAGGCCTCGGCAAAACGGTTCATGCCCTTCTGGGTCATCGCAGCCATGAAGAGAAGCTGAAGGGAATCGGGATAATATCCCAGGCCCCATTGGATGGTCTCAGCCGCCCGGCGGAGCTGGTTTTGCTCCAGTTGCAGCAAGCCCAACCGGATAATTCCGGCAAGATCAGGCGGGG
>Ga0214917_10003162_pt1 | contig 19298 bp, 8 predicted proteins | sample LL_1208_BB_MetaG_FD_177983 | JGI IMG/M metagenome (GOLD analysis project Ga0214917, IMG submission 177983) | Freshwater microbial communities from Lake Lanier, Atlanta, Georgia, United States - LL_1208_BB | ecosystem: Environmental > Aquatic > Freshwater > Lake | place: USA: Georgia | collected...
TCGACGGCGACATGCATCAGACAATCGACGGCCGCCTTGACAAAGTCCCTGTGCGCCAACAGCGCTGTCGGCTCGACCGAGCGCACAAACTCAGCCCAACGTTCGACATAGGGCTCTTCTGGCTCATCGGGCCAGCGAACAAAAGGAAATATCTTCTCGGACGGTCCTGTAGGCGGTCTGTAACTGGCGCGAAGATTCGCCAGACGCGTGGCCGATGCCGACTCGACGCTCGACCGGACGGAAGTCTCCGAAGCGTCCAGTCGGGTCAGGACAGCAGCGGCCTTGTCGGAGTCAGCCGACTCTCGCGCACACGCGATGAGACCCCGCAGCACGTCAACGCTGTCCGGCAGGACCCAAAGCAATTCCCAAGCTCGGTCGAACTCCTCGTTCGCAAGTGCGGCGCGGGCGGCTTCAAAACCAGCCGCTCGGACTGACTTTGCACATCGTTCGCGTACCAAGGCGTCGACCGCACCAAACGCGCCAACTGGCAACTCCTTTAGGAGTCGCTCACAGACAGCCCATTGCGGCTTATTCTGTAGCAGTTCTTGAAGCACAAAGGCTTTGAGAACCGCGGGGCGGCGAGAGGTGCGACGGGTCTTGAAGAGCGGCAAGGCGGATACACCCATCTCGGTTCTGAACTGATCAAGAAGTGGTTCAAGAGTGGGGCCAGCCTCGAACGCCTGGACGTGCGCACGATACAACGCCTCCATCACATCGCCGTAGGTCTCAGGTGGCAATTGAAGGTGAATCAACCTCGGCAGCAGCGGATGCTGAGAGATGGCATCCCAGCGCTCGAAGGCAGCGGCCAACCGAATCTCGAGGTACAGCCGGTTCTCTGCAGAAACCCCGAACCTCTCGCGCAGGGCCGCCATGGCGGCCTGGGCAGCGACCTCATTGCGTGCCAACAAGGCGCGATCGAACGAGGCGCGAAGCTGGTGAAACGTATTGGGTACGTACGACGGAGCTCGTGGACGGCGGCCGAGCAGGTCCTCGTAGAGTCGCCACTGGTTCAACAGCCGGCTGGCGCTGCGCGGATCAGGCGAGTCCAGGCGGAAAGAAAACCACCCTGCCGCTTCGATCAGAGGCAGTGCATGCTGGTCCGCCGTGTCCAGCGGCCGGCTCTGCGCCCTCTCCTCGGCAAAACTCGGCCCAATAAAGGCGCGCACTTCGTCCTGGAGCGCGCGCAGCATCTGCATCGAACTGGCACAGACAAACCAAGCCGTCGGTCCAGCGGCCGCTTCCCGGAAGGGCAAGAGCACGCCTCGGTCAACAGCGCCCGAAGCATGACCCTTCAAGCAGGTCTGCAGCGCGCTCTGCACCTGCGGATCGTCACTGATGGTCGCCGGGTCGCAGCGATTGGGCAATGAAAAGAAAGCGCCTTGCAGTGCCTCAGCCCTCTGACGGCTGACTAGGGTGTCAGTGCTGCTCATATAGGGCGAAGTGCACTCTGGCTGCAGCGACCTGCTCAGGATCGAACGAGACTGTCACGGCCTCTTCATTGAGTGCTACGCCGCTTTCCGTCAAGTTCATCGATCCGTCGATCAGAACCCGATCTGTCCAGACGCCTTTGGTGTGCAGCAGAGCATTGCGATCGGTCCAGCGCAGTTGATCGAGCAGACCGGCATCCCCGAGAGCTTCTTGAATGCGGCGCTTGAAGACTCTGTTGTGGTCGTCCGGACGGGTGTGGATGTGCACTATGGTGCCATTGGCGGCGATGGCTACCAAGACCTCAACCAGACGAATCTCGCGCTTCGCCCACTCGGGATTGAGGGTGGCGTACTGGCCGACTTGACTGTCGAAGACGACGATGTTGCTTATCCAGGGCGCGACGATGAAGACTTCCTTGCTGGGCGCCAACAACTCCTGGGCGAACACCATCGTCAACACTTCCCTGACGGCATGCTGCGAGGTCACCGCGCCCTTGTATATCTTGCGGGTGCCGCTCATGCCGTGGCCTCCAACTCAAAGTGGAGGGCCACGGATCCCAGGGCACGGACCACGGACGTCAGGCGAGCATAGACATTCAGGTACTCGAGTTGCACTGGCACCGTGGCGGCCAAGCAAATCACTCGCTGGATCTGCGCCGGGTCGGGACCCGCCGAGACGATTGCCTGACCGGTTTGCTTGAGTTGCTGGTGCAGTTGCTCCTGCATATCGGCGGCATCGGCGGCCAAGGCACGTTGGGGTGGCGACAGCCACGGTACCAAAAGGAGGCGGTCCGTAGTCATGGGCGTCTCGGCGAACCGCTCCGTGACCGGCAAGGCATGGGCCCGCAGTCCGTGGCCCCTGGCCCAGAGCACGCCCAGCAGCATGCTGAACCGCCAGGTCACGAGCTGAGCGGAAGGGACCTGGAAGTCAGCTGCCGCAAATGCCGCATCAATGCGGGGGTCTTGGCTGAACACGGCGCACACGACGCGTGCATCCACTTCGACACCCAGTCGCCCCTCCAGTGCCTCCCAAGCCTGCAGCAACTCCGCAAGGAGTTGGTCCAGATCAGGAGGGCTGTTCGGACGAAGCAGTCGATTGCTGATCGCTGAAACGTAGCCGTGGAATACACCATGGCCTTGTGCCGCCAGGAACTGTCGCAAACACAGCAGGCTTGCCTGAGCCTCTCGATTGGACGATGCCGAGCGGACCGCCTGCGTCGCATCGATCCAGGCGGTCTCGGGCGTCGCGCCTCCGATTCGCTGGAGATAGTCCTGCAACTGGATGTCGATCTGCTCAAACTCCGAGGGCCCCAGCGCGGCTTCAATGCGGCGGTAGAAGTGATCCGTCCGCGTGGCCATGGCCTCAACCACCTGTTCGATGAGCCCGTTGCCGCCCGGGTTGGCCTCCGAGATCCACAACTGGACTTCAGCTCGCTCCTTGCCTTCCTCCGTTGGACCTGGATCGGTGTCGACCATGAGGTCGTCCGGGTCCACCTGGGGGCAAGCTTGCTGGATGGCATCCATGAGGGCCGCTGCAAAGGTCTGCAGTTGGGCCCGTCGGAGCCAGTCATCCCAAGCGGCATCAATGGGCTCGGCCAGGATCTGGTGCGCCAAAGTGGCGAGGGCGTCGCGTGTCACAGCGTCGGCAAGCGCGTCGGTCAACTTTGAACGGAGGCGGGGTTCCCTTCCCGGTACTGGGTGGTCGTCGTCAGGCGCATCTGGAGACTGGAAGATCGTTACCAGGACGTCCCTTAGTCTGGGTTGCTCAGCCGGTTGTCGCAGCAGGTCAATCGCCTGCCCCAGTGGTAGCTCGCGCTCCTGAGCGAGGACTACCGCAGCCACCTTGAAGATCTGTGCCAGCCAACCTCGAAGGAAGACGTTGCCCACCGTGCCCGCCAGCGCTGGGCCATGCTGGGCTTCCCATTGAAAGCGCGCGCTCCGGGCGGCGCGAAGAATGGAGGGGTCCTCCTGCAGCAGAGTTGCGCTTGGGGACGCTGGGAGATTCATGTGGAGGCACAGTGCATCGGCCTCGACTTCGAATCCGATGCCGCAGGGCTTGCCGCCCTGGGTAAAGTGCCACAAGGCTGCGTGGTCGACTGTTTGGTTGCCTGTCGCCACGCGCAGATTGACGCTGGAGGCTACGGCGTAGCGTCGCACCGTAGCTGCCGACTGGCTGGCGTGGGTGTGAACAGAGACGCGCTGCACCAGTCGGGCGATGCCGACTCGGTCCGAAGGAGCTTCGAAGACATTGCCCACGCGGCCCCCTAACAGTTGGGTCCGCCAGATCAGTCGCGCGTTGGAGGTGTCACGCAGCTCTGGCCGCCGTGGAGGCGAGGCAAGTCGGATTGTCGCGGGGCGAAAGGCGGCGCAGGCGCTCACCTGTCCGTTTTCGGAACGATGAAAGTCGAACTGGGGATCGAGGTCGTACCAGAGTTCGACGTCGACCTCACGAGTCGTCGTCACGGCCGCGAGGTCGGCCGCGAGCTCGGCGTCCGAAAGTCCAATCCACAGTGGTTGGTCCAGACGACGGGAGACTTTGCCCGGGGCCAATTCGTTCAAGGCCTGCAACACAGGCAAGGCTACGTCATCGAATGGACCGCCCTGAAGCTGGACCTCCGGCAAAGACAGGTCCGCAAAGAGCGTTCCTGGCATGAACTCGGGAAGCGGGTGGCTGTTTCGTCCGTCGGTGGCCGGTTGGCCACGAGAACGCCAGTTGGTAGCCAAGCGTCTCAAGGCGGTGGGCACGACGGTCAGCAACAGCGGGCGCGGATGCTCCCACAGCAGGGTGTCCACTTCCTCGCGCGAAAGGGCAAGCGCTTGAACGAGAAAGCGTGTGAGGTCTTCCAGCTTGGCTGGATCCCTGAGCAGGTTGACCAACTGCTGAGTGAGGTAGGCTCGACGCAGGCGATCTTGCAGCCAGTTACTACCAGCAAACTTATGTTCGCCTGCAGGGCCGATCCGAATCGCTTCACTCTTGACTGCTTTCCACTGACTTGGACTCAGCGGAAAGCTCGACTTGTTCTGCTTGATCTGGTCCTCTGCTGGACGCGACCAACCCACCAAGCGTGTGGATTGTGGTCCAGACAGGTCCCGCCACACCGAACCTGCAGGCTCGCCTTGCTGCATGGCCACGCCGAGATAGTCGATCAGTGCATTGGCCGCCTGCATACGCCGGATGTAGCGGTTGCTCAAGGGCAGTTCACGGGGCGGCAGTTCAGGGTCGAAGAACTGTTCGTATGCCTGATAGGCCAAGCGATCGCGCCCGTAGTCGGACAGCACCATGATGGTCCAGGGGCGCATGTGACGCGTACGGCCCGCGCGGCCCTTGCGCTGCAGGAACTGCGCCATGTCTCGAGGGGCCTTGTGCTGCAGGACGACACCGACTGCCGGATCGTCATAGCCCACCTCCAGCGCCGCGGTAGCGACGACGATTTCGGCGTCGTGGCTGACACCGGTATCGAGCGCCGTGGTTCTCTCCACGCGATGCCGGGTGGACAGTACATGGCCATTGGCTTCGAGAGCCCTCCAATCTTGCCCCCCCTCATAGCGGCGAAGGCTCCCACCGGCGCGGCGCAAGTGGGCCAGGCCGCCGTTGGGGTGTCGGCGATTCGCGGGGTGTCCCTGTTCTGTGCGCCCTTCCGCATCCCGGAGGTCGTAGAAGAGGCGGTTGGTTGCGTCCAGTTGGTCCGTGAAGGCGAAACTGCGCCAACCGGCAAACGGCTTGACTCCCTTGGTGAAGCCTTCCCGGGTGTCCAGCAGGCGCGAGGCGAGCATCAGGGCCTGGATCGATGTCGACAGAAGCGCAGCCTGGGATACAGGATCGCCTCTCAAGGCCAGCATGTACTCGGCGCCCTCACCGACCATGTGCTCAGGGTGGGGCGCAATCTCCTCGACAACGCCGCGGTCCAGACCGACCAGCGAAGCGAAGAATGCAGCCCCGTCGGCGATAGTCGCAGACAGCCCGACAAACTGGGTCTGACGGCGACTCAGGTGCGACCACCTCCGCAACAGGTGAGCCGTCTGAGCACCAAAGGTCCCTGTGTAGAGATGCACCTCGTCGAGCAGCATCAGCGCAGGCGCCATTGAGGCTTTGGGCCCCAGACCAAAGAGGTGTCTGATCTGCGAGTCGGCGAGTCGTTGGTTCATCATCTCCACGGAAGTGAAGAGGATATCGGGCGGGTCCTCGATCATCGACCTGCGCGTGAACCGCAGGTGCAGCGATTGGACGACGTGCCCACATTTAACGCAGGTCAGGCGGCCCTGGCTCTCAGGGCCGCCTGTGCCTGCAAGACGCAGGCCCGCGCCACAGCCCAGTTGCGGGCAGCGAAAAAATGGACACTCACCTTGAGTCTTTTGCCACTTTTTCCCCACCGAGTTAAGCGTTTCAGGGGTGTCCCCGTAGAGCACGCCGATGCTGAGCGTAGTCCCTACCTTGCCTAAATCCGTATCAAACTTGCGAGCCTGCTCGTAGACCTCGGCGAGTTGGTCCTTCAATAGTTCGTTACGGGGGTATAGCGCCAGGACCCGAACTCCGCGAGCGCTGGGTTGGGCTCTTCGCTCAGTTGCCAACCACGTCAGTGCTGGCAAGTAGAAGGCAAGCGTCTTGCCGCTACCCGTTCCGGCCGACACCAACGTGCCTCGTGCGCCACGGCTTCCCAGGCCTTCAAGAATGCGGGCAGCCGCATCGATCTGGAAGCGCGCAAACTTCCAGTGGGGACTACCGCCATCGAACCACGTGGCAACGGCGGTTAGGACTCTGGGATCGGGGGCACGAGCAGCAATGATCTCCTGGGAGGCAGTGGCCGTCAGATTACGCGCGGGATACTTCCGAGAGCGCCATAGTAAGCGGTAGTCGGCCACCAGGGTGGCGGCGCTCACCCAGTCCGGTCCCTCGTGCTGGCGGGGAAACATCTGACGCAGGCGGGCAAACAATCGAACGCCTTCAGCCATACGTGTCCGAAATGTCGGCGGTGTTCCTGGGCGTCCAGGTACAGCGAACAAGTGACCAAGTTCAATCAGGTGTTTCTGGAGTGCAGCCTCCGAGTCGATCGTGCACTTCAGATCGGCGGCAATGTCCTGGCGTTCGTTCAGGACGTCTCGCAGCGTGTCTTCTACTTCCGTCGCACTCAATGCGCTGTCGACCAGGCCCCAGACCAGAACGCGTACTTCCAGTCGTTCCAAGCGATCTAGAGCCGCTTCGGCCAACGCGAGGTCGGGTGTAAGACTCACTAATGGACACTCCGAACGCGGAAGCGATCCAAGTAGCCCTGCTCGCCGAGCCACTTCGAGACGTTCGGGGTAACGTGAGCTAGGGTGGCAGTACCTGCATTGATTGCGGCATAGAAAGCTTTGACTTCATCTGGCAAGTCAAATGCGATACTGGCAAAAGCCAGCCTACAGGACGTCACATGCGCCGAGATCTGCACAAGGTCGTCAGCAGATCGGGGGAGTTCCAAGCGTGCGATCGCTGCAAACGCGGCGTAGCTGACCTGATAGGCCCCCAGCGCATCATCGTTGGAGGGCGTTAGCGGCACACGCAAGCGGAGGGTAGCCGGATTCTCAAGGGTGCCGAGTTGCTCAAGATAGGCCTGCCAGGCCTTACGCCCTGCCGAATCTAACTCCTTGGTGAGGCCTTCGCAGGACTTGAGAAGTCGTGTCCAGACCGCATCGCGCGTGAGTTCCTTAATGTCTCTTTTCTCTAGGAGGCGAGATAGCACCTGGTGGGCATTTTGACGAAACGTATCCCTTTTAGACGCTACCCTTGCCGCATCCTGGGACGCAAAGGTCAAGGATGCGGTCTGGGCACGCAGACCCATCAGCGCGGCGTGGCTTGTCCGCCACTCCTCGGCCCGCTGCTGGATATGTGTCAAGTCGTTGGCAACACTCTTAGCATGCGCCAAGGACTTGATTTTGGCCTCCAAGGTCTGGCAACGCTGCACGAGAGTGGTCATTGCTCGCCCTCATTGGTGATCGCCTCAAGTTCAGTCTGCAAGCCTGTCAACATCGCCCCAATGTCCGCTCCGCCAAGAGTGCTCAGTTGCGAGTCTGCTGCCCGATCCAAATCGGGCAAGACCCTGTCCAGCAAAGCCAAGGCGTCGCTTACAGCAACGAGCTGCCGCATGTTCAGCCCGGACCACACCAGCAGACGGGTCTCGATGGATGCTTGGGGGTCGGGCTCCACGAACGCCAGAGCCTGACGGATCAACTGGCGGGCCTCTTCACCGGACAACGCTTCGACTGCCCGCTTGGACTGATCGAAACTGCCGGACCTGATAAAGCCAAACAGACCAGCCTTCTGGGCTTGCTGCAGTTGTTCCAGCAGTTGTGTAGCAGGACCGGCGCCCTCCCAATCGCTGAGGCGCTCGCGAATCGAAGGCAGGACTTGGGTTGTCGCTGCTGAGTACCGCTTCAGCAGTCCCTCGACGCGGGCTGAATTGAACATCTCATCAGCGGCGGTCTTAAAGTCACCCAACTGCGTGCTGATGAGCATCGTCCCAGCTTCCGGCAACGGCTGACGCCAGGCAGACTTGGTTCGCCTGAGGTCGATGGCCTGCAGGATGTCGCCGTCACCTTGGAAGCACCCTAAGGACCTGGCCACGACCGTGGAGACCGTAGCGCGGGCGGCTTCGGCACGGCCGATCACTCTGGCGATCATCGCGGCCGGTTGGGTATCCGCAGCGTCTGGCTCCCAGGGCGGTTGAGGCAGACCGGCGAAATAGTCAGACAGCGGCGGCGTACGGGGCTCGACCGCGCGACTCAAGCGCAGCAGAAGCGCCTGACGGTGAAGGAGTTTGAGCGCGACGCCAGCTTGCTGCTCTGCTGACGTGGTGTGCCAGGCCACGGCCTGTGCCTCGATGCGATCGAGTAACTGCTGAGCGATCGGGTAATCCGTGTCGGCGTTGGCGTAGTCCCACGACCTATGGTTATCGCTCCAACGCTCTAGCGCGGCCAGGCCCGCCAGTAGCACGGGATCCAAGGGTCTTACTTCTGCGGCCACCACAAACTTCGGTTCGTTACTCGGGTTGCCGACGCTCGCAAAGGGCAACCAGAGGTGAGCCGCTTCGATTGACCTCGACTTGAGACGGTGAACGGTCCAATCGATGCGATCCTTCAGGGCCTCAGCCAGCAAGTTTCGAACGCGCCGGGCATATCTTTGATCGATACTGCCCTTGGACCAGGCGTTGAGGTACTCGAGTTCGGGTGCCGGAGGGGGCGGTGGCGGCGGTGGTGACACGGGCTGCGGTACGGACGCCTTACCCGAGCCCTTACTACCGCTTTTGGCTGGCTCCTTCGCGATATCCAGTTGAGTATCGAAGGGCCAGGGGAGATCGAAAGCCTCGAATACGCCCTTGGCGACCCGCGGCGCATCGCTAAGGTTGCCTGGATTGCCAGCCCAGTAGTCCAGCACGGGCGCAAGTCGCGCGAGTTGCTCCTGCGGCATCCCGCGGGCCTTAAGCGCGATCTGCACGGTGGCGTTAGGAGCGGCCCCCTTGAAGTTGGCCGGCGGAAAGACCCTGCTCTCGTACAGCGAGCGATGCGACAGGGTCTGGCGCAGGACCGTGTCGATGAAAGCTCGAGGATTCAGGCGAAGTTCGCCGCCAGGGCTGAGTTCTCGGCGTGCGATCGATTCAATGGCAAGGGCAGAAAGTGGAAACAGTGGGTAGCTCTGGGGACTCTCGCCAAACGCCGAGAGTCTGTGAAGGTCGTCGTCGGACATTGCTGTGGGAAACGGCTTGACCCAGCCTTCGATTTCACCGGCCGGATTGATCTCAAACTGCTGGCGCAGAGCTTTTGCCCCCCAGCGAGCAGCATTGAGATACCGGCCTGCCAGCGACACCATACGATCGATGATGGCTTGAGGCGTCGCCGCCGTATTCGGGATTAGCCACTCTTGTTTGGCACGTGTCAAGATGGTCTGCCGGCTGGGCAAGAAACCGTCGGTGACCGCAAGGGCGGTCCGAATCGGGGCGCGCACGCGTACCCCGCCGTGATCGCTTTCCGCGATCATCAGGTTGAGCAGAGGCTGCTGGATGCCCGCCAGGGCTGCAAAGTCCTCGATCAGCAGCACCAATTCCTTGCCATCCTTAAGCAACTGCTGGCGGATGCCATCGACGATTTCCTCGATCGTGCGCTGCCCCAGAGCCCGAGAGAACTGGAAGACATCCCGCAGTGCCGGGTCTAGGGCTTCCTGAAGGATTTCGGCGGCCAGAGGCCGACTGGCGCCGTCATTGCGAGTCAGTTGTTGCAGCGCTGTCTGAACCGCGCGGCGACTGCCATCAGGCTTGTATGACTCTGGCGGATCCAGGTCGGCTGGCACGAAGCGGCGCTGTTCCCCCGTCTGCTGCTCGCTGCCCCCTTCGATCGTTTGGCGGACGATGCGCTCGAGGGGGATACAAAACCATTGATCGAGCACTTCAGGCTCGCGGATCAGGTCCCGCAAAACACGAGTCAGGAATAGTCGCTCACGTAGTTCACGGTCTTCTCGATCGGTTGACTTCAGCGAGGCCATACCCTCGGTGAACTTCTGCTCAAGAACGAGGCTAAGCGCCGTACAAAGCATGGCCGCAGCGTGACCGGGTCTCAGGTGATCTACCGTCTGGCTGAGTTCAGCAAGCAGCCTCGAGTAGGCCTCGCCCTGCAGTGGTTGCAGAATACGCTCGACCACCTGGCGCAAGCTCGCAGTCTTGGGGACCAGAACGATCACCAACTGGTCGCGTCTCGGGTGACGTTGCAGTTGCGCATGTAGCCAGCGGACAAGGTGGGACTTGCCAACACCCGACTCACCGGTGATGGCAACCAGCACGGCGCTGCCATCGCTGGCGTCTCGCATGAGGGACCCCAGCAGATCCGCCTCTGTGGCGGGTCGCTCGACCGCGCCATTGGCCGTCCGCGTGATCAGCGGTCCAGGTTCATGAACCGCCAGCAGCACCGCGTCGTCGACGACCTCGGCCTCGGTCCGGATGCACTCGGCGATGTTCTGTGGACTAGGCCAGAAGTCAATGAGTGAAGTCATTGAACCCCCCCGCGCGGTCGTTTGACCCAGGTGTAGCGATGACTCGTCTGCGGTCCATCCCTACCCGTCAGGAGGATACTGCTGCCCACATCCGCGCGAGAACTGAAATGCAGGGTCTGGTTGACCATCAGGCAATGCAGGGCCCGTGACAACGAAGTCGACAATTGGGTGGCCTGCAATGGCGGCAGTGCGTCGTCCCGCAACTTGTCCAACACGGCCTGGCGATAACGGCCTCCGTCAATCACAGGCAAGACCTGGGCGAGTTTTTCTATCAGGTCTCTGGCGGGCATCTCCTCGCCAGGGCTGATGCAGTCCGGCAGAACCTCAGAGATGGCCAAGGTCGGATCAATGTCGATCGCTTTGGGGTGACGGACAAATCCGAGAAAGTACCCCCAAGACCTCAGCCCAACGACGCGTTCTCCGTTCTGCATCAGGGTCAGGCCTGTTCCGTGGATGTGGTCATTCGCAAGTGAAAACAGGTTCTCTGAACCCTGGCGGTAGACGTCCAAGGCCATCAGCCAGGCCAAAGATCGTGTCAGATCGGCCGCTCGGGCCTCTTCGCGTGCCCACAGGTCCCCATTGTTCGCCTCAGACAGCGCGACATGGCGCGCCTCCATCCGCACCGCCCGAACAATTTCGGGCTCGCTCCTCATGTCAGTGGGAGGGGGTCGGTGAAGAGACAGAACCCCCGTGTCGGGGTCCTCCTTGAACAGGCCCAGGACGGTCCAACGATTCAAAGTGGTTCTGGCGATTCGCGCATCCTTGACCACCGACTCGGGAGCAATTGCCTCGATCAAGTCCTTGGCGGTCATCGAAGAGCGTGCCCTGGCAATCGCCGCGTAGAGCACGACCAATATGTTGGGCAGACCGTCGCTGGTAAGGTTCAGCAGGCTCATGGATTCAGGATCTGCAGGAAGTCCCTAGCCATTGTGTAGGGAGTAGTGTCTATTAGTCGGCGCATCGGGTGATGGGGATGGGGCAAATCTGCCGGAATCACTAGGACCTCCAGTTGGGCGGACGATAACTTCAGATGATTCCAGAGCTCAGAAGTGTCATTCTGGGTCCAGATCAGGATACGCACTTCGCCGTCGCCGGAGGTCAGATGACGCAAGGCCTCCGGTTGGAGCGTGTCGAAGAAGATCCGAAGCCTCTGTTCCGTTGGGATGTGCTGCCTTATCCGCGGTGCGCTTGTCGCGGCAAAGCCGGAGTCCCAAGCGACGGTGTGACAACTTACCAGAGGCGCCAGTGTCGAAAGCAGTTGGGCGCAAGTCTGAGTGAAGTCATTGTCTCGTGGTGCGGCGATCACTTGTAGGTTGCCCAGTGCGCGCATCTGAGTCATCCGAGCCAGGGCGTCCAGCGAACGAGGAGCGAACACCGGCAGCCGTGCAGCAACAGGCGCTGCATATTGAACGGTCTCGCTACGGTTCTCCCAATGGAAGGCGCATCCACCGCAGCATGTCGTGACCGGAACCCACGGATCTCCTTGGACCGAGTACATTTGGCTGAGGGCTACAGAGATCTCCAGCCGACCTGCTGCGACATCTCGCATGGCAGTAAGACCTCGCAGCGATGCCGCTCGCACGTCATCACGAGCGCATGCCATCGCACGTTCGAATAAGCCGGGATGGCGATGGCCGTCGTTCAATATCCGCACCGCCGCCTGAGTGGCATCGTCGATGTTCAAGGGAGACCCTTCTTCTCCGTAAGCCTGATTCGACTGCATCGCCACTAACTCAACGAGACGTGCTCTTGCCATGAGAGTCAAGACACGCACATTCCAAGCAGAGCTAGAATCAGACGCGACCTTAAGATGCGGCGGCAATCGCGTTAGATCGACCCAGTACACCTCGGGCATATTGATATGAGGTTTGGCTCCATCTACCATGCCACTCCAGCGCTCGAGCCCATTTTCATCACCAATGAGAGTTGGCAGTGCAAGACCACTAGCTTGCCGCTCGTCGCTTAAAGTGTGAAGCAGCAGCGCAGCCCCTGCCCGACCGTCTCGCCCTGCCCGTCCGACCTCTTGGTAATAGCGATCGAGAGACTCCGGTAAGGTGGCATGGATGACTGTCCGAACATCACTCTTATCAACGCCCATGCCAAACGCCGAGGTCGCCACCATGCCGTCGAGTTCGTTCGATCTCCAGGCCTCCAGAAGTCTCTTGCGCTCTCCGGGAGGTGTGGCGCCGGTGAACTTGTTCAGCCGCTTCAAGCCCGCCAGGCGCAGTCGGTGAAGCCAGGCGTCGGCTTCATCGGGACGTGTGACATACAAGATGAAGGGCCTTGGGGCCAGTTGTACGACCTCAAGCACCCTATCGACTCGATCCGGATCAGCACAAGGTACGCTCGCATACCGGATCTCCGGGCGCAAGTGCACCGCAGAGACGACATGGACCCGGTGCGCAGGGCCGAACAACTGCCGCAGGTCCCTGAGCGTGGTATCGGTAAGCGTGGCCGAAGCCAGAACGACGCGGATGCCGTTATCACTGGCACGAGATCGCAGCATGCGAACCAATGCGGGGAGCAACTGGAACGCCGGACGAAATCCATTGCCCCAACCAATGACCAGATGGGCTTCGTCAATGAAGATCCGATGCAGACGGGCTTGCGAGGCGGCCTGCTCCAGGCCCTCTCGCAGGCTACCAACAGCGAACTCGGGTGAGGCGAAGAGGATCGGTTGCGTACCTTGTCGGATCGCCTGGTGGACTTGGGCCCGTTCCTCCTTGGTCAGATCTCCATGAAAGGCCAATGGCGGGAACTCGCGGTAGGGAAACCGCTGCCGTAGCAACTCCCCCATCCGCGCAGCCTGATCCATGGCCAGTGCGACCGTGGGCACAATGGCCAGCGTCATCTGACCTTCCTGCTCAATCAATGGGGGTAAATGCGCCAGCAAGCTTTTGCCACTGCCCGTCGGCAGGTTGGCAATGAGCGTGTACCCTTCAGGCAGGTGCAGCAAAGCACGCACGGCTTCTCGCTGTCCTTGTCCAGTGTAGTTAGGTAGGCCCATCGACTCAAAGAGCACAGGGTCAGAGGAGACCTCGTTTCGTGGGCGAGACGGTACGGCCCTAAAGACGTCGTCAAAGAGATCCGCCTGTGTGTCCAGGAAACTTAGGCGGGGCCAACGCGGTCGCAAATTGAGTGAGGCAGGCCCAGGCAGCACCTCGAACTGGGCCTGCCGCCACTGATCGTCAGTAGGCCATCCAGCAATTGTGGGCACTCGGAGCCAGGGCGCCTGACCATCTTGTGGCGCAATGCGCAGAAGCACGTGTCGAATCAATGCTATGAAGTCGTGCTCAGATACTGTGGTTGACTGGCGATCGATCGCTACAAGCACCTGCCTCAGTCGCTCAAGGAGTGGATCCTTCGCAGGACTAAGTGGAGCCTTAAGCGCTGGCCACTGGCCGCACACATCAAATAGTGCAGAAACGTCAAAGTCTGCGCTTTCCACCGAGTTCATTGGACAAACGGCGTGCTCGCAGACGCGAAGACTGCTCCGACTATGTCAATGTGTATCCTGGGTGACTGAATTGCATCACGAAGTAGTTCAAACAACGCTTCTTCTTTATCTAGATCACGCTGTTCCATCTCCTGCTGTATGCCGGTCAGACGCGTAAGTCGGGACTCGATCTGCGCGACCCGTGTCGTGTGTAGATGCCTCAAAGACGCTAGTCCTTTGGACCGTTGGTCATGAACTAGTTCATGTCCGTTGATGAAGTCTAAAGCACTCTCAGCAGACTTATGGCAGTGCCGTTTCCACTCCAACAACCACGGCACTGAGTCAATTCGCATGTGTAGCGACTGCCACCTGCGTGCATTAAGGTTGTAGTCGCGTCCGTGGTCTTGCACTGATTTGCGATAAGGCTCCGCCATAACTTCTGGCGGTTCCATCGTTGCGCCATCTGAAGCGCTGACCCAAACGGTGTAAAACTGGGGAGGGAAATGCTGCACAACTCTGCGCTTCAGGGCCTTAGTCGCGTCATCGTCTGATTCAATAAGGTCGGCTTCAACAAGCAAATCGAATCGAAACCAAAGATCGCACCCACTTGCGTCTCGCGCTTCGAAAGTAGGCCTATGGCGCCACATCGCGAAAGCCCGCCCACGATCGTCAGACTCACAGAAAGCTATCAAGGACTCCACCAACGGATCCCCATACCGCAGAGATCTGAGCCCTCTAGATTGGCCAAGCTTCGACATAACGGTATGACGACTATAGGCATAGGGATAGCTCAGTGGGGATCTGGCCGTGCTCTGTCTTGCCTCGACATCAATCGTTCCAAGAAATTGACTAACAAAATTATGAAGAGACAACAGAGTTGGACGGTTGTTGTCGCGGGTGTAGTTCAGCCGAAACGCTCGATCGCCTGCAGGCAAATTTCCAGTCCAGGGCTCGGGTTGACTACGAAACTGCAGGGTGTTGAGTGCAAAGCCCTCAAAAGCAAAACTCCAGTCCCTCCATTGGCTGTCGACCTCCTCAAGGTGTTCGAATTCTTCGCTCTGGGGATCACCCATAGCATCAAGGCTGTCTTGCTGGTCGATTCGCCGTCGCTCCCTCGAGGCCCATCCCGAGGGACCTGCCAAATGATCTCTCCAACGTAACAACCCATCAACGCCCTCTTTGTACCAATCTTGGACGGCTGATTTGAGAGTACCTTCGACAAGGTACTGCAAACTGGCTATCGACACGTTGAACACCCCCAAGCCATCGGCTAGACACTGGGCCCATGCCATTTCTGCAGCATCCTCTTTACAGATTGGAGCGAAAGACGAGACGGCACTGCCAACGCCGAACCGATCTAGGCGCCCAAGACGTTGCTCAATTCGATTCGGTTCAGGGGGAAGGTCGAAGTGGAATGCTACCTTACGTCCGCTATGCAGATTGAGTCCTTCCTCGGCCCTAGCATCGCAGATCAGCACCCTGCATCGATCGGGTTCGCTGATAAACCGTCGCCAAGGCTCCAACATTTCTTCCCCGTAGTCGTCTGCGTCAACAACTATGCATTCGTGGCGAAGCACTTCCGAGATCGTCCCTAGCGCCCCTCTGAGAAACTCCGCGAGGCGGTCTGCAGTACCTGACTCGTCGCAGAATACGACAACTTGAACACCGGGAGTCGACAAGATGTCCCGAATGGCAACTTGGGTAACCTGATCGCGCTCGCGGGTCTCGTCGGCGCGTAATCTAAGTTCATCGGCTTGCCTAGCCAGATCTCGAGTGCGGTCATCGCGGATTCCAAGTGCCTTGAGCGCGATCTCAAGCGACTCTGAACTGCCAACGTGCACGGCACTCGAGAAGAGCGTCTGGGCCGCGAGCATGTCTTCTCCGAAATTCACCAAGTGGACGCGGAGGTCGTCGATCACTTGTTGTCTCTCGCGTTGCCAACGACTAGAGTAGATCAAGGTCTGGAGCCCTTTCCGTTGCGGGGTAGCCCAGGGAACAGCCTTTCGTCGGTTCCGAAGGACTCGCCTATGGAGTTTGTACGTCTCCGATAGATGGGCGCGAAGTTCGCGCAAAGCTGTTAAGAAGCTCTCGTCATCCTCCTCTGGCAGGGATTGCACAATTGGGCGCAGCGCTTCAACCCGCTTCATAAGGGTCGGGTCATCGCCAAAGGTGTCGCAGAGTCGATCAAGGTCGTCCTCCATGGCCAGGACGTTTTCCGGTAGGAGAGAAGCTGCAATCTCAGCCACAAGTTGCCTAGACCGCAGACGCCGTTCGAACCCGCTTAGGTCTTCCAGAGGAAATACGACTGGGTCAAGAAGATGGAGAATCCTTAAGAAGCCCGAGGTATCTGCCAGCACTGGTGTGCCTGACAACAAAAACATCCGTGGCACTGAAGAAGTGTGCTCGCGCAAAAGCTCATAAAGTGGGTGAGCACCCTTTGCGGATTGCCGAGATAGGTGGTGTGCTTCGTCCACGACAACCATCCCAGCAGAACGAATATGCTCTCTCACACGGTGTAGGTCATCACTAGAAACGACCCATAGATGATCGTCGAGCCAGTCGCGAAGTCCGAACCGCTGGATAAGTTCCTGTCGCCACTGCGTCACTAGGGTCGAAGGCACTATCACGAGAATCTTTGCATCAGATACGTCAAGGGCATACTGGCGAATCAGCAGGCCTGCTTCTATAGTTTTCCCCAACCCGACCTCGTCTGCCAGCAAATAGCGCTGAACGGGATCCTGGAGTACCCTGCGTACAACATTGAATTGATAGTCTGCGAGTTGGACAGACGAAGACAACAGAGCACCAATCCCGCGGCAAGCGGCACGTTGCACGACAACCGACCGAATAAACTTTGCTCTAGTTGCTCCGAAGAGGGGAGTCTCTGTTACTTGGTTGACCAGAAACTCCGTAGGATTCTTAATTGGCTTTCGCCACCGCACGTAGAGTTCCTCTCTTGGTACGTTGACATTCACCTTGTTAGGGAAGGCCACCAGGCATTTCGCGCCAACCCCATCCGCAATTCGACCTACCTGCCAACGACCTGTTTCGTCGTCTCGGCGAAAAACGCGAGTCTGCTCCGGCAACGACACGACGCGTACCAAAGTTAAGGGGGCAATTATCTGAAGGGCAGGCGCATCGCTTGGGACATCGAAGTAGGCTACCGTGACATTGTGGCCCGACAGTTCGATGACTTTCCCAACCCCGAGGCCTCGTGCGACCTGAGTTGCTACAACAACAAACGCACCTCGAACGACTTTTTCAACGGTAGTAACCAAGTCGTCTCTACCTTTTTGAACGTTAATTCTGCCAGAATATAATTGTATCTCTTAGGCCTATCGCGTGAATTAAAGCTTTGGCAGGGAGTATTCCAAGCGCAACTGGACAGAGATTCCGCGACAACCTGAACACCCTTTAGAGAGGGATTTGGATGGTCGTTGATTGATCGGGCAGTAGGCGGATAGCTGTTGAAACGAAACAACCTTCAAATCTCCTCACTCGCCTGCAACCGCCCCGACCTTCTTTGTGCTGACGCTCAATCTAGTAAAAGCCCCTGGTCAATTTTCAGTAAGCACAGGTGGTCAGTTTTAAATAGGCTTCAAGTCCAGTCGCCTCTAAGTCGCTTTATCCTTCAATGTAAACCTTGAGGGAAGTACAGGGTTACGAGGCACACCTTTTCGCCAAACAGACGTTCGTTTCCTCTCTCTGTAGAACTGGGGGCTCGTCATCCCCGCTTTGCCAATGATGTTGTGGAACTCGCGATTGGTTAGGTCAGGCCGATGGGGATTTGGCAGTTTGACCTTCTCGCCATTGTCGATTAGGTAGTAGTTGTGATCGCTGTGATGGTCTTGCACCCCGGCGAGGTACCGTTTGATGAAGTCGTTGTTGATCTCTGAGACGGACGCCACATAGGGAACCAGAACGCTCTTGCTGCCTTTGACCCAGTCGATCCAATAAACCGGGCAGTTGTCCAAATGCAAAAAATAACTAAGGGCGGCATCGCGCTGCTTTGACAGGGACATGCCGGTGCGGATCGTCGACTCAACCAGACTTTGCCAAACGGTCGGACCAGAGTTGCCGAAGGCGGCGCTAGCCTGCTGCGCCATTTGAATCCTTCGTGACGTCTGCTGCTTATCTATGCCCCCGGCGTAAGCGCCCGGGCTGTTTGCCACCAGGTCCTGCAAGAAGTTGCAGACAGACTGTGAGTAAGAATTTTTACGGGTCGCCAGGAGTGCTTTCAGGCCGTAAAAATTGGCGAGCGACTCCTCGTGCCATTCATCTATTGGTAGCCTCGCAACCAACCTTCTGTACGGTCTGTAGACTGCTCTTCCGCCAGTTGCTTCCATCTGTAGGCAGTGCGCGTCAAAACGGTAGTGATACAACTCGTGCATGTATAGAAATGCAACTAGGGCGTCCAAACAATCGGCAAAAGATTCACCTGTGCTAAAGGCCATGTCGGTAGCTAGAGCATTACAGCGTTTCTTGATAAGGAAAATACCCCATCGATTGCGCGCCGGTGATCTTTGGATATCCCTAAAAGACTTGTAAAAAGCCAGATACTCGATTCCCTCCTCGACGACTCTGCCCACTGAGCCTTCATGACTCTCATCGCCCTGTTCTTGCCCGGCGGGCAAGGGCATGGAATCAAGGTCCTCCACGACCTCCTGAGCGTCATCTGCGTTCGGGATTTCTACTCCTGGCCTAGGGAACTGTTGAGTGTCCGAGAGAACATCTGGATCCGGATCATCACTAACAAGCCTATTTTCAACGTGACTCGCCGCATCAGCGATATCTGAAGCGGCATTGCGGTTGAGCCTTGGAATCTGTCGAAACGGTTTATCCATGCGCGACCCCATCTACGCGATACTGGGCAACGGAACCAGTGTCCTTCGTTTTTCGTGCTGGCACCGCTAAAAAACCAATTTCGCCAAGATTAATGTTGAAAATAGTTTTAGCTAACTTGAATTGAGTAAGTTCAGATAAATATACCGAGTTATTCTATTTGTGTGTTACGGTTTTCATGCCAGACACCCAATTTCATGTACGGTAAGTGCATATAGATAAAGACTTCTTTATTTCGTTTCCAGGTAAACCATGGCCGTGATTTCCAACTTTAAGCAGCCATCTGGAACGACATGACAAGAGTTTGATCAGCCAATTCCACTGTTGAGCGCGAGCGTCCACCTGCATCCGCAACTTTTTGAAAGTGATTCAACCAGTGAAACTTAAAAAAATTTACTTGAAGCTAACTTCGTCGCCCCTCACCCACCCGCAACCGCCCTCAGCTTCCTAGCGCCAACGCTCGGTACGACAAACGCAAGGTTGTTTCCTCCGCCTAGCGTATGAAAAAATAAACCCTCTCGATTGGTCCGCAAGTAAGCCATTGATTTAATGGACCATTTTTTTAACACTGCTTGCGGAC
>Ga0214917_10003163_pt1 | contig 19295 bp, 18 predicted proteins | sample LL_1208_BB_MetaG_FD_177983 | JGI IMG/M metagenome (GOLD analysis project Ga0214917, IMG submission 177983) | Freshwater microbial communities from Lake Lanier, Atlanta, Georgia, United States - LL_1208_BB | ecosystem: Environmental > Aquatic > Freshwater > Lake | place: USA: Georgia | collected...
GTCGCCTCGCTGCATGCTCTGAAGCTGCAGATTGAAGAAGTGCATTGAAAATTCGGGCCTCTACATAGCGCGGAAGTAGCGCATCAAGGACTGTTCCCGCCGAAGGCTCAAACTCATAGAGTGGAAGTGGTCCTGCCACGGCACTTGTTGTCTCTACAACTTCAAGTGGCAGCATTCTCTTCGCCATAGGCTCTTGAGTCACCATAGATTTAAACTCGGTATACACGATATGCAATTCAGCAACTCCATTAGGGTCCGTGGCCGAATCAAGTAGAAATGATTCAAGAAGTGCTTCAGATATCTCTTTTGCATGGGCATAGGTGGGGTTATCGCTAAAACCACTCCACTGCTTTGTTATTGTGCGATTGCGAAATCGGTAATAATTTATTGCTTTACGTCCTACCAAGTAGGGCTTAGCTTCCAATCCGCGTTCACGTAGCATCGCAATTACCTGATCGGCTTCCTTTATCACGCTACTTGAATAGGCACCTGCCATACCACGATCAGCAGAAATCAAGAGCACGGCGGCGCTTTTCGGATTTTTTTCATTTTCGGTGAGTGGATGTTTTGTACTGGAGAAGGAGGCAACTGCAGTTACTGCGCGCGTCAACTCATTTGCATAGGGTGTAGATGCTTGAACTTTCTGCTGCGCCTTCACAATCCGGGAAGCTGAAATTAGTTCCATTGCTTTGGTAATTTTTTTCGTCGCTTTTACCGACCGCATACGTCTGCGATAGATACGTAGTTGTGCTCCCACTTGCCCTCCTCCTCTCTAAAGCTCTCGCGAACTCACTGGTTATTTCTTTGCTGGTACCACTCGAGTGATTGCTTCCGCGCCTTCTCCTTCGAGCGCTTCTACTGGAGCCTCATTTAAAGGGGCCGCATTTGACGCATTAAAGCGCGCAGTAAACGTTTCGATAGCTTCAGTTAGTGCAGCCACAGTGTCATCCGATAGTTCTTTGGTCTCTTCAATAACATCAAGAATTTTCTTTCGGTCTCGTCCGAGGAATTCAAGAAATTCGCTCTCGAAGCGACGAATGTCTGCGACGGCAATTTTGTCGAGCTTGCCAGTAGTTCCCGCCCAAATTGATGCCACTTCTTGCGGGACAGAGAATGGGCTGTACTGGCCTTGCTTCAGCAACTCAACCATACGCGCACCGCGCTCAAGTTGTGCCTTCGATGCAGCATCGAGATCAGATCCGAAAGCGGCAAAGGCTTCGAGTTCACGATACTGTGCCAAGTCTAGACGGAGACGACCAGCAATCTTCTTAATTGCTTTTGTCTGTGCCGAGCCACCTACTCGTGAAACAGAGATACCTACGTTGATTGCTGGACGAACGCCGGCATTAAATAGATCTGTTTCAAGGAAGCATTGCCCATCTGTAATCGAAATGACGTTGGTCGGGATAAAGGCTGAGACGTCATTGCCTTTCGTCTCGATAATTGGCAGGCCAGTCATAGAACCGCCCCCTAGATCATCGGAGAGTTTCGCACAACGTTCAAGGAGGCGAGAGTGTAAGTAGAAAACATCTCCTGGGTAAGCCTCGCGGCCTGGTGGACGACGAAGTAAGAGTGAAACTGAACGATATGCCTCTGCCTGCTTAGAGAGATCATCGAAAACAATTAATACATGCTCTCCTTGATACATCCAATGCTGACCGATTGCAGAACCGGTGTAGGGGGCGAGATATTTAAATCCTGCCGGATCGGAAGCTGGTGAAGCAACAATAGTGGTGTACTCAAGTGCGCCCGCTTCTTCAAGCGCCGCGCGAACTGATGCAATGGTCGATCCTTTTTGACCGATTGCAACGTAGATACACTTGACTTGTTTCTTTGGATCTCCTGACTTCCAATTCTCTCGCTGATTGATAATGGTGTCGATTGCGACTGCAGTCTTTCCAGTTTGACGATCACCAATAATTAACTGTCGCTGTCCACGACCAATTGCAGTCATCGCATCAATAGCTTTAATACCAGTCTGCAACGGCTCTTTCACTGGTTGTCGTTGTACTACAGATGGCGCTTGTAATTCCAAAGCCCGACGATCTGAAGTATTGATCTCACCTTTGCCATCAATAGGACGCCCAAGCGGATCCACTACCCGCCCTAAAAAGCCATCCCCGACTGGTACCGAAAGAATTTCTCCGGTGCGGCGCACAGTCGTACCTTCTTCAATGCCAGTGGTCTCGCCCAAAATCACGATACCTATCTCTCGGACATCGAGGTTAAGTGCAAGGCCCAACGTTCCGTTTTCGAATTGAAGGAGTTCGTTTGTCATTGTGGATGGCAGCCCTGAAACACGCGCGATGCCGTCGCCTGCTTCCGTGACCGTGCCAATCTCATCTCGACCTGCGCCACTGGGTGAGTACGACTGTACAAACTTTGCCAGCGCATCCCGAATCTCTTCAGGTCGGATTGTTAATTCCGCCATCTTTCTCTCCTTCTACTCGAGGTTAAACAGTCAGTTCTCGTCCTGCGTGTGCTAATCGACTTGCTAGAGAGCCGTCGATTAATTCATCAGCAAAACGAATCGATACCCCACCAAGAATGGCTGGGTCGACTTCAACATTTAAACGGACATTTCTCCCGACTTGCTCAGCGAGAGAATTCTGTAATTTATCTACTTGGGCTGATGAGAGCACTTGAGCAGTACGAACATGGGCAATCACTTGATTCCTGCGGTCGGAGGCTGCTTGAGCAAATTCACTAAGCCCAGCTTCTATATTTCGACCACGTGGATGTAGCGCTACTTGAAGAATTAGCTCCAAAGTTTGCGGTGAGACTTTCCCCTCTAACAAGGAGCGGATTAGCCCTTTTTTGCCTTCCAAGCCAGCAGTAGACGAAGCCAAGAACGTGCGTAAATCTGGATTAGCACTTATCACTCGACTGAAGCGGAAGAGTTCTTCTTCGAGTCGCTCTAAATTGCCATCTTGCTCTGCTGCAAATGCCTCAGCAGAGACTGCCAGCCACTCTGCTACATCTGCGAGATCACGTGGTGTCGACCACCGCTGCGAAACTAGAACTGCAACCACGGTTTCAGAGTTCTTACTCTTGAATTGGGAACTAAATAACGATTGAGCAAGTTGAATTTTCTCTTGGGGCTCACGCGAAGGATCAGAGAGCGATCGTCGAAGTGCAAGTGACGAATCAAGAGTCACAGCGATTCCAAAAAAATCTTGCGAGATATTAGCGGCATCAATTGCGCTACTACCCGAGAGGCTACTTTCTAGAGCCTTCTGGGCATGCGAAAAAGATTGACGACTACTACCACGTAATGCAAGAGCCATGGGCTGTTACTTACTCCCCTCGAGGTCTGCTAAAAATCGATCAATCACTCGAGATTGTCGCGCTTGATCTTCTAGCGATTCGCCAACAATTTTTGAGGCAAGTGCAGTGGCAATTGCACCAACCTCTTGCATCAAAGCATTCATTGCTTGTTTGCGTTCGGCTTCAATTGCGGCTCTTGCTGAAGCGGTAATTCGTGATGCTTCTTCTTGAGCCTTCGTGCGCATCTCCTCGATGATTGCAGCGCCCTCAGCTCTAGCTTCCTCGCGCATCTTTTGTGCCTCACCACGCGCATCTGCCAACTGTGCTTGATACGAAGCAAGGGCGGCTTGAGCATCTCGTTGAGCTTGCTCGGCTCGTTCAATGCCTCCTTGAATGGCATCCGTTCGTTCCCGATAAGCCTTTTCAAAGCGAGGGACCGCTTTCGTACGTAACAGTATGAAGAGGATGCTGAAAGCAATTAAACCAACAATTATTTCAGCAGTCTTTGGCAAGACAGGACTATTCCCATCTATTGCTGTTAGTACAACAACTCCAGCTACATCTGCGTTCATATCTTCTCTCTCTAAATCTTTAGTTTCTTAACACTCTGGACTTAGCGCTCTTATAGAACGAAAGCAAGAACGAGACCAAAGAGAGCCAATGCTTCAGCAAGGGCGAAGCCCAAGAAAGCCAGCGGCTGCAAAATTCCACGAGCCTCTGGTTGGCGCGCTACTCCATTAATATATGCGGCAAAAATCAAGCCGGTCGCAATACCTGGGCCGATCGTTGATAGACCGAAACCGACGATACTGAGGGTACCTGTCATTTCTCTTCCCTTTCATCAATTGACCAAAATTGCCTTTGGCCAAACTTAGTTATGTATTTTTAGTGACCATCTGCCAATGCGCCAGCAATATAGAGAGCTGCCAGCAGAGTAAAGATATATGCCTGAAGACATTGAATGCCTAATTCAAAAAAGGATAATCCAATAGCAAATGCAAAAGAGAAGGGGCTAAAAATCTTGAGAATTAGGTCACCATGGAGCAAGTGTTCGCCACCGATTGTAAATACCAATAGCAATAAGTGGCCTGCAAACATATTTGCAAAAAGACGGAGTGAAAGCGTTAGTGGTCTGGTAACAAAGTAGGTAAGAATTTCAATTGGCGTCAAAATAATATAAACCGGCTTGGGAATGTCTGGCATAAATGCAATATCTTTCAAATACTTGCCCACACCTTGCTTTCGCATTCCCACGTAATGGAAAACTATGAAGACAAAAATTGTTATGGATATAGGGAAACCGATACGAGACATAGTGGGAAATTGGATTAGTGGAATGATCCCAAAAATATTATTTACTAAGACAAAAGTAAAAAGTGAGAATAAAAAAGGTACATACTTCATGAAGTCATGCCCAATAACATCTTTGCCAATTGAATTCCGAACAAAACCATAAACTGCTTCGCCAGCGAACTGAAGTCGACCTGGAACGACGGCAGCTTTTCGAGAAGAAGCAATGAAAAACATTGAAATTAAAATGACTGAAAATAAAGAGAGAAATACAGGTTTTGTGAAGAGAATACTGTCACCGAAAATTGGTGGAAACTGAAAGTCTTTTGCACCGGGAGGATTAAATCCACCCTGCTCGGCACTCAGTTTGAGCACTTAGTACACTCCCTTTAATCACTTTAATCACTTTAATACCGCTCAACCGTGGTCGTTTGAATAAATTTTCAAAAGACTGTCGTTGAAACCCCCTTGAAAATCAAGGGAAGGAAAGGGGCTTCAACCCACGCATAACCTAGAGGAATTCCTGAGATTAGGCAAAATCAAAGGCTTGGGCTAGATGCACCCATGCCAAGACCCGGGAGGGTCCTGCCTTGAACCCTGTGGCGTGCCAAACCCTAATAATTAACAAGCGCGTCACATACTATTTACCGCTGACGAATAAAGCGGATCCATATTAAATAGAAACTTGCCGCGATGCCGATGAGTAATCCAAGAGGTAGCGCTAATCTGAAGTGAAAAAAATGAGCAATCAATGCACCGATGCCGCCCCAAACTACAAGGCCCGAAAGTAGGTAAGAAAAGATCGACCAGAATGCGCCATCATCAGATGCCATGTTTACAGTGTACTCCGAATCACCAGAAATTATTTCCGGCGAGTACTACGCCTACTCCAGGCAGTACTAAACGACCAAATTTCACCTGCAAGCCATGCTGTAGTTGTCGCAATGGCGATAACGCCAAACGCCCGATTATTCATATCAATAGGTCTGAGTAAAAGTAGACATAGGACGAGTCCAACAATTTTTACAAAATAGGATCCCAAAGCAAGTCCCATAATCGCAATTGGAGAAACTTTAGGAGCGACAAGAGCAACTAATAAATGAACTACTAGAAAAAAGAAAACCAGAAAAATTGCAAATAGTCCTGCGATAAATCCTGGGCGACCCAACCATAGCGATGAAATTCCAGTTCCTACTAGACCCACAATTGTCGCAGGAATCATGGAACTCAAAAAAAATTCTCTTTGGTATTTCAACACTAGTTCATCACTATCTCTCAGATTGAGATGTCATCAAATGTTTACCAAAAGGCCAACGGTATAAAGTAAAGGTCAACGTAGGAATAGCAATAATGAAAGGAACGAATAAGCTTAGTCGCCAATCGATAAAGGCTGATGCAGAAACTGGTATTGCAATGAGCGCAGTCCAAAGATAAAGCGCAACAGTCGCACTCTGGTGCGTGTGCCCCCTTCTTAATAAACGATGATGAAGATGTTCCATATCAGGTGCAAATGGTGACCGCCCCGCACGAGTTCTTCGAATTACTGCGAGAAGTAAGTCGATGGATGGAATCGCTAATACTGCGAAAGGTAGAAGTAATGGAACGAGTGTTGGTGCAAAATTCTGTGACGCAATTGCATTTGCATCAATCTGTCCTGTTAACGTGATTGCAGCAACTCCTAGCAAAAGTCCAAGAAGCATCGAACCAGAATCACCCATAAAAATTTTTGCTGGATAGGAATTATGTGGTAGAAAACCAAGACATGCTCCGACCATTATCGCGGTAATGAGTGATGGCGCACCCGCTCGATCAAAGTTGTAAACCACAGATAATAAATATGCAAAAGCAAAGAAACATCCGGCGGCTATCGCCACAATTCCAGATGCCAAACCGTCGAGCCCATCGATGAAATTCACGGCATTGATGGTGACAACGATAATCAAGATAGTTATAAGCTGCCCGAGAGAAGTTGGCAACATTGTTACGCCATTTATTGGCAACCAGAGGAGCTGAACACCAAAGTTAACCAAGACGGCAGCCGCGAGAATTTGTCCGGCAAGCTTAGTGATCGCATCTACACCCCACTTATCATCAAGAATGCCCAACACACAGATAATTGTTGTCGCGATACAGATGCCTCTGATTTGTTCATCTTGCTGAAACGCTTTACTCAACAGATTAAGTTGGGAAGAAATCAGAATTGCAAGCATGATTCCCAACCAAATTGCAGTGCCGCCCCATCTAGGGGTGACTTCTGTATGCACATCTCGATCACGGACTTTTGCTACCGCGCCAAATTTAAGCGCGAGAACGCGGGCATATGGAGTAAGTAAGTAAACAAATACTCCACTAAATAAGAGGATTAATAAGTGCTCGCGCATTAACGCTCTGGGTAGACAGGGAAATGATTACAGAGATCCTTCACTTCGCCTGCGATTTTCGCTGCCGAAGATGGATCTTTGATTGCGCGCGCAATAAGCGTTGCAATAACTCTCATCTCTGCCACACCCATCCCTTGAGTCGTTATTGATGGACTTCCAACGCGAATACCACTGGTAATGGATGGTGGTTGTGGATCGAATGGGATCGAATTCTTATTGAGGGTAATGCCAGCGCTGCCACATCGTTCATCAGCCTCTTTGCCATTAACGCCGAGCGCTTGGACATCAATCAGAGCCAGGTGCGTTTGAGTGCCACCGGACACCGCGCGCATCCCTTCTTCCACCAATCCAGCTGCAAGAGCTTGTGCGTTGACGACCACATCTTTTGCATATTTTTGGTAGCTCGGTTGCAAACATTCTTTGAGGGCTACTGCCTTTGCGGCAACTGCGCTCATGATGGGACCACCCTGCATTCCAGGAAAAACTGCTTTATCAATAGCAGCAGCATGTTCTGCTTTCGAAAGAATCATTCCGCCTCGAGGCCCACGGAGCACCTTGTGAGTTGTGAACGAAAGAACATCTGCATATGGGACTGGGGAAGGAATTGCCTTACCTGCAACTAAACCGATGAAGTGTGCTGCGTCAACCCACATGATTGCGCCAACTTCGTCGCAAATCTCACGTACTCGTTTGAAATCTATCAGACTTGGATAAGCGGTTGCGCCACTGCAAATCATTTTTGGTTTATGTTGAATCGCAAGATTGCGCAGCTCGTCATAATCAATCAGTTCAGTATCTTTACGCACGCCGTAAGACTCAACATTAAACCATTTACCTGAGAAATTAACTTTTGAACCATGTGTTAAATGCCCACCATGTGGCAACGACATTGCTAAAACGGTATCTCCTGGTTTAGTGAAGGCTTGATAGACCGCGATGTTGGCACTTGCACCAGAATGTGGTTGCAAATTGGCATGCTCTGCCGCAAATAACTCCTTTGCACGCGCAATACCGATCTCTTCGACTTTATCAACCTCTTCGCAGCCACCGTAGTAACGTTTGCCTGGATAGCCTTCGGCATATTTATTGGAAAGGGTTGAACCCAGAGCAGCGAGCACTGCTGGTGAGGTGAAATTCTCACTTGCAATGAGTTGCAGACCATTGCGCTCACGCTCGAGCTCGGAGATGAGAATCGAAGCAACGTCAGGATCTTGAGACTCGAGAGCTTCGTAACTTGCTCCGTAATACTTTGCGCTCATCCCATCCCCTGATCCCCTGGCAACGCAGTCAACGCTACTCGTCGCAGGTAATAGTAAATACCGTACTTGTTCTCAGCATCTGCTGGAAATCTAGTCCAAATCCTGACGTATCTCAGGCCAGACCTGGCGCAGACTCGCCTGATCAATAGCGCCCACGCGAATAATTCGTGGTGGAGCAACTGTGCAATCGACAACAGTGCTTATCAAAGTGGCAGGTGAATCAGGGGCAGTCGCAGCGCTGCCGCCATCGATAATCACATCGATATTTCTGCCGAAGACTTCGCTTACTAACGCAGGTTCTGTAAATGGCGCTCTACCCGCAAGCCCAGCTCCCGCGACTGCCAAAGGTCCAGTTTCATTAAGTAGTCGGATTGCAAAATCTGCACTTGGAACGCGGACTGCAATTTGATCAAGAATTCTTTCGTCACCGAGGTCCCACGTTAACGCAGCATGTGGTCGCAAATAGAGTGAGAGCAACCCTGGCCAAAAACTCTCCATCAAAGCGCTTGCAGCAGCGGAAGGTTCGCGAATAATTCCAACTATTCGAGATTTATCACCAATCATCACTGATGCTGCTTGACCTGGTGGATCGCTTCGAAGAAGGTGGAGTTCGCTTACTGCAGCTCGGTTGAAAGCATCCGCAGCAAAGACATAGCTATTCTCCAACGGAAACGAGATCACGTTGCCAGAGCGAATTTCGCGAAGCGCGCGATCAATTGCTGCTGGATTTTCAATACTCACTAGCTCTGCCATTACTTAATCACCCCACTACTCCATCGAGCTCTATTGTCTAAATCATAGTGAAGAGTTACATCATTAAAAGAGCGCTCCAGCGCCTCACAAATAGCCTTGCCATGACTTTCATGATGCTCTATCGCCAGGTACCCACCTGGTTTTAATGCACGAATCGCGCACTCAATAAATAGCAGCGGAATCTCAACTCCAGTGTCCCCGCCAAAAAGCGCAACGTGTGGTTCAAAACCGTGAACCTCTACTGGAAGTTCTTCGCCATCAGGAATGTATGGCGGGTTTGCGATTACGACATCAAATCTATTTTTGCCATCAAAGTTTTCAACATCATCATTGATGATAGTTAGCTCGCGATTACATTCCCGAACATTTCGCTCTAACCAAGTGAGAGCAGCGCGCTCTTTCTCCACTGCAGTCACTCGAACATGAGGTACTTCGCTTGCGATGCTTAATCCCAACGCGCCTGATCCTGCACCAAGATCAACTACAAGTGGTTCTGGAATTGCTGATATTCGAGCGATCACTCCATCAATGATGGATTCGCTCTCAGGTCGTGGAATGAAAACTCCCGGACCAACCGCGAGCGTGAGATGGCGGAAATAAGCTCGGCCGGTGATGTATTGAATTGGCTCACCAGTCATCCGCCGCGCTACCCAACTTCGAAAATTTACCTCTTCGTTGGTTGCTACCTGATCGCAAAGAAGCACTTCACTTCGATTGAGGCCGGTAGCCTCAGCGAGAAGTATCAGCGCATCTAAGGCGGGATTTATAGCGCTCTCACGTAGCTCATTTTCTGCCCATTGTAATAATTTTCGCGGCGCGTTCATATATTTTTTAGCCTGCAGCTAAGCGAGTTGCCTTATCAGCATCAATCAAAGCTTGAATAACTGGGTCTAATTCACCATCTAGTACCGCTGAGAGATTATTTGCTTTGAAGTTGACTCGATGATCACTCAAACGATTCTCTGGAAAGTTATAGGTGCGAATTCGTTCGCTCCGATCAACGGTACGAATCTGGCTCTTTCGCTCAGCAGCTGCTGCTGCCTCTTGCGCCTCAACTGCTGCGGCGAGCAATCGAGCGCGCAAAATTCGAAGCGCTGACTCTTTATTTTGCAACTGACTCTTTTCATTCTGACATGAAACAACGATTCCAGTAGGAATATGGGTTAGACGCACTGCGCTATCAGTGGTGTTAACGCTCTGCCCACCTGGACCACTAGAGCGATATACATCAACGCGAACATCATTCATATTTAATTCGACATCGATTTCATCGGCTTCGGGGAGTACCAGCACCCCGGCAGCCGAGGTATGAATACGGCCTTGAGATTCAGTTTCGGGAACTCGTTGCACTCGGTGAACGCCACCTTCAAATTTAAGTTTTGCATACGGGGCGCGACCTGGTTCGACCACGCCTTTACTCTTTACCGCCATAGATACATCTTTGTAACCACCAAGATCGCTCTCGGTGGCATCGATGATTTCAACTTTCCAGCCTTGCATTTCTGCATATCGAAGATACATTCGAAGTAAATCGCCGGCAAAGAGCGCAGACTCTTCACCGCCTGCTCCGGCTTTGATTTCCATAATCACATCACGATCATCATTAGGGTCTCGTGGTAGTAATAACTCTTCGAGCGCCTGCGCAGCTTGCGCCTCTACACTCTCAAGTTGTGGGAGTTCGCCGGCAAAAGATTCATCTTCTTTTGCTAATTCACGGGCTGCAAGTAAATCTTCATGCGCTGCTCGCCATCGTTGATACCCAGCAACAATAGGTCCAAGTTGCGCATAACGTTTTCCTAATTGACGCGCTTTACCGCTATCACCATGGATTGTCGGATCTGCTAATTGCGCTTCGATGCTGGCATGTTCAGCGACAAGATCATCTGCGCTACCAAATCGATCTGTCATTAGCTTCTCCTCCAATTAAAAAACCGCACCAGCTTGCATCGGCAAGCATCGGTGCGGCTTAAGTAAAGTTATTTCTTGTTAGCTGACTTCTTTAAGCGCTCTTCAAATCGAGCCACGCGACCGCCAGTATCAAGAATGCGCTGCTTGCCGGTATAGAAGGGATGGCAGACTGAGCAGACATCTACCGAGATTGCACCGCTCTTGGCGGTTGAGCGGGTGGTGAAAGTTTCGCCACATGAGCAGGAGACAGTTGTCTCGACATACTCTGGATGTATCTCAGCCTTCATATTTTTACTCCTTTTCATCGCGCTGGGTCGAGTTCGACGGGCGAACTCGTGAGCCAGCAACGTTTAGAAGTTAAAGGGTACTGACTGCCCTGCTGCAGAGCCAATCCGCTGCCATTTACCCAGATATCTCGGGGCTATCAGCGACTATTTATCGCCCTCGGTGCCAGGGCCAACCGTGGTCTTTTGAACCTGCATCAAGAACTCTACGTTGGACTTGGTCCCCTTCATTTTCTCAAGGAGCAGCTCAAGGGCTTGTTGTGGATCGAGTGCATGAAGTACACGACGTAACTTCCAGACGATATTGAGCTCTTCTGCTCCCATGAGAATCTCTTCCTTACGAGTACCAGATGCATCTACATCAACCGCTGGGAAGATGCGCTTATCTGCCATTCGACGATCGAGCTTCAGCTCCATATTTCCAGTTCCCTTGAACTCTTCGAAGATAACTTCATCCATTCGAGAGCCGGTATCAATAAGCGCTGTCGCAAGAATTGTTAGCGAACCACCATCTTCAATATTTCGCGCTGCGCCAAAGAACTTCTTTGGCGGATACAAGGCAGCTGAATCAACGCCACCGGAGAGAATTCGACCGCTTGCGGGAGCTGCGATGTTGTATGCGCGGCCAAGGCGAGTGATGGAGTCAAGTAGTACTACGACATCATGTCCTAATTCAACAAGACGCTTTGCTCGTTCAATCGCAAGTTCTGCCACAGTAGTGTGATCTTCTGCAGGACGATCAAAGGTAGAAGAAATAACTTCACCCTTAACTGAACGTTGCATATCGGTGACTTCTTCAGGACGTTCATCAACCAAGACAACCATTAGGTGACATTCAGGATTATTCGTTGTGATGGCGTTAGCAATTGATTGAAGAACCATCGTCTTACCAGCCTTTGGTGGCGAAACGATAAGACCTCGTTGACCCTTACCTATTGGCGCAATGAGATCAATTACTCGAGTTGTTAGAACATTGGGTTGAGTCTCAAGACGTAAGCGCTCTTGCGGATAAAGCGGAGTGAGCTTGTTAAATTCGACGCGATCGCGTGACTCTTCTGGATCCATGCCATTAATCGTGTCTAGACGGATAAGCGCATTGAATTTCTCGCGTCGCTCACCTTCACGAGGTTCGCGGACTGCACCAGTAATCACATCGCCCTTGCGAAGCGCATAACGCCGAACTTGTTGCATAGAAACATAAACATCGTTTGGACTTGGTAGATAACCCGCGGTACGAACGAAGGCGTAATTTTCGAGGATATCGAGTAAGCCGCCGACTGGAATCAGAACGTCATCTTCGCGAATTGTCATATCGCGCTCACCGCGATCGCGATTGCGGTCGCCTCGGTCATTCCGGTCGCCCCTATCTCTATGTCGATCTCGTCGGCCGCTATCCCGGTCCCGGTCACGGTTGCGGTCTCGATTACCTCGGTCCCGGTCGCCAGAGCGATCATCAGAGTCGTTGCTACGAAGGTTGCTGGATCGCGCATCACGCTCTTGACCATTCTCGGGGGCGTCGATCTCATCTTCTCCATTGTCGTTATCGCTATCGCGCTCATCATCTGATTGCGCGCGCTGGGACTTCTCGTTCCGATTCTGATTTCGCTCACGGCGGCGCTCTTCACGCTCTTGTTGGCGAGCTTCTTTCTCTTTGGCCGCTGCCGCGCGATTGGCTGCTTGCAGATCGGCAATTGCTTGTACTAAATCACCTTTGGCTAATTTCGCAGCGCCTTCAATTCCCAGTTGGGTAGCGACTTTACGAAGTTCCGGCAATAGCATGGCGGATAGATCACCGGCAGGTTTTGCCTTAGTAACACTTACTTCACTCACTGTTCCTCATTCATTCTGCATTTATTCTGCATTTATTCTGCATTTATTCTGCATTTACTCTGGCTGGGATGTCTTGCTTGTCTAGGTTGTCTAGGTTCTCTAGGTTCTCTAGGTTGTCGTTGTTTTACCTTCGCTCTAGATATCAAGCTCAATATCTGGGCGGATGCGCTGGGAAAAAAGGAGATTAGGCGCAGGTTATTAAATATTTAGGTTTTCTGATTCTCAGTCTTCCTAAAAATCTCGACTTGTTCGGGAGAGCCCGGAGCGAGGAGTTAATCGTAACACTAAAGGGTAGCCCTGGCGCAAATCAATGAGAATGGCAGAAAAGTAAGCAGAGCGCCAGCGGTGAAAGGTACTAGCCGTTAAAGATGTGGGCTCCTTGGGAGCTGACCCCAACAATCTGACTAGTAAATGAGCCTGACCCTGCGCGAGCAATTTCCTGTGCATCTGCGACGCTTCCATAATGGAGCGCAAGTACTGTGGGCCCAGAGCCCGAGATAAATGCTGCGACTCCCGCTTCACGTAAGGTCATCATCAGTTCATAGCTTTTCGGCATCTGAACTTGTCGGTAGACCTGATGTATTCGATCTTCAGTACCAGCAAAGAGTAATTCGGGTTTTCGAGAGAGCGCCTCAACCATGAGAGCGCTTCGTGAGATGTTAACCGTTGCATCAACGTGTGGAATCGTCTCTGGCAGTAGCGCACGTGCTTTCTTGGTCGCTACTTCACTGGTATTTGATGGAATAAATGCAATTGCCATTATTCGCATATCTACCGGGATGGAAATTGCTTTTCCAGACCCATCTTCAACCCACGCAATTGTTGCTCCACCATGGAGTGCAGCGGCAACGTTATCTGGATGCCCTTCAATCTCAGTCGCTAACGCTAATAAATCACTATCGTTTAAGCGTTCGCTCCCGGAGATAACCAATGAGCGCGCGAGAAATAACCCGCCGATAATTGCGCTGGAAGATGAGCCAAGACCGCGCCCATGAGGAATCGCATTGAGCGCGCGAAGGGCCAACCCACGTGGACGTCCGCCCATGTGATCAAATGCTGCATTCATAGATGCAATAACTAAATTTTTCTCATCTTTACCAATTGTTGCCGCACCTTCGCCGGCAACTTCTACATCTAAGCCCGGTTCATCAAGAACTTGTGCGGCGTAACCATCATAAATTTCCAGCGCCAACCCTAAGCAATCAAAACCAGCACCGAGATTTGCACTAGTTGCCGGTACTCGAACTGTTACCGGTGTTGCACGAAATGTCGGGCGAGAAACCATTAGGACAACTCCAAAACCTTTGCTGCTTCGTCAAGGGAGACTGGGATAACAATAGGGTCTGCCGAGCCTTCAAGGGCCCACTGCACATCTTTTAATCCATTTCCGGTGACAGTGATGACGATCTTTTGACCTTTTGGTAATCGCCCTGCCGCTTTGGCTTTCAACAAACCAGCTAACCCAGCAGCGGAGGAAGGCTCGCAGAAAATTCCTTCACTTCCCGCTATTAAACGATATGCGCTCAAAATTTCTTGATCGGTAACTGATTCGATTCGCCCACCTGATTGATCTCGTGCCGCTTCGGCCTCTTTCCATGATGCCGGGTTGCCAATTCGAATAGCCGTTGCAATTGTCTCTGGTTTTTCAACTACGGCACCACGAACTATTGGCGCCGCACCCTCGGCTTGGTATCCCCACATTTGTGGGAGTGACTTAGCGATGCGATCACGGTGATACTCCTGATAGCCCATCCAATAAGCGGTGATATTTCCCGCATTTCCTACGGGGAGCGCGTGAATATCTGGAGCAAAACCTAAAGCGTCAATGATTTCAAAGGATGCTGTTTTCTGTCCTTGTATGCGAAATGGATTTACTGAATTCACTAACGCCACCGGATAGTTATCTGCTAACTGTCGGGCCAACGTTAAGCAATCATCAAAATTGCCATCCACTTGTAAAAGTTTTGCGCCATGAATAACTGCTTGCGCCAATTTGCCCATCGCAATTTTTCCTTGCGGGACAAGGACAGCAGGAATCATTCCCGCTTTCGTCGCATATGCAGCTGCGCTAGCACTGGTATTCCCGGTGGAGGCACAGACCACGACTTTCGCACCATCTTCGGCAGCCTTACTCATTGCCATGGTCATACCACGATCTTTGAAAGATCCAGTTGGGTTTGAACCTTCAACTTTGATCCAGACTTCGCCATTGAGCATTTCAGAGAGCACGCAGGCATAAACCAAGGGCGTGCCACCCTCATTCAAGGTAACTATTGGAGTTTTTGATGAGACGGGTAGGCGGTGGCGATACTCATTAATAACTCCACGCCATGGTCGCGCTTGCTTCTTACCAAACATTAATTACTCCCGCCTTCAACGCGGATAACGCTCTCTACAGAGCGAACGGTATCGAGTTTTCGCAACCCTTCGACAGTTTCGGCGAGCGCAGCATCAGTTGCGGTGTGAGTCACCACAATCAGTTCAGCTTGTGCGCCACGACCATCTTGTCGGACCGTTTGAATAGAAACTGAGTGCGAGGAAAAAACATTAGCAACCGAGGCGAGCACACCTGGGCGATCATTAACATTTAATCTGATGAGATAGCGGGTAAGAGTCTGCCCCATTGGCGCGATTTCCCGCTCGGCATATGTACTCTCTTGTGGCCCCAACCCGCCAATTACTTTATGCCGTGCCACTGCAACGAGATCTCCAAGTACTGCCGATGCAGTTGGAGTACCGCCGGCGCCTCTTCCATAGAACATTAATTCCCCTGCAGCAGTTGCTTCAACGAAGACTGCATTAAATGAATCGCGTACCGCAGCGAGCGGATGGGTATTTGGAATGAGCGCAGGATGTACCCGAACTGCAATCCGGCCATCACCAGTTAATTCGGCAATCGCAAGGAGTTTTACAACGTGTCCCATATCGGATGCTATGCGAACGACATCAGGTGTGATGTCTGAGATTCCTTCACGATACACATCACTACCGCTTACTCGCGAGTGGAAAGCTAAGCTGGCAAGAATGGATGCCTTTGCCGCAGCATCAAAACCTTCAACATCAGCTGTTGGATCTGCTTCTGCATATCCAAGTGACTGCGCATCCTTCAAGGCCGCATCGAAGGAGATTCCCTGGTCTGACATTTTGCTAAGGATGAAATTTGTGGTGCCATTGACAATGCCCATCACTCGAATTACATGATCTCCAGCAAGAGAATCACGAAGTGGTCTAATTATTGGAATGGCACCAGCAACTGCAGCTTCAAAATATAGATCAACGCTATTTTTTGCAGCGGCTTCAAATAGTTCGCCACCGTGTTGTGCAAGGAGCGCTTTATTTGCGGTCACTACAGACTTACCTGAATTAAGCGCTTCTAAAATTAAGGTACGAGCAGGCTCGATACCGCCGATGACTTCAATGATGACATCAATATTTGGGTCATTGACTAACGTCCGCGCATCGGTGGTGATTTTAACTTTTGCCTTCTCAAGATCTGGGCGCGCTTTTTTTCCGTCATTGACAGCGACTGCAACTAAGTTGAGATGTGCTCCCGCGCGAGCAGCGAGATCATCGTGGCCAGCAAGTAATTGGGCCGCCACGCTATTTCCGACAGCGCCAGCGCCAAGTAGCCCAATAGATATTGAGCGCTCAATATTCTCGTTTCCCACTGGCTAACTCTCCCACATTGGGCGGTTCTCCCGATGAACGCGCCTAATTAACCTTCTTCTTCTACTTCTAGAGCCAATAAATCTGAGATTTTCTCGCGTCTAATGATGCTCCGCGAAGAACCGTCGCGGACTGCGATTACAGGAGGGCGAAGAATATGGTTGTAATTGCTCGCCATGCTTCGGCCGTACGCTCCCGTCGCTGGAATGGCAAGGATGTCGCCAGGCACGATGTCACTTGGCAATCCGATCTGCCGAATAACAATGTCGCCGCTCTCACAATGCTTTCCGACCACTCGGCTATCAGCAGCCGGTGCGTTGGAGCTTCGATTAGCTAATAGCGCGGAATAATCAGCGCTATAAAGTGATGGCCGGATATTGTCGCTCATGCCGCCATCTACAGATATGTACGTACGAGTTTTCCCATCTTCCAACAGAACATCTTTAACAGTGCCAACTTCGTAAAGCGTAACCATAGCTGGGCCTACGATTGCGCGCCCTGGCTCTATTGCAATTGAAGGGACCTCTATTTCGTACTTTGCACACTGTCCTGTTAGGGCACTGTGAATTCGCTCTAAAACTTTCTCGATATCCATGGGGTCATCTGAATCGATATATGCGATTCCGAATCCACCACCAATATTAAGATGATGCAGCGCAACTCCGTGGCTCTTTTCAAATTCCGCGATAAATTTAATGAGCCGCTCCACCGCAAGAATAAATCCTGCCTCATCGAAGATTTGTGAACCGATATGGCAGTGCACACCTTCGAGGTTTATGTGCTCGGCATTGTGAGCAGTTACCGCAGCGAGCATCGCGCTGCCACTGGCAATTGAAAAACCAAATTTCACATCTTCATGAGCGGTAGCAATAGATTCATGGGTATGAGAAGAAATTCCTGGCGTCAAGCGAAGGAGAATGGATTGCTTCTTCCCTAATGAACCAGCGATTGAATTAATTCGATCTAGCTCAATTAAGGAATCGGCAACAATAAACTGGACGCCTACTTTTATCGCTTCTTCAATCTCAGTAACTGACTTGTTATTTCCATGAACTTCAATTCGATCTGGTGGAAATTTTGCCGCAAGCGCCACTGCCAATTCGCCGCCAGTGCAGACATCAACGTTTAGCCCATCCTCTGCTAACCATTTCGCTGTGGTTATTGAAGTAAATGCCTTACTCGCGTAATAAACATCTGAATTTGCACCGAAAAACTTAGTAAGTGATTCCTTAAACTTTAGTCCGCGGGATCTGAAATCATCTTCATCAAGGATAAAAACAGGGGTTCCGTACTCCCTAATGAGCTGAGATACCGGGATTCCGCCAAGGGAGAGTTCGCCGCTTTTACTATCTATCTGAGCGCTCTTCGGCCAGATAACTGGATTAAGTCCCGAGGTTACATTTGCCATTACATTCGCTCCGGTGCGCTCACGCCAAGGAGTGCTAATCCATTAGCAAGTAATTGTTTAGTAGCAGTACAGAGTAACGCTCGGGATGTGTGGAGCGCTGTTGGTTTTTCATCACCCATCGGCAAGACGCGACAATCGTTGTAAAACCGGTGATAGAGGCCGGCAATCTCCTCAAGATATCGAGCAATTTTATGAGGTCCACGGACTTGTGCTGCGGTGAGCACGACCTGAGGAAATTGCGCCAGCGCGCCTGCAAGTTCATTCTCACGCTCATGATTTAGTAACTCTTCTTGGAAATCTTCAACGTCAAGTGAGACGCCAAGTTCTGCAGCGTTACGCAAGAGTGCATTGATCCGAGCGTGCGCATATTGGACGTAGTAGACCGGATTGTCATTGGAATGTTTTTTCATTAAGTCAACATCAAGAGTTAAGGGTGTATCAGTTGGATATCTGCTCAGGGTATATCGCGCAGCATCTACTCCAACTTTCTCAACTAATTCTTCGAGAGTGATGATTGTTCCGGCTCGCTTAGAAAGTTTAACCTCTTCGCCATTTTCAAAAATTTTCACCATCTGCCCTATGAGAACCTCAATGTTCTGCTCGGGATTATCGCCAGCGCAAGCGACGAGCGCTTTGAGTCTGCCAACATAGCCATGGTGGTCAGCGCCCAGTAAATAAATACATAGATCAAAACCGCGAGCACGCTTATCTAAATAGTACGCAGTATCAGATGTGAAGTAAGTCAATTCGCCATCTGCTTTAACTAAGACTCGATCTTTATCATCACCAAAATCAGTAGTGCGAAGCCACGTTGCTCCCTCGGCGTGGAAGATGTGGCCCTTCTCTTCGAGGCGTTGTGCCACAGTTGCCACTGCACCTGAATCATGAAGTGATTTCTCGGAGTACCAGACATCAAAATGAGTATCAAAACTTTTTAGAACTTTTTTTTGTTGAGCGAGTTGGAGGCGATAACCTGCCTCACGAAATGCGTTAAGAGCATCATCGCCACTTCTATCCATGATTTTTGGATCTTCAGTAACAATTTCGCGAGCTAAATCTTCGATATACGCCCCATGGTATCCATTCTCTGGCGTTGGAAAGCCATGCGCTGCTGCATGAAGTGAAGCGGCAAATAACTCCATCTGTGTGCCACGGTCATTGATGTAAAACTCACGCGTTACTTCTGCGCCCGCTGCACTTAATACTCTTGCGATTGAATCACCAACTGCTGCCCATCTGGTATGTCCAA
>Ga0214917_10003164_pt1 | contig 19292 bp, 21 predicted proteins | sample LL_1208_BB_MetaG_FD_177983 | JGI IMG/M metagenome (GOLD analysis project Ga0214917, IMG submission 177983) | Freshwater microbial communities from Lake Lanier, Atlanta, Georgia, United States - LL_1208_BB | ecosystem: Environmental > Aquatic > Freshwater > Lake | place: USA: Georgia | collected...
GAAAGAAAATGTAAAGAAAGAGGATGTGTGTTCAAGAAGGTGACAGAAGAGTACACATCAAAAACGTGTTCGTCATGTGGACACATCAAGATGAACCTGGGAACATCGGAAGTGTACGAGTGTCAGATGTGTCAGATGAAGATGGACAGAGACACGAACGGAGCCAAGAATATTCTCATCAAGGTGATCAACGAGAACCAAAAGGAGATTACCTAATAGAGGGGTAGAGTTGCATGTGGATCACAGTAAGAGGCAATAGACTATGGAAGGATCTCTTGTAAGGAATAAGAGAGAAAACTATACGAGCCCAGTGATACGTCCCCTGAATAATTCCTATGGTCTTACATTTCTATATCTCATTCGGTTGGAAACAACAGGAAAGAATAGAAAACGATAGGAATAACGCAACGGCTTATACAAACTCTCGATTGAATGAGGTGGGGAAAGAAATCAATCAACTGCTGCCCGCGATCGAAAATCAGGGAGGGAATGGCGATAAGGGTGATCATCATCATGATTATCTCGATTATTACGAACATTTGTTGCGATCGTTCCGGGACAGGTCGTTTTCTCTCCTCGAGATCGGTATCAACATGGGGTACTCTCTTGTGACGTGGGTCAGGCGGTACCCGCAGGTACGAGTAACCGGGATCGATATCGACCTATCCCGTTGGGTGCGGCACAAGGATCAGTTCCGGTTGTCCCCGAGCGAGGAGGAACGATTGCGCGTCATCGAGGGGGATGCCACGTCATCGTCGATCCTCCCTTATCTGACAGGGTCGTACGACGTGATCCTCGATGATGGGAGTCATACTCCTCAGGACATGATTGCCGCGTTCGAATCATTGTTCCCCACGAAACTGAAGAATGGCGGGATTTATATCGTCGAAGATGTCCACTGCGACGGGGACATGATCCGGTTCATCCGGTATGCCCAGGACCTGTTCCCGTTTGTGTACAAGAGCCCATCGTGGGATGGATGCCGGATGCTCTCGGGGAGCGAGACCATCCGGAACGAATCCAAAGAAGATTGGCGGTACATGATCAGAGAGATTATCATCCACCGCGATATCGTCGTATTTACAAAAGAGAGTCCAATACGATAATCTAAAGCTGTAAAAATGGAAACCATAGTTTGAGTTCACATTCAGAACAAATTCCACCATTATCTATCAATGGACGAAATTTCTTATGACAACGTGTGCATTGGATTTGTTGTGAAGATTGTTCTCTATCCGAATCGTTTTTTTGGCATTGTTTCCCCCAGCCTTTACGCAATTCGTACATAACGATTCTGATCGCATCTTTTTTTCGATACAAAACAACGATTACATGTTGTACGTTTTAGTTTTCTTGATGTTAATGATTGTGATGGTCCGCTGATATGATCAATTGTTCGTTTCGATCGTGGTCTGATTACCTTTGGATCGCGTTGTTTGCATCGTATATCAGATTTCAGGCATTTTGCGCATGGACGTTTGCCATCGCATTTCATTTTCAATATATAACATGCATGACATGCTCCGTTTTTTGGTAGACGGGTAGAAAATTGTCCTTGGCGAGACATCTTTTTATTTCTATTTTGCAATATTCCAATTTTGCATCTCATCTTGTGAGAATGATTTAAATAGTGTTTTGCAAAATAATAAATGAAGGTGGCTTTTCTGACCGGGATCACCGGGATGGACGGGAGTTATCTCACAGAATATCTTTTAGACAAAGGGTACGATGTGTGGGGGATGATCCGGCGGTGCTCCAACCTCAATACGACACGGATCGATCATATTTTTCATCACCCGCGGTTGTTCCTCCGGTACGGCGAACTCATTGATTCCTCGAGCCTCCACCGGATGTTCTCCGAGATTGAACAACGGTACGGAGAGGACTTGGAGCGTCTCGAATTTTATAATTTGGGGGCGATGAGCCATGTGCGCGTGTCGTTTGACGAGCCCGAGTACACCGCCCAGACGGACGGGGTTGGTGTCCTGAAGTGTCTCGAACTGATTCTCCACTCGAACATGCGGGATAAGATCCGGTTCTACCAGGCATCCACCTCGGAGTTGTTCGGCAAGGTCCAGGAGATCCCGCAGACCGAGACCACGCCGTTCTACCCGCGGTCGCCGTACGCGGTCGCAAAACTCTTTGGGTACTGGACCACCAAGAACTACCGCGAGGCGTACGGCCTCTTTGCCTGCAACGGCATCCTTTTCAACCACGAATCCGTGCCCGGCGGGTCTCCCATCCTCTACCGCCGATCGGATGGGCGGATCGATATCCGCCCGATCCGCGAGATGGAGACAGAAGGTGTGGAGGTGCTGGATGATGGGGGATGGACAAGAGTCCAGGCCGTCTCGCACTACCGTTCGGAGACAAAGACTGTCTTCCCGATCCGGACCCAGACAGCATCCCTGGATCTCACGACGGGTCATCCGGTCATCCTCGCGAATGGGATGGACAAATACTGCCAGGATGTCACCGACAAGGATGTGCTCATGACGATCGGATTCCGGTACACAGAAAAACCGTCCTCGCTGTCGGTCGAGGCGTGCGAATGGATCGGCCGGTTGTATCATTCCTCGTTTTCTTCGTACGAGGACAAGATGATGGTGCACCACGAGGACGAGGAAGATCGCATCATGATGCTTTTCCTCTGGACGCAGGTCTGTGGGCGGCGCGGTTACCAATCCCAGCCCGATCGGACCGTCTTTACGCTGCCGGATACGTTCCCCACCGATTTCTGGAACCAGGACGGGACGGTGCGGATCCCCCGGGAGATCCTGAACGGCGACCGATCGCAGCGGGAGGCGTTCCTGACGGGCTTTGGCACGACTTTTCCTTCCGGCACATTCTCGCCGACGCTCCTCCAGGGTCTCATCTATCTTAGTGGCGAGGCGCATGTGTGGCTCGGACGCGTCGGGGATCGGACCGTTGTGTCCGATCCTTCCACCGTGGATTACTACGATGTGATGACCGCGAGCGGCCGGTTCCACTGCGGGCTGGGCGATGGACTGGTTCACAATTCGCCCCGACGAGGCGCCACGTTCGTCACGAGGAAAATCACGCTCGGACTCAACAAGATCCTTCGCGGGGAGACGGATCGACTTGTCCTCGGCAATCTCGATGCGCAGCGTGACTGGGGGCACGCGCGAGATTATTGCGAGGGCATGTGGAGGATCCTCCAGCACGACGAACCGGACGATTATGTCCTGGCCACCAATGAGACGCACAGCGTCCGTGAATTCGTCGAGACCTCGTTCGCCCTCCGCGGCATCGAGATTGGATGGAAGGGCGAGGGCGTGGACGAAGTGGGCTACGACAAGGAGACCGGGCGCGATCTCATTTTCATCCATCCCAAATATTTCCGACCGGCCGAGGTCGATCTCCTCATTGGCGATGCGACCAAGGCGCGGGATCGGTTGGGATGGCGACCGACCATCCGTTTCGACGAACTCGTCTGTGAGATGGTGAATCACGACTGTCCGATCGATTGATACATGAATCATCTACCGTCCTGTTGTTGGATACCGATAGATTCGATACAATGGAGGAAAATGTTCTGCAGACGCTCATCATTGGTGATGACAAGATCCGTGCCGTACATGCGGCATGGATGGTACGATTGTGAAGATTGTACCGATGAATATTCCTTAATGGGAATTTTTTTTTGTGCCATTGCTTTTTTCAACATGGATTTCATCTGTTCCATGGGTTGACAATAAATGATGGGCTGTTGTATCGCGATGGCTGCAAAACTGTGCATGAGGATGGACAATTTTTCGGGCAGATGGGGCATGTCGTTTTTCGCAAATAGATTTTTCATAATGAGCGCGTGTTCCTGTGCTCCTCGCGACAACCAGACAGACATGGTCATCTGGATCTCGTCCGCCAGCCGGATGACCATCATGTACCCCTCGCATCCTTTGCGCGGTGAGGAGTATGTTTTCCATTTTGGGAAATGGACTGCAGTAGATGACCGGCTTACGGACGGCAAACGCGGCATAACTGTGCATCAATATGGATAATTGTGGATCGAACCGGATGGTGGATTTAGTCGCAAAGAAATTTTTCATAATGAGCGCGTGTTCCTGACTTTTTTGAGAAGAATCCGATGTGTTCCAGACGGTCATGGACATCAGGATCTCATTCACAGGATTACGGATGAGCATCATGTACCCTTCGCACCCCCTACGGATATCTTTCTGGCGCGGTATCGCCGGCGATGGTTGTCCGGATCGTGATGGACTCACCTGCTGTCGCAATTGTTTCCACGCATCAATAACCGGTTCGTACTCTTTATAATTCTGTTCTGCCGTAATCCCGGTATCATTCTCGATGAGACGGATCGCACCGAATTCTGTTGGATATTTCGAATCCAACCGCAGACACATGGAGAGCACATGGATCGAATCCCTGCAAGTCGTATAGACATCATCGTAGCGCGGATCTTTTTTGAATTCTTTTTTCAATCGTGCCATGTAGGATTTGAAATACTCGAGGAGCGCATGCACGCGGTGCAGATGGACTGTATGTTTCCTTACCTGAGAATAAGGAGCGATGAGCACTTTTTCGAACCGAATCCCGTTCTTCAAAGTAATGGTCTCGTAGTAATTCATTTATTTGGAATACGCAATATTTTTTTTTATACACACATTTTGATTGAGATAGAAGAAATGAATGTCGCCATTGTCACTATGACACGGTGTCCCAAGGATCTGCCGGAATGGATCGAGTACCACCTCGGTCTCGGGATCAGTCGCATCTACCTCCGGTTGGAGGGGGAACGCCTGATGGACATGTCCGCGCGGTTAAGACAATATCCCGACGTGTCGATCCTCGAGACCCAGGTCTATCCCGAGGGCGATCAGATGGTCCGCCAGATCTTCCTTGTCGAGACGGCCATCGAAAAAGCGCGGGAAGAGAGCATGGATTTTCTCTTGCACATCGACGACGATGAATTGTTGTACATCCACCCCGATCTCCACTTGCAGGAATTGCTGCTCAGGATCGATCTGGAGGATCCGCAATATGATTACCTCCACATTGAAAATGTCGAGGCGGTCTATCCTCATACAAAAATCGAGGCGGATCGATCGTGTTATCAGAAGACGACATTGTTCCGGGAGTGCAAACGCGTTGCCTGCCGGAGTTACGGGAACGGGAAGAGCATGGCGCGCCTCTCCAGGACAACACGGCCCGACGGGGTCCATTATTTTAAGGGCGTCCGTAGGGACATCCCATCGTCCATGGCCCTGATCCTGCATTTCGAGAGCTGCGATTTCGATCTGTGGAAAGAAAAATTCATCGTCCAACCCCCCTCCGCCTTTGATTTTTACACGCACAGCCATCGGGCCGTCCATCAACTCGATCCGCCACAACTCTACCAGGTCTACAAACAACTCACCGGCTTCCACCCGTCCGATCCCCTCCTCCATCTCGACCCCCTCTCAAAATTGAGACCGACTTAACGACATGAGTTTATTTAAGAAAAAGAACGACATGAAATCTTTCGAGGAGTTGAAGGTATCGACGAGGACGATTATCGCGACGGCGAATGTGGAGATGGACACGGAAATGATTTTCAAGACCATCCCGATCCAAGAACAGTGGCTGAATGGTGAAAAAACGAGGATCGACATCATGTACTACAAGCACGAGATCCGTACAGCGGACGAGACGAGACGACAAGAGGGGAAGAAACAAAAAAGTTTCCGGAACGCGCTGAATGTGATTATGTATGTGGGGGATAAAAAGGTGAATTTCAAGGTGAGCAAGAACGGAAAATTCCAATTGACCGGATGCAAGGAGATTCATCATGCCAGGATGGCGGTCTTTTCGTTCCTGGAGACGGTCCATGCTGCCTGTCCCGAGGCGTTCATCGCCCCGCAACGGTATTTCCGTGTCTATATGGAGATTGTCATGACAAATATGGATTGCTGCGCCGGCTACTGCATCAACCGGCAGATGCTGGACCGGATCATCAACACCAAGACGCCGTTCCATTCCCTCCTCGAAACGAGTTTCGGGTATACCGGCGTGAACATCAAATTCCCCGTCCAGACGGACCTTGCCTCGCTCCAGATCCCCCTGTTCGAATGGGAGTGCGGCCGTCCCGAGACGATCCAGGACAAGACGATGAGCATGTCGCTCGTGCTGAAAGAGAAAATGCCCGTCAAGTACAACACGTTCTTGGTCTTTCACAGCGGACAGTTCATCATGAGCGGGATGTTTGAGGACACGATGCGCGACGATTACAACCGTTTCCTCTCGATCCTCAACGAGAACGAATCCACCGTCCGGGAGATTCTCGATCTCTGATCTCTATGAAATATATTTTATTTTGGATAATGTATAAATCATGATCCCCTTGTATCTTCATTTCATCTGGATCCAAGGGTGGGCGCATTGTCCCATTGGATTCCGGCACAATATAGAATCGTGCTCGGGCGGCATGACCGTCATGTTCTGGGACGATGCGTCCATCCAGGAATTGATGCGCACGAACCATCATCTCACAGACGTGCTCCGTCTGTACAACGAGGAATCCGTGATGGCGGCCAAGGCCGATCTCGCGCGCTACGCCATCCTCTACGGTGCAATCGTCCTCCCCTGGAACTGCTGGCAGCCGATGTATTTCCTCATATCGATCTGATGGTCGTCCGAAAGCATGGTTGGTGGGCGGATCATTTCATGCAGAACGAATTTATCAACGGCCTCATCGCGTGTTCGCCAGGTCATCCGGTAGTATGGGGGGCACTGCAGGCGTGCCTGAGATCCAATACACGCACCCTGATCACATACCGGACCGGGACGGCGGTCTTCAGCGGAGCATGCCGAGCCTACATGCAGGATCATCGGGCGCGCGTGTTTTTTGCGCCATCCATGTATTTTCATCCCATCGATGGTTTCCATCATTCCCTGTGCAAGGACTGCCCGTATGCCATGATGATCCACGAGAACACATTTTCGTACAATCCGTTCCTGCAAATCTCCTTGGGATCATGGTGATGTTCGTCGTCGTGCTCGCATTCGCCCGGTGGTTCCAAGCCATAATGGCGATTGTGATCATCATGATCCTTATCTGGATTGTCCGGCGCATCCCACCGCGCTACGATCCGGCGCAGACCATCACCCGATCCAAAAGACATGCGGACTGCGACAAGATTATGATTGTTGCCCACCCTGACGACGAATTGCTATTCGCAGGTCTCGGTCTCCTCCGCGAAACGGGATGGCACGTGGTCTGCATCACCCATGCCGGCGACAAGACACGGCGCGAGGAATTCTTTGATGCAATGGGACGGACGGAAACGGTGTCTCATTATACAATCATGAATCATTCTGATCAGCGGTTTTGCACGAGCCTCCATCCTCAGTTGGTAAATGACCTGACAGCACTCCTCTATGAACGGCCGTGGGTCAAGATCGCCACCCATAATTTTCGCGGCGAGTACGGTCATCCGCAGCACGGACTGCTCGCCCGAACGATTATGGAGATCACCCCTCTATGTCTTTACGGACAGCCAGGGCGGGTACGGCTCGGCCACTGAGATCGAGCGCGCCCAACTCCACGATCTGCTCTCTGTGTACAAACACCGACGGTCGGCGACCGCACATCTCGACAAGGCCTACGATTTCATGCTCCTGCGCATCCGTTGAATTTTTTTTTTATGATATAAAAAAAAAGAACGCCATGGACAGACGCATCCTTCGAAGAATCAATAATAAATCGCTGGATGTCGATGCCTACGACACGGGCAAATGGGATCATCTCGATCCCGAGGATCGCCTGAGACTCTACAAGAAATGCAAAAAAGAATGTTTCATGCGCCCATCGCAGAGCAAAAAAGCCATTGCACAGGATCCGCTCGCAAACCTTAAATTCCCTGTCTGCCGTCCAGCATCCTGCACCATCTCGGCGGCGGGCGTCCTGGCGGCGAACCGTCGTGCACGAATGACCAAGACCTATCCCGATGTCGTGAAAGAGACGGCGAACCTCATCGCGACCCTCGGTCTTACCAAGAAAGCCCGCGCGGAAAACAATACTGATGATGCATTCCTCCGCCCTTGTCCCGAGAACTGTCCATCCGGCCCGTTCCCTCCGGGAAGTCTCGTCAAGGTGGCCACACGGAACAACGAACGAATATGGATCGAGGTGATCCGCGCGACCCGCAATCTGATTGAGGGGGAGGTCGATCAGATCCTCCGCACAGACGGCCTGCCGTTCCGGACGGGCAGTCGGATCCGTTTCTCTCCCGACAAGATATGGAGTGTGTGGAAGAAAGAAAAGATAAAAAGGTAATAAATAGAATGGAGTTCCTGACCGCCCACCCCCACGACGTCTGCATGACGTACCTCGATCATTTCGGTTTCAGCGCACGATTATCGGGTATCTTCCTGACGGCATCCCTCCAGGCGCTCGTCCACGCCGTATTGCCATGTTTTTTCACCAAGAGTTCGACGGAACATGCAAAGACCATTGCTCGATTGATCGAACAATCAGGATGCCACGAATAAAAAATTTCTTGTTATTCGGATAAATGGATAAGAATCCATATCATATGAGTCTTAACGACTGGATGCAACTCTCGATCCATACATCGATCCATTGTATCTGCATGATTCTGTTCCTGACGTGTTTTTATTTTTTCTACGTCTACCCTATCGAACGACGCACCATCCAGGACGTCATCCGGGGCATCCTGACAGACGCGTTTTCCGATTTTGCCCAGACGGAATATCGACAACTCCCCAATATTTCGCAGTTTTTTAATTCCTCCATGATGATGAAATTGCGCGACGACGCCATTGTCGCGCAGCGCCAGCTCAACCATACCAAGAAAAAAACAATGATCATCACATTCATCGCCATCATCATCGCGGCCATCACACTTTTCTCGATCCACTTCATGATATGGCAAGCGCATCGAAAACGATTGCACATACGATTCCGAGAAATCATGTACTCCATCATGTTCTCCATTGGATTCATCATTATTATCGAAATCACATTTTTTCTGTTTATCAGCAAACGACTGCAACCGGTCACGACGGATGAACTCAATGTCATCATTGTCGATACCATCCTCAGCATCCTGAATACTAGATACGGACTTGTTTTTCAAACAGGAAACCCACAGGACGGAATTTAGAAAATGGGTACACAATATTATCAATGTCCTTGTATTCCACCTTGTAGAAATTCTTGCGAAACTCCTCGATTGTGAGATGACCGCCATACTCTTTCAGGATCCTCCACGATGGGGCCGGGACGATCGGTTGGGCGTCCTTCCCAAACAGATCTGTATAGATGGTGTTTAGTAACTGTTCGCTGTACGTGTAGATGGGATCCGCGTGCTGATCCATAATGAATGCGAGACAGCAATTGAACGAACAGAACATCCCATCCGTCATGTAAAAATCGCGCGACGTCATGTCCATCTTATTCTCGGCGTACATTTTTTCGTGGAGTGTCAGCTGGCATGTCGATATGTTCTCCCTGAGAGTATAATTGTCCTTGGTAATCTCCGAATAATAATGTTTGATGATCCGATGAGGGATGTACTGGAGCGGGCATCCGATCGGCCGGACATCGAATGCATGGTGGCACCAGAAACAACGATGGAGCGTCTTGTCCGGCAAGTACTGGTGATCCTCCTGGTTCATCATGGTCAGGATGCACTGGTGTTCTTTCTTGGACTCGTCCAGGTACGAAAACGTCTGCTGATCGTGCGTCTTGGTCGATAGATCCGCAATCTTGGTCCGGTCCGTTTTTTTCACACCAACATCCTCTTTCATGAGCGTCATTTTTTCGGAAACATAAAAAGAATATTTGTTGTCGATCTCGATCGGATCAATGTTCCGCAGCACAAAATAATATTTCTTGGTCATTCTTTTTTTTTTCTTTCGATAATCATAAAATCAATTATGACAGATTGCCGCGATGGGACGTTTAATCAGAGACAGATCCATCGGTACATCCAGGAACAATCGGTCGCGATCGGTCCCACGTTACAATCTCAACTGATCCCGATCACGACCGACATGGATGTCTTCCCGTACAACCGGTTCTTTCGCGGCATGCCGTCCTGCGATCGTCCCCGCGTCTTCGACCGCGAGGCCGGGCACCGGCGATGGAGGAACGACGAGTATCGTGGTAGACAACACCTCCCGCCCCCCAAACCCTTCGAAGGGTGTTTCCAGATCCCGTGTTCCACCATCCTGCCCTGCATCAAAGACACGGCGTACAAAAATAATGTCGATTTCTGTGTCTACACCTCTCCTTAAATCACTCTCGATAGACAAAAAATGAGATGATTTCTGACAATCATCTCATCCAAAAAAGACAGGTCTATGGACATCACCACAGTTCTGAATGACGTATTCTGGGTATCATGCTATAGTGGCGCGTTTGCGTATGCCTATAGGAATTTCACACACTACAGAAGGATGGATGCGCATCAGAAACAGAGCATCATCTCTTTGTATGCGGCGTGCGTGTTGGCGCCTCTTGGCGTGTGGGAAACTTTTTTTTCATCGTCCGAGAATGTGCGCCGGCAGATCCATCTGTTCTACATTGCCTACTGTCTTGCCGACATCTATCACGGCCGACTGTATTATCCACAATATTTTACGCTGCTGTCCGGCTGGCTCCATCATGGGATGACCGGGGGCTACGTCGTCTATTGTCTCTTGCATCATCGACTGCGGAATTGTTGTCTGGCCATGATTGTCGAGGTGCCGAGCATCATCCTTTTTTCATCGCGGGTGTTCCGTGGCCACTGGCTGGTCGTGCGGTGCAAGAAACAGTTGTTCTGTCCTCTGTTCATCCTGTGCCGGATCATTCTGTGTGGATGGAATGTGATGCGGGTGTACCGCCCCGGTGACACACTTCTTATCACGTTCTTTAGCATTTTCACCATCCTCAATACGTACTGGATCCTTACATTCATGACACAGACCCGAAAAAAATGAATAGTCACTCTTTTTTTCTAATGCATCCGGGAATGGTGAGCCGACAATATTTTTGAAAAAAACTTTTTGTTTTTCAAGACGTATGAACTGAGTTCACGGGCTTGTGTGCGTAATCTGGAGATGAACCTGTCGAATCGGACTTTGTGTCGGTTTGTCTTTACCTCATTTATGCACATTACGATGAATAATGTACCTGTTGAATTTTTGTTTCATCTCATCTCGGGGTTCATACACTAATTCATCCTTATTCTCATGTCTGAGCGGTCGACCGACGATTCTACCTTCACACCATCGTTTATCGTAAAAAAACCATACTGGATCTTGTTTATCCGATATTATGAACCATACATCTTCAACCAATTGTCGATGTGGCTGATGATGATCTGCCGGTTCAGTTTGTTGCCTATAGAATGTGAAATAATCCAGGCGGTGATCCGTCATGAACCGGGTCGTCTCGGCGATCGTCTGGAATCCGACCGTCAGTTGGAGCCGTGCCAGGTGCATCGACAGATGTTGCGAGCTGAAAAACGGGTCCGTATGGGTCAGGCCGCCAGCAGTATTATTTGCAGACAATGCATCGATATGGATGGAACCGATGCGGGCATCCAGGATCTGGTCGCCGGGGATGTGGCGGGTCATGAACCGGAGGAATACCTGGGCGATGGCCTGGTTCATGGGACCGACCATCTATTGCACGCGCGGTTTGGCCAGATTATTTCGGGGAGAACTATCCCTCCAAGGACATCCTCATCTCGCCCCATCATCTCGTTTTTGGGAATGGCAAATGGAATCTCCCCATCTGGCTGAAAAACGTCGAACAAAAGACCGAATGGCTGGATCGCGAATTCGTCTATTATCATGTCGCCCCCAGGACAAACTGACGTGCCAGAATCTGCCGGTCGATTCGTGGGATCAGCAGCGCGCCATCGAATATTGAAAAAAAATAATAATATAAAAGAAAGAATGGTGAAACGAGATTTTTCGACATTCCTGCGACAGGGCGGCGGCGCCGTCTCGCCACCCCGCAAGACCCGGCTCCGCATCTCCCAATCGAAGCCCGGCGCGCGGTACACCGAGGATGAGGTTGCGCGGATACACGACATCGTACACGAGGTCACTCGCGGGTCGTATCCCACGGCCGATCAATTGAGCGCCATCGTCGATCAACTCCATCGGATCCTGCCGAACCGTTCCAAGACGGCCCTCCGGGACAAGATCCGGTCGCTCCTCCGCGAGGAAAAGGCGAGGATCGACATCACCGTCCGTCGCACAATCCGTCGATCGTACCCGACACCGAAAGAAATGCAGACGATTGTCGAACAACTCCACCGGACACTCGGTCTCCCCAAGACGCTCCTCAAGGACAAGATCCAGGCGTACTTCGACACAGATCTTGTGCAGGAGTTTGATCGTCTCCGGATAGAATGATTTTTTTTTCACTAATAAAAAATGACCCTTCATCCGAAATACATGGAACATTGCGAGACGACAATCGATTCGACGCCCGAGGATGTGTCGGTGAAAATGCAAGTATTGTTTGATAAGGAACAGTTGCGCGATCCCCCCATCGATGATATGATCAGGGCGATCCGCACTACGACACGGCCAAAAGAACGACCGGTGTGGTTCTCCCTGTACATGCTGTATAAGAAAAAAGAACATCACATTCATCTGGTGAGTCTTCTTAATAACGCATCCACATACCGCCAGCGCAATCCCGGACGGTACGAGACGTACTGGAAACAAAAAAGTCCTCGCCTGGTCTGCGATGCGCTGCGCAGTCTTTTCTGGAAATTGGACATGCCCAGACATCAATTTCTCGGACTGCCGATCCTCCTGGAGGCCAGCGGTCGATTAGAGCATGAATCCCCCATGAAAAATCTGATCGCCTACTACGAGAGGGCATTTGGATTCGAGAGATTGCTGGAAACCTTCCGCGCCCGGCATTTCCCGGGGTACTGCGAGGAGGATGAATCGTGCGTCCCGATGATGACCATGGTCGGGACAATTTTTGAAAAATGCGGGGTCGAACTCTGATGTACTTTTGAAAACTCAATCATTTTCAAAATATCTCGTTGTTATTGTGTGAAAAAACATGTTTCGATGAAACGAATGGGATCATCGCGTCAGCCCCAACGACACGAGATGATCGCGCAGCCAGTAGGCGGATTTTTTCGGGGTGCGCTCGAGGGACTGGAAATCGACATCGAAGAGGCCGTAGCGCTCCTGGTACCCGGCCGCCCATTCGAAATTGTCGAGGATGCTCCAGATGCAGTAGGCAGACAGGTTCAGGCGCAGATCCGTGGCGGCGCGCAAGGCCTGCGGGATGTACCCGGAGAGGTAATCGATCCGTGCCTGATCCTCGAGCTGGCCCGGGTACGTCGAGACGCCCGATTCGGTGACGACCAATTCCATGTCTTGGACCGGGTATCGGTCGTGGATCCACCGGATCATGCCGTAGATGCCAGACGGGTAATCGTGCAGCCACGCCGAGGCCGAGCCGGGCGAGCCCGGCGGGAACCGGTACCGGACCTGTGGATCCTGGAAAAGCGTGTAATCCTGGTTGTACTGCGACGTCGCCTCCAGGGTCGTGTAATGGTTGAGGGCGAAAAAATCCATCGTCCCGTTGACGTCCTCGGCGAATAGGGGGAGACGATCCCCGCACCGCGCCCGCATCTCGTCGGGGTACCGGTTGAAGAAGAACGGATCGGCGAACCAGCCCATCCGCCACAAAAGACCCCGCTGGGCCGCCGCGACATCCTCCGGATCCTGCGGGTTCATCGGCTGGATGAAATCCGAGTTCAGGGCGATGCTGATCTTGGTGGTGTTGTGGTCGAGGACGGAATGATAGACGCGGGCGTGCGCCCGGATCATCCGGTGCGCCACCTCGTACACGAGGCGCGAGGGCTCGGACTTTCCCGGCGCGTGGTAGCCGTTCCCGTACCCGAGCTGGACCACCGTGAGCGGTTCGTTGAGCGTCAGCCAGTGCGAGACCTTGTCCCCGTACTCCTTGAAACAGAACTGCGCGTAATCGACAAAATCATCGAGGATCCGATCGTCCTCCCAGCCGCCGTACCGGTCCTGGAGGGTCTGCGGGATGTCCCAGTGAGAGAGCGTGACGAGCGGCGTGATGTTCCGCGCGAGGAGTCCATCGAGGACGCGATGATAAAAGTCGACACCGTCCTGGTGCACGACCGACCGATCGCCGTTCGGGAAGATGCGCGGCCAGGAGAACGAGAACCGGTAGACCTTGGCGCCCACCCATTCAATGAGATCGAGATCCTGCTCCCAGCGGTGATAATGATCGCACGCGACATCGGCGTTGGATCCATCCTCGATCTTGTGGAATCCGTCCCAGATCGAATCGCCACGATCGCTGCGCGCGCCCTCAATCTGGAACGAGGAGGTGGAGACACCGAGATGCGTCGAAGAAACGGTCAGGAACAGAAGAGGGATCAACCACAATATACCCTTCATATATCTATCCTATCACTATAAAAAAAAATGATTTTTTCAAAAAAAAAAATCATGAGTAAATTATTCATGGATCGTACCGCTCTGCTGAATACAGTCGATAACTGCCTGTTCCAGTTTTTTACACAGGTGGAGAAAGAATTTCATCTCCCCGAAAACATCCTCCGGCAGCGATGGATGGGCGAACAATCCTCTCCGCCGCCCGAAAAGAAAAAAGCCTCCTCGTCCCTGAAAAAATCCAATTACCAGAATTTCTTCTCCATCCAGAGGAAACTCATCATGCAGAAAGATAATACCCTCTCGTTCGGTGACATTTCCAAAATGATTAGTGCCATGTGGAAAGTTCTTCCTGCCGAGAAAAAACTGACGTACACCGAGGATCGGGTCGCAGAGACCATGAACGAGCCGCCCAAGACAACCGTGGAGGACGAGAGCGTCAAGATCATCCACACGCAGAAAAAAAAATCAAAGACGGGGCGCTCCAAACTGGAACTCTCGATCGATGAGACCGAAAAAGACAAAGATGAGGATGAGGAGGATTTTTATTTCCAGGACGATATGGACGACGGATCCATCATCGACGCCGATGACGATGGAGAGATCGAGGATGAAGAAGAGGATGGACTTTATGATGATGACGATTAATTTAAGGATTGCGCCGATATAATGATATACAGATCCATGACAGTATCATTCATAAATCGTCATGTCATCCGACATGTTTATCAGTACTGGGGGTTCTTTGTGCATGACGTGATGATTAGTTTTTTTTTAGCGGGGAAAATGTCATTGTGTGTAATCCCATGCGGGAGTCGGTGGCACCGGTACATCGGCGGGTGATCCATCCGATCCTGATCCTGACGGGATTCGTGCTGTGCGTGTACAGTCCATTCCCATGGTTTTTTGCGAGTTACGGTCTATCGTTTTCTTGCCTGACGATGGATGTGTACATGTCCTCCTCTCCGATCCATCGTCCTCCGTACCGGCAATATTTGGAAATGATTGTCCATTGGGCGAATGCGATTTTCCTGATGAGTTCGAGCGTCCAGATGCTGACAATGAAATTAGTGACCATTTCTGTTGCGAAAAAGAGAGAATTCGTGTCCGCGATCTTCCCATTGATGGTATGCCACATATATCTGGCCATGTACCCATCGTCTCATAAATGGAAAGCGCGCATACTGATGTATGCGGGATGGATGGATTGTTTCTTCCTCCCCATTACCGGGGTTGTACCGGATCCTTATGCAACAGATCCCGTTGTCCATGCTATGCGCGTGCGTTTTTTATTCCACGGTCGTCCATCCGTCCTCGGGACGGGCCAGATCGAGACGACGGGGATGTTTCTTGTCGGCGACAAACCGATGATCGAAAAGGACGCCGGGGATATGACTGACGTCGGTCCGGAAATGCGTCAGCATCCACTGCCGGATGCCGAATCGAATCCGGTCGGGGTGGAGGAATTCGTTCTGGATGGCAATCTCGCAGAACAGACGCTGGAACTCGAGGGGGAACGATTCGAAATAGAGTTTGCTGTTGGGATGATCGATGTGGATCATGCGCAGGAAACGGGGCAGCAGAAGGTGGACGTTGCGCAGGTAGAACGCATCCATCATGTCGTGGAACGAGAACCGGTAGCAGGTGGCGGGATGTTCCTGATAATAGAAATGATCTCCCGGCGGGCCGGGAAGAGACGGATTATCGACAAGGAACACCAATCGATCCTGCATGGCGAGGAATCGAGGGAGACGATTCCGATCGTACAGGGGCAGTGGGAGTGTCATGATGTGGCAGAGGCACTCTTCGAGCAGGTCGGATTCGACGCGTTCCTTGAGGTCGTCGAGGGTGTAGATCGATCCGACGAGGAACAACTGCCGGATCTTTTCCAGGGTCAGATCCATGGCCAGGGTGCTGTAGAAAAGACGCCAATTGGACGCATCCCGACCCAACTCTTCTTTTGTCATGGCGTCGGCACCCTCGCAGGAGTACTCGCACGACGAGTACTCGCACTCCCTGGAGCCGTCGACAAGACGCCCCGTCTTGGTGTTGATGTCCATGTTCATCATGCAGTCCCAGGACGATTCCAGGAAGACGCGCTCCAGCAGTTTGGCGTTTTTTTCCTTAATCTCGGAGCGAAAGTACCGCTGGAAATCGATCGAGTACCGCAGTTCATCCTGCGTGTTGGGACGGTCCAGCACGGTCAGTTCCTGCTCCAGGTCGTTCTCGGGGAGGAACGGGACGGCCGCGTGGAGGAAGATGCGGACGTGCGGTTCCGCGAGCATGATATGAGATCGCGCGCGCAGGCCACGGGCCATTGCCTGCGAGATGTCCGCCATGTTCCAGGACGGGGTCATGATGTGGATCTGCTGGATGTTCATCAGACTGATCCCTTCCTTGGTCTTGTTGGTGCTCATCAGGATCTGGCACAATTGGCCGTCCTTGTTGGCGGGATCGTTGAAATATGCAATCAGGTCCTGGAAATGGTTCTCGTGGGTCACCTGGTCGTTGAGCAGGATCATGCGCTGGCCGGGGGTGTACTGGATCTGACTGGGCGTGGAGACGAGCTGGTACCCGAAAAAACTCTTGAGCAGCGACATGAACAGGAGGATCCCGCTCTGCTCGACGAGATCGGAAAAGACGTAGACCAATTCATGAGGAGAGCGCAGGATCTCCCGGAACACGGCGGTGTAGGTGGCGGAGAATTGCGAGAGGAATTCCAGTTTTGTATCGGACGGCACAAGATCGATGTTGGGACCGAGATGATCCTTGTAGAAGATGCTCCGGATGCTGTAATGAGGAGTGGCGACATAGGTGTCGAAACTTTTTTCTCCAATGCTCTGATCGGGAAAGACAAATAACGAGGCCTGCTTGGATTTGGAATAGAACGAGGCCTTTTTCTTATCGTCATGATTCACATCCTTTTCAAACATATCCAGATAGACCTGATTCTGGACAGAGCCGGGGAGCATGGGATGGACGGCGAGGCGGAGGCTCTGCATCGGGGGGTAGATCGAGCCTACGTACTGGATATCGATATTGGTCATCTCGCGACGGATGTAGGAGACCCGCCCGCGGATCAGTCCCTGGAAACGCCGCCGGCCCTCCTCCTGCCACCGGTACAGGGGAAGATCGATGCCCTCGATCACGCGGATGCTGTTTTCCACGACAAAAAACGACGCGATGAATTCGGAACGGACCAGCTGACGATTCTTGGGGAGGACCAGGTTCAGGAGAGGGACAATCTCGTCGGGCTGGTCGCGGATCGGCGTGCCCGTCATGACCAGCAGTTTCTTGTGCTCCACCTCGTTCAACAAGAGCTGGAGCGCCTCGTACGATTTCTTCTCCTCGTCCTTGTTGGTCTGGACGAGGTGGTGCGCCTCGTCGACAAGGATGATGCTGTAATCGTATTTTTCCTTGAGGAATTTGGCGCGGCGGGTGAAATCGTTGTGGATGGTGCCGAGCGTGAAAAATTCGTAGCCGTCGGCGGCCAGGATCTTGTTCCAGCGGGAACGACGCCATTCCGGGTCCTTGTTGGTCTCCCGGTTCAACAATTCCGCCAACCGTGGAGAAAATTTCAGAATCTCATTCTTGTAATTCTGGATCTGCGTCTCGTTGTGCGCAATGTACAGCACCTTCTTGTACATGTCCCTGAATTCTTCGGTCAGCGCCACAGTAACCCCGCTCTTTCCCGTTCCCATCTCGTGGTACAAGAAGAGCGAATCGAAGAGCGTCCACTGGGACAGGTAACGGGCGATATTGACCTGGTGGCGAAAAAAGATTTCGGAATCGTTCTCCCAGAATTCCTTCTTCTCCACGATCCTTCGGAAAAAATCTTCATCGTGAATCGAGGGATATTCAGGCAGATAAGTTTCATACATGTTTCTTTCATCCAAGAATTATATTTGCATATATAATTTTTTTTATATATAATTTTTTTTATATATAATAAAAATGGCACTACCGACAGACGTCAATAAGATCCCGGATTGGCTTTTACGAAATCATCATAATTTTTTTAATATATTACACGGACGACTACATGGGGTTACGTACAATGAATGTAAAGACCGATTACGATTGTTACTGATGTATGAGAGCAAAAAAAGAGAATTGCAGCGATTACTCGCAATAAAACCGTTCCCTACACCTGATCAATTGGATCGGTTCTTGACCCCCCCAACCGATCAACAATTGGCCTCCAGACTCGCGACAGAACGTAGCATCGATCAACCGGGACAAAATGCGACTGCATCACAGGTTTCGGCTTATTTACGAACGATCTTCCCGGGGCAAGATCGAAAAACCGCACAACTGCGCGATTCTCTCGCGTTACAATTCATCAGACGTCGCCAAAACATCCGAGGTGTTGGCGGGAGTCTCCGAAAACCTCATACCCTGGAAGATCTGAAAAGAATAGCCGAACAAATCGCATCGGGTCGGCCACCGAGCACTCGTCATCGTCCCTATCTCCAGATAGTAAAGACATATAACCCTCCATCACCATCTACCGGACAAATATTACCGAGTCCACAAGCATTACAACTTGTGGATGACGCAGGATTACGACAAGCCTTCAGACGCGTCTACAATCGACAATCGCGACAGTCGCCCGAGAAGGCGTTGCAGGATCTGCAAACAGCGATTTTCTATGTCAATGGGTACGAAATAGGTCCGCCGAATAAAACATATAAAGATATAATCGATTCATTACCGGGTCAGCAAGTATTACAACTTGTGGATGACGCAGGGTTACGACAAGCCTTCAGACGCGTCTACAATCAACAATCGCGACAGTCGCCCGAGAAGGCGTTGCAGGATCTGAAAACAGCGGTTTTGCATGTCAATGG
>Ga0214917_10003165_pt1 | contig 19289 bp, 17 predicted proteins | sample LL_1208_BB_MetaG_FD_177983 | JGI IMG/M metagenome (GOLD analysis project Ga0214917, IMG submission 177983) | Freshwater microbial communities from Lake Lanier, Atlanta, Georgia, United States - LL_1208_BB | ecosystem: Environmental > Aquatic > Freshwater > Lake | place: USA: Georgia | collected...
GCGCCAGACATCGCCGCCCCATAACGCCTCATTTGGCACTAGTTTTTGTGCATGGGCACTGCGCTGATTGGTCGGATTCCGATTCTGGATGTGTCACCGTCGTTGCCCGGAACGACCTGGGTCCCCAAAGCCTTCGTCGGCGAAGTCGTGCCGTTTGAGGCAACGATTTTTCGTGAGGGGCACGACGCCATCGGTGCGGCACTCCGGCTGACCTCTCCCACTGGCAATGTCACGCGCATTCCGATGCGCCTCCGAGCGCCCGGTACCGATCGGTGGTGGGCGGATGCTCACCTCACCGAACTGGGAAACTACTCGTTCGCGATCGAAGCCTTCGGAGACGACGCGGCGACATGGCTCCACGCCGCTGATATCAAAGTTGCGGCTGGCATCGACATTGATCTCGTGTTTCTTCAGGGTCGTCAACTCTTCGAACGTGGTGCCGCGGATGAACACCGGCCACCCGCCGAGCGAGAACTTTTCTCACGACTCGTGGCAACACTGGGTGATGACACCGAGAGTCCGAGTCTGCGCGTGGCGGCGGCACACGACCCAGCCGTGCGCGATGCCGTGACCGAACGCCCAATCGCCAGCCTGGTCACGCACTCCAGCGAGTTCGCGCTGCACGTCGAACCCCGGCACGCGGGTGTCGGCAGCTGGTACGAGTTTTTCCCGCGTTCCGAAGGGGCTGTCGTCGGCAAAGACGGCACCTACAAGTCGGGCACGTTTGCAAGTGCCACCAAGCGCCTTCCGGCAGTTGCCGACATGGGCTTCGACGTGCTGTATCTACCACCGATTCATCCGATCGGGCGCATCGGACGGAAAGGGCCCAACAACACGCTGACGCCGGTGCCAGGCGATCCCGGGTCACCGTGGGCGATTGGCTCGAGTGACGGTGGCCACGATGCCGTGCATCCCGACCTCGGCACCATGGCTGACTTTGAGAAGTTTGTGAAGGCCGCGAACAAGGTGGGTCTCGACGTGGCTCTCGATCTCGCGCTGCAAGCAGCGCCCGACCACCCGTGGGTGACGGAACATCCCGAGTGGTTCACCACGTTGCCCGACGGCACCATCGCCTACGCGGAGAACCCACCGAAGAAATACCAAGATATTTATCCGCTCAATTTCGACAATGACCCGCAGGGCATTCGCGACGAAATCTTGCGCATCGTGCGACTGTGGATTTCGAAGGGCATTCGCATTTTTCGTGTCGACAATCCGCACACCAAGCCCGTCGATTTCTGGGAGTGGCTGATTGACACGGTGAATGCAGAGCGACCGGATGTCGTTTTCTTGGCCGAAGCGTTCACTCGTCCGGCGATGATGCAGACACTCGCCAAGATCGGTTTTCAGCAGTCGTATTCGTATTTCACGTGGCGCAACACCAAGCCGGAACTCGAGGAGTTTTTCTCGTCGATTTCACACGACACGGCCGCGTGGTATCGACCGAACCTGTTCGTCAACACGCCCGACATCCTCACCGAATACCTGCAATTCGGTGGCCCCGCGGCATTCAGGATTCGAGCCACACTGGCCGCGACCGCAGCACCGCTGTGGGGCGTGTACGCCGGTTTCGAACTCTTCGAGTGCGTGGCGCGACCGGGCGCCGAGGAATACATCGACAACGAAAAGTACGAGTACAAACCGCGCGATTGGGATGCGCACGCGGCAGCCGGCACCACGCTCGCGCCCTACCTGACTCAACTCAACGCGCTGCGGGCCGCGCATCCCGCTCTGCAACAACTGCGCAACCTCGACGTGCACTGGTCGGATGACGAGAGCGTGCTCGTCTATACCAAGCACCTCGACGGCGCGTTTACGGGCACGGGCGAGGCGGATTCGCTCATCGTCGTTGTCAACACCGACCCACACAGCGTGCGCGAAACTACGGTGCACCTCGACCTCACGCGACTAGGGATGCCGGTCGACGCACGATTCATCGTCACCGATGCCATCACGAGAGCGACGTTTGACTGGGGACGCGATAACTTTGTTCGACTCGATCCGTTCGTTCAACCCGCCCACATTTTCCACGTGACGACGGTGCTGTGATGACCGTCGACAAGTGGGCGCTGCCGCAGATTGACGCCGACGTCCTCTGGGCTGTTGCCGAGGGTCGCTTCTACAACCCACACGACGTGCTCGGGCAACATCGCGTCGAAGTTGCAGGGCCCAAAAAGAAGGCGGATGAGGTCGTTGTCATTCGTGCGCGCCGACCACTCGCCCGCGAAGTTGTCGCAGTGCTGTCATCCGGAGCTCGAATCGAACTCGCACACGTTGTCGGTGGAATCTGGGAAGGCGCTCACACGCTGGGCTTGCAGGATTACACAATCGAAACGACCTACGACGACGGTCAGATGTGGATCGCTGATGATCCCTACCGATTTGCGCCCACACTCGGTGAGCTCGATCTTCACCTCATTCGCGAAGGTCGTCACGAACGCCTGTGGGAGGTACTCGGCGCGCGGCACCTCGACCACGCGGGCGTGACCGGCGCCACGCGCGGGGTTGCGTTCGCTGTGTGGGCGCCGAACGCGCGGAACGTTCGCGTTGTGGGCGACTTCAACTCGTGGAACGGCGAATCTCATGCCATGCGATCGCTTGGCGCGAGTGGCGTGTGGGAACTCTTCGTCCCCGAGCTTTCCGTCGGCCAGCTCTACAAGTTTGCGATTCAAACGCACGCGGGCAACTGGGTCGAACACGCCGACCCGATGGCACGTCAGACAGAGTGTCCGCCGCACACAAGCTCCGTCGTCGCCCAGTCGACCTTCACGTGGACCGATGACGCGTGGATGGATGCGCGTGCGCGGTATCAGCCCCACGCGTCTCCCCTCTCCATCTACGAGTTACACGTCGGCTCGTGGCGTCCCGGGCTCTCGTACCGTGAACTGGCCGACGACCTTATCGGCCACGTGCACTACCTCGGGTTCACCCACGTCGAGTTCATGCCACTCGCCGAACACCCGTATGGCCCGTCATGGGGATACCAAGTGACCGGGTATTACTCTCCGACCGCGCGATTCGGCTCGCCCGATGACCTCAAATACCTCATCAACCGACTCCACGAGGCGGGCATCGGTGTGCTCGTCGACTGGGTACCGGGGCACTTTCCGAAAGATGAGTGGGCGCTCGCCCGTTTCGACGGGCAGCCGCTATATGAGCATCCGGATCCTCGACGCGGCGAGCACCCCGATTGGGGAACCTACATCTTTGACTTCGGTCGAAACGAAGTCCGAAACTTTCTGGTCGCCAACGCTCTGTATTGGATTGAGGAGTTTCACATCGACGGGCTGCGTGTCGACGCCGTGGCGAGCATGCTCTACCTCGACTACAGCCGCAACGCCGGCGAGTGGGAGGCCAACCAGTTCGGGGGCCGAGAAAATCTCGAGGCCCTCTCATTCCTGCAAGAGGTCAATGCGACCGTCTACAAGACTCACCCCGGTGTCATCATGGCCGCCGAAGAGTCAACAAGCTGGGGTGGCGTGACGGCCGCGACCGAATTTGGCGGACTCGGATTTGGCTTCAAATGGAACATGGGATGGATGCACGACTCGCTCGAGTACATGCAGACCGATCCCCTGTATCGGGAACACCACCACCGCGACATCACTTTTTCGTTCGATTACCAGTTCAGCGAGAATTTCATCCTGCCCATCAGTCACGACGAGGTCGTGCACGGTAAGGGATCGCTCGTGTCGAAGATGCCGGGTGACCATTGGCAGAAAATCGCCAACCTGCGTGCCTACCTGGCGTTCATGTGGGCGCATCCAGGCAAGAAGCTTCTCTTCATGGGCCAAGAATTCGGTCAGCTTTCTGAATGGTCAAGCGACCGTGGTCTGGATTGGTGGATGAACGACCAACCGTTGCACGCGGGAATCGGCCTCGAGATTCACGACCTCAATCGCCTCTACCTGCAGCATCCCGAGTTGAGTGAACTCGACTGCGATCCCGCCGGTTTTGACTGGATTGATGGCGGCGACGCACCACACAACGTGGTCTCGTTTGTGCGCTACGACCGAGCGGGTAACGCACTCGCGGTTGTCGCGAACTTCTCAGGAACCCGACACGATGACTTTGTGTTGGGTCTTCCGCGGGAAGGCGAATGGGTGGAGATCTTCAACTCGGACGCGCCGTCATATGGTGGCTCCGGTGTCGGCACCTCAGGCACCGTGGTGGCAATGGCCGAGAGTTGGAATCACCTTCCGGCGCGCGCGCAACTGACGTTGCCTCCATTGTCCGTCACATACCTCTCCCAGCCTGCCCGCTCGCTCGCGTGACGAGAGGGGCTGACCCCCGCGGTGCACCCGAGTGAGTTCACCCGATTGAGTTCACCCGAGTGAGTTCACGCCGACTGGATGCACCCGACTGGATGCACCCCGAGCGCGCGCTGATAACTAGTACAGCATCGACGAGAGACGACTCCGAGCCGCATTCACACGTAAATCCGTGACGCCGACGACCTCGAAAAGTTGGAGAAGTCTTGTGCGAATCACGTCGCGCTCGTCCGCGCTTGCGGTGGCAAAAAATCCCAATAGCCTCTCGAACGCATCCTCAATATGACCGCCCGAGACATCGAGGTCTGCCACGTCGAGCGCCGACGCGAGGTCGTGTGGATGCGCGGCCGCCGCACGGCGCACGTCTGCCAATGTTTTCCCCTGCAGGCGATGAAGCAGCGAGACTTGCGCGAGTCCCGCTCGTGCCATGTGATCGCGCGGATTCTCGACCAGCGCGCGCTCATACTTTGCCACCGCGGTCGCGTAATCGCCGGCCTCGATGGCATCGAACGCCTCGCGGTGCAGAGGGGCCAGAGGTTCGCCTGATTCTCCTCGTTCGCCTGATTCGCCTGGTTCGCGCGAGTTGACGACGTCGGTCGACTCCGACGCCGACTCCGCAGCCGGATTCGTGGCCGGATTCGGGGCCGAACCGGGACTCGCTGGCCCGTTCTCGCGGGGAACGGTGACGACGCCGTTGACACCGTTTTCCGCCGCCACCGTGACCAGCTGTTGCAGCAGCTGCGCGATGGCCTCCGCAGATTGCGTGCCGGCAAAGAGCGGGAGCGGGCGACCGCCAATCACGGCGGCAACAACCGGTGACGCCCCGCCCTCGGCAGCGGCGATGGCGTCGACACGGAACGACCCCACTAACTGCGGGTTCGCCTGTGCATCGACGGACACCAAGATGGTCTTACCGGCCAGAGCAGTGACCGCGTCGGTCAACGTGCGAATCATGGCCTCATCAGCTGCAAGATCGTGCACAAAGCACACGACGACGGGAACGGTTGCAGATATTTCGATGACGGTCGAAAAGGTTGACTCATCGGCTTGGAGGGCGAGACCCGGCAGGGTCAGACTCGATTCGCCGGCTGACGTCCGTGGACTGCCCGCGGAGGCAGGTCGAGACACAATTCCGGAAAGGTCAATTGCTCGACCGGCATCGATTCCCACCGTCTAACCCACCGACGCAGCCGTCAGTCCCTGCGTGAAGCCAAGCAGGCGAATTTTTTGCGTGGATCCAATCGCAGGTACGTAGAACACCATTTGCAAGGTGTACGTCGATTTCACGCCGGTTGTTGCGTTCGTTCCCAGCAGCGCCTTTTGTTGACCCTCGGGGACGACCACCGCACCGTTTTGCAGGGGTGACACTTGCTCAATTTCGTCGAGCGTCACGGCGACCACGGCACCCGAGTTCAACGTAGCTAAGGCAACGTCTTTCCCCGTACCCTTGGTCTCCGTGAACGTGACGTCTGCCTTGTCGGCAATCGAGGCGGCTTTCTTTGACTTGTAGTCATGACCGACTTGAGTGACCAACGTGTCCTTGTCCAAGTCGAACAAGGGGAAGTACTTGCTCGCATCGCCATTGAGCAGCACGTCTCCATAGGCGACCGCCAAATCCTGCGGAGCAAGGAGGAGAAGTTTCGTGTCCGGGGCGATAACCGGACTCCCCACCTCGGCAGGAGCAGTCTCGGGCACATACGCGTCGGGCTCCAAAGTGATGAGGTACTCGACTTTGTAGTTATCGCGAGCCGATTCCTGAACCAGCACCATGCCCGTGGTGGGGGCATCCGTCTTTTCCGGATCTTGACTGACAACCATCACGGATCGAGGCCACGTGTCGGCAGCCTGGGGCATCACGAACGTCAGCGGAAGATTCCCGATGGGGGCAAGTGCGGGAATCGACGAGTCATTCGCACGCATGGAATAGTTCGCCAAACGAGTGGACAACGCGCCACCCGACATGCGCGTTTTCAAAAGTTCACGGTCGGAGGCTGCATCGGCTTTCGCAACCGTGTCGGAAATGTCCGCAATGATTCGACGAAGTTGTGCGGCCGTCACGACGGGAGGTAGCTCGCTCTCGACGGCAGCCGTCACCGTGGGCGTCGGTGTATCCACTCCGACACCGGTTTCATACGGCGAGGAGCATGCTGTGAGACTGAGGGCAAAAATCGTCGACAGACCAATGGCAGAAAAATACGATCGACCTCGCGGGGCGCCACGACGACCCCGTGCCGGAGCAACGATGCTCGGCGCATCCTGCGGTGAATAGCGTCGCGGGCGGGGAGGTTTTGGCATACGACCTCTCCGTCGGGGGCCCTGCTGATTGCGCCAATGCGAGAGCGCCCAGAGATACAGCAACAGACCGATCACCGCGAGACCGCCACCCAAGAAGATCAGGTTGTCGTCATTGAGCCAGAGAAAAGTTGGCTGCGGAAGTGGCCATGAAATGGTCAGCGTCGGCGGAACCGGATCGACACCGTTCGCTGCGAGCAAGACCGACATATCCTGCGTCACATTGACCGATAGAGACGCGGTCGATTTGCCTGCCCGCTCATCGAGCCAGAGGTCGGAGCCAGACGGGTTCGGTGCCGGAGTCGGTTTCGGCGCCGTTTCGGTGCCCGCGGGAAGAACCGGCGTGACAGTCTTACCCACCGTCATCTCATTCGTCTCGGCGTCGTAATTTACGGTCGTGTACGTCGCGTCACCGAGCCACCCGAGAACGTCAGAGGTGCGCCCGTAACTGACAAACGAGGCCGAACCACCCAACAGTTCGATTGTTTGAAGTCCCGGATTTGCTTTCAAAACAGAACCATCGACAACCAGAAAGGGGGACTGCACGTGCGACAGATCGACCGTCGTAATCAGGGCTCGGGCGCCGGACAAGATTTTGAACGACACACCCACCACAAGAAACGTCGCCGAAATCGCGAAGACAACAATGGCCGCGATAAATCGCATCTGTTCCTCCTCGCGAAAAACGGTTCCTCGTTACGGTCTCGTGCACGCTCGGCACAGAATCACTCTGGCAAGAATACCCGACCACAGTCTGAGAAGATTCTGCGACGAACTTCCCCATCGGACGCTCGAAGACGCGCTCCGTGGATGCCCCGGTAGACTCGGTCCGCGTGGGGCGCAACGGCGGTGTCGCAATGCCTCACGTTGATATGCAGTTATTTGAGTGAACGGAGCAATCGTGTCTGATTCGATTGACGATTTCCCTCGCGTGATGCGCGGCTACAGCCCGACTGAAGTGAACAAGGTCGTCGGCAAGCTTCGTCGTGAACTTCTCGTAGCGAAGACCACAACCGACGAGCAGGCAAACCGAATCGGGGAGCTGACCCGACGTGTGGCGTCACTCGAGACGGACCTTCGCGAAGTCGGTGAGCCTACCTATGCCGGCCTTGGGGCCAAGCTCGAATCCACTCTGCGTAATGCAGAAGAGCAATCCGTGCGACTCGTGGCGAAAGCGGAGGCGGAAGCCTTCAATCTCCGTGAGCGAGTCGAGCGTGAAGTCGAACTCATCTTCGAAGAGGCCAATACGACGGCCCAGCTCGCCATTGAGGAAGCTCAGCGTGAAATCGCCGGCATGTTGCTCGATGCCGAAACGAAAGCGTCGTCCATCGTGAGTGCGGCACAGGCCAATGCCGAAGTGTTGGTCAAGGAGGCGGAACACGACGCCGCGCAAATTCGTGGTGAGGTCGCAACTGAGGCAGCCAATGCACGCGCAACCACGAAGAGAGAAATCGACGAGCAAATTGCGGAGGCCGAGCGCCAGATTGCCGAACTCCGGCTGGTCTTCATCAAGGAAGAGGGGCCGGAAATGTCCGCTCCTCGCGGGGAAAAGCCCACGCTCCGCGAAGTCGTGAAACTGTTGCAAATCGAAACCGAAAAATCGGTCACGACAGACAAAGTCCAAAAAGATTACCTGCGCAAGCACCAAGAAGCCGTGATGCTCACGCAAAAATACCTCGACGCGGCGAAGGATCAGCTTGCCAAGGCTCGCGCGCGCACGGCCGACAAGAAACTCGAAGCCGATGCCATTGAGATGCTCGCTCAAAAAGAGGCGCGCACACTGCGTGAGCGCACGGACGCGCACATCAAGAAATTGCTCGATGACGCGAAGAAAACCTCATCCGCTCTCGTGGAATCGGCCGACAAGCAGTCGCGTGAAATGATTGCCGCCGCCGAGGCTCGGGTTGCTGACCTTCGCGTGGAGCGCGAAGCGATTGGTAGCTACCTCGAAGACCTGCGTTCGCTCGTCGCTCAAGCGACAACCGTGTGGGACACGACGTCGAAATAGCCCGGGAGTCACCGCTCACGCTCCATCCCGTACCGTGCCATGACGCACGATGCTGAATCTAAAAACCGCGACGAACGCATCAAAAACACGGTAAACATGACCTACGAGATGTTCGATGAAAGAGGACCGTGATGCGCATTCAGAATGCTTTCCGAGTTGGACTGTTTGGCGCCCTCGGCGTCGGAATTGCCCTCTTGCTCATGTCGGCGGTCACGTCGCTCGCGACGATTCTGACGTACATCGGTGCAGCGCTCTTTCTGAGCCTCGGTCTTGACCCCGCGGTCAACTGGCTCGAGTCGAAAAAACTCCCCCGCTGGGCGGCCATTCTCGTCGTCTTGGGTGTCGTGCTCGCGGCGTTCGGGGTACTGCTGGTTTCGGTCATCCCGCTCGTCGTGGACCAGGCCACAAAATTCATGTCGAAGTTGCCCTCGATTATCGAAGGCGTCAAGTCTCAGGCCTGGGCCGATTACGTCAATTCACAACTCAACGGATGGGTCGACACCACGGCGCTGATTGATCAGGCGTCAAACTTCTTCAAAGACCCCACACATCTCGCCGACGTTGCCGGTGGAGCTCTTGCCGTCGGCGTCTCGATTGCCAACGGCTTCTTCGGCGTGTTTGTCGTGTTGATTTTGACCCTGTATTTCACGGCCTCGCTCAAGACGATCAAGCAGAGCACCTACCGTTTGGTGCCCGCGAGCAATCGAGAGCGGTTCATCGGTCTCAGCACGCAAATCACGGACGGTGTGGGCAAATACGTCATCGGGCAGATTCTGCTCGGTCTGATTAACGGTGTGCTGACCTTCATCATGCTGACGATTGTCGGCGGGCATGCCGCGATTGTGTTCGCGTTCGTGGCGTTCGTCATGTCGCTCGTGCCTCTGGTGGGAACGGTTATCGGATCAGCGATTATCGCGATTTCGCAACTCGTGCTGGTGTCTCCCACGACGGCCCTGATCGTGGCGATTTACTACCTCATTTACATGCAGGTCGAGGCATACGTGTTCAGCCCGAAAATCATGAACAAAGCCGTGCAAATTCCGGGCTCCATCGTCGTCATCGCGGCACTCGCCGGAGGCTCTCTCCTGGGTATTCTCGGCGCCCTCGTTGCCATTCCAATCGCAGCTTCAATTGTGCTGATTATCAAAGAGGTCGTCATGCCGATGCAGGACAAACGCTAGGCGGTCTCCGGCCACTCGCTCGGCAACGGCAAGGCGCTGGGGTTGACTCGCGCGACGATTTCCGTCAGCACGCGGGTCGTCTGATTCTCCCCCACCCAGAGGTGCTTGCCACCCTCGACGGGAACCAGCTCGATGTGACGGACGTCAGAGAATCGCTCGCGCGCCGCATCCGGCTGCAAGTAATCATCGAACTCCGGGATGAGCGCGACGAGTTTTTTCGACGTCGAGTCCCATGCCGCAACATCTTCCGCGGTGGCGCGGTGTAATGGCGGCGACAGCAGGATTGCGCCAACAATGTCGTGCTGGAGGCCGTATTTCAGAGCGAGCTCCGTTCCAAACGACCATCCCACCAACCACACGTTGGGCAACCCACGGGATTCAACAAAGTCGACGGCGGCGGCCACATCCGCCACCTCGTCCCGCCCGTGTCCAAACTCGCCCTGACTCGTTCCCCGGGGGCTCTTTGTGCCGCGCGTGTTGAATCGCAACACGGCCACATCCGCGAGTGCGGGCAGGCGATTGGCTGCCTTGCGCAAAATATGCGAATCCATGAAGCCCCCGGCGGTGGGCAGCGGATGCAGGGTCACGAGTGTGGCGACGGGTGCACGGGTCGCCGGAAGCGCGAGTTCACCAACCAAGGTCAGACCGTCACTCGTGTGGAGCTCAATGTTCTCGCGAATGGCGGGCAGCTCGACGCCACCCCGAATTTCTATCACTTAGCCCGCAACCTTCCAGCAGTGAGTGTGCCAATGACGGCGAGCCGCCACATCAGCGTCCGGCCCAAAAAGTCCATCGGCGCGCCACGCCACGAGGTGGGCGGTTCCGGGCAGGATCTCGCGCGAGCATCCGGGACACGTGTACGTCTTGACCGAAGAAGCCTCACCAATCGGTTGAACTACCCACTCACCCGAACTTCGCGACTCCGTTCGACGGGCCCCCACCATGAGGCGCTCCACGTCCAGTGGTTCGTGTTCGCCGTCGCGCTTTCGCGACCGCCTGCTCTTGGCCATGCGCTAGTACCAGCCAACATCTTCCGAGTGCGCCCACGCCCCACATGGCGAGCCGTACCGAGCCTCGATGTATCCCAGCCCCCACTCAATCTGGGTCGACGGATTCGTTTGCCAATCAGCCCCGGCCGATGCCATTTTGTCTCCCGGCAAAGCTTGCGGAATGCCGTACGCGCCACTCGAGGAATTGACGGCCGAAGCATTCCAACGCGATTCTCGATCCCAGAGAAGCTCGAGACAGTCGTATTGGTCGACACCCCAACCTCGCTCGAGCACCTTCTTCAACCCGATGGCTTTGGCACTATCGGGGTCGGGCGTGCCGGCCGCGGGTATGACCGCGACGGGTTTCTCGATGCTCACCACGTCGCGACCCGCGTTTTGTACGCCGTCCGCACTGACAAAGACCGCCTGGCCATTTCTGTCACTCGCAGACTGCACCGCCATTCGAAAATAGGGCGACGCCGTCGCGCCCGAATAGGGGTCAACCGAATTGACGAACATCACTGCGACAACGAAACAGAACGAGAGAAAGACGAACGGTCGCCGCCACGAGAATCGAAGCGTGTACTCGCCGGACGGTTCATCGACTGACACACGAGCAACTTGATGTGTGAGCTCGCCATGCACGCCGTTTCTCACCTCGCGAGGATAGGCGTATGCGTCGCGCAATTGACGCCGACTCATCCGCTTTCTCACCACGCGCTCAATTTTACGCGCGTCAACGCACCGAATCTGGGAGGCGACAGGCGGGAGGCGACGAAGGTGAGGCGAAAGACTAGCTGCGTCCCGAAGCAAGAATCACATCGAGGACGGCATCGAGGACGAGGTCAACCTGCTGCTCGTCGTATCCCCCACGCTGCGAGGCGAAGACAGAATTTCTCACAACCTCAGCGCTCAAGGGTGCACCCGATTCGAGGTAACTCAGAATGATTTCGGCAAAGTCGTCAACTGCCGAAACCCGGTAGCCGGCATTGAGAAAAAAGACGCGACGAAACCGCTTGCGTCGAGGACGAGACAATCGAGCGATGATCTCAACTGCCGCAACTCGAGTGCGTTGCGTGAATGCTTCCCAGCCTTCGAGCTCGATGGCGCGCTCACGCTCGCGCTGGGCCATCGCGTTTTCCAACCGTTCGAGGGCGTCATCGACGGTAGCAACCTGATACCCCCCGCGTTTCATCGGGAAGGAGACCTGTCGAACGGCCGAGCTCGTCATGACCGGGACAGGTGACTCGCTGTCGTACGCGGCACGCGCTTGGGCAAGAAATGCGTCGACGGCTGCCACGTCATATCCTCGAGAACTTTTGGCGACGAGCGGGAATGCATTCACAACGTACATTCTCTCAAACATTAAGTGCGGCAAGGACAACGTAGACCGCGTACACGACGACCCCGGAAGGAAGAACGGAGTCGAGACGATCGAGGAATCCTCCATGACCAGCTAACCAACGACTGATGTCCTTGATGCCGATCCACCGCTTGAGTTGAGATTCAAACAGATCACCCGCCGTTGCCGTCATCAGAACAAGGACACCGAGGAGTAAGCCCACCCAAATCGGCTCATGAATTGTGAGCAAGGCGATCAATGTGCCCGCAATGGACACGGCCACCACCGCGCCCAGGAAACCTTCCCACGTCTTTTTTGGGCTGATACGCGGGGCCATCGGGTGCTTGCCGAAGAGAACACCGGCAGCGAACGCACCAATGTCGGCCGACGTCGTGAGGATGAGCATCGACAACGCCCACCATTGACCCTCCGGAAGCGCCACCAGCGCAATCGAAAATGACCCCAAACCCAGAACATAGGCCAGCGTGAATGCGGCGGCGACAATCGATCCACGCAACGACGTACCCGACCAACTCGGACGCGTGGTGAGAATGGCTTGAACGATCACGGTCAGCACGAACCCCAGCGCGATGGTCACCCATGCCCAGAGGGGCCCGAAGTAGAACGCTGCGGGAATCGTTGCGACGACCGTGGCTACGACCGTGGTCAGGGGAACGCGCAGGTTGCGGTGCCGGAAAGCGAGCGCGAGTTCGACGCAACACGTACCCAAGAGGAAAAGCCCGCCAAAAAGCATGAACCACGCTTTATCGACAAGACACAACGTGACGATGACGCCAGCGCCGAGACCAAGCCCGGCTGCGATGGCTGCCGCCAAATCTCGGCCCGCGCGTTGGTTCACACGATCACTCGCCTCTTCGAGGTGAGAGAGTGCGTTATCAAACGCCGGGTGTTTATCGTGGTCTCCCGACATGGTTAGACCTCGAGAAGTTCGGCTTCTTTTCGCTTCAAGGCATCGTCGATGGCATCGACGTGTGTTTTCGTGATCGCCTCGAGCTCCTTTTCTGCTCGGGTCAAATCGTCTTCGCCCACCTGGCTTTTCAAGGCCTCGAGGTCGTCCTTTGACTTGCGACGAATGTTACGCAACGCCACCTTCGCCTCTTCGCCTTTCGCCTTGACAATCTTGACGAACTCTTTTCGACGCTCTTCCGTGAGCTCGGGCAGCGTGACACGAATGACGGCGCCGTCGTTCGTGGGGTTTGCTCCCAGGTTGGGGACATCCCGAACCGCCTGCTCGATATCGCGAAGGGCACTCTTGTCGAAGGGGGTGACCAATATCGTGCGCGCCTCGGGCGAACTCAGTGACGCCAGCTGAGCCAGTGGTGTCGGCGTGCCGTAGTAGGTCACCATGATCTTCTGGAACATCTGAGGATTCGCGCGACCGGTGCGAATGGACGCAAAATCCTCCTTGGCGACCTCAAGGGCCTTAGCCATACGGTCTTTCGTCTCGGACAGAACGTCAGAAATCACGGTAACTCCAAACTGAAGCGCAGAGGCAAGTCGTGACGAGTCTAGTTGGAGACGAGCGTGCCGATATCGTCGCCACGAATCGCTTTGGCAATGTTGCCAATTGGCTCCATGCCAAAGACGCGCATCGGCATTCCGTTGTCCATACACAAACTGAACGCTGTGGAGTCAACAACTTTCAATCCGCGTTTGAGCGCCTCATCAAAGGTGACGGTCGAGAGCTTCTTTGCATCGACGTTGGTGCGCGGGTCGGCATCGTAAACACCGTCGACACCGTTCTTGGCGACAAGCACTTCATCCGCGTGAATTTCGAGAGCGCGTTGCGCCGACACGGTGTCGGTCGAGAAAAACGGCAAACCGGCGCCCGCACCAAAGATGACGACTCTGCCTTTTTCGAGGTGTCGAATCGCGCGCAATGGAAGGTACGGCTCGGCCACCTGGGCCATCGAGATGGCCGATTGCACGCGAGGTTGTGCCCCAGCCTGCTCCAGAAAATCTTGCAGCGCGAGGGCATTCATCACCGTGCCCAACATTCCCATGTAGTCGGCGCGTGAGCGATCCATGCCACGCTGCGATAGCTCGGCTCCTCGAAAAAAGTTTCCACCGCCCACGACGACCGCAATCTCCGTGTCACGCGCCGCCTCAGCAATTTCGCGAGCAATCTGGCTCACCACGTCGGGGTTGACGCCGAGTCCGCCGCCTCCGAACGCCTCACCAGAGAGTTTGAGAAGAACACGACGACGAGTGGGTGCGGGTGTCATTCAGGTACCTCTCGAGATCGATCTGGGAGTCTTCCTTAGAAACTACCTCAAAGTGGTCCTCGGCAAGCGGGGAGTCGAGCAAACGAAAGCGGGTCTGGATGCGCTGTGCATCCAGACCCGCAAATTCTCGAGCCGCTCGAGCCCGGTGGGTTACGCCCCCACCTTGAAACGAGCGAAGCCCACAACGGTAACTCCGGCATCCGCAAGCACTTTCGACACCTTCTGCTTGTCGTCGGCTGCGTAGTCCTGTTCGAGCAACGCGACCTGCTTGAAGAAGGCGGAGAGGCGACCATCCACAATCTTTTCAATTTGCGCCTCGGGCTTGCCTTCTTGACGCGTGATTTCGGTCACGATCTTGCGTTCGTTCTCGACTTCGCTCGCCGGGACATCCTCACGCGTGAGGTACTGGGGGTTGGCGAACGAGATGTGCATCGCAACTCCACGAGCTACCGCGGCGTCGGCGCCCGAGTAGGCGACGATGACACCGACCTGCGGGGGCAGGTCTTTGCTCGTTTGGTGCATGTAGACGGCGATGTTCTCGCCCTCGACAACGGCGATGCGCCGAAGTTCGATCTTCTCGCCGATGATGGCGGCTTCATCATTGATGAGGTCAGCCACGGTCTGATCACCCGACGTCGCAGCCAAACCGGCCTCGACGGTGTCGGCGTTGGCAGCCACGACGGCAGCCAACACCTTGTCGGCGAGCGCGACGAACTTGTCCCCCTTGGCGACGAAGTCGGTCTCGCACGCAAGCTCGATCATGGTCGCGCGCGTGTCACTCGCGTGAGCGGCGACAAGACCCTCGGCCGTCGAGCGGTCGGCTCGTTTGGCGTTGCCCTTGGCACCCTTGAGGCGAAGAATTTCGACCGCCTTTTCCATGTCGCCACCGGCCTCCACCAGCGCGTTTTTGGTGTCGACCATGCCGGTGCCGAGGCGCTCGCGCAAAGTTTTGACGTCTTCCAGACTGAAATCAGCCATGAGTGTGTTTTCTCCTTGACAGTTGTGTTCGAAAAGTGAGTTACTCGGCAGCAGGCTCGGTTGCAGGCTCCGCCGCGGCGACGGCGTCCGCCTCGGTAGCGACTTCCACTGCGGCCTCGGCCGACTCAGCTGCGGCGGCACCCTGTTCCAGGAGCTCACGCTCCCACTCAGCGAGGGGTTCTGCCTCTTCGCCTTCTGCCGGCTTCTGGTGTCGAGCGATGAGGCCTTCGGCCACCGCGTCGGCAATAATTCGGGTCAACAGGCCCACGGAACGAATGGCATCGTCGTTTCCCGGAATCGGGAAGGACATCTCGTCGGGGTCGCAATTCGAGTCGAGGATCCCGATGACGGGGATGCCGAGCTTGCGCGCTTCATCAATCGCGAGGTGCTCTTTCTTGGTGTCGACAACCCACATCGCACTCGGTGTCTTGGTGAGGTTACGGATTCCGCCGAGGCTCTTGTGGAGCTTGTCCAGCTCGCGCTTCTTGATGAGCAGTTCTTTCTTCGTGAAACCACTCTTGCTGGCGTCGTCGAAGTCGAGCTCTTCGAGCTCCTTCATGCGAGCGAGACGCTTGCCAACGGTTTGGAAGTTGGTGAGCAGACCGCCCAACCAGCGCTCGTTGACGAAAGGCTGTCCCACGCGAAGGGCTTCGTTACGAATGGCTTCTTGAGCCTGCTTTTTCGTTCCCACAAAGAGAATGGTTCCGCCGTGAGAGACGGTTTCGCGAACGAATTCGTATGCCTTGTCGATATATGCCAGCGACTGCTGGAGGTCGATGATGTGGATGCCCGAGCGCTCGGCGAGGATGAAGCGCTTTACCTTCGGATTCCACCGACGGGTTTGGTGTCCAAAGTGAACGCCGCTGTCAAGCAGCTGGCGAATGGTGACAACGGCCATGGCCTGTCTCCTATCTCTTGCGCACGCGTCGCGCACGCATAATTTGCGGTTGTGTCGCTTCACTCCGACGGAGTGAAGCCCTAGTGTTCGTCCGTGGCCCCGCGAGCGCCACTCGTGGCGATCGACCGTTGGGGTTTCGCGGAAATTGCTGAACACGCGAATTCGGCACCGTTCCCGATGCCGTGCTCAAAGTGTACCGTAGTGAACGTTATGACTGCGAACTCGAGCCCCGCTGCCCCCACGTCCAACGCCCCGGCGAAGTCTGGGCGCATCCTCACCGCACTTATTCTCGGTGCGGGTGTGGCGAATATGAACCTCGCTGTTGCCAACGTCGGACTCCCTCAGATCGGCGAAGATTTGGGTGCCACACAAACGGGACTCAACCTGGTCGCCATGGGGTTCTCCCTCGGGCTGGCGGCGACGGTGCTCTACCTCGGGGCAATCGGCGATCGATACGGGCGCAAAAACATGTTGTTGCTCGGCCTCATCTTGGGCATTCCGGCCGCCATTATGTCGGCCCTTGCTCCCAGCATCGAAGTTCTCGCGGTGTCGCGCGTGCTCGGCGGATTCGCGGCGGGCATGGCCTATCCGACGACGCTCGCGCTCATTACGGCCTTGTGGTCGGGCTCGTCCCGAACGCGCGCCATCGCACTGTGGTCGGCACTCGGCGCCGCCATGTCGGCCATGTCACCCCTGTTGGCCGGCGCAATCCTGATGTTTGCGCCGTGGGGTTGGGCCTTTGTCATCGCGATTCCCTTCGCGTTGCCGGCGATTTATCTCGTGTGGAAAGAAGTTCCCGCGCATATCAATGAGACAAGCGAAAAAGTCGACCACATCGGCGGTGTACTCTCCGCCATTTTCGTCGGGGCACTCGTGCTCGGCATCAATTTTGTGAGTCTTCCGGATGAGGCTCTCATGGGTCTCGTCACTCTCGCCGTGGCGCTCGTGAGCGGCGTGGCGTTCTTCTGGCGGCAAGCAACCGCGGGTGAGCCACTCTTCGACCTGACGTATGCACGCCGAGCAACCTTTTGGGTTGCCGCCGTGTCGGGAATCATCGTCTTCGGTTCACTCATGGGCGCCATGTTCATCGGGCAGCAGTTCCTCCAAAACGTCATGAGCTACAACACATTCGAGGCGGGTCTCGCAATTCTTCCGTGCGTGATTGCGATGGTTGTTGCAGCTCCTTTTTCGAGCGGCCTGATCACTCGGTTCGGGTCGCGGTGGACGCTCCTGATCGGTTTTGCGCTCTGCACGGTCGGGTTTCTGTGCATGTACCTCTTTTGGACGACGGATACCCCGTTGGCGGCGGTCGTTACCTCGTACGCGTTCATTGGCGCCGGCGTCGGCATTGCGGGAACGCCGGCGTCACATTCGCTCACAGCATCCGTTCCCGTTACTCGGGTGGGAATGGCGTCGGGAACGGGCGACCTGCAACGCGACCTTGGTGGCGCCATCATGCAATCACTGCTCGGTGCGATTTTGGGTGCGTCGTACGCGGCGTCGGTGGCCTCGGACATCTCTGATGCGCCGGCAAGCGTGCAATCGCAAATCACCTCAACAATTGGGAATCAGCTGCGTGCGTCGTACGGCAGCGCGGCCGACGTGGCAAAACAGTTTCCCCAGTATCAGGATGCCATCGTTGCTGCTGCCCGTCACTCGTTCTTGGACGGTTCTGATGCCGCCTACCTCGCGGGCATTGTGGCCATGTTGATCGGCGCGGCGCTCACGTGGTTCTTCTACCCCCGCAAGGACCGGGAAGAAAAGATGTTTGCACAGTACGCGGCGGAACACGGCGAATAGTCTTCAGCTGCATGGCACCGTGTGTGCATGTCATCTCCGTCTCACGCGAGCGTCAGGCAACTCGGCGCGAGCATTCTCATGTTGTCGATCGGGGTCGCCTTGGCAACCGTCGTCACCCCCGGGCAGGCGAATGCCGGCGTGCTGAGTTACACGTGGGCGTGGCCGGTTGAGTCCCCACATCTTGTCATCCGCGATTTTGAGGCGCCGACATCCCATTACGGACGAGGACATCGTGGAATCGACATCGCGGTGGCGAACGGCGACGTCGTCACGGCACCGGCCGCAGGTCGAGTTCTGTTTGCTGGCAACGTAGCGGGTCGAGGTGTTCTCACCATCGAGCACGACAATAATGTGGTGTCCACTCTCGAACCCGTGATGTCACTGATTTCTCCGGGCGAGCTGGTGACGGCCGGTCAGGCCGTCGCGATAGTCGACGAGCCCGAGATGGTGTGGGATTCTTCTCACCTGTGCTCGTGCCTGCATCTTGGCGCGCGATACCGGGGAGAATATGTCTCGCCTCTCACGCTGCTCGAGCAAGCTCACCGCGTGGTATTGAAACCGTGGGGTGATGGACCGCCCGTCACGCCCGAGGGTGCGCTCGCACGTACGACTCCGTGAGTCGCTCTTGTGACACGTGGGTGTATACCTGTGTTGTCGCAAGACTGGAGTGACCCAAGAGCTCTTGAACGATACGCAGGTCTGCCCCACCGTCGAGTACGTGCGTGGCCGCGGTGTGCCGAAGAGTGTGTGGACCAATGGGTCCCTCACCCGGCAGGTCGACGAGCAACGAGGCCACAAGTTGATAGACCGTTCGCACGTTGATACGTTCTCCCCGTCGGCCGATAAAGACGGCCGAGGTCGAGACGCCCACCTCGCCGCTCTCCGCCTGCGCAGCAACCCGCACCCTCGAACGAGCCTCACTCACGTAACGCGTCAATGCTCTCGCGGCGGGAACTCCAAAAGGAACCACGCGCTCTTTAGATCCCTTGCCCGTGACACGCACGGTGTTGTCGCTGAGATTAAGGTCGTCCACGTCGAGTCCAACAAGTTCACTGACGCGGATGCCCGAGGCGTAAAAAAGTTCGACAATGGCAAGGTTGCGCACGGCGATGGGGTCGCCGCCATCGGCCGCGCGAGCTAGGACATCGAGAATCTCAATCATCGCCTCCCGCGTGAGCACCCGCGGAAGACTCGACCCCGGCTTGGGCGTCTTGAGACGCGAACCCGGATCGTGATTGATGCGAGACGTGCGCGCAAGCCAGGAGGTGAATCCGCGAACGCTGG
>Ga0214917_10003166_pt1 | contig 19288 bp, 16 predicted proteins | sample LL_1208_BB_MetaG_FD_177983 | JGI IMG/M metagenome (GOLD analysis project Ga0214917, IMG submission 177983) | Freshwater microbial communities from Lake Lanier, Atlanta, Georgia, United States - LL_1208_BB | ecosystem: Environmental > Aquatic > Freshwater > Lake | place: USA: Georgia | collected...
TCCCAGCTTTTCCGATAGCTTCACCTTCAAATCATCCTTCCTCGCCAGTTGGTGCCTCCGGGTCGAACTCAGGCACCGGATGTAGGCGACTCCCTTGAATCCATCCACGCGGTCGAGAATCGCCTCCTGCGCCGCCTCTTCCCCCGCCGCTGCCGCCCAGGCTTCCTGTAACCGCATCTGACCGCCCCGCACCCGGTTCTCCACCTTCTCCACCACCTCCGCCAAAAGCCTTTTCCTTAGGCCACTGGCCGCCGCTTGCGGATCCCGACCCTTTCCCTCCACCGCACCCGCCCGGCTGTACATCTCCAGCTCCCGGGGCGTCATCCCCCGACCGTGGGCCTGGCGGAACGACTCCTGCAACCCCACCGCCGCCTCCTGCCGCCGGGCCATCAAGTCGTAGGTCTTGCGCTCGATCCGCAGCCGATCCGCGTCCCCCGCCGGCTTTTTCCCCAACAGCTCCACCATCACCATCCGTCTGGTGACCAGATAATCCATTCTCGTCACCTTCAGCCACGGTCGTTCCGCCGTCCCCTCGCCGATGTAACGGTACAACCCCGCATCCTCCGCCGCGGTCCGACGCCTCTTCGACTTCATTTCCCGCCCCAATCCAAGGATCTTGTAGGAGACCATCTCCTTCTTCTTGGTGCTGCTGTCCTGCTCCCAGGGCCTCGGGCTCATGATCCCTTTTTATCTTCCCAGCCCCTCCTGCCCATCGCTTCCCCCTTCACTCTAAAACAACCTCCCAATGTCTCCCGAACAAACCTTGCCCACCCTTCCAACTTGTTTCCCCGACGCTTTCTTAAACTTTAACTAAAATCTCATCTCCTCAACAGAATCCACGCCCCCAGAAAGAACCATACCCCGTTCAACAACACCGCCTCTCTCAACCCCGTCATTCCCGCCAACACTCCAAACACCAGCGGCCCCACAATCCCCGCCAGCTTCCCTGCAAAACCCCACAAGCCGAACACTTCACCTTGCTGACCCTGCGGCGTGATCTCCGCCACCGCCGCCCGACCGGCCGACTGCAGCCATCCCATCCCCAACCCCGCCAGCGCCGCCACTCCGTAAAAAGATCCGACCGACCGACTCAGCCACGCCCCCAAGCTGACCAATACCCACAGTCCGAGCGCCGACAACAGAACCGGTCCCGCTCCCCTTCGATCCTGCCAAGGACCCGTCACCAACGCCCCCACCGCCGCCGTCACCTGCAGAACCACAAACAGCTTTACGGTGTCTTCCAACGTAAACCCGATCTCCTTGGTGGCGTAGATCGAGGCAAACCCCACCACCGCACTCAACCCCGTCAGCGATGCTCCCAGCCCCAGCAACAACCACCTCAACTCCGGCCGATCCCGGATCGTGTTCCACACCCCCCGCCAGTCGGGCTCCGTAACCGATTCCCGACCCGGCTGTGCCCGCTCTCGCAAAAAAAGAATCGTGGGCAGGGCCGCCAGGGCCATGAATCCCGCCACCGCCGGAAAAATCTTTCGGGCCGCTCCCTCCCCGCCCGCCGACAAAATCCAGAGTGCGAGCCCCAGCGAGGCCAGACCTCCCACGTACCCAAATCCCCATCCATACGCCGAAATCTTTCCCCGCTTCCCCGGCGGAGCCAGCTCCGGCAAGAATGCCGCCACCAGATTTTCCCCCAGCAGAAAGGCGGCGTTGGCCGTCACCACCAGGCCCGTGACCACCGCCACACCCCATGCGGGCAGCCCGATCAACGCCGTGACCAGCACACAGACCAGGGTCAGTCCGACCAGCAACGGTTTCTTGGAAGCTTTCCGATCGGCCCATCTTCCCAGGATCGGCCCCGCCAGCATGGCCACCGCCGCCGAGGCCGACAGCGCCGTGCCCCACAAAATTTCCGCCCATTCCGCCCCCCCACAGACGGATTGGGTGAAAAACACACCGCCCACCACGGTGATGACCACCGTGACAAAGGCGCTGTTGGCAAAGTCGTACCAGCACCAGGCAAAGATCTCCCCCCTCCCCGCCTCAGCTCTTTCCCTCACCTTCCCATTCACGCTCACCTTCACGAAAACTTCCCGATCCTCACTTTGCGTCTGTGATCTTTCGCAAATACTCCCACGAATAAATTCCCGTGCCGTGCCCATCCTCCCATGTCGGCTGGATCGCGTACCCCCCCACCGTCTGCAGTCCCTTCAGACGAAAACTTTCCGCCGTCAATTGGCCCCCTGCCCCGGGCAAACTCCGCGTGAGGCCCGGCTCCCCGCAACACGCCGCGCAGGGACACCGCTTCCGCAACTCCTCCAGGGAAAGGTAACTCTCTTGACCGTCCGGCCAGCGGATCGCCAGTTCGGCGCCGATGACCTGCAGATCCGCGGGTGTCTGCAACCGGCCCGCCTCAGGCCGGCAGCGGGAACCGCGCCGTCAACTTGCGCACCTCGCCCCGCACCGCCTCCAGCCCCGCCGGGTCGTTCCGCTTTTGCAGCGCTTGGTGGATCAGGTTGGCGATGTCGAACATTTCCGATTCCCGCATCCCGCGGGTTGTCATGGCCGGGGTACCCAACCGGATCCCGGACGGCCGCATCGGCGAGGCTGTGTCGAAAGGGATCGAGTTCTTGTTCACGGTGATGCCCGCATGGTCAAGAGCCTCCTGCGCGATCTTTCCGTCCATCCCCGCCGTCCGCAGATCCACCAGCATCAGGTGGTTGTCTGTGCCCCCCGAAACAATCCGGTACCCGTTCTTTTTCAATCCTTCGGCCAGCGCCCGCGCGTTCCGTACCACCTGGGCCTGGTACGACTTGAACTCCGGCTTGAGGGCCTCGTGGAAGCAGACCGCCTTCGCCGCGATCACATGCATGAGCGGCCCTCCCTGCACTCCCGGGAACACCATCGAATCGATCTCCTTCGCGTACTTCGCCTTGCACAAAATGATTCCTCCCCGCGGACCGCGCAGCCCCTTGTGCGTTGTCGTCGTCACAAAGTCCGCATGCGGCACAGGACTCGGATGGACACCCCCCGCCACCAGGCCGGAGATGTGCGCCATGTCCGCAAACAACAGCGCCCCCACCTTGTCGGCGATCTCCCGCATCCGCGCAAAATCCAGGATCCGCGGGTAGGCCGAGGCACCCACCGTGATCATCTTGGGCTGAAACTCCAACGCGGCCTTTTCCAGTGAATCGTAGTCCACCAGCTCCGTCTTCTCCTGCACGCCGTAGTGGCGAACCGTGTAAAACATGCCGGAGAAGTTCTTTGGGTGGCCATGGGTCAGATGCCCGCCGTGAGCCAGATCCATCGTCAGGATCTTGTCGCCATGCTTGAGGAAGGCGAAGTAGACCGCCGAATTGGCCGTGGCGCCCGAGTGGGGCTGCACGTTGGCGTGCTCCGCCCCGAAAAGCTCCTTGGCCCGGTCGATCGCCGCCTGCTCCACCACGTCCACATGCTCGCAACCGCCGTACCAGCGCCGGCCCGGATAACCCTCGGCGTACTTGTTCGTCAGGCAGCTGCCTTGCGCCTGCATCACCGCCCCGCTCGTGAAGTTTTCCGAGGCGATCAGCTCAATGTTTTCCAACTGCCGACGGTGCTCCTTGCGGACGGCTTCGGCCACCAGGGGATCCGTGCGGGCCAGTTCCGGCCCCGCCGCCTCGCCGCGGTCCGTGCCGCCAAGGGAAGCCAGCCGTTCCACCCGGCCTTCAAACCGCCCCGAGGCAAAGGCGCTGGTGATCCAAGCCTGCACGCAGGCCCGGGCATCGGAGGCGCCCAATTCATCGGCCCCCAAACAAAGGACATTGGCGTTGTAGCGTTCACGGGCTTTGCGGGCGGCTTCCGGGGTGTCCGCCACCGCGGCCCGCACCTTGGGAAACCGGTTGGCCGCCATCGCCAGCCCGATTCCTGTCCGCCCCACCAGAACCGCACCCTGGATCCGGCCCTCGGAAATCGCCTCCGCTGCGGCCTTGGCGATTTCCGGAAACTCCGCCACATCATGGGAAGGCAAACTGAGGGTGGCGCATCCCTCCCGCCGAAGGACCTCGGTCGCTTCGGCCAACAGGATTCTCGCCGTCGCGTCGCCGCCGAGTCCGACGGTCATCTGACCGGTGGTCCCTCCCGCCGAAGCCGGAACCTTGCCGTTGCGCACCACCTCCAGGAGATGGGGGATTGCCTGGCGGATCTGGTCGCGACACGCGCGGTAGGTCTCGCGGGACTGCCCGATGGGATCGTCCACTTCCCGCTCCTCCGGGGAAAGTCCCGGCTGAAACTCACGGAGCAGGAAAATTTTGTCGGCCGCGTTCGGATAAAGCAGCAGGAGCGAGTCCAAGTGTCCGTAGGTCATCACAAAGATGTGGTCGGCCCGGCGAACTTGCTCGGCACTGATGGGCTTGCTGCGCAGCCGGGAAATGTCACTGCCCAGTTCCCGCATCACTTCCACCGCATGCGGGCTGGGTGTCTGTCCGGTGACGGCGCCGATGCCGGCGGACTCCACCTCCACGTGCCGCTCCCCGTTCAGCTCCCGGCGACATAACTCCTCCGCCATGGGGCTGCGGCACACGTTGCCGGTACAGACAAAAACGATCCTTTTCACTAGGTATTTCTAGCGGAGAAAAATGATCCCGGAAATCCCGCGGGTCAATCTATGCCCGCCGGCTTGGGGGCATCTTGCGAAGCGCCCGAAGCAGGTCTCCCGCCCGCTGCAAACCCCGGTCTTGGGGCGCTCTTTTCACCTCTAACTCCTTCTCTGACAACGAGGAAGAAATAATCTCCTGCACGTCCGCCTCATCCTCATTGATCAGGGTGGACTCCCGCGCCCGCTTGACCGGGGGGACTTCGGCAACCGTACTGGCAATTGTCATCTCCCCGCCGGTCCAAATCTCGGCATCCATGTAGTTCGCCGCCCCCAGCACAACATCCGGCGGCAGCGGTCGCCCTGAGCTTACCCGGCCACCGGGCAACAGGATTTCACCCCGCGCCCGGAAAAGGGAGCGACCCGAGGAGAGGCGCGATTCCGCCAACCACCCGGCCTGCCCGGCCGTGGCCTGACCCAGCAAAATGGCGCCTGCCCGTTCCTGCAAAATCGTCGCCACCAGCTCTCCCGCGCCACGCAGGTTCGGACCCACCAGCACCACCAGCGGGGTGGCTGGATTCATACCGAGCGGCTGCCGGTCGGACCGAAACACTTTCTCCTTCCCGACTCCGTCACGCCAGGCGAACAAAACCTCCCCTGGCGTCACAAAGAGGCCGGCCAGTTCAGCGGCCGACTCCAGGCTTTGCGCCGGCAGACACTCCCGCAAATCCAGGACCGCTCCCAACGGATTTTTCTGCCGCCACGCCGCCCAATCCCGGCCCATCGCTTCCGCCAAGGTCGCACCCATGGTCCTCACTCGCCAGTAGGCGATCGGTCCCGGGAGAAGTTCCGCCACCCAGGGCCGATCCGGCGAGGCAAGCTTCACCACCTCCCCCACCCCCATCCGTCCCGACGACTGGTCCAGGATCCGGGTGATGGCACCCGGATTCGCTTCCGCCACCGCGGGATCCGTCCCCACCAACCGCGCGATCTCCATGGCCTCCGTGGGCTTGAGGGGACTGACCGGTTTCGGCACCGGCAAGGCGGCCGGGCGGGCCGGAGCCAACTCCTCGGCCACGGCAGCCCGTTGCTTCCGGCTTCTCCACTTTTCCCGAATTCCGTCCAGGTGCGCCTTCATCCCCGGCAAAAACGGCGCCACCCCTACCCCAATTCCGATGCCAAGAAAAAGCAGCAGGAGAATCCGGAGGGTCTTCATCGAGAGGAGAGTATTTTATATCGTCCCGAACCCAACTTGCGATCCCGCTCTTACCTTCCGGTTCCGAGAGCGCGGTGGCCGATGTCCCTCCGAAACTGCATGCCCTCAAAGGAAATCTGTTCCACCAGGGCATAGGCCCTTGCCTTGGCGCTTTTCAAGTCGCGCCCCCAGCCGGTGGCCGCCAGCACCCGCCCGCCGGCCACTTCGACCCCCCGCAGGCCGGCCTTGGTCCCGGCGTGAAAAAGATGGGAGTCCGGCTGGCTGGGTCCGATCCGGATGACCTGCCCAAGCACGGGCTTGGTGGGATATCCATCGGCCGCCAGCACCACGGTCATCGCCGCCCCGGAAAGAATCTTCACCGGTAAACCGGAAAGATCCCCGTCGGCCGCCGCGCCCAGCAAATCCCAAAGCGGGGTCTCGAGAAGAGGAATCAGGACCTGGGTCTCCGGGTCGCCGAACCGGCAATTATACTCCAGCACCTTCGGCCCGCTCTTGGTGAGCATGAGACCCGCGTAGAGCACCCCGCGATATTCGATCCCCCGCTGGGCCAGGCCCTTGAGGGTCGGCAAAAGAATCCGCTCTTTCACTTCCCTTAATAGGTCGGGCGTGGCTCTCGGTGCCGGGGCGTACGCCCCCATGCCTCCTGTGTTGGGACCGGTGTCACCTTCCCCCACCCTCTTGTGGTCCTGTGCCCCCGGCAGAATCACCAGATTCTTTCCGTCCGTCACTGCGTGGACACTCAACTCCTCCCCCTCCAGAAACTCCTCAATCAACACCGTGGTCCCCGCCTCCCCAAAAACCCTGTCGGCCATCATCTGGCGGATGGCACCCGCCGCTTCCGCGTGAGAGGCGGCGATGACCACCCCTTTGCCGGCCGCCAACCCGTCCGCTTTCACCACCTGGGGACAGGGCAGCGACTCGCTGAACCGGATCGCCTCCTCAACAATTTGAAAACTTCCCGCCTTCGCTGTGGGGATCCCCAAACTGACGAGCAGTTCCTTGCAGAAGGATTTGCTTCCTTCGAGTTGGGCCCCTTTTTTTCCCGGCCCGAAGACCCTGAATCCAAGTTCCCGCAACCGGTCGGCCAACCCGGCACACAGGGGTGCCTCCGGCCCCACCACCACCAACCCCGGCTTTTCCTTCGCCGCCCAGGCCGCGATGCCCTCCCCATCCGTCGCGGCGAATTTCAGATTTTCACCGAGTTCCGCCGTCCCGGCGTTGCCAGGGGCGAACCAGATTTTCTCGATCCTCGGATCCCGCGAAAAGGACCACCCCAAGGCGTGTTCCCGCCCTCCGTTGCCGACAATCAAAACCGTGTTTTTCTTCGCCATGAAACTCCCACTTTTCCCGAAGGACCCAACTTGGGGAAGCCCTCTTTCCACCTCCCGCCTCTAACCTTCCGCCGGCTTCATTTTCTAAAATATGCAGCGATCTCTTCGGCGATCTTTTTTCCCACTCCTTCCACTTTGGCCAGCTCCTCCACCGAAGCCCGGGCCACTTTTTCCACCGAGCCAAACTCCCGCAACAGGGCCCGCTTCCTCACCGCGCTTACCCCCGGCACCTCATCCAACTCACTCTCCTCCATCCGGCGCTTCATCAGCAGCTGGTGATAGCCGTTCGCCACCCGGTGGGCTTCGTCACGAACCCTCTGGAGAAGGCGTACCGCCGGATGCTCCTGGGGAAGCGAAATCGGATCGGGTCGGCCCGGGCGGAAGATCTCCTCGTTCTGTTTCGCCAGCCCGATCGCCGGCACCGCCTCCCATCCCGCTTCCCTTAACTCGCGCACCGCCGCACCCAACTGACCCTTGCCTCCGTCCACCACCAGGAGATCCGGCGGCTCCACCCCCTCGGCCTTGAGCCGGCGACATCTCCGGCGGATCACCTCCGCCATGCAACCCACGTCGTCCTGCCCCTCCACCCCTTGGATCCGGTAACGTCGGTAGGCCGGTTTGGAGGGTCGCCCGTTGCGGAACACCACCATCGACGCCACGCTATGGGTGTCGGAGATGTTGGAAATGTCGAAACACTCGATCCGGGCCGGCACCGCCGGCAGGTGGAGCACGTCCCGCAGCGCCTCCAACTCCTTTTCCGGCACCACCGTGCTGGGCAGGGAACGGAAAAATTTCCGGGCCGGCCGGGTGGTCTTCTTCAAATCATCCAAAAGGTTCCTCAGGGAAGCCGCTTTTTCAAAATCCCTCCGCTCCGCCGCCTTCTTCATCTGCTCCTTGAGCGACTCCCGCATCTCCAGGGTGTGACCTTCGAGGAACTCGCACGCCTGCCTCACCCGTTCCGCGTAACCTGCCCGCGTGATTTTTTCGATGCACGGCGCGCTGCAGTTCTGGATCACATGATCGAGGCAGTGACGGTAGTCCCGCTCCCCGGGAATCTCCGGCCGACAGGAGCGCAGGCCGAACTTTTTCCGCATCAGGGAAAGCGTCTGTCGCAAAGCCCCCGCATGGGCGAACGGTCCGAAATACCGCGCCTTGTCTTCCTTTCTGGCCCTCGTCAGCTGGAACTTTGGAAACGGCTCGTCCAGGTCCACCCTCACCATCAAAAACCTTTTGTCGTCCCGGAAGCTCACGTTGTAGCGCGGCCGGTACTCTTTGATCAGTCGCCCCTCCAGGAGGATCGATTCCGGTTCGCTGCGCACCACGTGGGTCTCCAACTCCGCAATGCTTTGAAGCAGGGCACGCGTCTTCAGGTCGGCCACAAACTTTCGTGAAGGGTGGAAATACTGGTTCACCCGCCGGTGCAGATCCCGCGCCTTGCCCACATAGATCACCCGGTGAAAACGGTCGCGGAACAGATACACCCCCGGTCGGTGCGGCAGGTCCCGCAGTTGTTTGGTCAGGTCGGCAGAAACGGTTTCCATGGCCTGAAAGGAGATTAACCTAACCGCATGGCCAGCCCAACCCTACCCGCCCTTGTCCTGGGGGTCCTCGCCTTGGCCGGCTCTCTTTCAGCCGCCCCCCTCTTCAAGGATGCCCAGCTGACCGTCGATCTGATCGCTGAACCCAAACCGGTCGAACCCGGGAAACCATTTACCGTCGGTCTACGCTTTCGCCCCGAACCCGGTTGGCACATCTACTGGAAAAATCCCGGCGACTCCGGCATGGCCCCCTCCGTCACCTGGAAACTACCCGAAGGCTACACCGCCGGACCCCTGCAATTCCCTCTTCCCGAAAAAATCCTCCTCCCCCCTCTCGTCACGTACGGCTACGAGATGGAAACCCTCATCCTGGCGGAAATTACCCCGCCGGCCGAACAACCCCTCCCCGCAAAGATCAAAATCGGGGCCGATCTGGACTGGCTCGTCTGCAAGGAGATCTGCCTTCCCGGCAAAGCCAGCCTGGATCTCGGCGTGCCCTCCCAACCCAAGGACAATATCGACCTGCAGGGACTCTTTGACGAAATCCGCCGCGAGATACCCGTCCGGATTTCTTCCATCTCCGTTCAGGCCAACCCCAAGAACCAAATTCTGGAGCTGACGGTTGCCAAAGCCCCGGAAGTCGGTGCCCTCTCGTTTTTTCCGGCGGACGGTGACTACGTCGACGAATTCCAACCTGCCAAAACCGAAAAGGACGGAAGTCACCAAATCCTCCGGATCCCTCTGAAAAAGGATGCCAAACTTCCCGATCTCCTTTCCGGTATCTTGGTCGCGGAAAGACCGTGGGCCCCCTCCGGCCACCGCGCCCTTGAACTCTTGATCCCGATGAAATCTAAGCTCTCTTCAACTTCAACTTCTGACTTACCGCTAATTTTCCTCTTCGCCTTCCTCGGTGGCCTGATCCTCAATGTCATGCCCTGCGTCTTTCCGGTCCTTTCCCTCAAGGCACTCCATCTGGTCCAACTCTCCGGCGAAAGCCGCGGTTCGGCCCGCACCGAAGGCTTCGCCTACACCGCTGGCGTCGTTCTTTCCCTGCTGGCCCTGGCCGCCCTGCTGATTGTTCTGCGCGCTTCCGGCCAGGCCCTGGGTTGGGGATTTCAGCTGCAGTCGCCACCGGTCGTCTGGCTGTTGCTCGCCCTCCTCTTTGCCCTTTCCCTGAATCTCTTGGGCTTCTTCGAGTTCAACGTCCTGCTTGGTAACCTCTCCGGCAAAACCCCACGCCAGGGGTGGAGCGGATCTTTCGCCTCCGGCCTACTCGCCGTGGCCGTCGCTTCCCCTTGCACCGCCCCGTTCATGGGTGTCGCTCTTGCCGCCGCCTTTGCCCTGCCAGCCGCCGGCACCCTGGCCGTTTTCACCGCCCTGGCCTTGGGCTTCGCGCTTCCCATCCTGATTCTTTCCTTCTTCCCGGCGCTTCTTTCCTTTCTACCCAAGCCCGGCGCCTGGATGAACTCTCTGAAAACAATCCTGGCTCTGCCGATGCTGCTCGCCGTCGCTTGGCTGGCCTGGGTTCTCTTCCGTATTTCCGGGACCGCCGCTGTTTGGCCCCTGCTTATCGGCATGGTGAACCTGGCCGCCGGACTTTTTCTTTACGGCCGGAGCCAACGAACCTTCCCACCGTCCACTGGCCTTCGCTGGGGTGGTCTCGCCCTCGTTCTGCTTGCGGCCGTGATCCCGGCCACCGCTCTCAAGACCGCTTCCACCGTTCTGGTTTCGCAGCATCCCGACCGGTTCCCTTGGTCGGAGGAGGAAGTGGCCCGCCAACTCGCCGCCGGGCGCACCGTCTTCATCGATTTCACCGCCGCCTGGTGCCTCACCTGTCAGGTCAACGAGCGGGTGGTCCTTTCCCAGCCGGCCATCCAGGCCGCATTCCGCGAAAAGAACATTGCCTTTCTCGTGGCCGACTGGACCCGCCGCGATCCCACCATCACCGCCGCCCTGCAAAAGTACGGCCGCGAGGGTGTCCCCACCTATGTTATCCTCCGCCCCGACGGCTCCGCGCCCGTCCTGCTTCCCGAAATTCTCACCCCCCGTCTCGTTTTAGACGCTCTGCGGTAAGGTTTTCCCTATCTGCTAAATTCTATCTTCTTACAATTCCTGGTCCTCATCTGGATCCTTTTGAGCGGAAGCTCACTTCCCTCCCGCTTTCGCCAAGACGACGTACACCGTCTTGAGGACAATCTGAAAATCCAGAAGGAACGAGTGGTTCCGGATATAATACAGGTCGTACCGAAGTTTCTCCCGGGTGTCTTCCACGCTGGCGCCGTAAGGGAAATTGACCTGGGCCCATCCGGTCAGCCCCGGCGGCACCTCGTGACGCAAATGGTAAAAAGGGATCTCCTCCTCGTATCTCTCCACGCAACGGACCCACTCGGCCCGCGGCCCGATCAAGCTCATGTCCCCGACCAGCACATTCCAGAGCTGGGGTAACTCATCCAGCCGGGTGGGCCGCAAGAATCGGCCCAGCGCGGTGATCCGCTCATCTCCTTCCGCGGTGTACATCGATCCCTCCTCGGTTCTTCGTTTCATGGTGCGGAACTTATACAGCGAGAAAACCATGCCTTTTTGCCCGTACCGGTTTTGCCGGTAAAAGATCGGGCGCCCGTCCAGCAACAGAATGGCCAACGCCGTCCCCAGCATCACGGGCAGAAAAATCAGAAGCAACCCCAGGGCAATCGTGCGGTCCAGCGCCTGCTTGACCCGGGCATAACTGGCGCTTTGGGCCAAGGCCAACTCCCGGTCCAAGACCCACTCGTCGTCCACTTCCCGGAGGAGAATTTTACGGAAGACCGACTCCGCGAAGGCCTCCGCCGGGTAAACCCGCAATCCGTCCAGATGGGCCTGGGCCAGGCTTTTGCGCAGATCGGTCGGAAAGGTCCCCGCCGGTCCGGCCATGACCACGCCCTCAAGCTCATCCGCCCCTGATTCCAGCAGGCGGGGATCCCAGGGTTGGACGGTCGGCGATCTCTCCCCGGCGATCGGGCCCAAGGCCGAACCCGCCACATCATAAAGACGGAAAGCTGTGATTTTTTCGCGCGGTTTTTCCAGGAGTTCGTGCCAGAGGGAGCGCAAATCGTCGGTTCCCCCGAGAATGGCGAAATGCCGGTCCTTCCGGCGGCGGGTCATCCGTTGGTCGATCGAGCGTCGCACGGCCAGGGACACCAGAGCCAGGCTGATGACGCCGGGAATCACCACGCCGCGGGAGGGCTTGTAGGTTTCCGTGTAGGCGGTGAAAACGTACACCAGGCTGAGCAGAATCGGCAGGGTCACCAAAAATGCCGAGAAATGCACGGTGGAGTATTCCAGGGAAAGTTTGTCCGTGCGGTTGCTGTAACCTCCCGCCACAAAAATCGCTCCCCAGCAGAAGAGAAATGTGATCAGAAAGCTTTCCACCGGCCAGAAGGAGGGAACTCCGCCCCGGCGGTAGATGTGAAACCCGGCAAAAAGGACGGCCAACAGCAAAAAATCCACGAGGCTCAGCAGCAAAAAGTAGTTCACCCGGGAAAACAAACCGGGCCCACTCTTCCGTTGCCGGACCGGGGGGTTCAAGGACTCCAACCTAAAAGGGATCCTTACCGCACGCCATCCCGCCAGCGGAACATCTCCGCCAGGCGGCGTTCCGCCTCGTTCCGGTCCACCTCCCCTCCGGGGATCAGGCAGGCCGCCACCTCAAAGGAAAAAATCCTTTTTCCCCGCTTCACGAACTCCGCCAGCAACTCCCGCTGCAGGTACACCTGCCGGTTTCGGTCGTACGCCCCCAGCCGCAACGGTTCGCCGTCCAGCCACACCGCCCAGAGAAGCACCGCCTCCTGGCCGGGGCGCTCATAGGGAAACGCCGTCCAGATTGTCTCCCGCCCCTGCAGATCCAGCACCACCTCGCGGGTGGGCCCCGATTGCCGCCATCCGGCCCCCGGCATGCAGGCATCCGGCCGGTGGTAAAGCTGGTTGGCGTTGCCCCGCGAGGGTCCCCACCAGAAATGATAGCCGGCCGTGCCCTCCCCCCGCAGATAGCTTCCCTCGCTCGGACGCAGAACACCCGCCACTTCCGGGGGCACCGCCTCCTTCACCACCCCTGGACCCAACGTCAGCCGCGGCTCATTTCCCGTCGCCTGCGGCCGCGCATACCAGGCATGCACCAGTCCTCCGGAGACCAATAACCAAATGAAGGCCAGGATCCCGGCCCACCGGCCTTGCTCAGGCCGAAGGAACTTTTTTTCAATGTCCCCAGCGGCGGACGGGGCCTCGTTCCCATGGCAGGCCAATCTCCAGACCACCAAAACCACGGCCAGCAAAATTCCCAGACCCAGCAGATTATGCCAATGCTCCACCCGTTCGGGCCCCGAGCGGGCCCCGATCAGTCCCAGAATCACCGCTCGCACCAAGTTTCCTGCCAAGGCTACCCCAACGGCCCAAACCAGCAGCTGCAGCCTGCTTCGCACTCCCCGGCGGAACACCTCGCCGCCGGCCAACGCCACCATCAGGGACGACTGCAGGCTCTGCAGCCCGCTGCAGGCTTCCTCCACGCCCAACACACAGTTGGCGACACGTATCGTTTTTCCTTCGACCACTGCCGCGATGCCCAGCCAGTTGAGCACCTCCCCTGTGGCCACCGCGACCCATCCCTGCAAAGCCACCGTGGTCCCGATCTCCACCTGACCAGGCCAGGGAATCCCGATCAGGGGAAAACAGGCGGGGAACAGAAGCCCCCGAACGCCCGCACGGCCGCCGGTGAGATAAGCCGCCACCCCCGTGGCCCCTACCGCCAAAAATCCCATCGCCCAGAGGATCGGACGCCAATAGAGCGGGGTCTGCCGGAGGAGTTCGATCGGCGCCGCCAGCATTACCACCAGCCCCATGATCCCCCACGCCCACTGAGCCTCGGCGGGTGAAACCAGCACCGGCTTCAGTTCCGGCCATCGTCTCCAGAAAAAATATCCGGCCAGCAAGGGCACAAAAAATCCGTAGGAATAGGCCTCGGTGTTTTGCCACTCGCCGGCACAGGCCCAAAAGGTCCATAGCCAAAGGATCCCCGCGATGATCCAGGCAAGCCCCGCCCCCGGAAGGCGTTCCCATAGCCTCATGGACCCATACTATCCACCGATCGAACCACGCCTAAAGACTTCTCATGAAAAGGAATTCGCTTCATCTTGGCCGCTTGAAATCCTCCCGACCCCTCGTCGGCATCATCATGGGCAGCCGGTCCGACTGGCCTCACCTCCGGCCTGCCCAGGTTTATCTTCGTCGCCAGGGGATCCCCGTGGAGATCCGGGTGGTCAGCGCCCACCGCACTCCCCTGCGCCTGGTGGCCTACGCCCGCGCCGCCCGCCGACGCGGCCTACGCCTGATTATCGCCGGCGCCGGCGGTGCCGCCCACCTTCCGGGCATGACCGCCGCCCTCACACCTCTTCCCGTTCTGGGAGTTCCTGTTCCCGGCAAGACCCTCCGTGGGTTGGATGCCCTGCTCTCCATCGCCCAGATGCCCGCCGGAATTCCCGTGGCCACCTTCCCCATTGGCCGGAAGGGAGCTTTGGCTGCCGCCCGCTTTGCCAACGCCCTGCTGAAAGAAACCCGATGATCCCTCCCGGAAAAACCATCGGCATTGTCGGGGGCGGCCAGCTCGGCCGGATGCTCGCCCTCACCGCCCGGCGGATGGGCTACCGCATCGCCGTTCTCGATCCCGAACTCGCCTGCCCCGCCGGCCCGGTGGCCGACCTCGCCCTCACCGCGCCTTTCGACGACTCCAAGGCCCTCCGCCGCTTGGCCGAGGCCAGCGATGTCATCACTTACGAGTTCGAAAACATTCCCACCGAGAGCCTTCGCCAGATGGCCTCCCTCCGGCCGGTTTTTCCCGATCCTTCCGTTCTTCACATCTGCCAGCACCGGGAAAGGGAAAAACAGTTCCTGCAGTCCTCCGGATTTCCCTGCCCGCAATTCGAGGTGGTCGCCTCCGCCTCCGATCTTACCTCCGCGCTGAAAAGATTTGCCGGCAAAAGCCGCCTAAAATCCTCGGCGTTCGGCTACGATGGCAAGGGCCAGCTCGGCCTGGAGCCGGGCACGGACGCCGCGCAAGCCTGGAACCAGCTCGGCATCCCTCGCGCCATCCTCGAGGAGCATGTCCCCTTTGTCCGCGAGCTCTCCGTGCTGGTGGCGCGGAACGCGCAGGGCCACTCCCTGGCTTTTCCCCCGCTCGAGAACCGCCATCAGGCCGGCATCCTCGAGCGCACCGTCTTCCCGGCACGATTGCGCGATCCCGTGGCCGACGAAGCCCTCGCCCTTGCCCAAAAAATCGCCGAAAAACTCGAACTGGTGGGCCTCCTGGGCGTGGAAATGTTTGAGCTTTCCGACGGACGCATCCTGGTCAACGAGCTTGCTCCGCGCGTCCACAATTCCGGCCATCTCACCGTGGAGGCTTGCCACACCAGCCAGTTCGAACAGCAGATCCGCGCCGTCTGCGGCCTCCCCTTCGGCCTCGTCAGCCCGCTCTGCCCCGCCGCCATGTTCAACCTGCTCGGCGACCTTTGGGCCCAAGGGGAGCCCGACTGGTCCCCCGTGCTCGCCCTGCCCGGCGGGGTTCTTCACCTTTACGGCAAGACCCAGGCCCGCCCCGGAAGAAAAATGGGACACCTTACCGTCCGCGCTTCCACCCCCGAGGACGCCGTCCGCCTTGGCACCGAGGCCCTTACCCCCATCCGCCAAGCCGCGGGTTTGCCCACGTTGGCGCTGTAAGGAACAAGCTTAGGTAGGGCGGCGTCTCCCTACGCCGCCTCGTTCGGGATTGAAAACCTTTATCGTTCAGCGAGGCGGGCTGGGACAGCCCGCCCTACCAAAAGCCGAATCATCCACCCCTGCATCCAAAACCTGCTCGAAACCAAGACCGAATCGCTTAAACTTTAACCATTGCCGGCTGGTGCAATGGTAGCACTCCAGACTTTGGATCTGGCTGTTCCTGGTTCGAGTCCAGGGCCGGCAGCTACTTTGGTGGAATGCGGGAAGATGAGGTGGAAGGTTTTCTTGAACTCAAAACTCATAACTTTCCTCCCCCCTAATCCTTCCACCTCCCACCACTTTTGCGTGGATCCTCCGGCCACGGAACTTTTCCCGTCGCCAAATCCCGAATGACCTCCGGCAACAGCCGGTGCTCCGCCTCCTGGATCCGTCCATGCAGCGATTCCGGCGTGTCGCCCGGTTGCACATTCACTTGGGCCTGACGGATCAACGCGCCACCGTCGACCCTCTCGTTCACCCAATGGACCGTACAACCCGTCTGCGTCACCCGTGCCTTGAGCGCCTGTTCCCAGGCCTTCAGCCCCGGAAAGGAAGGCAACAAGGAAGGATGCAGGTTGAGGATTCTTCCTGAAAAAGGGCCCAGGAGCGGTGCTTTCAGCACCCGCATGTAGCCGGCCAGGACCACCAGTTCCACCGCCGCCGCCGCCAGCGCGGCGGCCAGCTCCGTCTCGATCTCCGGTTCCAGCTTGGTCCGAAAAGCGCCACGCCGGCACGCATAAACCGGGAGCTTTCGTTCCCGGGCGTGGCCAAGGATCTTGGCGTCCGCCAGGTCACTCGCCACCAAGACAATCTCCGCGGGAACCCTGCCTTCGGCGATGGCGTCAGCCAGGGCCACAAAGTTGCTTCCCCGGCCGGAGCCCAGCACCCCCAACCGCAGAGGTTTCACGATTTGGCTTTTTGGAGGACCGCGGTCGTGGACTTGCCCGGAGTCAGTTTCAGGATCTTGATGCGACCCCCCGCTTTTTTTACGGCGGCTTGCTCGTCCGCATCCAAATCCTCCGGACGGTAATCGCCGCCTTTCACGTAAAGGTCCGGTTGCACGGCTTCCAAAAAACGTGTGGCCCGCTTTTCCGGAAAGATCACCACCGCATCCACGCAACCCAACGCCGCCAGCACCTCCGCCCGGTCCGTCTCCGGGTTCACGGGCCGCCCCGCCCCTTTCAACTCCCGCACACTGGCGTCCCCGTTCAAACCCACCACCAGCGTGTCGCCCAGGCTCCGGGCCTCCTGCAGAAAGCGGACATGGCCGACGTGAAGCAGGTCAAAGCACCCGTTGGTCACCACCACGCAACGGCCGGCGGATTTTTCCGAACGCCGCCAGTCCGCCAGCTCCTTCCAGGATAAGACTCGGCCCATGAGACGGCATCTTGACCCGCCCTCCCGCACTCGCAACATCAATTGAACACGATGGTTTCCCTTCGCCATGGAATTTGACTGGTCGATCTACGCCACCCCCGAAATCCCTCCCGCCGAGGTTCAGGAGAGCTTTGAGGATCCTTTCGGCCTCCGGATTCTCCCGGGGGACGGTCCGCTCGCGGAACATTCCCGGTTCATCTGCCTGGGAAAATCCCTGGCGGGCAAATCCGTCTTCTCCCTTTACAGCTCGGACGGACGAAAAATGCGTCCGATCGCTTCCCGCGCGATGACCGAAGCCGAGGCCTACTTTTACGAGCGTAAAGCCAAGGAGTCGTTGTGAGCGGCCCGGTTGTGATCCGCAAGTGGGCGGAGATTCCCTTTTTCCCCAACCCGCGGGACGAAGCCGCCTTCTGGAAGGAACACCAGCTGGACCCCGTCCTCATGGCCGGCTCGCTTTCCCGCAGCGAGGGTCAGGACTCCACCACCATCACCTTGCGGATGGATCCCCGCATGCTCAGCCGCCTGAAGCGGATCGCCGCCCGGCGCTATTTGAATTACCAGTCGATGATGAAACAGTGGCTCGCCGAGAGAATGGAAAAGGAAATCCCGGGAAGCTGAGACCGGAATTTCGGGCCGGACCATCAGCCTTCTTCCCCGATTTTTCCCAGCTCGTCGCGCAAACGCGCCGCCTCCTCAAACTGCTCCTTCTTCACCGCCACGGCGAGGTCATCCTGCAACCGCTTCTTTCGCAGCTTGCGGAAACCTTTGGGCACCTTGCCGGCATGACGCGTTCCCTTTTGGCAGTCGTTCAGCACGTCCTGCAGCAGTTCCGCAAAGACGCCGTAACACTCCCCACAGCCCAGCCGCCCGGTCTTCCGGACATCCTCGGACGTAAAGCCACAGCTGGGACAGCGGTTCGAGACCGCCGGGGTGGGACTGGGGATCAGGAGGCTTTTGGCGGAGATTTCCTTGATCTCGTTTTCCACCGCGGCGGCCGGGTCCTCCTTGCCCTTGCTGGCGGCGACCTTGGAGACCGCCGCCCAGATATCGAAATCCACCAAATCCTTCTGCGACAGCTGCGGAATGCATTTTTCGCAGACGTGCACGTCGATCGACTTGCCGTTCACCAGCTTGCTCAGGTGACACGTCGCCTGGTTGCCCGGGCAGAAGGTGCACTCCATAACCTTATTTAACCATGCCCTTGCCGTTTCGCAAACCGTCCGCCGCCCCGCCGACCTGGATTTCGGAACTTTTGTGGAAAGAGATCGAGTCCACCGGCACTGATGCTTTTCTGGCCGCCAGCTCCCCGCGGCTGCGACTGGAGCGCTGGGGTTCCACCTTGCGGGTCCTGGCCACCCAACCCGATCCCCTGCCTTGCGAGGAACAGCTGGCCACTCCCCCCGACGGCTTTCCGTGGGAAGCCGGGAGGATTGTTTGGCAGGAGGAAGGCGCCCGCACTGCCCACCACCTCCGGGGCGAGGGCTGGACGACGGAGGTGCAGGAGCTGAATCTCCGTTACGGCATCGATCTCACGCCGGGAACCGCCCCCGGCCTTTTTCCCGACCAGAGGGAAAACCGCCTCTTCCTGCGCGCCCGCCGGCCCGCCTCCTTGCTGAACCTTTTCGCCCACACCTGCGCGTTCGGGGTCCTCGCCGCCTCCACCGGATCCGCCACCCTGAACATCGACTCCTCCGCCCGCGCGCTGGAACGAGGCCGGGAAAATTTTCGCCGGAACCGGTTGGAGGAAAAAGAACACCGCTTCTGGAAGGAGGATGTCCGCAAGGTTCTGCCCCGCCTGCAGCGCCGCGGCGAAACCTTTGAGGCGATCATTCTCGATCCGCCCACCTTCGCCCACGGGGGCCGGGGCCGAGCCTTCCGCATCGAAAAGGAGCTCGAGCCTATGGTCACGGCCTGTCTCCGCCTTTTGCAACCCTCGGGCGTCCTGCTGGTTTCCATCAATGAATCCCGGACCGTTTCCTGGGACTTGGAGCGACAAATCCGTTCCCTTCTTCAGCGCGAGAAAATCACCGCCCGCCTCGAGCCCTCCCGGCGACCCCCCGAGATCCCCCCCGCCCGGATGCCCGCCGGACTCTGGGTGGTTCGCGGGGATTGACAGTTCGCCGTTCGGGCCGATTTTCAGAGCGCGTGAACGGCCTTCAGTCCCTTGCCTCGACCGCCCTGAATCTTTTCCGCGAATTCATTCCCGGGAATCCGGATGCCGCCCGCTTCTGGCTGGAAACCGGTTCCGCCGCCCTCTCCCTGCTTTTGGTGCTGGGACTTCTGCTGCGCTTTTTCGGTTCGGAAAACAGCCGGCCCGGCCTGGTCCTGGTGGCGGGGATTCTCGGGATCCTTCTCCTCGCCGCTGGAGCGGCGGCGGTCGAGCTTTACGCCCTGCCGGTCCTTCCTCCGGCCGCACTCGGCATCGTCGACGGCATTTCCGCGTGGGTCGCCGGCAAGTTTCAGCACCCCGCCTGGCCGGCCCGCGCGGTCCTGCTGACCACGGGAATCGGCGCGAGCCTTC
>Ga0214917_10003167_pt1 | contig 19286 bp, 13 predicted proteins | sample LL_1208_BB_MetaG_FD_177983 | JGI IMG/M metagenome (GOLD analysis project Ga0214917, IMG submission 177983) | Freshwater microbial communities from Lake Lanier, Atlanta, Georgia, United States - LL_1208_BB | ecosystem: Environmental > Aquatic > Freshwater > Lake | place: USA: Georgia | collected...
CATCCTGCCTACGCTGGCCGCCAAGGCCGGCTCTCGGGGCACGGGCAACCCCTCACGGATACTGCCACGGAAGAAGAAAGACAGAGCACCACACCCCACAAGCAAGGTGGGCAAGTGAATCGCGAGGCAGGATGCCAAGCGCAGCACCAGCGGGCGGAGCCCGCCAAGACAAAATGGCCCGGAAGGCCATGTTTGTCGTGAAACCGTTAGCGACGCCAGCACCAGCGGGCGGGAGGGCCATGCGCTCTCCCACGACCGCGTCGCATGGATGCGACGCCAGCACCAGCGACCGGGAGGTCGCCAAGCGAAAATGGCCCGGAGGGCCATGTTTCGCGTGAAGTCAGTGCACACCCTGCCCCGCCAGCCATCGCTCGGCGTCGAGGGCCGACATGCAGCCGGTGCCCGCCGCCGAGATCGCCTGCCGGTAGTAGTCGTCGGCCACGTCGCCCGCCGCGAACACGCCCTCGACGCTCGTCTCCGTGCGAAAGTGCTTCTTCCACACGATGTACTGCTTCGGCGTCAGCTCGAGCTGGCCGGCGAGGAACGCCGTGTTCGGTGTGTGACCGATGGCGAGGAACACCCCCGCCGCCTCGAGCGTCTCCACTTTCCCGGCGTCGACCGTGCTGGCCAGCCGCACGCCCGTGACTCCCTTCGCGTCGTCACCGAGCACTTCCGCCAGGGCCGTGTTGAAGTGGATGCGGATCTTCGGGTCGTCGTGCGCCCGCTGGACCATGACCTTCGACGCCCGCAGCGCGTCGCGACGGTGGACGAGGTGCACCGTGCTGGCGAACTTTCCGAGGTAGGTCGCCTCCTCGACGGCCGAGTCGCCGCCGCCGACCACCACGATCGGCCGGTTCCGAAAGCGGGGCAGCGCACCGTCGCAGACGGCGCAGGCGCTGACTCCGCGATTCTTGAATCGCTCCTCGCTCGGCAGGCCGAGCCAGTTGGCGCTCGCCCCGGTGGCCACGATCACGCAGCGGGCCTCCACGACGCCCCCCTCCGCCGGATAGAGCTTGAAGGGCCGCCGGGAGAAGTCGACCTTCTCGATGTCGTCGGTGACGATCCGCGTGCCCATGTTGACCGCCTGCTGCCGCATGAGCTCCATCAGCTCCGGTCCCGTCACACCCTCGCCGGCGTGCGGGGGCATCATCTGCTTCCGTTCCGGCGCGATCGCCGAGTCGAGGAAGCCTGCGAGGTTGCCGTGCGGAAAGCCGGCGTAGTTTTCCACCTCGGTGGTCAACGCCAGCTGGCCCAGCGGCAGCGTGCCCGCCATTCTGTTCTTCTCGCTGATCGCCCCCTCGAAGACGAGCGGCCGGAGCTGTGCCCGGGCGGCGTAGGTGGCGGCGGACCATCCGGCCGGTCCGCTGCCGATGATCACGAGCGTTTCCTGGATGGTGCTGCCTGTCGTCGCGGCCATGATGGCTCCCGCTCGGGTCGTTGATCCGGTGCACGTCGCGGCGGTCTCCGTTCGACGGCCGCGGGTCGATCGGGCATGATGTACGACCGCGTCCCGTCCCGAAAGCCCCGGCCCGAGAAGCCCGGGACTTGCCCGCGGTCGCAGCATCTCCGCCCGCTCCCGAGGCCCGCCATGAGCCTGCTCGTCGTCCTGCTGCCCAGCGCCCTGCTGCTCGCGATCGCCTACCGCACCTACGGGGGCCTGCTCGCACGACTCTTCCGGCTCGATCCCGCCGCCCCCACGCCCGCCGTCACGCTCCGCGATGACGTCGACTACGAGCCGATCCCGCCGCAGCTGCTGCTCGGCCAGCACTTTTCCGCCATCGCCGCCGCCGGGCCGATCGTGGGTCCGATCCTCGCGGGAGTGGCCTTCGGCTGGCTGCCGGCGCTCCTCTGGATCCTCGTCGGCAGCATCTTCATCGGCGGCGTCCACGACTTCGCGGCGCTCGTCGCCTCGGTCCGACACAAGGCCAGGTCGATCGCCGAGGTGGTTCGCGACCACATGAGCCGGCGGAGTTACGTGCTCTTCCTGTCGTTCGTGTGGATCGCGCTGGTCTACATCATCGTGGCCTTCACCGACATCACGGCCCAGAGCTTCGTGGGCCGGCAGGTGCTCGAGAGCGGCGAGGCGGTGTCGGGGGGCGGCATCGCCACGTCGAGCCTCCTCTACCTCGTGCTGCCGATGATCATGGGCGTGTGCCTGCGGCACGCGCGGATGCCGCTGGGGCTGGCGACGGCGATCTTCCTGCCGCTGGTGGGCCTGGCCATCTGGGGCGGCCAGCAGATCCCGTTCGACCTCGGCCAGGCGATCGGCGTCGGCGACGCGACGGCGCAGAAGATCTGGGGCGTGCTCCTGCTCGGCTACTGCCTGGTGGCGGCGATGGTGCCGATGTGGCTCCTGCTGCAGCCGCGCGGCCACCTCGGTGGCTGCTTCCTCTACGTGGCGCTCGCCGGGGCGGCCGTCGGCCTGATCGCCGGCGACCGGCTCGTGGCCGGCGACGGCGCGATCCGCTACCCCGCGTTCACCGGCTGGCAGGCGGCCAACGGCCAGCACCTCGTGCCGATGCTCTTCATCACGATCGCCTGCGGCGCCTGCTCCGGCTTTCACTCGCTGATCGCGTCGGGCACCACGAGCAAGCAGCTGCGACGAGAGACCGACGCACGTCCGATCGGCTACGGCACGATGCTGCTCGAGGCGATGGTGGCGATCGTGAGCCTCTGCTGCGTGATGGTGCTGACCCGCGACGATCCGCTCACGAAGCAGTCGCCCAACTTCATCTACGCCCTCGGCATGGGCCAGTTCCTGGAGATCCTCGGCGTGCCGGCCACGCTCGGTGTGTCGTTCGCGCTGATGGCCTTCACCACGTTCGTCTACGACACGCTCGACGTCTGCACCCGACTGGGCCGCTACATCGTGCAGGAGCTCACCGGCTTGACGGGCAACGCGGGCGGCTGGCTCGGCACCGGCCTGACCGCGGGGATCCCCCTGATCTTCCTGCTGCGGCCGAACCTCGACGCGAACGGCGTCCCTGTGCCCGCCTGGAAGACGTTCTGGAACCTCTTCGGCGCGAGCAACCAGCTGCTGGCGGCGCTCACGCTCCTGGGGGTGACGGTGTGGCTCTGGCGCACCCGCCGGGAGGCCTGGGTGTGGCTGGTGACCGGAGCGCCCACCGCGTTCATGTATGCCATGAGCACCTGGGCGCTCGTGGGCATGACGCTGCCGAAGTTCCGCTCGCAGGCCGGGCTCGTGCTGCCCGCCGATCCGGTGCCGTGGGCGGGAGTCGTGCTGCTGGCCCTCGCGGCGGTGATGCTCGTGGAGGCGATCCGCGTGATCACCACTGCCGGCGGTCCTCCCTCGTCGGGCCGCCACGGCGACGCGAGGCCGGCCACGACCTGGTCGCCGACGGCCCCCGCCCGATGACGCCCGCGCACCGCCGCCAGGCCCGCAGCGGCGCGGCGCCGCGGCCCACGAAGCAGTGCGCCGCCTGCGGCCGCCCGTTCGCATGGCGGCGGAAGTGGGACCGCTGCTGGGAGCAGGTCCGCTACTGCAGCGACCGTTGCCGCCGCGCCGGTACGCCACAACCTTGACCCGCACCGGCCGCTGCCCTATCGTTTCCCGGCACGCAAACCGCACGCATTGCGTACGGAAAAAAGAGACCCGAAAGAACGTCCCGAGGAGCCTGAAGTGCCTTATTTGATGGTCAATCTCGACGATCCCGCCGACTGCCGCCGGGCCTTGCAGCAGCTCCGCCAGCGGGCCCACGCCGGCCCCGGCTGCCAGCCCGCAGGCCGCGGTCCCTCGCCGGCCCGCGGCCGTCCCGATGCCGGCGTCGCCGGCCTGCCGCTGGGGCAGAAGCTCCGCAGGATCCGGCAGCGGGGCGTGTGGCGGCACCTCCTGCAGATCGCCCGTCTGGACGAGCAGCCGCGGTCGCTGACCGAATGGGACGAGGCGATCGGCCTGCAGCCCAACAAAATGCGGTCGCTCAAGGCGATCATGGCCAAGCTCGAGCACCGTTTCGGCCTGCGCTTCCTGGCCGCCTCCGCCGACGCCGGCGTGGACGCCGCCGGCAACCCGCGGTACGTGATGCCCCCGCGGGTCCGCACCGTCATCCTGCGGATCGCCGACCAGGAGAGCGACGCCTAGCAGCCCACCCACCTGGAGCACAGCGGGCTCGAGGAATCCGCTGCAGCGGCCCGCCGAAACGTCGTCTGCCGGGCCGTGGCGGCGGCGATCGCCGCCCCGACGGATGGGGCGGCGGCCGCAGCCATCGGCTATGCTCTGCCGCCAGGCGGGCCTCTCTCCCGCGTGCAGGAACGTTCCCATGGCGCGTGCATTCATGTGTCGCATATCCTTCCTCGTGGGTACTCTCTCGATGATGGCGGCCTTCATCGCCCGCGGCGGCGCCGCGGCCCCGCCCCCCGAGGCGAATTACGACGAGCAGAAGGTCCGCTCGTTCACGCTGCCCGACGTCCTCGCCGGCCCAGACGGCACGCCGGCCGCGAGCCCCGAGGCCTGGCGGGCGGTCGCCCGACCGCATCAACTCGGGCTGCTGGAAACGCACGTCTACGGCCGCCGGCTGCCGGCCGTGCCGGTGGCACCGGTGGGCGAGGTCGAACGCACCCGCATCGCGCTCGCGGGAGAGACGCCGGCGATCCGCCTGCAGGCGCGGCTGCGGATGGGCGAGGCAGCGAACGCCCCGCTCGTGGACGTGCTCGTCTATCTGCCCGAGCCCGCGCGGCCCGACGAACGCGTTCCCGTGTTCCTGAATCTCAACTTCCGCGGCAACCAGGCGGAGACGCCCGACCCCGCCGTCAGGCTGGCGGCGGGCTGGGTCTACGCCGACAAGGATGCCGGCGTCGTCGACAACCGGGCGACGGATGCCTCGCGCGGCACGAGCAGCCATCGCTGGCCCGTCGAGCAGATGCTCCGCCGCGGCTACGGCATGGCGACCGCCTACTACGGCGACCTCTTCCCCGACCGTTCCGACGGCCGGCCACAGAGCGGCCTCGCGTCGCTGGGCAGGCCCGTCGAAGGGCCACTGCCGGCCGACGAGCCCGGCGCCATCGCGGCCTGGGCCTGGGGCCTCTCGCGGATTCTCGACTGGCTCGTGACCCTTCCCGAAGTGGACCCGGCACGGGTGATCGTCGTGGGCCACTCGCGGCTCGGGAAGACGTCGCTCTGGGCCGCGGCCTGCGACGAGCGGTTCGCCATGGCGGTGTCGAACGAGTCCGGCTGCGGGGGCGCGGCGCTGTCGCGGCGCAACTTCGGCGAGACGGTGGAGGTGATCACGTCGCGGTTCCCGCACTGGTTCTGCCCCGCGTTCGCCGGCTACGCGAACCGCGAGACGGAGCTCCCCTGCGATCAGCACACGCTCCTGGCGATGGTCGCGCCACGGCCGCTCTACGTCACGAGCGCCGTCGAGGACCGCTGGGCCGATCCGCGCGGCGAGTTCCTCTCCGGCGTCGCCGCCGAGCCCGCCTGGAGGCTCTTCGGCCTCACGGGCCTCGGCACCCGCGACCAGCCGCCGGTCGACACGCCGGTCGGCGACACCGTGGGGTATCACGTGCGGAGCGGGAAGCACGACCTGCTCGCCTACGACTGGCACCGCTTCGCCGACCACGCCGACCGCACGCTCCGCAAGCGGACGCCGCCGCCGGCCGACGGGTATCCGGCCTTCCATCCCGCGCAGGCCCCGCTGCCGGTGCCGCCGCCGCCCGGCGCGGTCGTGCTCCTGCCCGCACGTGTCGAGACCACGCCTGACACCTTCACGAGCATGGCGGGCGGGCCGATCGACTGGGAGGTCGCGGATGGTTCGCTCGTCGTGCGCACCTCCGACACGCACGCCAACCACATCGTGTCGCGGCAGCTCTTTCGCGACGCCGACATCCACGCCGAGTTCATGACGTCGCCCGAGGCGAAGGGCAACAGCGGCCTCTACCTGCACGGTCTCTACGAGATGCAGATCTACGACTCGTTCGGCGTGCAGCCGCCGACGGATCAGGACGAGGGGAGCCTCTACCGGTTCGCCAAGCCGCTCGTCAACGCGAGCCTGCCCACGGGACAGTGGCAGGTCTACGACATCCGCTTCATCGCTCCGCGCCGCGACGCCTCCGGGAAGATCGTGACGCCCGGCAGCGTCACGGCCTGGCTCAACGGCAGGTGCGTGCAGGACGGGTTCTCGTTCACCGAGCCACGGTCGCCCTACGTGCCCTACAAGCACGGCGTCACCGACCACCTTCGCGGCGTGGAGAAGCGGCTCATGGAGACGGGCACCGGCCCGCTCTTCCTGCAGGACCACGGCAGCCCGACCCGCTACCGCAACGTCTGGGTCCGCCGCCTCGACCGGGAGTGACGCCCGGGGCGACGGTGTTGCATGCCCGGGCACGGACCGAGCGGGCCGCCGTGGAGCGAGGCTGCCCGCGGACGTCCGACGTACCGCGGACGAAAACGCCAGCCGGGTGACGGTGCGACGAGCGTCGCACCGTCACCCGCGGCTCCCCGCATGCGTTCGGAGGGAACGCACGCACTGTCGCGTCAGATCGCGGACGCCGCGGTCTCGCCGGTGCGGATCCGCACCACCTCAGCCAGGTTCGTCACGAAGATCTTGCCGTCGCCGACCTGGCCGGTCCGCGCCGTCGTCATGATCTTGCTGATGACGGCGGCCGCCTCGTCGTCGCCCACCACGACCTCGATCTTCACCTTCGGCAGGAAATCGACCGAATACTCGGCGCCGCGATAGGTCTCGGTGTGCCCCTTCTGCCGGCCGAAGCCGCGGACCTCGGTCACCGTCATCCCCTTCACGCCCTGCGCGTTGAGCGCGTCCTTCACTTCCTCCAGCTTGAAGTGCCGGATGATGGCTTCGATCTTCTTCATGGCTCGTCTCCTCTGTGGTGACCGCTCCGCGGCCCGCCAGGCCGTGCGGCGAAGGTTTTGGTGGCTCCGCCAGCCGACCACCAGGCCGGCCTCCGACGGGCCTCCACCGGGAGGAAGCATGCATTCCACGTGCCAGACGACATGGCCCCGGAACGGGCGGCATCCACGCCGGCCCGCGGGACGGCGTGTCGCGCCGGCGAGGCGCCGCCGGTGCGGACTGGGCCGCCTCGGAAGCCGCATGGCGGCCGGGAACACCTTCCCCCGGCCGCCTGCGGGGACGTTCGCGCCTGCGCTGCGCCCTTCGCGCAGGCGAAACAGGTCCGGCCGGCGGCCTGTTGCTCCGGGCACCGTGTCACGTATCCTCATCTTCCAGGGTACGGGCCGTCGTCGGGCCGGCGGCGGTCGCACCGATCGCAGGCCCCCGATCGACGCCGACGAACGGGTTCCGCGGCACGAGTCGGGCGGAGGAGCACACGCATGGTCCGAACCAGCCAGGGAGCCGGCGGGCGTTCCGCCACCCGAACCGTGGCCGATGCCGGCACGGCGGTTCCGGAGCCCGCGCGGCGGTCATCGCGACGCGGGTTCCTCGCGGCGGCGGGTGCCGCGGCCGTCGCCCCGTACGCCATCACCTCCACGGCGCTCGGCAACGCGTCGACGCCCCCGGCCAGCGACCGCATCGTGATGGGCGGCATCGGCATCGGCAACATGGGCTCCGGCGATCAGGCCGCCTTCCTGAACCGGCCCGACGTGCAGTACGTCGCGGTCTGCGACGTGCGGCAGAAGTGGCGCGAAGACGCGAAGGGCCGCGTCGACGGGAAGTACGGCAACGCCGACTGCGCGGCCTACGTCGACTTCCGCGACCTGCTCGGCCGCACCGACATCGACGCCGTGCACGTCGCCACACCCGACCACTGGCACGCGATCATGACCATCGCCGCCTGCCGTGCCGGCAAGGACGTCTACCTGCAGAAGCCGGAGACGCTGACGCTTCGCGAAGGGCCGCTGATGGTGGACGCCGCCCGGCGGTACGGCCGCGTCGTGTCGGGCGGAAGCCAGCGCGTGCTCGACGACTACAGGGAGATCGTCCACCCCTGCTGGGCCGGCGAGATCGGCGCGATCAGGTCGGTCGACATCAGCGTCGGCGGCCCCTCGATGCCCTGCTCCCTGCCGGCCCTGCCGACGCCACCCGACATCGATTGGGAACTGTGGCTCGGACCGGCCCCCTGGGCGCCATACAACCCCGGGCGTTGCGACGGCAACTACGGCACGGGCGGCAACAGCTGGCGTTCCTACCTCGACTACTCCGGGGGCAGCCTCACCGACTGGGGCGCCCATCACTTCGGCGGAGCGATCTTCGCGACGGACCTGCGCGAACTGCAGCCGGCGAAGGTGACGTACCATGCGGCGTCGGCGGACGGGAAGCAGGCGGCGTACGTCACCGTCACCTACCCCAACGGCGTCGACATCCACCACAACAGGCCGCAGCAACTGCGTCCCGCCACCCCGTCGCTGACGCACGGCGGCGCGATCCAGATCGTCGGCGACGGCCAGCCTCGCGGGCCCAAGCCGGTGCCCGCGTACAGGGGCCAGGGGGGCATCTACGGCGACTTCCTCGAGTGCGTGAAGACCCGCGAGCGGCCGTTCCGAGACATCGAGCTGGCCGTCAACACGATGACGGCGCCCCACATGATCGGCATCGCCTACCGGCTCGAGCGGTCGCTCGCGTGGGACGCCGCCGCCCAGCGATTCACCGATGACGAGGAGGCCAACCGGCTCCTCGACCGCGGCCGCCGCGAACCGTGGATGCTCTGACGCCGTCGCCTCGATCTCCCCGGCCGCCGTGGCCCCCTCCGTTCCCGTTCCGCCCCTCCGAGCACCACGCGAGCAGATCCATGGCCCACGATCCTGCCAGCCTCGACGAGCTTTTCGCATCCCTGCAGGCGTTCGACTGGGGCGGCGACGCGACCGCCCTCCGGGAGATCGACGCCGCCGTGATCGCCGCCCACGGCGACGCCGCCGTGCGGGCCGACCTGGAGAAGCGGCTTTCGGCCCTGCTCGGCGGGAGCTGCCCGCGGGCCGCGAAGGATTACGCCTGCCGGAAGCTGGCGGTCATCGGCACCGCGGCGTCGGTGCCGGCGCTGGCGGCGTTCCTGCCCGACAGGGAGCACTCCCACATGGCACGATTCGCGCTGCAGCAGATCTCCGCGACCGAGGCGGCGGCCGCCCTGCGGAAGGCGCTCGGCGACCTGCAGGGGGACCTCAAGATCGGCATGATCTCCTCGCTGGCCGGCCGCGGCGACGCCGCGAGCGTGCCGCTGCTGGCCGCGCTCGTCCGCGGCGAGCCCCGCATCGCCGTCGCCGCCGCCGAGGCGCTCGGCAGAATCCGCACCGACGAGGCCCTGCAGGCACTGGCGGCCGCCGCGGACGTCGCAGACCCGGCCGTGGCCGCGGCGGTCGCCGACGCCCGCCTCGCCGGCGCGGAGGCACAGCTGCGGCACGGCAGGCGGCCGGAGGCCCTGGCGACCTATCGAGCGCTGGCAGAGGCGACGGCCGGTGGCACGACTCCCTCCGCCAAGGCGGTGCGGCTCGCGGCGACCCGCGGCATCCTCGCCTGCCTCGACACGATGGCGGCCTCGTGACCCCCTCTCTCCGCGGACGTCGGTTCGACCGGCGTTGCGTCCCGCCGCCGCGGCAACAGCCTTCACGCTCACCGACCCATCGACGGCCTTCGCCGTTCCCCTCGTTGCACCGGAGCACCTCCGCCATGCGCCGCCGCTTCAGCGCTGTTCTCGCCGTCGTCGTCTGCGTGGGAATCATCGCCGGCCGCGATTCGGCGGCCGAGCCACAGCCGCAGGCGGCGATCCAACTGGCCATCGACCTGCTCGGCAGCGACGACGCCGGCGTTCGTCAGATCGCCCTCGATCGCATCCGAACTGGCATGCGCGGCGAGGCGGCGACGCGGCGGCTGGCCGAACTCGTCCCCACGCTCCAGCCCGCGCGGCAGGCCGAACTCGTCGCCGCGCTGGCCGAACGGGGCGACCCCGCGGCGGTGCCCGCGATCCTCGCCCTGCTCGGCTCCTCGACGGACGCGACGGCGCGGACGGCGGCACTCCGCGGCCTGGCGGCGCTCGGCGGCACGGCCGAGGTGCCCGCGGTCGTCGCGTCGCTGTCGGCGGCCGATCCGGAGCGGGCGGCGGCCCGCCGCGGCCTCGTCGTGATCGCCGCCGCCGCCGGGCCGGCGATCCTGGCCGCCGCGAACGCCGCGGAGCCGGGGCTGAAGGCAACGCTGCTCGAAGTTCTGGCGGAGCGACGCGACAAAGGTGCGCTGCCGCTGCTCGCGGCCGCGGCCGTCGACGACAGCCCCGTCGTCCGGTCGGCGGCGATGCGGGGCCTCGCGGGCATGGGCGGGCCGGACCAGATCGACGCCCTCGTGGCAGGCGTGCTGAAGGCGGCCGCGGGCGCCGAGCGAGACGACGCCGAACGCGCGCTCGTCGCGATCTGCACGCAGAAGCCCGGCAAGGAGCGTGCGGCGGCCACCTTCCTGGACCGCTTCCAGGCTGCCGACGACGCCAGCCGCGACGTGCTGGGGCCGACGCTCGGCAGGATCGGAGGCGACCGGGCGATCGCGATCGTCGACGGGCTCGTGTCGAGTGGCGACGCCGCCACGCGCAGGCTCGGCCTCACCGCGCTCACGCGGTGGCCCGATGCGACCGTCACGCAGCGGCTGCTCGACCTGCTGGCGAAGACGCAGGATCCGGCCGAGCGTGAACAGCTCCTCGCCGCGCTCATCCGCATCGCGCCCCTGCCCGACAACAAGCTCAACGACACGCAGAAGCTGGAGTTGCTGCAGAAGACGATGGCGCTCTGCCAGCGGGAGGCCGACCGCCGCCGGGTCCTGGAGCGGGCCAACGCGATCCGCACGGTCGACACGCTGCGGTTCGTGCTGCCGTACCTCGACGATCCGATCCTCGCGGAGCCCGCCTGCCTCAGCGTGGTCGAACTGGCCCATCACCGCACCCTGCGTGACGCCCACAAGGACGAGTTTGCGAAGGCGCTCGACAAGGTGATCGCCACCACGAAAAACGCCGAGCTGGTCGAGCGGGCCCAGCGCTACAAGCAGGGACAGACCTGGGAACGGAAGAAGCCGGCCGCGAAGGGCTGACGACGTCGGCGACATCGGCGCCGGCGCGGCGACCCGCCGCCGGATCGAGGAACAGCAGGTAGAACGCCGTGATCGTCCACTGGAAGAGCTGAACGTTCAGCATCCATTCGAGGCCGGCATGGAAGGCCAGCCCGATGCCCAGCACCGGGAGCCGCAGCCGGCGCGGCCAGACCAGCAGCGGAAACCCGAGCTCGAAGGCGAGCGTCGCCCAGCTGAAGGCCTTCGACATCGCCGGGGTCAGCAGCACGTCCGGAATGGGGAACCGCTCGAACTCGCCCATCTGCAGGACGATGCCCACGGCGGTGCCGTCCCGCCACGCCGGCCCGCCGCTCTTCCAGATGCCGGTCGCGAGATACAGGATGCAGAGCTGCAGCTGCAGGATCCGCTGCGGCCATGCCGGCACGCGGGCGGGCGGCTCGCGGACGCCCCCGGCGGGACCGCCGCGGCGGCGCAGCCAGCGCGGCAGCGACAGGACGGCGTCGGTGCGGGCGAAGATGAGGAAGAAGGTGGCGATCCGCAGGAGGGCGTCGCCGGAATGGAGGATCAGCGGGTTCCTCCAGGAATAGCTCGTGATCGCCAGCCAGCCGCAGGCGGCTGCGCACCGCGGCAGGATGCCCAGGCACATGCCGAGTCCGCCGACGACGCCGAGGCCGCGGATCAGCCAGATGGCCGTGGCGTCCGCGCTGAACGCGTACACCGTGAGGCTCGGGCCGGCCAGCGGAGGCCGGTGCACCTCCGGCGGCAGGACGCCGTCGTCTGCCAGCCACATCGGCATGTCGGGCCACAGCAGGAGGATGTTCACGAGGCTCAAGGCTCCGAGCCAGCAGCGAAACCAGCAGAGCGGCCGCGGGTCGACCGGCTCGCGCACCCAGCGGTCGAACGCCGCCACCGCCCGGAGGAGCATCCCGCCGACCGACCTCATCGCGCGAACTCCGGCGGTGCCGTCCAGCGGTGGAACACGTGGCTGCTCCACGGCGCCCGCCGCACGGCGGGACGCACGTCCGGGCCGAACTGCGGGTCCGCGGCCCGCCACCAGCGGACGAGTTCGAGCGCCGCCGGATCCTGCCCCTCCTGACGCAGGGACCGCACCATGAATGCTGCGAACGGCTGCCAGAGCCGGCGCTCGTCGTCGAGCCGCAGATGGTCGTTGAAGAACTTCCGCCACCGCTCCCGCTGGAACCGCTCGCCATAGCCCATCGATTCCATCGCCGTGAGCATGATGCCGTGGCCTCCGCCGTCGTGGTTCGCGAACAGCACCTCCACGCGGATGTCCTCGCGACGGGGATCGGGGGCGAACATCTCCCACGACTGCCACAGGCCGAACGCCCGCATCACCGGCGCGGTCGCGGGATCGAGGATCCGCTTCGGCGGGAACACCCAGACCGGCATCGTCCAACTGAAGGCGGCCAACGCGTAGGCGGCCACGAGGATCGTCTGCCAGTGGCGCACGAGCGGCGGCGACGGACGACGGGCGGCGGCGGATGCGTTCGTGCGCATGAAGGCCGTCACTTCCGGAAGGCGGCGCCGTCGAGCCCGTGCCCCTTCATGAGCCGGTAGAGCGTGCCGCGCGGCAGCCGGGCCTCGCGGGCCGCCGCCGACACGTCGCCCGCGTGCCGGGCGAGCAGGTCGTGCAGATACTGCCGCTCGAACTTGGCCACGTGCTCGGCCCGCTGCGCGAAGAAGCCCGACGCCTCGGCGACCGAACTCGGGCCCGCGGCGGCGACGAGTTCGTCGGGGAGGTCGTCGACGCCGGCCACCGGCGACTTCGTCATGGCGATCGCGCGGCGGACGACGTTCTGCAGCTCGCGGACGTTGCCCGGCCAGCGGTAGCTCTTGAACACCTGGTAGACGTCGGTGGACAGGCCGTCGACCCGCCTTCCCATCTCCTGGGCGGCCCGGTTCGCGAAGCATTCAGCCAGCAGGCCGATGTCGTCGCCGCGGGCCCGCAGCGGCGGCAGGTCGATCCTCACGACGTTGATCCGGTAGAAGAGGTCGCGGCGGAACTCGCCCCGCTCCACCATCTCGTCGACCGGCCGCGAGGTGGCCGCCACCACCCGGACGTCGACGGCGTTCTCCTGCCGCGCACCCACCCGGCGCACCCGCCGCTCCTGCAGCACCCGCAGCAGCTTCGCCTGCAGCGGCAGCGGCAGCTCCCCCACCTCGTCGAGGAAGAGCGTTCCACCGTCGGCGAACTCCACGAGGCCCATCCGCCGCGTGTCGGCCCCGGTGAACGCCCCGCGCTCGTGGCCGAACAGCTCGCTCTCGATCAGGGCGTCGGGGATCGCGCCGCAATCGACGGGGACGAACGGCCCGCGGCTGCGGCGGCTGCGGGCGTGGATCGCCCGCGCCACGAGCTCCTTGCCGGTGCCGGTCTCGCCGGTCACGAGCACGTCCACCGAGCTGCCGGCGATCTGGTCGATCACCGCATAGACCTGCCGCATCGGCGGGCTCTCGCCGAGGAAGTCCTCGAACGAGTAGGGCCGTTCGACGGCCCGGCGCAGCACCTCCTCCGCGGCGCGGTGCCGCGACGCCGAGAGCAGCCTCGCCAGCGAATCCTCCAGGTCCGCCTCGGCCCGCTCGATGGGAAGATAGTCGCCGGCACCCGCCTGCAGGCAGGCCCGCGCCATCGCCACGCTCGGCCTGGGATCGACGACGACGACGGCAACTTGCGGATCGGCCGCCCGCAGCGCCGCGAGCAGGCCGTCGGCCGCCAGCCCCGACCGCGTGGTCGCCACCGCCACGTCCCAGGTGTCGCGGGACAGCGTGGCGACCGCCCGGTCGATCGACTTCTCCACGCGCACCTCGAACGGCTGCAGCCGGGCGGTGAGCGTGGCGTAGGGAAGGCCCGCTGGCCCCTCGGCATCGACGACGAGAATGCGGGGCTGCTGCACGGCGTGGCTCGGGCGGGCGCGGTCGACACCGGGAGGGACGAGATCCGCCGCGCGGCGGCCGCCTGCCCCTGCTCGCGCGAACCCACGTGAGTATGCAGCCGTCCGGGGAGGGCGGCAACTCGCCCCGCAGCTTCCGGGGCACGGAGCCTCTGGTACATTGCCGGCAGATCGATCACGCTCTGCGTTACGGAGATCGCCACGCGATGCCCCTCGACCCCTACTCGCCGTGCCCCGGGGGCACCGGCAAGAAGATCAAGTTCTGCTGCTCCGAACTGGTGGGTGAGCTGGAGCAGATCGACCAGCTGACGGCCGGCGAGCAATACGCGGCGGCGCTGGCCGAGGTGGATCGGCTGCTGCAGCGGACGCCCGGCCGCGCCTGCCTGCTCGCGCATCGCACGCGGCTCCAGCTGGCGACGCGGCGGTTTCCCGAGGCGGTCGCCGGAGCCGCCGAGTTTGTCGCCGCCTGCCCCGACAATCCCGTGGCGCTCGGCCAGGCGGCGATGACGGAGGGCCTCGCCGGCAAGGTCCAGGAGGCGGCGGCACTCTTCGACAAGGCCCGCGAGGCCGCGGGCCAGGAGCCGCCCGCCGACCTGGTGCGGACCGCGCAGACGCTCGTGCAGGTCGGCGCCCAGACCGGCCATCCCGGGTTCGCGCAGGGGCTCGTCGAGTGGCTCGCGGACAGGGGCCAGGGCACCGCGGAGGAGCAACAGACGCTCGCCGCGATCATCGGCTCAGCCGGCGTGCCCCCCGCGCTGCGTGCCAAGATGCCGTTCGAGCCGCCGTCGGCCGAATCCCCCTATCGCTTCGAGTTCGAGGCGGCGCTGAAGCACGCCGGTGAGTGGCGTCTGTCCAAGGCGCTCGGCCTGCTCCGCAGCCTCAAGAGCGTGGCCGGAGAGAGCCCGGAACTGTTCACGAACATCGCGATCCTCTGCGAACTGCTCGCCAGACCCTTCGAGGCCTCCGAGGCCTGGCTCACCGTGGCGCGGCTCGAGGCGGCGACCGCGGCCGACGACGCCGTCGAAGCGACCGGGCGGGCCATCGCGCTGGAGACGGAGGCCGATCCGCAACGATCGCCGCTGGTGGTCATGAGCACGCTCACGGCACCGCTCACGCCGTCCGGCGGTGACGCGGGCGGCGGACTCGATCTGCTCGAGGACGCGATCCGCCACGACGGCCACTGCGAACCCGCACCGTTCGACCGTTCGGCCTGGGTGTCGCGGGGCGCCGCGCCGCCGCACTCCGTGTGGCGGATCTACGCCGATCCCGACGCCGGGGGGCAGCAGCGACTGCTCGCCTCGCTGCTCGTCTTCGGCAGGCAGACGGACCGCGAGCCGGAGGCGGTGCTCCAGGGCTTCGAGCCCGACGTGGCGGAGGCGCAGCCGATCGTGCGGCATCTCGTCGGTGGCGACTTCGTGGCCGCGGCGGACGTGGATCGCGGCCGGCTCCCGGCGACCACGCCCACCAACTGGCTGTTGAACACGCAGTACCGCGTCAATCCCGCCGACCTTCCCAAGACGCCGCCGACCGCGGACGCCCCCTCCCCGCTCGACACGCTCATGGTGCGGCAGCGGTCGGCGTCGCGTGCCCGTTTCCTCGACGCCTGGCCCGACACGCCGCTGCCCGAACTGCTCGGGAAGACGCCGCGGGAGGCGGTCGCCGCGGGCAAGGACGCGGCCCGCCGCGTGGAGGCCCTGATCTCCGAGGGCGAGGCCACGGGCCGTCCGGCGGACGTGTCGGCCACCTGGACCGAGGTCCGCGGCCAGCTGGGCCTCGCCGTGCCGGCGTTGATCTCGTCGGCGCGGCCGCTCGAAGAGGTGTCGCCGCTCCGGTGGCATCGCGTGAGCCTCGAGGGCATCGACCTCGACCAGCTGCGGATGCTCTTCCTCACGTCGCTCGACGCCGGCTTCGAGCTGTCCGCTGCGCGTGCGGCCGAGGCGCTGGTGGCGCGGCCGGATGCGACGCCCGAGGATCGCTGGGAAGCCTACGGGCTTCTCGAGGACCGGGCGGAGACCAGCCTCGCGAAGCTCGAGATCATCGGCACGCTCCGCGACATCGCGAAGTCGCTCAAGGCCAACGACGGCATGCTCGACGTGGCCGAGCTGCGGATCCGGCTGTCGCGGGCCGACGAGGCGGGCATCATGCGTCTGCTCAATCACCTGCAGCGGGAGCACGGCCGGGACCAGAAGGTGCTCGGGGCCCTCGCCGGCGTGCTGTCGGAGGCGGGCGTCGACCTGGCGGCGCTCGCCGCGCAGTCCGGCGCGGCGCCGGGACCGCTTCCCGGCCGCCCCGCCGCGGCGGGCCTGGGGGGGCAGGCGGCCCCCGAGGCCGGCCGTATCTGGACCCCGGGCGGCGAGCAGGCCGGGCCGCCGGGCGAGAAGAAGACCATCTGGACGCCGGGCTGAGCCGCCCGATGGCGATGGAACCTGCATCACGATCGCAGGCCGACGACGAACGCCTGATGCGGCGCGCCCTCGAACTGGCCGCGAAGGGGCGGGGGGCGGTGGAGCCGAACCCGCCGGTGGGAGCCGTCGTGGCGACGGGCCCCGTCGGCGGTCTGCAGGTCGTCGGCGAAGGCTGGCACGGCCGCTTCGGCGGCCCCCATGCGGAAGTGGTGGCGCTCGCCGCGGCCGGTTCCGCCGCCCGCGGCGGCACGCTGGTCGTCACGCTCGAGCCCTGTTGCCATCACGGCAAGACGCCTCCCTGCACCGATGCGATCGTCGCCGCCGGCATCGCCCGGGTGGTGGTGGGCGCCGACGACCCGTTTCCGGCCGTGCGTGGCGCCGGCATCGACGCGTTGCGCCGCGCCGGCATCGCCGTGGAGGTCGGCGTCTGCGAGGTCGAGGCCCGCCGGATGATCGCGCCGTTTCGCCGGCTCATCGAGGACCACCGCCCGTGGGTCGTCGCCAAGTGGGCCATGAGCCTCGACGGACGCGTGGCCACGGCGACCCGCGAGAGCCGCTGGATCTCTTCGGAAGACTCCCGCGGGCTCGTGCACGGCCTGCGGGGCCGGGTCGATGCCATCCTCGTCGGCATCGGTACGGCCCTCGCGGACGACCCGCTGCTCACCGCCCGGCCGGCGGGGCCGCGCCGGGCGGTCCGCATCGTGCTCGACCGCACCGCGCGGCTGCCGCAGGAGAGCCGCCTGGTCCGCTCGGCCCGCGAGGTGCCTGTGCTCGTCGCCACGGGGCCCGACGCTCCCACGGACCGCCTGGCGACGCTCGAGGCGGCGGGCTGCGAGGTGTGGCGGGGGCGGTCGGCCCGCGCCGGCGACCGGCTGCTCGAGCTGCTCCACGAACTCGGCCGACGCAGGCTCACCACGCTGCTGGCGGAGGGCGGACCCACCGTCCTCGGCGGCCTGGCGGACGCTCAGCTCATCGACGAGGTCTGGGCCTTCGTCGCCCCGACGATCATCGGCGGCGCCGCGGCACCCGCGCCGGTGGCCGGCGCAGGCGTGGAGCGGATCGTGTCGGCAGCCGCCCTCGACGTCGAATCGGTCGACCGGCCCGGCGGCGACATCCTCGTCCGCGGCATCGTCCGCCGCGGCTGATCCGCCGTTATTTGGCGGGCAGGTCGCGGATCACGTTCCGCCAGTGTGTCACCATCGCATCCGCCTGGAAGGCCGTCTCGGCCGCGGCGACCCGCAGCGACTTCAGCACCTCGAACACCACCTTCGCCTGCGTCAGCACGTCGGTGACCAGGGGGTCCTCGTCGTCCGGCCCGAGTTCCATGTCGGCATCGACGCCGCCCTGCCGCTGCTGGACGCTGCCGAACCGCGCGAGGTAGACGAGCCACGGCTGAACGGCATCGACCAGCCCGGCGACGTCGACCGCGGCCGCCGCGACCAGCGGCTCCTCGAACTTCGAGAGCTGCGAAGCCGTCTCGAGCCTGCTCTCCACGAGCAGGCGGCCCGCCTGCTTGGGGACCAGCGTCAGGACCGCCGCGTCGTCACCCACGGCGAGCGAAGGCTGGATCTTCTCGTCGAACCCGGTCCCCGACACGCCGAACGACCAGAGCGTGCCCCCCTCGACCTTCGTCTTCACGGGTTCGGGAACGCGGTAGTGGGCGGGCACGGCGTCGGGATTGAGCTCCCTGACGGCGTCGACGAGCTCGTCGCCGAGCTGGAACAGGTCACTCATCCCCTCGCGGAAGAGCTTCGGGTCGTCGAGTCCCAGAACGACGGCCGGCTCGACGAGCGGCAGCGGCTCGGCCGACGACGGCAGTTCCTTGTGCAGCCGCTTCGTCGAGCTCTTGCCATCCAGCACGAACCCGATCTGTCCATCGGCCAGTGCCGGCAGGATCTTGGCTCGGACGACGTCGATCGCCTTCTTGGCGACCGGGAGCAGGTGCTCGTCGATCTCCTCGAACTTCTCGCGGTCGTCCTCGTCGGCCTTCGGCGCGAGGTACTTCATGAAGAAGGAGCGGGCCATCCCGGCCCACGACACGAAGTCGTCGAACTGCTGCGGATCGTGCCTCGCGCGAAACACCAGGGCCGCCAGCGGCGCGCCGCCGGCATGCTCGAGCAGGTCGAGTCGCTTGGAGCCGTCGAAGGGCTGGTTCTTCGACCAGTCCCAGACGTAGCCCTCATAGCCCTGCTCCGAGAGGAACGAGTAGGCCATCCACGGCCCCGGCACCGGCAGCCGCTTCCTGTAGCCCTGGACCACCTTGGCGAGGTTCGCGCGGGCCTCCTGCGCCGCTCCGTCGGGAAGCTCGGCGAGATCGGCGATCTGGTCGCTCAGCTCGGCCAACTCCTCGATGTCGGCCGCAGACGGCGCCACCACCCGGGCCATCTCGTCGCTGATGTACGACACGGCGGTGATCCGTTTGTCCTTGTGGGCGAGCAGCGGCTCGAACGGCTTCGTCGTCAGCAGCCCGCGGCGATCGCCCCCCTTCACGGCGAGCTTTTCGAGGTGGTCGATCGAGTCGCCGATGGAGAGGATCACCCGGTCGTCGATGATGCCCAGCGCGATCACGAGTTCGAGCGTTCCGACCTTCTCGAGCACCTTTTCGAGATCCTGCTCGTGATCCTCGAGACCGACCTGCGCCTGCCGCAGCAGGTCGGGGTCGATCCGCACGGTGAACGTCACCACCTCGCCGCCGGCGACCTTCCGCCGCTGGAGCGACTCGGCGAGCGCGGGGTTGGCCTGCGTGAGGAGCTTCACGAGCACCTCGAGCCGCTTCAGTTGCGACCGGCCGGCGTCGAGCTTCGTCGTCTTGAAGCCCCAGACGATGTCGGGCACCACGATGAGGTCGAGGTTCTCGTTGAGCGCCTTGACGATCAGCCGCGTCGCGATCTCGTCGGCGTCGATCTGCTCGTCGGCCTCCGCGACCTGCAGCTTCACGGGACGGACGGGCACGCGCCGGCCTCGGGCAGCCCCCTTGTCCTTCTTGTCCTCGTCCTGCTCGT
>Ga0214917_10003168_pt1 | contig 19285 bp, 23 predicted proteins | sample LL_1208_BB_MetaG_FD_177983 | JGI IMG/M metagenome (GOLD analysis project Ga0214917, IMG submission 177983) | Freshwater microbial communities from Lake Lanier, Atlanta, Georgia, United States - LL_1208_BB | ecosystem: Environmental > Aquatic > Freshwater > Lake | place: USA: Georgia | collected...
AACTTTGTTGCCGCTCGCTGATACTCACCGGCAAAATAAAGTGGCCCTGAATCAGAGACCAGAACTCCGAGTCTCAATGCAGGGGCTATCGGTTGAGCTGCACCAGTTGAGAAAAGGTATGCCCCAACAGAAACTAAAGCAATTGAGCCAAGAACAATATGTAATTTCTTCACACCCAGAGACTAGATAGTTTCTGGAAACCCTGCTGATCTTCTCCACAACAAAAAGACGGGCCGAGGAAATCCTCGACCCGTCTTTAGTTAGAACTAATTACTCTTTAGTTCCGTTAATGCTTGCCTCGGTAACTGCACTTGAAGACATGTCCCACTTCTCCAGAAGCGCTGCATACTGTCCGTCATCAATCAGTGACTGTAGAGCTGCCTGGATTGCATCGCGAAGACCAGTGTCTTTCTTCAAGATTGCAATACCAACCAAACCTGCATCGTAAACAGGGTTCTCAGGGTCAGTAACAACTTCGAAATACTCTCCGTTGCCGGACTTAGCTGCTGCATCTCTAGCAACTAGAGAGTCAAGCATTACAGCCTCGCCTTGCTTTGCGCGAAGTGCGTTATACATGCTTGGAGCATCTGGAAGCTGGGTGATTGAGATAGCTTCGTTACCTGCTGCGACACAGTCATCTGACATGCCTGCAACTAGATCGATCTGAATGGTTCCATTCTGAACGATTACAGTCTTGCCACAGAGATCAGCTGCACCGGTGATTCCCTCAGGGTTGCCCTTGTTCACGATCATCTGTGAACCACCGACGTTGTAGTCAACAAAGTCAACTTTTGCCTGACGCTCAACAGTGTCGCTCATTGAGCTCATGATGATGTCGTTGGTGCCTGCTTCAAGAGAAGCAATGATGGTGTCGAAAACTGCGTCGTTGAATCTAAGTTCAGTACCTAGCTTCTGACCAATTAGAGCACCTAGCTCCACGTCAATACCGGTTAGGTTTCCGTTCTCGTCTTCGAACTCGAATGGCTCGTAAGGGATGTCGCTAGCAACATCGATGCCATTCTCTAGGTACTCAGCAGGAAGAAGAGCCTGAGCTGCCTTGTCTACCTTTGACTGGTCAACACCGTTTTCAACACTGTTGGTAGCAGCACAGCCTGCAATTAGTAATAGTCCAGCTGACATTGCTGCCACTAGACCTAGTTTCTTTATAGCCATTTGAATCTCACTCTCTGGTTTGGTTAACTAAAGGACCTTATTGAGGAATGCCTTGGTTCTAGACTCTTGTGGATTGTCCAAGACTTGTTTCGGAGTTCCTTGCTCCACTATGAGCCCTTTGTCGATGAATACTACTTTATCGGCAACTTCACGGGCAAAGCCCATCTCATGGGTGACCACAATCATGGTCATTCCAGCTTTGGCAAGGTTCTTCATAACATCTAAGACATCACCGACTAGCTCTGGATCCAGAGCTGAGGTCGGCTCATCAAAGAGCATCAGTTTAGGTTTCATTGCCAAAGCTCTTGCAATAGCAACACGTTGCTGTTGCCCACCGGATAACTGAGCCGGGTAGTGATCTGCCTTATCAGCAAGATCTACCTGAGCTAGCAGTTCAAGTCCTAGAGTCTTTGCATCCTCTGCGCTTACCCCAGCAACACCAATCGGTGCTTCAATAACGTTCTGTAATGCAGTCATGTGTGGGAAGAGATTGAATCTCTGGAACACCATTCCAATTGACTGACGCTGTCTAGCAATATCCTTTGGCTTTAGTTCATGCAGAACTTTACCCACCTGACGGTAACCCATGAGCTCATCATTTACGTAGATGCGTCCACCATTGATTGACTCAAGGTGATTTAGACATCTCAAGAATGTTGATTTACCTGAACCGGAAGGACCGATGATGCAAAGAACTTCTCCCTGCTCAACAGTCAAACTAATTCCATTTAGAACCTGGTTTGCACCATACGACTTACGAACGCTACGAGCATCCACCATTAACTCAGCCATTAGCGTCTACCCACCTTGAATGCTCTAGGAGCAGCACGCCCACCAACACTTTCAAAACCACGACCGTATCTCTTCTCAAGTGCACGCTGTGGGAAGCCAAGAACTGTTGTCATTACCAAGTACCAGAAACCGCTAACGATTAGAAGTTCGATCTGAGCCAAGTTCGCAGATGAGATAGTGCTAGCTGCTGTGTATAGCTCAGCAACTGCAATTAGCTGAAGCAGTGAGGTGTTCTTCAACATACCGATGAACTCGTTACCCATTGGCGGAATAATCACTCGCATCGCCTGAGGTAAAACAATCTTGCGCATTGTGTAACTAGAGGACATACCTAGGGACTTAGCTGCCTCTACCTGACCACCGTCGACAGCCAAGATTCCAGCTCTAACAATTTCAGCTGAGTATGCAGCTTCGTTTAGCGACAGCGCAATAATTCCAGCAACCAAAGCAGGAATTAGATCGCTGGTGTCACCACTTAGGAAAACGATGTCGGTGTATGGAACACCTAAAACCAGCTGCGGGAAGATGATTCCTAGGTAGCCCCAGAAAACAATTTGAAGCAGTAGTGGTGTACCGCGGAAGAACTCAATGAATCCGGTTGCCAACCAACGCTGAATAGGGTTCTGGCTGAGCTTCATAATTGCCAGAAGCGTAGCAAGGATTGTTCCGAAGCTCATACACACGACGGTCACAAAGAGAGTAACACCCATGCCCTCAATGATTCTGTGGTCAAAGAGGAACTTGCCAACAAGTTCATACTGAATTGATTTAGCGCTAGCCACGGCATAGATGAAGCTCAGAAGAAGTAGAGCTGCCACACCGCCAAAGATCCACCTGGCTGGGTGACGCAAAGGTACTGCAACGACATCGTCGCTGTGATCGGTTGAATCTACCAAATCTCTACCTTTATTCTTTGTTCCTAAAATCCTATGCCTATTTAAATGCAAAAGCCCCGAGTTACCTCGGGGCCATTACTGGAACGCTTTAGCGCTCTACGATTGCAAGTACATCGCGGGCTGAAAGTACTAGGTACTCTTTACCGTTGTACTTAAGCTCAGTGCCACCATACTTCGAGAAGATAACGCGGTCACCAACCTTGATATCTAGTGGGACGCGGTTACCGTTGTCGTCGATGCGACCTGGACCTACGGCAATAACCTCAGCCTCCTGAGGCTTCTCTTTAGCGGTATCTGGGATTACCAGACCTGATGCTGTGACCTGCTCTGCCTCAACTGGCAGAACAACAATGCGATCTTCAAGCGGCTTAATTGAAACCGACACGTTTGACCTCTTCTGTTTATGAAAACGGGGGAAAGCGCTGATTTAGTCTCAAGCGCAGTCTTCAGTTTATCTCCTGATTAGCACTCTTGCAACCAGAGTGCTAATCCTTGGCTGTTAGCGTTGAGCCATGGACCGCAGCAGCTTTCTCCGCCTGATAAGCCCTGAAGGGCAGGCACTATTGGCTGAGGTTGGCGAACTAGATAGCAAAACTGATGTCTTAGCCCTTGTTAGCAAACTTAGAAAACACGGTCACAGTCCAGAACTAGTTGCCGATGTCCTATCCCAAGCCAAACTCAGAAGGAGAGCTCAGGCTAAGTTTGGAGATTTTGCCAGCACCATGTTCTTTACCGAAGCAGGCTTAGAGCAAGCATCTCGCCTAAAAGTTGCCGCTATTCACGCAGGCAGATTTAGAAGTGCTGGGGTAACAGATGTGGCCGATCTTGGTTGCGGTATTGGTGCAGAGTCCTTGGCTATGGCTTCATTAGACATAAACGTCTCTGCCTTTGAACTCGATGAGGTCACTGCAGCGATGGCGACCTATAACCTTGCCAAGTTCAATAACGTCAAAGTTGAACAAGCAGATGTCACCAAACTAGATCTAACTAGGTTTGGTGGTTTCTTTATTGACCCAGCACGAAGAGAACTAGATGGCCCAGCAAGAGAATCAACTAAACGTAAGTTTGACCTGACTGACCTAACACCATCATTCGACTTCGTCCTTAAGATTGCAAAGACCAAACCGACTATCGCAAAACTAGGTCCTGGTATCGACCATAAAGATATCCCCGCAGAAGCTGAAGCTGTCTGGGTTTCCGATAACGGAGATCTAGTTGAAGCCAGTCTCTATTTCAACCAGGTAAGAAGAGCTGAGGTAGCAAGAGCTGCACTACTTATCACTCCCGATGGTACGCATGAAATCACAAGTCCTAACCGAGCAAGAACCGATGCACCAATCGATGATCTTGCTGAATACATATTCGAACCAGATAACTCAGTAATCAGATCTCACCTTGTTGCAGAACTAGCCGAAGCAAATGAGCTCCACCTCTTCGCTCCTGAGATTGCATACCTAACCGGAAGCAAAGAACTAATCTCCCCTTGGCTCAAGTCTTATCGCGTCTTAGATAACCTCAGTTTTGACCGGAAGAAGCTGAAGGCATACCTTCGTGAACGTGGCATTGGAACATTAGAAATCAAAAAGCGTGGAGCGGATATCACTCCTGAACAACTGCGTCGAGAACTAGACCCAAAGGGCCCAAACTCAGCAACACTTATCGTCACCCGTGTTGGCAGCACCCACCGAGTTTTGGTTGTTGAGGGGTTAAAGTAAAACCCCCCACCTGTCAGCTTTGGTGAGGGGCTTAGCTTTAGAACTAGAGAGACTAGTTAGTTCCTGGCATTGGAACGATGGTTGCAGTTGGTTCTGGCATTGGGTCAGTTGGGAATGGAATTGGTCTGAAGTCATCGTTGAAGTCGTGACGACGATCAAACATTTCTCTTTGGAACATGTGGTCATCATCAAAGCCCATGCCGTGTCTAACCTTTAGCACTAGATTCACGATGGTGAAGATCACAGCAAGCGCAATGCCTACGTAACCAAGCACTAGACCAGTGATTGCCATCCAGCGCCCCTTCTCCTTGCTCTCCTTTAGTTGAGCTAGAGAAATGTGACCAGATAGAACCGCAGCCGGTGCCCCGAATAGTGAAATAGCACTAGCTACGGAAACCACAGCTAATGTGTTTAGTTTTGTGTAATCGAACTTGTTTTTGGCATCAGCCATGTCTTGCTCCTTATCATTTCCCGTTTTCCGGGTACTTGATTACTTCAGCAAACAAACCTGAGTGTCCCCTGTATTAGAGGTGAGTGGCACCTAAGAATCTAAGACTGGATTTGAGTTACGAGAAGCGTTGAATCAGCCGAGAAATCCAGCGAACTAGGTGCAAAGCCTGCTTGAACTAATTGAGACCCAAGGGCCGCAATCATTGCTCCGTTGTCGGTGCAAAGTGAAAGCGGTGGAATCCTAAGTTCGATGTTGTTCTCTCGACATGCTTCGATTGCAACTTCACGAAGTCTCGCATTTGCAATAACACCACCGCCAAGAAGTAGTCGTGGAATGTTGTTATCGACACAGGCGGCGATTGCTTTTCTAATCAGAACATCAACAACAGCTTCTCTGAAGCTTGCAGCAACATCTGAGATTACTAATGTCTCGCCCTTTGATTCGGCTAACTCAACATGTCTTGCAACTGCAGTCTTTAGCCCAGAGAAACTAAAGTCATAGCGGTGTTCTGCCATGTCCTTTGGCAGGGTTAGCCCTCTAGGGAATCTAATGGCTGCTGGATTACCACCAAGGGCAGCCTTATCAATCTCAGGCCCACCGGGATATGGAAGCCCTAGAACTCTTGCCACCTTATCGAAAGCCTCCCCAGCAGCATCATCGATGGTCTCTCCTAATAACTGAACATCGTTGATGATGTCTCTAACTAGAAGAAGTGAAGTGTGACCACCACTAACCAATAGGGCAATAGTTGGCACAGCTAACTTCCCCTGATCCAAGATATCTGCTGCAATGTGACCAACTAAGTGATTCACTGCATAGATCGGTTTACCAGTTGAAACTGCTAGTGCTTTAGCAGCACCGACTCCAACCATCAAAGCTCCAGCTAAACCAGGACCATTGGTAACAGCAATAGCATCAATCTCATCCAGTGTTACTTTGGCTTCACTTAGCGCTTGCTCTAAAGCAGGGGTTAACGCTTCTAGGTGAGCTCTAGCAGCAACCTCTGGAACTACTCCACCGAATCTTGCATGCTGATCCATGCTTGATGAAATCACATTCGCCAAAAGAGTGTTACCTCTAACAATTCCAATTCCTGTTTCATCACAGGATGTTTCAATACCAAGAACAAGAGGTTCAGAAACGTCATCTCTAAGAAGTGATGTCTTCATTACAAATGCATCAACACCATCTGGTTGGTAATACTTCTTACGAAGACCAATCTGTTTGAACCCAAACAGTTTGTATAGCTTCTGAGCGATGGTGTTATCTGCTCTAACTTCTAGGAATACTTCCTTAGCTCCGCGTCTTGTTGCTTCCTTGGTTAGCTCCTGCATCAAAGCTCTACCAAGACCTGAACCTCGTTGATTAGGTCTCACCGCAATGGTTTGAATGTCAGCTTGGGTAGCTCCAACTAACTGGCTAAGACCTGCATAACCAACAACTTGGTCCTCTACCTCAGCAACTAGGTAATAGGTATGTGGTGCTTCTAGCTCTGAGAGCATAACTTCCTGAGACCAAGCATCTGTTGCAAAGCACTCGTTCTCAATCGCCATGATGGCATCTAGATCGCTGGCATTAGCTTCTCTAATTAGATATTCCACTAGCCGCTCACCTTCTTAGCCTTACCAGGTGTGGCATCAGGCTCACGAAGGTAGATAGGTGAAGAGTCTTTAGAAGCACCAAGGTCGGTAAGAGATTGGAAGTGTGCGACTTGACCTAGAGAAGAAGCAGTGATTGGCAGATCCGTAACAATGTGCTCTTGCCCCGTCAGAAGCTCTTCTAGGTATGCAGGCTTATTGACGCTTGGTCCTTCAACTCTTATCGGGACACCCTTGTCGAGCCCGTTGTATAGCGCCCAGAAGACTTCCTGTCTTCTAGCATCTGTTGTAACCAACACTGGCACGTTCTGATTCGGGTTCTGTTGGTAATAGCTATAGGCAATTGCATCCAAGCTGCAGACACCAACAAGTTCAGCATTAGCTCCAATCGCAAAGAATTTAGCCGCAGCTAAGCCGACTCTAAGGCCGGTGTATGGACCAGGTCCTCTTCCAACAACAACCTGAGAGATGTTGCTAGGAGCAATCTTTGCTTTAGCTAAGACTTCTTCAATCGCACTACCAATACGCTCAGAGTGAGTCATTGGTTCTAGGTAGTTCAGTTCCGCAAGCACTTCACCGAGGCTCAAAACAGCAACAGTAGTTCCAGCTGACGTATCGATTGCTAAAACATACCCTTGCTTGACCGAAACCAAGTGTTCACTCACAGTGTCACCTGCTGCCAACGAGGACCGTAACCAGTTATCTCAACTGTTCTATCTTCAGTTTCGCCGGTGTGATCTCTACCAATTTCAATCTCTAGCCAGTTATCAGCAATACCTTCGGTAAGACCTTTGCCCCACTCAACTAAAACTATTGAACTAGTGAATGGAATATCTAAATCATCTAGTTCACTTGGAGAACCTAGACGGTATGCATCCACATGCACCAAAGGAGGTTGATTCTCTTCACGCTTGTGAGTTCTTGCAATTACAAAGGTTGGGCTTGATACGTTACCTACTACCTCAAGGCCGTGACCCACACCTCTGGTGAAAGTTGTCTTGCCTGCACCAAGTGGACCAATTAGTAAAACTAGATCTCCTGCAGCAAGTACGTTGGATACCCGCTCACCTAGGGCAACCATCTCCTCAGGTGTGTTAATTACAGACTTGAAGAGCAAAGAGCTCTCGGTCAATTCTGACTACCCTCAACAGCACCTAGATAGACCCTGTTCAGCCTCGAACCAATTCGAGTGACAATCTCATAGTTGATGGTGTCAGCTGCATTAGCAAGGTCGTCAGCACTAGGGCCGCAGTCGCCAAAGATGACTACGCGATCGCCTGGGCTAACCGATGCATCACCAACATCAACTACAAACTGATCCATTGCAATACGAGAGAGGATTGGATACCTCTTACCGTTGATGCAAACTTCAGCTTTGCCAGTTGCATTACGAGGCAAACCTTCTGCATAGCCAACCGGCACTAGCGCCAAGGTTGTCTCCCTATCTGTGTGATACAGATACCCGTAAGAGACTCCACTACCTGAAGGCACTCGCTTAGTTTGAACAACCTTAGCTTCAGCACACATCACTGGCTTGAGTCCAAACTCTTTACCCTTGTTATCGCTAAAAGGCGATAGACCATAGAGGGCAATCCCACAGCGCACCATGTCATACCTGGCCTGTGGGTAACTCAAGGTTCCATCGCTGGCAGTTAGGTGTCTAACCTCAAACTCAAATCCATGCTCAGCTGCCAATGCCAGTGCTTCATCGAATCGAGCAATCTGCTCTAGGTCTTCTCTAGGGCCAGTTGAAGAAAGGTGGCTGAAGATACCCGAGGTGATTACTGTTCCTTCACTAACAGCGACCTTGATGTGCTTCAGTAGATCTTCAAGTTCAGATAGTGTGACACCGTTACGTCCAAGACCGGTGTCAACCTTGATGTGAATTCGTGCTGACTTGCCTATTGCCTTGGCGGCTTTCTGAATCCTGAACAATTGATCGTTAGAAGAAACCGCTAAATCAATGTCGTGGTTCACTGAGGCAACGAAGTCATCCTCTGGGTCATGTATCCAAGCCAGGATTCTAGATCTGATTCCAGCAGCACGAAGAGTTAGCGCTTCAGTTAGATCAGCTGTTCCTAGGAAATCTATTCCCTCAGCTTCTAACTTCTTAGCTACCTGAACCATGCCGTGTCCATACGCATCAGCTTTGACAACACCTAAGACCTTTACATCAGGCCCAACCAGTGTTCTGATGGTGCCAAGGTTAACAGCCACAGCGTTTAGGTCAATGGTTAGTTTTCTCATCAAGCACCCGCCTCTGCAACTACCATCGCACATGCCATGCCGCCATCGTGGCTAATTGAAAGGTGCCATTTACTTATCCCCATTGAATCAGCTCTAACGGCTGTCTCCCCTGAGATGTTTAGATGGGGTTTACCAAGCTCATCTTTTTGAACTGCAACATCGTGCCAACTCAAACCAACTGGATTACCTAGTGCTTTGATGACAGCTTCCTTAGCAGCCCAGTATCCAGCAAGCGATTGGTTGGCTGCACCACGCTCAGCTTCTGTGAAGATACGTTCAACCAGGGCAGGAGTGTTTGTTAGCTTGCTCTCGAATCTCTCAAGATCAACTAGGTCAACTCCGATGCCTACGATCATGGCTATTCGACCGTCACAGACTTAGCAAGGTTACGAGGTTGATCCACATCTAAGCCCTTGGCTGCAGATAGTTCCATTGCAAATACTTGAAGTGGAATAACAGTCAGGATTGGAGCAAGCATCTTGTGAACTGCAGGAACAAAACAAACCTGATCTGTTACTTGGCTAACTGCAGTATCTCCCTCTTCAGCAATAGCAATAACTTTTGCTCCTCGAGCTAAGACTTCCTGAATGTTGCTAACTACCTTGGCATGCAGTGAGTCTGAATCATTGACGCTAGGAACAATAACGATAACCGGCTGTCCCTGCTCAATTAGAGCAATAGGGCCATGCTTTAGTTCACCAGCTGCAAAGCCTTCTGAGTGTATGTATGCAAGTTCTTTTAGCTTTAGTGCACCTTCAAGTGCAATTGGGAAGCCAACATTTCTACCCAAGAACAAAACTGTCTTAGCATCTTTATAGCTTCTAGCTAGTTCTCTGATTGGGTCTAAGCCAGTTAGAACTTCTGCAATCTGCCCTGGCAGCTTTAGTAATTCTCTTCCAATTTCTTGTAATTCACTCTTTGAGTGAGTGGAACGAACGGTTGCTAGGTGAAGGGCTAGTAGGTAGATGCTAGTGATCTGTGCTGTGAAAGCTTTAGTAGATGCAACTGCCACCTCAGGACCTGCGTGAGTGTATAGAACAGCATCGGCTTCACGGGCCAGGGTAGCTCCCTGAGTATTACAAATACTCAAGACCATAGCCCCTGCTTCTTTGGCATAACGGCTTGCCATCAGAGTGTCCATGGTTTCACCAGATTGGCTAACTGCAACGACCAAAGTGTTGCTGGTCAGAATTGGATCACGGTATCTGAATTCATGAGATAGTTCAACGCTCACAGGGATTCGTGACCAAGCTTCAATTGCATACTTACCAACTTCAGAAGCATAGGCAGCAGTGCCGCAGGCAACCATGATGATTCTGTCGATAGAACTAAGTGCATCACCCAGTGGAGCTAGTTCATTCAGGTGAACAGAACCATTTGATGAGACTCTACCCATCAGGGTGTCACCAACAGCCTGAGGCTGATCAGCAATTTCCTTAGCCATGAAAGATGACCAACCACCCTTAGAGGCAGCACTGGCATCCCAGTGAATCTGGAACTCAGGGTGGGTTACTGAATTCCCTGAAAAATCTTCTAGCTCAACTCGGTCACTTCTTAGAATGACAATCTCATCCTGCCCAACCGAGATGGCTCTCTTGGTGTGCTCAACAAAAGCAGCAACGTCCGAGCCAAGGAAGTTCTCTCCCTCACCTAAACCAATAACTAGCGGTGAGTTTCTTCTAGCGGCAACAACGATTCCTGGTTGGTCTTCGTGAACAGCAAGAATGGTGAAAGCTCCGTGCAGACGACGAACTACTTTACGGAAGGCATCGACTAGATCGCCTGATGCATCGTATTCGGCGGCAATCAGGTGAGCGGCAACTTCGGTATCGGTTTCGCTGGAGAAGGTGACACCAGCTTCTAGAAGTTCAGATTTCAACTCAGCAAAGTTTTCAATGATGCCGTTGTGAATCAGGCTCAATTTCTGACCAGCTCCACCGAGGTGAGGGTGAGCGTTGCCATCTGTTGGTGCTCCGTGGGTAGCCCATCTGGTGTGACCGATGCCAATGTTGGCAGCTCCCAGAGGGTTCTTATCAATGTCTTCAACTAGGACTGAGAGCTTTCCAGAGCGCTTTCTGGTTTCAAGAGCACCAGCTTTAGTAATTACAGAAACGCCAGCGCTGTCGTAGCCACGGTATTCGAGTCTCTTTAGGCCACCGAGTAGAACCTCAACAGTTGATTTTGGCCCAACATAGCCCACGATTCCACACATACCCCTAGTTTAAGGCAGAATGACATTGTGAACGCTGAGCCGACAGGGCTAAACCCTATAGAGAATCAGGCTCTTTCTCCCTTTGTTGAGATATCTAGAAGTGAATGGGCTGAACTAGCCAGAACTAATGACACTCCGCTAACTGAAGCGGAGATTGAGAACATCCGCGGTTTAGGTGACTTCCTTGACTTAGCTGAGGTTGCTGAGATCTATCTACCGCTATCCCAACTGCTAAACCTCTATGTGACCAACACCCAGCAGCTCCATCAGGCATCAGGTGGCTTCCTGCACGGAACGGCCAAGAGAACTCCTTTCATCATCGGAGTAGCGGGCTCTGTTGCTGTTGGTAAATCAACAGTTTCAAGATTGCTCAAAGAATTACTAAGTAGATGGCCAACCACTCCTCGAGTTTCACTTGTAACAACCGATGGCTTTCTCTATCCAAACAGTGTCCTTGAAGAAAAAGGTCTGATGGCCAAAAAGGGTTTCCCGGAATCCTACGATCGACTTGCGCTGCTGAAATTTGTTGCTGACATCAAATCAGGAAAAGAAGAAGTAAAAGCACCTGTCTATTCACACCTGACCTATGACATCGTGCCAGGAGCTGAATTAGTTGTGAACTCTCCTGATGTTGTGATTGTTGAAGGGCTAAATGTTCTTCAGCCACCTGCAATCGGTCAAGAAGTAGCTCTTAGTGATTACTTTGATTTCCAGATTTATGTGGATGCCCCAACAGATGAGATTGAAACCTGGTACCTAGATCGCTTCAAGCAACTTCGTGAATCAGCTTTTAGAAACCCAGAATCCTATTTCCACAAATACGCAGAGATGCCGATGGAAGATGCTCTAGAGAGAGCCAAAGAAATCTGGCGAACAATCAACTTGCCGAACTTGTTGGAAAACATCATCTCAACTAAATCCAGAGCGACATTGGTATTACAAAAAGGTGTGAAGCATCGTGTTGAACGAGTGCTACTCAGAAAGATTTAGAGCCCTAGGTTATTCTCAACTACACGTGCGATACGGTCAGCCCAGGAATGTGCTGTTCCTTCATCTGCAGCCTCAACCATTACTCGAATTAGAGGTTCAGTTCCAGAAGCTCTAAGCAGCACTCTTCCAGTGCTTCCCAGCTCTGCTTCTGCTTCTCTGACAACTTCTTGTAATCCGGCATCTGAATCAACTCTGCTTAGGTCAACACCTCTGACGTTGAGAAGTACCTGAGGGTAAATCTTCATCTGAGCAGCAAGTTCTGAGAGCTTCTTGCCTGTTGCCTTTGACTCAGCAGCAATCATGAGTGCAGTGAGGATACCGTCACCTGTTGTGGCATAACGGCTAAAGATAATGTGGCCTGACTGCTCACCACCTAGGGTGTATCCGCCTTCGCGAATCTGTTCAAGGACGTAGCGGTCGCCAACTTTTGTTTCAAGCATTGTGATGCCAGCATCCTTCATAGCGATGCGAAGCCCCAGGTTACTCATCACTGTTGCAACCAAGGTATTTCTAGCTAGTGTGCCATTAGCCTTTGCTGAGAGAGCAAGGATTGCCATCAGCTGATCGCCATCAACAATTGCTCCAGTGTGATCAACTGCTAGACAGCGGTCTGCGTCACCATCGTGTGCAAAGCCCATGTCTGCATCGTTTTCTAAAACAGCTGACTGGAGTGCACTCATGTGAGTTGAACCATACCCGGAGTTGATGTTTAGACCATCAGGGTCATTACCAATAACAATTACTTTTGCACCGGCGTCAGCAAATGCCTGCGGTGAGATAGCTGACGCTGCACCGTGAGCACAGTCGATAACAACCTTTAGGCCTTCAAGTGAATTAGGAATAGCGCCTAGAAGGTGAACCAGATATCTGTCTTCAGCGTCAGCAAATCTTTGCACTCGACCAACTGCACCGCCGATAGGTGCAAGTAGTTCTGATTGCATCGCTGCTTCAATTTGATCTTCAATATCATCAGCAAGTTTGTGACCACCGGCAGCAAAGAACTTGATTCCGTTATCAGGTGCTGGGTTATGTGATGCAGAAATCATCACACCAAAATCTGCAGAGAAATCTGCAGTCAAGAAAGCAATTGCTGGAGTTGGCACAACACCGGCATCAAAGACATCAACACCTGAAGAAGCTAAACCTGCTGCAACAGCTGATGCTAAATACTCACCTGAGATGCGTGGGTCTCTACCGATAATTGCAATCGGTCTGCGACCTTCATTGCGTGCGGTTTCACCTAGAACTTTGGCAGCAGCTTGCGCCAAATTAAGCGTGAGGGAAACAGTGAGATCGCGATTAGCAACACCGCGAACACCATCGGTACCAAATAGGCGGGCCATGGCTTTAGATTAGCCGAGCAGTTGCTCGAAGCGACTTAACGCTTTGAGAACTGAGAAGCCTTACGAGCCTTCTTTAGACCAGCCTTCTTGCGCTCGATGACACGTGCGTCACGAGATAGGAAGCCCGCCTTCTTCAAAGCTGGACGGTTGTTCTCGCGGTCGATCTCGTTTAGAGAACGTGCGATACCTAGACGAAGAGCACCGGCCTGACCAGCAACTCCACCACCCTGGATACGTGCAACAACGTCGTATGAATCCTGAAGACCTAGAACCTTGAAAGGGTCTGTGATTAGCTGCTGGTGCAACTTGTTTGGGAAGTATTCTGCAAGTTCACGACCGTTTACCTTGATGACTCCGGTACCTGGCTTGATGCGAACGCGAGCTACCGCTTCCTTACGACGGCCGAGGCCCGCACCTGGAACGGTTAGTGGACCACGTGACTTAGCTGGCTTAGTTTCCTTAGCAGCAGGAGTCTCAGTGGTGAAAGATGATGGCGCAGCTTCTACAGCTTCAACAGCTTCAGCGACTTTCTTAGTTGGCATTAGTCTTCTTTTCCTCTAAGCGCTTACTGCGCTACCTGACCGATTGTGTATGGCTTTGGAGCCTGTGCTACGTGAGGGTGCTCTGCACCACGGTAAACCTTAAGTTTTGCAAGCTGGTCGCGACCAAGAGTGTTCTTAGGAAGCATTCCGCGGATTGCCTTCTCAACTGCCTTCTCTGGAGACTTCTCTAGAAGTTCAGCGTAAGTAGTTGCTGTTAGACCACCTGGGTAACCAGAGTGACGGTAAGCATTCTTCTTCTGAAGCTTTGATCCGGTAAGTGCAACCTTCTCAGCATTGATGATGACTACGAAGTCACCGTTGTCCATGTGAGGAGCAAAGGTTGGCTTGTGCTTGCCGCGCAGTAGTGCAGCAGCAGTTGCGGCTAGACGGCCAAGAACTACGTCAGTGGCGTCGATTACGAGCCAGTCGTTCTGAAGCTCATGAGCCTTCGGTGAATAAGTACGCACGCTAGATTGCCTTCTATTTCTTATATCGGATTGGCGATGAATCTAAGAGTCATCAACAGGGGCTAAACCAAATGGCTTACGGCACCAAGGGTCAAGTTTAGCCCGAACATTGCCACATATGCAACCCGCAGATATTGGCTAATTGTCATCCAAAGACCTGGTGTGCTGAGTGGTAGCAACCTGCTTGGCATACTCGCTCTTGGGCGGGTAGCCAACCTCAATCAGGCTTAGACCCTCTGGGGTGACAACCTTGTATGGATGGGCTCTGGACTTGGATTTCAGGGCTTTTTCGAGGTCCTTAGCAGTGGCTCGGCCTGCCCCCACCTTAATTAGAGCTCCAACGATGGATCTGACCATATTGTGGGCAAAAGCATCAGCCATAAGCTCAATCTCAATAACATTCCCCAAAGCCTTGTTTCTGGAGACCTTGATAGAGCGAAGCTCCCTAATTGTGGTGGCTTTAGGCTTCGGCTTACTAAAAGCAGCAAAATCGTGTAATCCGATGAATTCTTTGCTGGCTTCCTGCATTGCCTCTAAATCAAGCGGGTATTTAAGCCAAAGGTTGAATCTGGCTCTAAGCGGATTCCAGCCACTGGTCGCATCAGCGATGGTGTATCGGTAGCGGCGATGAGTTGCTGCGTATCTGGCGTGAAAATCAGCCGAAGCAGTTTCAACCTTAATTACTCGAATATCTGGATCCAGAAGGGAGTTCATCTTCATACGAAGATCCATGCTCCTACCAAGACGTTTTAGTTGAGCTTGATTCACATCGATATGCATTACCTGATGCTCAGCGTGAACTCCAGCATCTGTCCTACCAGCGACTCTCAGATCAAAGTCAGTCTCTGAGGGTCCAAAGATTTTAGTAAGAACCTTAACTACTTCGCCGTGAACTGTTCTGAGTTTTGGCTGCTTTGCCCAACCGTTGAAATCAGTCCCGTCGTAAGCAAGATCGATCCTTAAACGAGTCAAGCCGTCGACCAGTTGGTCAACGGCTTGTCTCATGAGATTCTCTAAACCTTAAGCTTCGTCAGCCTTAGGAGCGTCGCCTGCTTCAGCTTCTGCTTCAGCAACAGCTACTTCTTCTGCCGGAGCTTCCTCAGCAACAGGTACTTCCTCAGCAACAGGTGCTTCAACAACTTCTGCTGTCGCTTCTACCGGAGCTTCAACAACTGCTTCTTCAACGATGTTCTCGTCAATAACAGTCTCTGGCTCGGTGTGCTCAACAACTTCTTCAGCAACAACTGCTGCTGCGGTTGCCTTGACAGCGTTGGTTAGCTTGGCCTTGGTTCTAGCTGGCTTTGCGCTCACTGGCTCAAGAACTAGTTCGATAAGTGCCATAGGAGCGTTGTCGCCCTTACGGAAACCTAGCTTGGTGATCCTGGTGTATCCACCTGGACGGTCCTGAACTAGTGGTGCAACAGTTGTGAACAGCTCGTGCACTACGTTCTTGTCGGTGATTGCGGCCATAACCTGACGACGAGCGTGTAGGTCACCGCGCTTAGCAAGTGAAACTAGCTTCTCGGCAACTGGCTGAACGCGCTTAGCCTTGGTCTCAGTGGTGGTCACTGCCTTGTGAGTGAAAAGTGATGCGGCCAGGTTGTTGAGAAGTAGTCTCTCGTGTGCTGGACCTCCACCTAGGCGTGGACCCTTAGTTGGGCGTGGCATTTATTTCTCCTATTAGTTTCTTGACTCAGGACTAGTCCTGGTCGTCCTCGTCAAAGCTGGTGTTGGCTGAGAAGTATGCTGCTTCAAAACCTGGAACTGAATCACGGAAACGAAGTCCCATTGAAGTTAGCTTGTCGCGTACTTCATCAACTGACTTGGAACCAAAGTTGCGGATGTTCATCAGCTGGTCTTCGGTTAGGTTGATTAGTTCGCTAACAGTGTTGATACCTTCGCGCTTTAGGCAGTTGTATGAACGGACAGTTAGGTCTAGTTCTTCAATTGGCTTAGCAAGTGCTGGTGGTAGGTCAACTGGAATAGCTGATGCAGGAAGGTCGATACCTTCTGCGTTCTCGTCAAGAGCTGCAGCTAGACCGAATAGGTTAACCAAAGTCTTTCCTGCAGAAGCAACAGCTTCGCGAGGAGTGATTGAAGGCTTGGTCTCAATGTCAACAATTAGCTTGTCAAAGTTGGTGAACTCACCCGCACGAGTTGCCTCAACACGGTATGAGACCTTCAATACTGGAGAGTAAATTGAGTCAACTGGGATGATGCCGTTGTTAGCCATGTCTGGCTGACGGTTCTGGGATGCCTGAACATATCCACGACCAGCTTCGATGGTCAACTGCATGTCAAGGGTTCCCTTGTTTACAGTTGCGATAACTAGCTCTGGGTTGTGGATGGTTACGCGCTCGTCAGCAACAATGTCTGAAGCCTTAGCTTCGCCAACGCCAGCCTTTAGGCGAACGATAACTGGCTCATCAGCGTGTGATGAAACAACTAGATCCTTGACGTTCAAGATAACTTCGGTAACGTCTTCCTTCACACCGTTGATCGGTCCGAATTCGTGACTGATACCTTCGATCTTGATGCTGGTAACAGCAGCACCTGGGATAGATGAAAGCAATGTGCGACGGATTGAATTTCCTAGTGTGTAACCGAAGCCTGGCTCTAGTGGATCTAGAGTGAAGCGTGCGCGGTTAGGGAAATTGCTGTCGATTTCTTCGTGCAGAACTGGTAGCTGTGCAATTAGCACTGTGGTTCCTTTCATGGGGGCATCCACTATTTGATGTCCCGTTTGTTGGGGTTTGCTATTTAGTGGCCACTAAACAGCGTTATTCAGTTATAGGTTTTTGAAAACTTAGATACGACGGATCTTTGGTGGACGACATCCGTTGTGAGCCTGTGGGGTCACATCAGAAATTGAACCAACTTCTAGACCTGCTGCTTGTAGTGAACGAATAGCTGTTTCGCGACCAGAGCCTGGACCCTTTACGAAAACATCTACCTTCTTCAAACCGTGTTCCTGAGCCTTACGTGCTGCAGCTTCTGCTGCCATCTGTGCGGCGAAAGGTGTTGACTTACGTGAACCCTTGAAGCCAACATCGCCTGATGATGACCAAGAAATAACAGCACCGGTTGCGTCAGTGATTGACACGATGGTGTTGTTGAATGTGCTCTTGATGTGAGCCTGTCCGTGAGTAACGTTCTTCTTTTCTTTACGACGTGGCTTGCGAACTGAACCCGCTGCCTTAGTCTTCGGTGCTGCCATGAGTTTTCTCCTAAATCCTTAATACGACGCGAAGAGCCGGGGGCTACTTGCGTGCCGCCTTCTTCTTACCGGCCACAGTACGCTTTGGACCCTTACGAGTACGTGCGTTAGTTTTGGTGCGCTGACCATGAACAGGTAGTCCCTTACGGTGACGAATACCCTGGTATGAACCAATCTCAACCTTGCGGCGGATATCAGCTGCAACATCGCGACGAAGATCACCTTCGACTTTGTAGTTGCCTTCGAGGTAATCACGAATAGCAACCAACTGGTCGTCAGTTAGATCCTTTACACGGGTGTTCTTATCGATGTTGGTGTCGGCTAGAACTTTCACACTGCGTGTGCGGCCGATTCCATAGATGTAGGTTAGGGCGATTTCAACGCGCTTGTCGCGTGGAATATCGACTCCGGCAATACGTGCCATTGGATTTCTCCTGTTGTTTAGAAGGTCTGCAGCAGTGTTGTCTTGAACGAATTCAAGCTCTCGCCTTCTCGAGAGGTGCCAGATAAAAAATCCTGAACACTGCCTTGTTTTATTTAGTTATTACTCACCGAAGTGAGGTGATGCAAATCTGTGTGCTTAGCCCTGGCGCTGCTTGTGGCGAGGGTTCTCGCAGATGACCATGACGCGACCGTGGCGACGAATGACCTTGCACTTGTCACAAATCTTCTTGACGCTTGGATTAACCTTCATGTCTCTTTTTTCTGTTCGTGGTTTTAGAAACCGATTTACTTATATCTGTAAGTGATGCGCCCACGATTTAGGTCGTAGGTGCTGAGCTCAACAATTACGCGATCCTCAGGAAGAATACGAATGTAGTTCTGTCGCATCTTTCCAGAGATGTGCGCTAAGACCTTGTGCCCGTTGGTCAACTCAACTCTGAACATCGCGTTCGGAAGAGCTTCAACAACTGTGCCCTCGATCTCGATGACGCCGTCTTTGCTGGCCATAAACTCACTTATCTTTTGCTAATTGTTGTCCCACACGCACGCGAAAATACCAAGTAAAAATTTGGGATTTTACGTGCCGAAACACCAAGACTCAATACTAGAACAAAACTCCAAGAAATGGTAGTTAAAGATTTACCGGAACGGGCTTTACCCCATACACTGACAAACAGGCTTCCCCGCCATCTTCAGCAGTTAAGACCCATATTCCACCTGCATGGAGGGCTACGGTGTGCTCCCAATGCGATCCATCTGAGCCATCTTTGGTCGAAATAGTCCATTCATCCGCCAAAACACGGACTTTTTCGCTACCAACCGTAATCATCGGCTCAATAGCGATAACCAGTCCAGGCTCAACAACTGGCCCTAAATCTCTGGTTTGGTAGTTGAAAACAGCTGGATCTTCATGCATCGACCTACCAACCCCGTGGCCTATGTAATCCTGCAGAATCCCATATCTACCTGAGTTTCTAATGCTCTTCTCAACCGCTCGACCGACCTCATTGAGTCTCGTGGCTGTTGCAAGAGCTGCAATGCCAGCCCAGAGTGAGGCTTCACAGGCATCACTTAGCGCTTGACGCTTAGCTGAAACAGCCTCATCTCCCCCAGGAACAACAAAACTGAAGGCGGCATCGCCATTCCAGCCAGCAGGAGTTATTGCACCACAGTCAATAGAAATGATGTCGCCAGCAGC
>Ga0214917_10003169_pt1 | contig 19285 bp, 19 predicted proteins | sample LL_1208_BB_MetaG_FD_177983 | JGI IMG/M metagenome (GOLD analysis project Ga0214917, IMG submission 177983) | Freshwater microbial communities from Lake Lanier, Atlanta, Georgia, United States - LL_1208_BB | ecosystem: Environmental > Aquatic > Freshwater > Lake | place: USA: Georgia | collected...
GCCAGCATCCAGACTAAACCCTTCGGGCGGCCTACGGCCGGTCTGGACTCTGCCTTTCTCTTCCGTTTTTAGCCAATTATGGGTTTTTTGTTAAAACCCAATTTTACAGAAACAATTGTGCACTACTGTCATTAGCCCAAATGCGCTTGTGGTGGATACATAAAAGTATCGTTTTGACCGGGTGATTTGATCAATTTTGGCGTGGCCTATATACCGATTCCATGTTCGAAAACTATCGTAAACCCCACGCCCGGTTTGCGCTGCTGCGTATGCCCCGATGGCGGGTATCGCAATCGGCGATGATATGATCAGGGTTGATATCACAGCGGCGGAGCTTGTACCGTTCAATGCGCCCGGGACCGCAATGTTCCAGTTGGCGTCGAATAGCGAATACTGCAAACAGTCGCGATATGCGATCCGTTGCGGTGTTGGGTCATTTTTAATGAGGATCTCAACTTCTTGCAGTTTTTCTAGTAGTTTCTGTCTTGTTTGGTAGCCCCCAGTAATATTTCGGTACGCCGCCACAAGTCCAATCCCTGCAAATGGGGCCGCGATCCCGACGGTTAATCCCCAGTCTGAATCCGGCGTGATTAAATCAAATTCTGATGCGCTACTGAGGTGTTCGTACTTTAAGAACTTTCCTAAAGTGGCTGTTTCGTCAAGATCAATCGCATTGAAGCAACAGGGGCAGCCTTCTTGGATATCGATTTCTAGTGCTGATTTGGGGTGATCGTCCCGAGATATGAGTGGTTCTGTTTCTTTTGGTGTGCAATTGGGGTCGTGGCAGCTCTTATCGGTACATGTACTCTGATATTTTTTTCGTGGTGCTGGGAATGTGGCGAACATATTGGCCATTTCTTCTGGGGTCATGCAGTATCCAAAAGATGGCGGAGGGGTCGATGGCTTTGCCTTGTGTGGGATGCAATCTCTATCCGTGCATAGATGGTTACCACAGCCAGGTGGTGGTGGGAATGTGCCGAACACATTGTCCACTTGTTTTGTGGTCATGTTGGCCATTTGTTCTGAGGTCATGCAGTATCCAAAAGATGGCTGAGAGGTCGGCGGAGAGGTCGATGGCTTTTTTGATATTTTGGGCGGTATCTCGAATACCTCACCGTCCGAAGTTATTGGTTTCACAGCCGTTCGCCTTTTAGGGGCTCTGTCAATTGATAGGAAGAAAAAATTTGCCAACAGCTTCCAATTTTCTCGACGTATACTTTTCCATTTTTTCGATAGATATTCGAATCGAATTGACTGATTCCTTGCCCTGGATCCGTTTTGATTTGACATGAATCTCCCCACCCATATATTCCAATCAGCTCGATTTCCTTATGCTCCGAAAAAAACTCTGTTGCGCTTTTGATATCGGTCAACCGTTGTAAGAGCCGCTTTTTTGTTTCGACGTCCACAGGTACCGAAAGCCGGTTTTCGGTCTCGGCTTTAATTTTATTAAAGACATCAACTGATTGTCGTGACAGTTGGGGCAAGCTTGATTTTATTTCGGTTGAGCGTTTGGAATCCAGCATGGTTTCCGTTGATGTATTAATGCTTACTCGGCGATACATGGGGCCTCCTTGGTCGATTGGCCCCTTTAATGCAACATTATTGCAATATATTCGAATTTTTGCAAACTCGCTGTGAGCGGTCGTTTTTTTTTGACCTATTTTATCCAATGCTTGGATCGGGCCACGGCATCGTTCCACTGCGTGAGGGGTGTGCCAGTATATGTCTCTGGCAAAAAACACCGATCCACTTTCCGAATTGACGACAACGCGTTGAATGACCATTTTTCGGCTCCTAAACCGGCCATCATTGCCGCGCCAAGTGCTGTGGTCTCAGTGACGATTGGGCGCTCCACTGGAATCCCGAGTAGGTTGGATTGGATTTGCATCAGCTGATTGTTTTGGCTCGCCCCACCGTCTACACGTAGCTGTTTGGCAGGATGCTGGCTCAGCGCATGGATGATGTCGTTGGTTTGGAACGCGATGGCTTCTAACGCTGCGTAAGCGATGTTGCTTCTGCTGGTACCTCGGGTTAACCCGATGATGAGGCCCCGTGCAGTCGGGTCCCAGTGGGGTGCACCTAAGCCCACCAACGCAGGGACAACAACAACGCCGTCGGCTGTACCGGATTCTGCTGCCAATGCCTCAATGTCATGTGATCGATTTATGATTCCCAGCCCGTCACGCAGCCATTGGATGAGTGAGCCACCTACAAAGACGCTCCCTTCTTTTGCATAAGTGACGGTGTCATCTATTTGCCATGCGACAGTTGTGAGAATGTGTGGTGTTGGTTCGTTGGGATCGGGGCATGTCGTCATCGCAAACAGGCCGGTACCGTAGGTGTTTTTGACCACCCCAGGTTCCCATCCGGCTTGGCCGAATAAACTTGCTTGTTGGTCCCCGAGGACTCCAGTGATCGGGATTCGGGTGCCTGCAACGGTTCCATAATGAGCGTTGCTGGGTCGAACCTCAGGTAACACTGCCTCAGGAATATTAAATAGGTCTAACAGCTCTGGATCGAAACGCTTGGTATGAATATTCCACAGTAGGGTTCGTGACGCATTGCTGGCATCGGTTGCGTGGGTATGCCCGTTGGTTAGGCGATCGATAATCCATGAGTCGATTGTGCCGATCTTTAATCGGGTCCTATCAACTGACTGGGGGAGCCGATTGAGTATCCATTCGATTTTTGTGGCCGAAAAGTAGGCGTCAAGTACCAAGCCTGTCTTGGCATAAATCCACTCTTTTTTGTCGGATAATTCGGCACATCGATCGGCGGTTCTGCGGCATTGCCAGACAATGGCGTTATGAACAGGGAGGCCGGTGATTCGATCCCAAACCACCACCGTTTCACGTTGATTGGTGATTCCAATTGCCGCAATTCGATGTTGTCCGACTTCTTCGATGGTCGCGCCGAGGACCCGTTTCGCACTTTCCCATAATTCTATTGGATCGTGTTCAACCCAGGCCGGGTGGGGGAAATATTGCGTGAATTCTTGGTAATGGCTGCAAAGCGGGGTTCCGGTTTCGTCGAAGGCTATGGCCCGGTTGCCTGTGGTTCCAAGGTCCAGGGCAACGATAATTTTCATGGCAAGGTTAGTTCGACTGAAACTCCCTCTGCGCTGGGGATACAGCCGACTTTAGTCAGTTTTAAAGTCATTTTTTGGAACGGGAATAGGCTGTCGAGATGGGTTAAAATCCCACGAGCCAACGCTTCGAGCAATTGGTAGTGTGCCATGCTTGCGAATTCTCGGATGGCTAAGGCGACCGCGGCATAGTCAACTGTTCCGCTAATTTGATCCGTCGATTCTGCGAACTCGGTATGAGTCCAATAATCCAAATCCACCGTGATGCATTGTGGGGCTGTTCGTTCGAAGGCGTATTGTCCAATGGTGGTCGCAATTTGTAATGAGTGAATCGAAATTTTAGCCATAATTAGCTCCTCAACGAAAATCGATTATTTGGGGTTTCATGAATTCTAAGTCGAACGACAGGGATATCCGATTGTCCCAATTTTTTCCAAAGGACATGAATGATCGTTTCGATACTTGCCAATTGATTTGCAAACTCAGGCAACTGATCCAGAGCCTGTAGGTGCCATTCATTTATGATCGATTCGATTTGGGTGATTTGTATCGTGGTCGAGTCTCGGTTGATGTAAGGAATTGTAACCGATGTTTCGAATAAATGGCCGTGGGGACGGTAACACTTCCCAAAACAGCGGTGATTGGCCTCTTCTGACAGCGACTCCCTGTGAAGCCGGTGCGTCGCTGAAAACGCGACGTGAAATTCGACAAACGAATGCCCTGATCCGTTGGTTTCAATCGTATACTCCGGGAGATAATGCCGTTTTGTTAAGATCGGGAGATTTGAAAAATTAAGGGTGTCGATGGCATTTATAATCCTCGTATCCGGCGTGTCACTTGGTTCGTTTAAAGTAAGGCCAATGTTGTTATGCCGAATGCTGGTTGTTAGGGTACGGTGTGTGGCCGTTGCAGACTTAAAAGGGGTTTCGACGATATGGACCGCTATTGGGGAATACGGAGTATTGGAAAACAAGGTCATTGCATCGATTAATAACGTTTGGGCAATCGTCGGTAGGGTGGGGGCTGTGGACTGGAATTGAGGCTGATTGTTCAAATAATGATGGTCGTAGTGAATCAATAGCTCGGTGTTAATGCGGTGTTTGATGACTGACAATTCGACCACCATTCCCGTGTTTGGGTCGATGGGGCCTTCAAACGAAAAAAAGACGATAAAATTATGGCCATGTCCGTAGGGTCCGTCGCCACAGACGTCAGGTGTTGTATGGGATGCTGAAAATTCGAACCGTTTGCTAATGGCGAGGCGTGGCACGGACGGAATTCCAAAATTGTTCTTGAAGTACTGGGGTGTCTTTAAATTGACCGACGGCGTAAGTGGTTATCATTTCTCCTTCGCTTTTGACGCCCCTAGCCCGCATGCAGGAATGGGTTGCCACAATCGTAACAATGACCCCTTTCGCGTTCGCGATATCCATTATAGCGTCTCCAATTTGCTGGGTTAGGTGCTCCTGGATTTGGAGTCGTCGTGCAAAGAGATCGACAATTCGTGGGATTTTAGATAATCCCAATACCTGCCCGTTCGGGAGATACCCGATATGCACACTGCCTTGAAACGGCATTAAATGATGTTCGCAAGTGGAAAAAAAATCGATATTAGCGACTGTGACCATTCCATCGGATGTGGTTTTGAACATAGCGTCACCAACCACATCAGCAGGGGTTTTGGCCATGCCTTCTACGGCTTCAATTAATGCTTTTGCGGCTCTTAATGGCGTGTCAAGCAGGCCTTCTCGGCTTGGCGTTTCGCCGATTAGTTTGAGGATTTCGAGATAATGAGCGGCAATTTGATTTGCGATTGCCATTATAGTGACGCCAGCACTTGATCGACATGGCCATCGACTTTGACATCTGTCCATACTTGATGAATGACCCCGTCAGGATTAATCAAAACCGTCGACCTAACAATGCCCATGTGAATTTTGCCGAAGGTATTTTTTTCTTTCCAAAATCCATAGGCGTCGATCATCGTATTGTCAGTGTCGCTGAGTAAATCGATGGTTAGTTTGTACTTTTGGCAAAACCGTTGGTGGGAGTGTTGGGAGTCACGAGAGACCCCCATGACTGTGGCATTTTTTTCCGTAAATCGCTCTTTTTTTTCAGAGAATTCGATGCCTTCTCTGGTGCATCCTGGGGTGTCGTCCTTTGGATAAAAATAGAGTACCACCCACCTGCCTTTGAGTTGGCTTAACGATATGAAGGTTCCATCTTGATTGGGTAACGTAAAATCAGGGGCAATTTGCCCGATGGTGGCCATGGGTTAGCGGACCGATTTTCGGAGCAAGAAGTCCACGCTGGCTTTTCCCGGACCCGAGATCAGTAGTAGAGCAAGGATAACAATGTAATCCCACTCTTGCAGCCCGGCAAACTCGAGAACAGACTTAACATTGACCGCTTGTGCGGTTGCGATTGCAACGATCATGATAATGATCAATGGGATGGTCGCGATTCGTGTAAAGAGACCGATCAGGATGAGAATCCCTGCGACGATTTCGGTGGATGAAGAAAAAAGTGCGTTGACGTGTGGAAATGGGATCCCTAATTCGATGAAAAATTGAGTTGCATCTGCCAAATGAGTCAATTTGCCAACTCCAGATTGAATAAAAATGGCGCCGATTGTAAGCCGTGCCAATAATAATGGAATGGCGGTGTTGTTACTCAGCCAGGAAACGCCTTTGTCGTATAACGCGATCATTTATAGTACTCCTTGATATGGGATTGGGGACAACCACTGATACTGAGTGGCAAGGGACATCCACGATTGGATTTTGGTAGAAATATACGTCATTTCGTCGTCGGTCAACCCTGATTCAATCAATTGATCGAATGCGTCCGACAATGATGTTCCGTTTAAGAATAGTTCAAACACGCTTGAGGCGTGAGGGTCCAGAACCTGCCAATTTGCTTGGCGATCATGTTGAAAAATCATTACTGATTCACCTGTCGGTGGGCAGGGAGACTCGGATACCAATTGTTTGTACGGGTGGGATAGTTGGATAATCGTGCAATGTGGTTGCAGCCAGAGTTGAGTTGTTGCATCCAACCCGAAGCGGGGGTGGATTGCGGATATTTCAGCTTTAAGATGAGCCCATTCGATGGCTGCTAAGTCGATTTCCCATTGGGACCGATTGGTTTCTATTGTGAATTTCGGGAACTCACGACCTAAATAATAGAGTGTGAAACGGCTTGATGGGTAGGCTTGAAGATAGTTTCTACAAATTGCTTCCCAGTTGTCCCCTAAATATCGCGCGGTTCGTGGAAAATCATCGGTTAACGATTCAAAACACCGTGGCCAGTAGTCGTCAATGTAGGTGCCTAATCGATCGGATGACGACCGATTGAGGGTCTCTTTTAAGCGTCGCTTTGCGTCCTTAGACGTAAACTTGCCCGATGTGATGGCTGTACTTAGCCAATCTTGAATGGCTTTTAATTCAGGTGGTGCTTGAGGTAATGGGTGCAGTGACGTCATAAAAAATATGTCTGGCAATGGCCAACTCGTCTAATAATTCAGTTAATGTAGGGATATCGTCGTCGCGCTCCAAAATAAGCGGAACACTACCGAATAACGGAATGCTTTGACGATAAAGGTCCCAGACTGGATCAGGGACATTATGATCATGGGTATCTAATAGAAATGACCCATTGTTTTTGTGACCCGCAATATGATGCTGACGGACACGTTCTGCGGGGACTTCACGGATATAGTCCATTGGGTCAAAATTGTGGTTTATCGCGGAGACATAGATATTATTGATATCCAAAAGAAGCCCACAGTCGGCCTGATTGACAACTTCAGATATAAATTCCCATTCAGTCATTGTGGATTCTGTGTATTCGATGTAGCTCGACACATTTTCCAATAACATTGGCCGCTCCATGTAGTCCTGGATAATCTTGGTCTTTTCGGCCACAAATCGTGCAATGTCGCTGGTGTAGGGAAGCGGGAGTAGGTTGTGCATGTAATGACCTTTATGGCGACTCCAGCACAGGTGGTCCGAAAACCATGGCGGATCCAATTGATCGACTAACTTTTTTAGTCGGCCCAAATACTCCCAGTCGATTGCGTCAGAGCTTCCTACAGACAGTGAAATCCCGTGAGGAATCACGGGGTTTCGAGTTGAGATTTCCTTGAGGGTTTCGACTGAATTCCCACCTGAAACCATGTAGTTTTCAGAAATGATCTCTACAAAGTCAACCTCAGGTTGGGAGGTGAGAAAGTCAGAATAGTGGCAGGGTCTTAATCCAATACCAAATCCCCTCACTGAATCACGTTTTTTCATTGCTGAATCTTACTTCGTTGCTTTTTTTTCAGCGCCTTTTTTTGCTGCTGCGTCTTTGCTTTTGCAAGATTCTTTGGATTTGCATCCTTCTTTACCTTTGCAAGATTCTTTGGATTTGCATCCTTCTTTACCATTGCAAGCGTGTTTTTCTTTTTTTTCAGTCGCAGTTGTTTTTTCTGCTTTTTTTATTTCTTTTTTCTCAACTGGTTTTGCGGTGTCTGCTGCAAATACCGGAGCTGAAGCGACCGATACAGCGACAGCGCCAGCAAGTGCGGCCATGATAAATTTTGACTTGTTCATAAAACAAATTTCTCCTTTGATGGGGGCAATGTTGTGCATCCCGGGGATTATAGCCAATGATTTTCCGTAAAGAAAGCGTTGTGTGGAATCCCGTCCGTAACGTTAACAAATAGTAGGGTTTGGTGTAGACTAGAGCCATTTTTTACCGAGGATAGGACTTAATAATGACACACTTGCCCATTCATACTGTTCATATCCCTGTTATGGGGACGGGGTTTACTATTGATACGCCTATTAAGGTCGCCCGATTTGGGATTTCATCGGTTATGTCGATTGGTGACGATGAATTGTGCGAAACGGTGCGAAAGCATTATTGCGCGAAGTATGACATTCCCTTCGAACCGATTAAGAAATGGGACGAGGACTTCCGCGCGCGGAGGATTACCGCTTATTTAGACTTGGTTCATGACATCGTTACAATGCAAGTATCTGAGTTGAAGAGCCTGTCGTTTGAACCGGATACAGAGTTGTCTAAATATTTTGAGCTATTACCGACTGATAGTCCGCTGCGTCTTAAGTATATGGCGATGAAAACGGAATCGAACCCCATGAAGCGTGAGGAGATGGCTTCCGCATTGCGTGATTCCGTGGTTCCTGGCTTCTTGGATGTTAATATTATGACTAAGATTGATCGGCTTAACTATTCGAAGCAGGGCGAATTATTGCCGGAAGAATTTTCGGACGCGTTATCCGCGCTTCGTGGATATGCGAATAGTAAGTTGGATTCATCGATTGTTTTTTCGGCCGGATTCAATCGCCGTTTGTATGCGTACGTTGAAAGATTTTCGGATTTTTTTCCGGACACAGCAGGTAAAATTAAGAAAAAAGTGATTTTGAAAGTGTCTGATTTTCGGTCGTCTTTGACCCAGGGGAAATTTTTTGCCAAAAAGGGGATTTGGGTTTCTGAGCATCGAATTGAGTCTGGGTTGAATTGTGGGGGCCATGCTTTTGCGACGGATGGATTTTTGTTGGGGCCGATTTTGGATGAATTTTATCGCAAAAAAGAAGACCTTATTGGTCAGTTATTAACTGTATGTAACGGGGCGTTGACCGACAAGGGGCGTAATCGTTTCGAGACGACACCTTCGACGCGTATTACCGTTCAAGGTGGTATTGGAACTTATCTAGAGGATCGGTTTTTGATGACTCATTTCAATGTTGATGGGACTGGATGGGCGACTCCATTTTTGTTGGTGCCCGAAGCGACGACCGTTGATGAACCGACTCGTTTGCAGTTGGCGACGACTACTTCTGAGGACTTGTACTTGAGTGGGGTTAGCCCACTAGGGGTGCCATTTAATACCTATCGGGGATCTGCCAGTGAGCGGTTGAAGCTGGCAAAAGCGGCTGAAGGTAAACCGGGTAGTCCTTGTCCGAAAGGCCATTTGGTGTCGAATACGGAGTTTACTGGTAAGCCGATTTGTACCGCATCGTCCGTATATCAAAAGAAGAAAATAGCACAATTACAAGATTCCCATTTAACGCCTGAGCAATACCAAAAAGCGTATCAAAAGGTCATCGATAAATCGTGTTTGTGTGAGGATTTGGCCGCTGGTGCCTTGGTTGAATATGGGATCGATAATCAACGGGCGTTGGCCTCTGCCGTTTGTCCTGGGCCTAATTTGGCTCATTTTTCGAAAATATCAACGTTGGCTGAGATGATGGATCATATTTATGGACGTGGTAATTTGCTTAATGATACTTATCGACCGAATATGTTTATCTCCGAATTAAAGATGTATATCGACTATTTGGGACGGCAAATTGGGGACACAGTATTGGGCTTGGTTGATCGTAAAATGCATTATTTTCGGGAATTTCGATCCAATCTTGAAGACGGAATCGCGTTTTATTACGAATTGATTCCCACCTTATCTGAGTTTACTCATGACTATCGGGAACAAATGACAAATGAGTTAACAGAGCTTAAGCGGGAGCTTGCGGTTATGGTAGCGGGGCACCCCGCCTTTTTCGATCCCCAGACACCGATAAACGCTTAAAATATAGTGTGGAAGTAGAGAGTTATTATGATATCTAATTTGCGAATTGCGGCAATTCAGTTAAATGCAACGGCCAATAAGGCTTCGAATATCGACAATGCGAAACGGCTAACTGTACAGGCCATCGAAAAAGGGGCTCGATTTATTGTTCTACCTGAGGCATTTAATTTTCGGGGAGACAAAGGAACGTTAAGAGCCAATGCGGAAATGGTTCCGGGGCCAAGTACAAAACCCTTTCAAGAACTGGCTAAAAATTACAATGTGACTATTTTGTTGGGAAGCATAATCCAGACTATTGAAGGCCACGATAAAGTATTTAACACCTCTATCTTAATTAATGATGATGGGGGCGTTACGGCACAATACAGTAAGATTCATTTGTTTGATGTGGATGTGGATCACAAACAATTTCGTGAATCAGATACATTTGAACGTGGAACGCAGCCCGTGATTGCGATGGTCGACGATGTGGCGGTTGGATTGAGTATTTGTTACGATCTGAGGTTTCCTGAACTTTTTCGATATTATTCGGCGCATGGCGTTAAAATCGCTTGTATTCCGAGCTCTTTTACTCGGCCAACCGGGCAAGCCCATTGGGAAACTTTGGTGCGCGCACGGGCGATCGAAAATTTGATGTTCGTTATTGCACCTAATCAAGTTGGTGTTGGTAGTGGTGGGGTTCCGACTTACGGCAATAGTCTTATTGTTGATCCGTGGGGGCATGTTTTGGCACGAGGGAACGATCAATCCGAGGACGTGCTGGTGGCTGATTTGGACCTTTATGGACAACAGGTGCTTCGAAATCAATTTCCCTGTTTGAGCCACCGGATTGATATTCGCTGATGGCTGCTCGATTTCGATTTGCACCGTCACCGACAGGTAACTTGCATATAGGGACACTTCGGACAGCCCTATTTAACTGGATTTATTCGAGAGCAACTGGGGCAGCCCTAATTTTGCGAATTGAGGACACGGATTTGGCGAGATCTCAGTCTGTGTTTGAAACTAATATTGTTGAAGGCTTGGAATGGTTGGGTTTGACTATGGATGAGGGGCCATTTCAGGGTGGCAATTATGGGCCTTATCGTCAAACCGAGCGAATTGTTCAGGGTACCTATAAAGATCATGCTCAGCAGTTATTAGAATCGGGTAGGGCGTATTGTTGTTTTTGTACCGAGGCTGATTTGGATGAAGAGCGGCAGGCAGCGGATGCGGCTAAGCGCCCGTACGTTTATTCGGGCCGTTGTCGGAGCTTATCAGCCGATGAAGTTGCCCAGAAGCGAGACGAGGGAATTCCATACACCGTTAAATTTGCGATTCCTTCTGGGGCGCCCGTTCGTGTCGCGGATGTAATTCGTGGCGATATCGATTTTGACCGGGCCCTGATTGGTGATTTTGTGCTCATTAAATCAGATCAAACCCCATCATATAATTTTGCTGTGGTTGTGGACGATGGCACGATGGCGATTACGGATGTGGTACGTGGCGAGGACCATATTTCAAATACGCCTAAGCAAATATTACTTTTCGACGCCCTTGGGTACACTGCCCCTAGGTTTGCTCATTTGCCGATGATTTTAGGGCCGGATAAAAGCAAGTTATCCAAGCGGCATGGCGCGACGGGCGTTACTGAATATCGTTCCCAAGGATTTTTGGCGGATGCGTTGTTTAACTATTTGGTCTTGTTAGGCTGGTCCTCCCCTGACGGTAAAGAAATTATGACCCGAGACGAGATTATTGAACGGTTCACCTTGGATCGGATCTCTAAGTCTGGGGCGGTATTCGATATGACCAAGTTAAGATGGATGAATGGTCAATATATTCGACGGTTGTCTGCCGAGTCCTTGGCGGAAGCGGTTACGCCTTTTTTAACAGAACCCGTTAAGACTGCATTGGAGATGTTGGGGCAATCGCGACGCCAGTCCGCGATTTATTCGATCCGTGATAATTTGGATGTTTTGACGGACTGCAATGGGTTTTTAGCGGTCTATGCGATGACCCCATCCCAATTTCGCGCAGCGTTCGAATCGTATTCATTTGGTGAAACAGATGCGGGTGTTATTACTGCGTTTATTAACCACGTGTCTGCTACCTCTACGTGGTCAGTGGCGGCTGTGGAAATGGCGATTGCTGCGGTAGTGTCTGAAACCGGGTTGGGTAAGGGGAAGGTATTTAAACCCATTCGTGTCGCGGTTTCGGGGCAAGGATCTGGCCCCCATCTTGCCGAGCTCATTTGGATTTTGGGCCAAGATGTAGTGTGTCAGCGGTTGGCTGATGTCCGTGCTCATTTAGCGAATCAATAAACTTTTAATTTGGAGGAATTTAGTATGTCTCAAGCTCGTAAATCAGAATTTTTGAAAGATCGTGTCGTTCATCTATCAATCGAAGATTTCGACGTCGTTAAAATGGTCGATTCGATGGGTAAAACTGCGTTTCAAGCACGTAACCTCAATCGGGCAGCCCAAATTTTTGATAAAATGGTGGCTGATAAAGACTGTGTTGTTTTTTTGACGTTGGCAGGCAGTTTAATTAGTGCCGGGCTAAAAAAAATTATTACCCAATTGATCCAAGCCAATATGGTTGATGCGATTGTTTCGACCGGAGCAAACATCGTGGATCAAGACTTTTTTGAAGCGCTGGGTTTTTATCATTACATTGGGACGCCATTCGTGAATGATCATGAATTGCGTGAGCTTGCCATTGACCGAATTTATGACACCTACATCGACGAGGCGGATTTGCGGATTTGTGATGAAACCATTGCGAATTTGTGTAGCCGGCTAGAGCCACGCCCATATTCATCAAGGGAATTCATTGTGGAAATGGGACGGTTTTTGGATTCGGATGCCAAGTTTGCCCCATTCCGTGAAGATTCCATCGTGTTCAACGCGTTCAAAAAAGACGTTCCGATTTTTGTCCCTGCATTCTCAGATTGTTCAGCTGGTTTTGGGTTGGTGCATCATCAATATTTTGCCAAAGGTCCTAAATTAACCATTGATTCAGCGGCGGACTTTTTGGAAATCACCCAGATTAAGTTGGCACACCCTGATACTGGTATTTTTATGTTGGGTGGCGGGGTTCCCAAAAACTTTGTTCAAGATATCGTTGTCGCGGCCGAAGTCATCCGGGACACTGAGATTTCAATGCATAAATATGCGATTCAGATTACGGTTGCCGATGAGCGGGATGGGGCGTTGTCTGGATCGACGTTAAAGGAGGCTTGCTCGTGGGGTAAAGTAGATACCGTATATGAGCAAATGGTATATTCGGAAGCAACGATTGCGTTCCCCTTGATCGCGGGATACGGATATCACAAGAAGAATTGGGCGGGCCGCACTGAAAAGCGATTGAACCGTTTGTTTGCAACTCAGACGGCTGACGTTCGGGCGTGATTTCGTATATAGATGGCAACTTTGTTCCTACGAACGAAGTTGCTTTTCCTTTTGTTCAGGATGCGGTAGGGACTGTCCGAGGATTTCGAATATTTACAGCCTGTAAAACGATCGGTGGGCGGGTGTTCCGGCTTGATGATCATATTCAACGCCTTTGGGAGTCGGCGGGTAGTCTTGGGATGGTCTTGCCACATGATCAAGATGTGTTGCGAGGGATCATAGCGGATACACTCGAAAAAAATGCCGATCAACCTGGGGAGCGGTTGCTGGAGATCTTTTATTCGGGTGGGCCTGCGTCATCGAATGGGACGTCTCCTGTTGGGCCAGCGGTATTATATGTGGTGGTGTTGCCGCTTAAGTTACCGAGTCCAGCATGGTATTCCAATGGAATTGCGTTGGCGACATATCCGCATCAGCGGCCTTTTCCAGAGATTAAGCTGACATTTTATGTTGGGGCAATTGTGGCGCATAACACGGTTGTGAAACAGTATAATGCGGAGATGCCATTGTTTGTGACGGAAGGTGCGTGTCCGGAGGTATTAGAGGGATCGACTTTTAATTTTTTTGTTGTCCGAGATGGACAATTATTTACGCCACCACTTGATGGGCGAATTTTAAAGGGAATTACCCGTAAAACCGTAATTGAACTTGCGAATCGACTTGGTATTGGGGTGAAGGAAATGTCCGTTCCTGTTGATTATCGTTGGGACGAAGCGTTTCTGGTGTCTTCAACGAGAAATATTGTGCCTGTGACACGGGTTGACGATCATCAAATTGGAGAGGGTGTTCCTGGGCCGGTGACTCGACGCCTAATGGATATGTTTGGGGTAGCGTAGCTCACCCCTTACTCCTTTTGCTGCTGCTACTAACATTAATAATTCTAATTTTTTTCTTTTTTTCCTGGGGTGGTCCCCCCAGAACCCCCAGAAGGGGCTTTGCCCCCTTCACCCCCAAATAGGCCAAAACCTCAGCCCAGTCGTCCCTCCCTTCGTTCACTCCTTGGTGGGCTTCATACAAGTTGGCCTGATTTTGATTGGCTTCGACTAACCCTTCGAGTTAAGGATTCCTTCATTCCGAGGGTTAGTCGTAGAACAGCCTTATCAGGCCATTTTGTTTGAGTACCACAAAGGAAGCCGATGGCTGACGACTGGTGCGAGTTTATGGCCGATTTGGGGATCCAAGGGGCGGGGCCACTGGTGGGGGTTCTGGGGGGACCACCCCAGGAAAAAAAGAAAAAACCAAAAGAATTAAGGAATTAAAAAGACCAGAAGGATTGAGGAATGTAATTAGAAATGTAAAGGGTGAGGAATAGGGATAATTGAGAAAAGCAAAATGAGAGAGGAAAAAGTAACGTTTCAACTCAAAAACGGTTAACCAACCGGAATTAACCGGCTATGCTTCCTCGTAGTTGCAACGCTTCACTCACATGGGTTTCTGTAATCATCTCCGATTCCGCAAGGTCGGCAATTGTTTGGGCCACCCTAAATACCTTGTCATGACTACGGCCTGTAAGTTTTCCTCTCGCAAGGCAGCTATTTAAAAGTCGATGGGCCCCCGGTGAAATGGGCCGTTGTTGAAGGTTTCCCGCCGTTAAGGTCGCGTTTGCTGACCCTCTCAAGTTTTGACGGAGTCTCGCGGCATGTACCCGCTCTTTGATGGCCGCCGTTCCATAGTCAGGGCGTTCGACGGTGGTTTTGCTCCAGTCGTTGGCATCCGGTCGTGGGATATCGATGATGAGGTCAATGCGATCGAGCAATGGCCCCGAAATTCGCTGGATGTATTTGGCGATTTGGATCGGTTGGCAGGTGCATAGGCGTAATGTATCGCCATGATACCCGCAGGGGCACGGGTTCATGGCGGCAACCAGACTAAAATTGGCGGGATAAGTGACCGTTGCAGTCGCCCTGCTAATGGTGATTCGACGGTCTTCAAGGGGTTGCCGTAATAGCTCAAGAATCCGACGCGGGTATTCCGGTAATTCGTCCAGAAATAAAATTCCGTTATGCGATAGGCTAATTTCTCCGGGAAGGGGATTTGCGCCACCTCCGACCATCCCGGCATATGAAATAGTGTGGTGCGGACTCCGGAACGGCCGTGATGTGCACAGTGATTTCCCGTGATTGCCCGGGATTAATGCATGAAGTTCTAACGATTCGATGGCTTCGGTCCAGGTAAGTTCCGGGAGTATCACCGGTAACCGCTGGAGAATCATGCTTTTCCCCGACCCCGGTGGACCAATTAATAAGATGTTGTGGCTCCCTGCAGCCGCGATTTCGAGCGCACGTTTTGCCAGCCACTGCCCTTTGACGTCTTCGATCTTAAGCGTTGTCTCACGATGGATTGGTGGGTTATCGGGGTACTGAGCCGGGGTCCAGTTGCCGGTGGTCCAGGCTTTGATGTCACTGATTGTGGAGACGGGGACGACCTCGATATCCTGGAGGAGGCTGGCTTCGGGTCCATTGGCGAAGGGGACGATAATTCGTTTGTATCCGAGTCGAATGGCCATGGCCGTCATGGAAATGACGCCCCGTATTGGGCGGATGTCACCTGCTAGACCGAGCTCGCCCACGAAAAGGGTCTCCGGAATTTGGGGGAGTTGACCGCTGGTTTGGAGAATCCCAATCGCGATGGGTAAATCAAAGAATGGGCCTTCTTTTCGGAGTTCGGCGGGCGCCAGATTGATCGTGATTGCACGGGCCGGGTATTCAAATCCACAATGACGAATTGCAGATCGTATTCGGCTACGACTTTCTTTTACGACGGCGTCTGGTAGCCCCACGATGGTTTCGCTGGGGAGCCCGGGATGGGCGCTCACTTCGACGGTCACGGGATACGCGGTTGGTCCGGTGATGGTGGCACTGGGGACTTGGGTAATGGTCACGATGATATCCTCTAACTGGAAATGGTCGCGAATTGATGTCGGAGATATCGTGAGGGTCTGATGTTTGGAAAATGTGTTTTGTCGTGGATGGTGTAAGGGTTGAGGCAGTTTGCCGGTGCACGCCATCAAAGGGGATGTGGATATTGAGTACGTATCAGACCCGAGAGAACTCGATGGCCTTTTTGAAAGGCATGGCGCTATTTAAACTTATAATTTATATATTGTAAAGTTAATTTTTTATTTTTAATAACTTTATTTCAATGATTGGGTTGTTGGATTATCGTTAAACTCTGGGCTGAGGCATATTTTTTAGACTGGCACCCAATTCTATGATTCCTGCGGATTCTTCAATACTGATTCGTTGTAACAGTGCCATTGCTTCAAGTGTTTGAGTCATCGTATCGGTAAAGTAATTTGTTTTCATGATGGGCCCCTTTGCCATTGTGTTGCGAGGTTATCGGTTCTCCCTCTATAAAAATTTCACTGATTATTATGGATCGCGAAAAATGGTGAGATGCAAGGCATTTGGAGCGAAAGGCCCGGAGCGCTATGGAATAGCGTGAGGACACTTGAGCGAGAAATAACACAGCAGATCGCCGTTTTGCAGCGATCCGAGCCGCAGGGTATAAGCCGGGTTCTGTTTCTACCACCATTTATCTAGGCCAGCCTTCACAGACTGACTCCAGCGATCAACCCGAGAATCCGGACGAAGCGGGCCGCTTCTCTTCTCCTATTTGATCTTGCTCCGGATGGGGTTTACCGAAGTCCGCCGTTGCCGTGGACTTAGGGAGCTCTTACCTCCCTTTTTCACCCTTACCTATCATCGCGAACGATGATAGGCGGTATCTTTTCTGTGGCACTTTCCATCAACTCCGAAGAGTTGTCCTCCCGTTAGGAGGCATCCCGCCCTGTGGAGCCCGGACTTTCCTCCCCGATGATTCGGAGCGGTGGTCCCCCTGCGGCGGGTTTAAGTGTAGCGTATTCTCTCTGCTGCCGTATAGTTATGCAACCGCTTCCCACCGAACAAAGTGTTTCCCTGCTAGTCCAGTGTGAACCACATAGTAAGCAGGTTCCCCTCGATCTGAATCGGTTTCGAAAACGGTTAAGTCGCGTACATCATCAGAAGTTGCAAATACGATTCCTACATTATTATCGGGGTCGACTAGTTTTGCGATCATTTGTACTTCCTCAAGTCCAAAATACTCCTTGCTATCTCCTAACCGACCAAATGCGACCTGTGCGCTCTCTGTTCCTCTATCCCCTGCAATAGCTCCTGCCAACCTTTGGATAGCTTGATTCTGTGAACGGGTGATCCCCTCCTGTACGGTTTGGCAAATCGTTTTCCGATCCCGCGATGTGGTGAGTACCACTTGTCCACCGTATACCGCAGTTCTCCCCGCGGCACGTTGCGCCTCAGTTGGAAACATAGAGGCTAGGGAGCAGTCGCCGTCATTGTTGGTATAAAGTTGTCGAATCGTTTTTTGGGTTTTTCGGCCGTCGCTGTCTTTTATTGCGATATGGAATTCGAGTGGCAGCTCAGCGACGTTTGCGGCCCGCGAACATCCCGAGACTCGGATCATCTTTTGTGTACCGATTAGGGGTTGCGTACTCGCTCGGAACTCCGCTCCTAATGCTGCACGGTCGCTGTCGACCATTGCGGCTTCAGTTGAATTTTGGGGCTGGTTGTTAGCAATGCGTTTTGCGGTCTCGATTTTTTGTCTCTCTGCTGTACCCAACATAGTGGTCATTTCTGATTCACTGGATGCGTAGTTAACGGGTGACGACCGTCGTGGTTCCGGTGTGTTTGCTGGGCCCACCAAATTCCGTAACCTCCGTGATACGTCTGATTTTGTGCCAGGTTGACTGATGAGACCTCTGATGACCTTGTCGAATACAAATTTGATTTCTTGAGGGAACTTCGGGTAGTAGGTATGAATTCCCTCCAGAATCCTTGTTTTTTGATCGATGTGATTCGGTGCATGAAAAATGTCCGCTAAAATCGGAACGATGATTTTGTCTGGGGTCTCTCCATATAAGGCCGCCCCAACATCACCAGGAAATCCGTTCATCGTTTCATCGGGGATATTGCGGCTTATTTTTGCATCACTCGTTAAATCGATTTGAGACGCGGATTGGGGTCTACTTGTAGCAACGGGTTGCCGGGTTTCCAAATATCCATTTGCCCGAGCGGCTGAAAATGTAGAAAGGTTAACCGACGTGAAGTGGATGTTCTGTAGCTTTTTGGCTAGCGAGTTATCGCCGACTTGGTTCAAAACCTCCAACGGCAGAAGGCAGGTTAAATCGGCAACTAGTTGTGCACGACCTCTGATATATGTTGCTCGTTGGCTTTGATCGATGTCGGTTCTGCGGTCAGATAGCGCGCTGTCAATCGTCTGAATGATTGGACTAATGGTTTCGATTAGCCGTGAAAAAATTTGTTCCCTCTCGGTATCCGTTAACGGCACGTTACATAGGAGGGATAGATTCATCTCCCATGACCGTCGTGTACATGCTAGTTCTGCAGAATCCCGGCCGCGGAATTTATTTGCCTCCCAAACATTCTGTGTCTCAGAATTTATCTGGCGATCGTGTCGAAAAAGTAGATGCTTTAAAAATCTTTCTCGTATACCCGGTGCCATAGGTAGCCTCAGAAAATTGGCTGCAAATTCGATATTCTCTGCGTGAGTTAACTGCGACTCACTAAATCGTTCCAATATCGGATCGAGTATTGAAACTTGTGAATGATGAACGGTGATTAACTCAGATGCTAAGGCTAAAGCATTTGTGGGAAATAGCCGTTCGTTCCAAAAGACTTTATCTCGAATAAGGTGTGATTTTAGATGTTCCGGTAAATGGATTTTTCCTATCAATGATAGCGTGTTTTGCAACTTGCCCCATTGCCTATTGGTAATTTGCTCGCTTATTTGCTGTTCGAATCCGGTTTTTTGGCTCTTAATAACGTCGGCGTAGGCTGGCGGAAGACCCCTTGATGGATGTTTTGCAGGCAGACAGCTTGGATCGATGTTAACTGGATTAGAGGCGGCGTCGCGTACCTTATTGAATTGGGCGCGTCCAGTGTGGCCTCTATAGGTTCGTTGTATGTCGATTACCGCTTGGCGGGTCTTTTTGAATTGTTCATGTGTGCGGTGGCCTCTAAAGATTCGTTGTATGGTGATTGCCGCTTTGCGGATCGTTGTGAATTTCTTGTGTGCAGCGTGTCCTCTAGAGATCCGTTGTATCTCGACTGCAGCCGCGTTGGTTTTGATTTCTTGTCGCGTTTTGTGGCCTCTGTAAATCCGTTGTATCTCGACTGCAGCCGAGCGGGCTTC
>Ga0214917_10003170_pt1 | contig 19279 bp, 12 predicted proteins | sample LL_1208_BB_MetaG_FD_177983 | JGI IMG/M metagenome (GOLD analysis project Ga0214917, IMG submission 177983) | Freshwater microbial communities from Lake Lanier, Atlanta, Georgia, United States - LL_1208_BB | ecosystem: Environmental > Aquatic > Freshwater > Lake | place: USA: Georgia | collected...
CTCGACGTGATGCCGATCCTCTCGAAGGCCGGCTGCAACGGCGGCGGCTGCCACGGCGCGCTCGCCGGCAAGGCGGGCTTCCGGCTCTCGCTCTTCGGCTACGATCCGCAGAGCGACTACCTCGCGATCACGCGCGACGCCCGCGGCCGCCGCGTCGATCTTGCCGATCCGGGCACGAGCCTGCTACTCACGAAGCCGACGATGGCGCTGGCCCATAAAGGCGGCAAGCGGCTCGACGTGGGCGGCGACGACTACGCGCTCCTCGCCGCCTGGATCGAGGCCGGCTGCCCGGGTCCGAAGGAGGACGAGAAAACCCTCGATGCGATCGAGCTTGCGCCCGCCGAGAGCGGGCTCGCGCCGGGCCAGACGGCGCAGCTGCGGGTCACCGCGAAATACAGCGACGGCTCGTCGCGCGACGTCACCCGCTGGGCCCGGTTCACATCGGCCGACGAGACGATCGCGACCATCGACCCCGCGGGCACCGTGAACGTGATCGGACACGGCGAGGGGGCGGTGACGGCCTGGTTCAGTTCACAGATTGCCGTGGCCCGGGTGCTCGCGCCCTTTCCCCACACGGTGGCAGCCGACGTGTATGCCGCCGCCCCGCGGGCCAACGTGATCGACGAGCTCAATCTCGCGCAGCTTCAAAAGCTGCATCTCAAGCCCTCGCCCCCCTGTGACGACGCCACGTTCCTCCGCCGCGCGTTCCTCGACACGATCGGCCGGCTGCCGTCGCCCGAGGAGGTGCATGCCTACCTGGCCGACCGCTCGCCCCGCCGCAAGGAGCGGCTCGTCGATCTCCTCCTCGCCCGCCCCGAGTTCGTGGATTACTGGGCCTATAAATGGAGCGACATCCTGCTCGTTACAGGCGCCAAGCTCCGGCCCGCGGCCGTGACGGCCTATGCCCAGTGGATCCGCGATCGTGTCGCGGAGAACGCGCCCTGGGACAGGCTCGTGCGCGAACTGGTCACCGCCCGCGGCTCGAGCACCCAACACGGCGCCACGAACTTCTTCGCCGTGCATCAAGACCCGGAGACGCTCGCGGAAAACGTGAGCCAGGCCTTTCTCGCGCTGTCGATCAACTGCGCGAAGTGCCACAACCATCCGCTTGAAAAATGGACCAACGACCAATACTACGCCTTCGCCAACCTCTTCTCGCGGGTCCGCGCCAAGGGCTGGGGTGGCGACTCGCGGAATGGTGACGGAATCCGCACGCTGTACGTCGAATCCCGCGGCGAGTTGCTCCAGCCGAAGACCGGCCGGCCGCAGCCGCCCGCGCCGCTCGATGGCGAGCCACTGCCGCTCGACGACGCGGGCGACCGCCGCGAGCCGCTCGCTCGCTGGCTCACCGCGCCGGAGAATCCCTACTTCACCCGGGCGATCGTGAACCGCGTGTGGGCCAACTTTTTCGGCCTCGGCCTCGTGGAGCCGGTGGACGACCTGCGCACGAGCAACCCCGCCAGCAACGAGCAACTCCTCGATGCCCTGTGCGGCTTCACGATCGAGCACCATTACGACCTCAAGCAGCTCATGCGGCTGATTCTCCTCTCGGAGACCTACGCCCGCTCGAGCATGCCCCTGCCCGAAAATCGTGACGACCGCCGCTGGTTCGCCCGCGCCTACCCCAAGCGGCTGATGGCCGAGGTGCTCTCCGACGCGATCGCCGACGTGACGGGCGTGCGCGACCGCTACACAGAGACGGTGCTCGCCGACGGCTCCACGCAAAAGCTGGAGGGCTACGACGACGACACCCGCGCCCTCGAGCTCGGCGATTCGTCCGTGAAGAACTACTTCCTCGACACGTTCGGCCGCAACGCCCGCGAGATCACCTGCGAGTGCGAGCGGTCGAGTCAGCCGAGCCTCGTGCAGGTGCTCCACCTTTCCAACGGCTCGACGCTCAACGGCAAGCTCGCAGCGAAGGAGGGGCGGGTGACGCAGATCATGGCCACCGACCCGGCGCCCGCCACGCTCGTGGACGACGCCTGGATTCTCGCGCTATCGCGAAAGCCCACCGATACCGAGCGGAAGCCCTTCGAAGACATGCTCTCGAAGGCCACGCCGGAGGAGAAGCGGCAGATCGTGGAAGACATGTATTGGTCGCTCCTCACGAGCCGCGAGTTTTTGTTTCGCCACTGAAGTATTTTCATGACACGCCTGCTCCCTCTGCTCTGCTGCATTGCGATCGCCCTGCCCTGCGGGGCGGCGGAGCCCGTTTCGTACGATCGCGACATCGCACGGATCCTGCGCACCTACTGCTCCGGCTGCCACAACGACCGCGAGGCGGAGTCGGACTTCTCCGTGGAGCGATTCGCGACGCTCCGCACAGGTGGGGCCGGCTCGGGCGATCCGATCGTGCCGGGAGACGCGGCCGGCTCGGTCCTCATCCAGCGCATCAAGAGCACCGCCGAAGACCACATGCCGCCCGCCGACGAGCCGCAGGTGCCGGCGGCCGACCTGGCCACGCTCGAGGCCTGGATCGCGGCGGGCGCACCCGGCCCCGCCAGCGACACGTCCATTCTCGAAACGCTCGTGGTGCCCGCGCTCACCCCGTCGCGCGCGGCGAAGCCCGTCACGGCTGCAGCTGCATCCCCCGACGGCACCCGGCTCGCCGTGGCTCGTGGCCGCACCGTGGAGATCCTGGCTGTGGAAAACGGCAGCCCGGCGGCACAGCCGCTCGTCACGATCGCCGACCTCCCGGGTCCGGTCGCCGCCGTACACTTCAGCCGTGACGGATCGCAGCTCGTGGTCGCCAGTGGTGTCGTCGGCCTGCGCGGCGTGGCGGAGATTCGCGCTGCCACGACCGGTGGGCTCGTGCGGTCGTTCGGCCCGCATCGCGACCTGCTCTACGACGCCGAACTCTCCCCCGACGGGGCGACGCTCGCCACGGCGGGCTACGACCGCTCGATCAAGCTCTGGAACGTGGCCGACGGCGCCCTCGTGCGGTCGATCGACGTCCACAACGGCGCCGTGTTCGATCTAGCCTGGCATCCGTCCGGCAAACTCCTCGGCTCGGCGAGCGCCGACGAGACGGTGAAGCTCTGGCGGGCGAGCGACGGCGTGCGGCTCGACACGCTCAGCCAGCCGCAGGGCGAACTCGCGAGCGTGGCGTTCACGCCCGACGGAAAACACGTGCTCGCGGCGGGCCGCGATAAGCGGATCCATCTCTGGAAGCTCGCATCGCTCGACGCGCCGGCGATCAACCCGCCGGTGCATGCGCGGTTCGCCCACGAGACGCCGATCGTGGCCGTCGCAATCTCTCCCGACGGGAGCCGGCTCGTGACCGCGGCCGAAGACCGGAGTGTGAAGGCCTGGAGCGTGCCCGATCTCGCGCTCGTCGGCGAACTGCCGAGGCAGGCGGATCTCGTGGCGGCGGTCGTGCCGGCCGACGGCGGCTTCTGGCTCGGCCGGATGGATGGCCGCATCGAGCGGGTGGGCCTCGCCACACCGCCGGGCGGAGCCTCAGCCATGCCTTCGACGGCGCCGCCGGTTGCCAAGGCGATGGCGCAGCCATCAGGCAGCGAGAAGCAGCAGGATCTCGCCGAGGCGGAGCCCAACGACGCGCCGCGCGAGGCGGCGCTCGTGCCGGTGCCCGTGGCCGTGAAGGGCTCGATCGCCGCGCCCGGCGATGCCGACTGCGTGCGGTTCGCGGCCCGGGCGGGCGAGCCGCTCGTCGTCGAAGTGCTCGCCGCCACGGCCCAGCCGAAGTCGCTCGTCGATTCGCGGATCGAGGTGCTGCACGCCGATGGCCGGCCCGTCGAGCAGGTCGTGCTGCAGGCGGTGCGGGATTCGTGGTTCACGTTCCGCGGCAAGGATTCAAACCAGACCAACGACTTCCGGGTGCAAAACTGGGACGAGATGGAGCTCGATGAATATCTCTACGCGAACGGCGAGGTGGTGAAGCTCTGGCTCTACCCGCGCGGCCCCGACTCGGGCTTCGACGTCTATCCGGGCTCGGGGAGTCGGCACACGTTCTTCCACACCTCCGCCGTGACGCACGCGCTCGGCGAGCCGGCGTGGATCGTGGAGCCGCTGCCGCCGGGCTCGACGCCCGTGCCCAACGGGCTGCCCGTGTTCCCGGTGTTCTACGACAACGACGACGAATCGACACGGCGGCTGGGCACCGATTCACAAGTCATCTTCGTGCCGCCGGCCGACGGCGAATACGTGGCACGAGTGACCGACGTGCGCGGCTTCGGTGGCCCGCGGGACCATCACTACACGCTCGGCATCCGCCGCCCGAATCCCGCGTTCGAGGTGACTATCGCAGGCAAGGATCCGAAGGTCAGCCCGGGCAGCGGCCGCGAACTCACGTTCTCGGTCACCCGCATCGAAGGCTTCGATGGCCCCGTGCGGATCGAGCTCGAGAATCTGCCGGCCGGGTTCACCTTCCACGGTCCGATCGAAATCGAGGCCGGCCAGCGCGCGGCAATCGGTGTGCTCTCGGCGGCCGCGGAGGCCGCGGCGCCCGACGAGGCCGCCGACAAGGCGGTGAAGGTGCGGGCCGTGGCGACCGTGGCAGGCAGCGAGATGGTGCGCGACCTCGGCACGCTCGGCGACATCCAGCTCGCCGACAAGCCGAAGTTCACGCTCGAGATCCTTCCCGGGGCCGATTCATCCGTCGTCAAGCAGGTGCCGGGCGAGCCGCTCGAGTTCACGATCCGCCCCGGCCAGACGATCTCGGCGAAGGCGAAGGCGGTGCGCCACGACTTCAAGGATCGGATCGAGTTTGGCCGCGACGGCCAGGCCGACCGCAACCTGCCGCACGGAGTCTTCATCGACAACGTCGGGCTCAGCGGCCTCTTGATCGTCGAAGGGCAGGACGAGCGCGAGTTCTCCATCACCGCCGCACCGAAGGCCGCGCCCGGCCGGCGGCTCTTCCACCTCCGGGCCATGGCCGACGGCGGCCAGGCGTCACCGCCCGCCGTGATCAACGTGCTGCCGGCGGCCGTCGCGGCCGGCAACGAGTAGCCGGGCCGCTTACCCTGCCCGCCCCGAATCGGTGCCAGGCACCGATTCTTGCAGAACGGCCTCGAGATACGCCCGGGCGCGGTTCACCTCCGCGGTGATCGCAGGCACGGTGTCGAGAATCGGCACGCCGCGGGGCACCGGATGCATGAAAATCTCGACGGGGCCGGCGAACCGCTGCGCCGCCAGCTCGCGCATGAGCGGCCCGAAGTCGAGCGGCCCGCGGCCCGGCATCTGGAGGAGTTCGACCTCCTTCGGCAGCTTCTCCTTCGAGCCCTTGCCGTCCTGCTGCGCGTAGACGAACTTCATCCGCGGGCCCAGGTCACGGGCGAGCGTGGCGATGAGGTGAGCATCCTGCGGGAGGTGATGCGGGGCGAGGGCGACGCCCACACGGTCGCTCGTCACGGCATCGGCGAACCTGCGGACGCTGTCCGGCGTCCGCAGGAGCGAGTTCGAGTGGTTCTCGATGGCGATCAAGCCCCCGACCTCCTCGGCCGCGGCGATGCTCGGCCGCAGGTTCTCCAGAAAATCCTTGATGGCGGCGGCGAGTTCGTCGCCCGGCACATCCCCCTTGCCGGGCGCCATCGTGACGAGCACCGGCGCCTCGGCTCCGAGCCGCTTCGCAAGGGCGAACTCACCCGCGAGTTTGAAGGCCCCGATCGAGTAGCAGGCGATGCCGCCGAGTTTCACGCCGGCCACCGCCAGCATCTCCCGCACATTCTGCTCGCCGAGCGTGTCGATCTCCTCGCGCTGGGTGCCGTGCGGCTTGGGCCAGAGGTCGATCGATCCCGCCCCGCTCTTCGCCACCTCGGGCAGGATGTCGGCGAGGGGAAAGTTTCCGTACAGCGCCGAAGCGAGGATGTACGTAGGCCGCCAGGGGGCGTCGGCTGCCGCCCCGCCGCGTGCGACCGCCGCGGCCGCCACCGCGCCGGCGGCCGACCGCACGAGCGAGCGTCGCGAAATTCCCTGGCCGTGCGTCATGACGCCACGGCCTCTGCCTGCGGCTGATAGACGTTGCGGCCTTCTTTGAGGAACGGCACGGCGAGGTGCATCGGCTCATGCGTGCCCGGCTTGAAGATCGGCTCGGGGGAATACTGCGTGACGTAGGCCCGCCGCATCCTGTCGGTGGTGTTGAAGCCGCTGCGGTGGAAGACGAGCGAACTGAACACCACCAGGCTGCCGGCCGGCACCACCGCCGGCAGGCCCGGCTCGTCGCCGAAGTAGCCGCACTTGTCGCCGCTCTCGGGGTCACGGATGTGCTCCACGAGCGTGCGGATTCCCACCTTCGAATAGGGCAGCACGTAGGCCGTGCCGTTCTCGAGCGTCATGTCGTCGACAGCCGCCCACACCGTCACGTATTCGCGGTGCGGGAAGCCGAGGTAGCCGCCGTCCTGATGCCAGGAGAACTTCGTCCCCTTCTCCGCGGCTTTCACGACGTATTGGTCGTAGAACAGGAAGGCGGTGTCGCCGATCGTGGCCCTGCAGACGTCGGCCATCAGATCGCTGAACACGTACTCCTCGAGCCGCGGCGCCTGCTGATACTGCTTGGCAATGTGGTAGCGCTTGCCGCGGTGCGAGATATGGATGTGGTCCACGCCGAGTTCGTCCATCTGCCGGTGCATCACGTCGATGAGGTGATCGCAGGCGTTGCGCATGATCTCGAGGTGCTCGGGGCTGATCACGCGCTCGGCAATGAAGTAGCCCTCCCGCTGGTAGAGGTCGCGATGGGCGGGCGTGATCAGACTGGCCATGAGCGAAGATCTCCCGGGGAAAACAGCGGCGTCCTGCAGGCCGCGGCGTGCGGCGGCACCACGTACGTGATTAAACCTGTGCCCAACGCGGCCGTCATTCAGCCGCGCTCCGGGCGACGTTCAGGTTTTCCGTCACTCCGGCAGCGGCCGGCCCTTCGTTTCTGGGCCAAACCACACGATCACCGCGCCCACGAGATAGATCGCCACGAGCACCGAGCCAGCCTTGGGAAAACTCCCCCCGAAATATCCCATCAGCGCGGCCGTCTGCAGGCCGCCGATGGCGGCGATGATCCGCCCGAAGTTGAGGGCGAAGCCCTGGCCGGTGGCGCGGACGGCCGTGGGAAACAACTCCGGGAAGTAGAGCGGGAAGAGGCCGTAGAACGACGCGCTCACGCCGCCGGCGAGGAACGCCGCCACGAGGAACGACGTCCCGAACGAGTCATGCCCTTGATAGAGCCACAGCGCCGCGGCGATCGTCGCCAGGCAGAGGATCGCGAACGTCGGCCGGCGGCCGAGCCGGTCGGCCACGAGCGCCGTGAGGAACGTCGCCACGATCGCCCCGAGGGCGGTGGCGATCTGTGAATATTCCTTGGCGTGCGGCGCCGCATCGCCGCCGAGCTGGATCGCCCAGCGCGGAATCCACTGAATCGCCCCCCAGGTGCCGAGGAGCGTGACGCCCGCGAGGCTCGCGCCGAAGAGCATCATCGCGACCACGTGCCGGCCCGAGCCGGGTGCGAGCGTGCCGGCCGCCTCCGCCCGCACGAGATACCGCCGCACCGGATGCAGATAGCCCAGCGCCGTGACGACGAGGCCCACGGCCGTCACGACGAGCGCCGGGCCGGCCGAGAGCCCCGCCGGCGACCAGGCCCAGATGATGGAGAGCGCCGCCACGGCCCCGATGAGCACGCCCACGAGATCGGCCTTCAGCCAGTGCGACGTCGCGCCGCGGTCGCTCTCGGCCTGCCACTTCTCCGATTCGGGCACGCCCATGCGGATCAGGAAGATGAGCAAGGCCGGCAACGCGCCCGAGATCATCAGCAGCCGCCAGGCCGAGTTGGCCAGCAGGTGCGACACGCTCGCCTCCGACAGCCCGACGCCCAGGAGGGCCCCGCGGGCCCCGTCGATCACGCCCCCGAGCCCGAGGCTCAGGAGGGCGACGAGCAGGAAGCCCACGTTCGCCGCGGCGCCGATCAGCCCGGCCGTGACCGCCCGCGACTTCCCGGGCCAGAGTTCATTGACGAGCGCCACGCCGAGCGACCATTCGCCCCCCATGCCCAGCGACGCGATGAAGCGGAGCACGGCCACATGCCAGGCCTCCGTCGCAAAGCCGCACAGGCCGGTGAACACCGCATACGTGAAGATGCTCAGCGACATCGCGCGGACGCGGCCGATCGCGTCGCCGAGCCAGCCGAAGAGCACGCCGCCCGTGGCGGCGCCGACGAGAAACACGGCGATGATCGCGCCGAACCATTTGTCGGCGTCGCCGGGCGCGGCGGTCGCACCGAGCAGGTCCTTGAGCGCCGGCCCACCGATGAGCGGGAAGAGGCCCATCTCGAAGCCATCGAAGAGCCAGCCGAGCACGGCGGCGACGAGCGCGGCGTTGCGGCCGAACGAACCGGTGGATCTGTTCACGAGAGCCTCGACTGCCGAGTAGCGACCATATCCCATCTCCACGACACCGGCATCATGCCACGTTTCCCAGCATCCGTCAGGTCGATGCCGCCGCTCACGGATGATCCGACCAGAAGCCCCTGAACACCTCGCGCGGATCGGCCGTGCGGGGATCGGCCCCTGGTGCGCTGCTCCACGGCCACTCGTCCCTGAACAGCTGCCGCGGGTCGGGCGGCGTACGATTCCGCCAGACGGCCTGGTCGTGGGCCAGGATTCGCGACCGCGCCGCCCGCCACTCTCCCATCACCTCCGCAAACCACGCGTCGTACTCCGCCGCGAGCCGCGTGACCACGTCGGGATGATCCGCGGCGAGGTCGCGGGTCTCGCCGGGATCCTGCTCGAGGTCGTAGAGCTGCGGAGCGGCCGCCACCACGCCGGCGTAGTCGGGCAGCTCGCCGTCGAGCGGCATCTCCCAGTGGGCGTGGGTCAGGCCGCGGTGGTAGGAGATGTTGTCGCGCGTGGCGTCCTTGGAGACCGTCGCTGCGATCGGCGGCCAAAGCAGCTTCCAGCGACCCTGGCGGATGGCGGCGTTGCTGTGGGCCACCGGCGTGTAGCGGGTGCGCTGAAAGCAGAGCGGCCGGTCGGCCAGGTCGCCCGGTGGATCGCCGCCGAGCACGGGCAGCACATTCCTGCCGTCGAGCGGCTTCGCGCCGGCCGCCGGCTTGAGGCCGCAGGCGGCGAGCATCGTCGGCAGCCAGTCGCAGCCGTGGATCGGCGTGTCGACCACGGAGTCGGCGGGAATGTGCCCTGGCCAGGAGACGATCCCGGGCACGCGGATTCCCTGCTCGAGCACGTCTCCCTTCGTGCCGCGGAACGGCCCATGGAAGCGGAGGCCTGACTGCCCCGCACGATCGGTGGCCCCAAGATTCGCGCCGTTGTCGCTCGTAAACACCACGAGCGTGCGGCCGCGGAGGCCGGCATCGTCGACGGCCCCGAGCAGCCGTCCGATGCCAGCGTCGAGCTGCTCGATCATCGCGTAGATCACCGCGACGGCGGGGTCGGCCCGCCCGGCGAGCCGGCGGGTGTATTTCTCCACGAGGTGCTCCGGCGCCTGCAGCGGCGCGTGGATGGCCGCGGGGGCGAAGACGAGCGCGAACGGCCGCCCGGCCGCCGCCGAATCCCGCACGAACGCGGCCGCCTCGGCGGCGAGCACGTCGCTCAGGTGCCGGCCGTCGTGCGGCTCCACCCGGCAATCCTCCGCCCGTCCGGCGGCGGCGGCCGAGCGGCGTTCGAGCTGCCAGCGCTCGTAGTCATGAGCGCCGTTGGCGAAGCCGACGAACCGGTCGAACCCGCGGCGGTGCGGCAGGTAGTCGTCGTCATAGAGGCCGCTGTGCCACTTGCCGACATACGCGGTGGCGTAGCCCGCGGCCCGGAAGTGGTCGCCGAGCATGCGCTCGGAGAGATCGAGACGGTCCACGCCCCGGTTGCTCGACACGTCGACCGCGCCGGTGCGGTGGTTCCACCGGCCCGTGAGGATGCCGGCCCGCGCCGAGGAACAAAGCGGCGACGGCGAATAGCAGGCAGTGAGCCGGGCGCCCTCCCGGGCAAGGCCGTCGAGCACCGGCGTGTCGAGGTCGGGATTGCCGAAGCAGCCCACGTCGCCCCAGCCGAGATCGTCGGCCATGATGAGGATTACGTTGGGGCGTTCGGCCGGCGGATCGGCGGCGTCCGCGACTCCGGCGGCACCGGCGGCCACCGCGGCAATGACGACCGCCGCGCGGAGGGGCCACCCGCCGGTCACGCCCGGACCTCGAAGCCGGGCCGTTGCGGCCGCGCGAGCAGGCCGTCGGCCTCGGCGTCGGAGACGAACCGCTCCGCCGCGGGATCCCACGCGAGCGGCCGGCCGAGCTTGCAGGAGATGTTGCCGAGGTGGCACACCGACACGCTCCGGTGGCCGCTTTCCACGTCGGCGATCGGTGGGCGGCGGGCCGCCACGCAGTCGAAGAAGTTGCCCATGTGGTTCACAATCGCGTCGATCTTGCCGGCCCGCTCCGGCCGCGAGCGATTGTCGAAGTCGTAGAGCGCGAACGCCTCACGCGGCAGCGGCCGGTCTTTGAGGTCCTCGACCGGCTTGCCCGAGAGGTTTTCGCGGTTCACGAAGATCCGGCCCTCGCTGCCGGTGAACATGATGCCGTTGCGACCGCTGTCGCCGACCGTCATCTCGACACCATTGGCGAACCGGTAGCGAACCGAGTAGGTGAGCGGCACGTCGTAGCCGTCGCGCGTTTGCGGATACTCGGCCTGGCCGTCGATCCTGTCTGGATCGGCGCCGATCGCCCAGCGGGCGATGTCCACATGATGCGCGCCCCAGTCGGTGAGGTCGCCGCCCGAATAGGCCTGCCACCAGCGGAAGTTGAAGTGGCACCGCTCCGGGATATAGGCCACGTCGGGCGTCTGCCCCTGCCAGAGGTTCCAGTCGAGGCCCAGCGGCACCGGCTGCTTCGCGAACGGCCCGCCGACCTGGTTCTTGCCGAGCACGACGTCCACCTTCTCGAGCTTCCCGATACGTCCGGCCCGCACCATCTCCACCGCCGTGCGAAACCGGTGGTCGCTCCGCTGCCACGACCCCACCTGCACGATCCGCCCCGAGGCTTGCACCGCCTTACGGATCTCCTTGCCCTCGTCGATCGTGAGCGTGAGCGGCTTCTCGCAGTAGACATCCTTGCCCGCCTTCACCGCGTCGATGAGCATCTTCGAGTGCCAGTGGTCCGGCGTGCCGATGAGCACGACGTCGATCCGCTTGTCGTCGAGCAGCCGGCGGTAATCGACGTGGCGGTCGGCGGCGGCGACGTCGGCATAGATTTCGGCAGGCGTGAGCCGCACCTGCGCGGCCACCTTTGAGTCGATGGCCGTAAGCTCACGGACCTCGCGATCGACATCGGCCAGCGCGATCACGCGGCCGTGGGCCTTCGCCTTGGCCGCGATCACCGACCCCTGGTAGCGGCAGCCGATCACGCCGATGCCCGGGCCATCGCCCACCGGCGCCGGCGACGCAGGCTTCCCCGCGGGATCCCCGGCCGCGGCGATGCGGGCAGCCGTGCCCGGGATCGCGGCCATGGCGAGCGCCCGCCCGATGAACCGCCGTCGTTCGAGGATCTCCGACTCCCGGGACCGCTGTGTGTTTTCACTCGGCATGATCTGCCCTCCCGAAACGTGGCTCTCGGCAGTATCGCAGCCCTGCCGGACGGCGTCATTCAGTTCCCGCCCCGCCCCGGCTTCAGGTTTTGCGTATTCCGAGCACTCATTTTTTCTTGCACAACAATCGAGTGTCACGTTATGGTTATATCATGAATCTGCAACGCCTCGACGCCAAGAAGCTCGCCCTCGACCGCCGCCGGCCGCTGCCGCCCGACGCTGTGCGCAATCTCGAGGCCTGGTTTCGTGTCGAGCTCACCTACACGAGCAATGCGCTCGAGGGCAACACGCTCTCCCGGCGGGAGACGGCGGTGGTGCTCGAGAAGGGGCTGACCGTCGGTGGCAAGAGTCTCAAGGAGCACCTCGAGGCGACGAACCACGCCCGGGCCCTCGATTTCGTGCACACGCTCGTGGAGCGGGGAAGCCGGCGGGGCGTCTCCGAACGAGACATCCTCCGGCTCCACGAACTGGTGCTCGAGGGCATCGACGACGCGAATGCGGGCCGGTATCGAGACGTCGCGGTGCGGATCGCCGGCTCGACGGTCGTGCTGCCGAACCCGCGAAAGGTGCCGGACTTGATGACCGAGTTTTGCAGCTGGCTGCGGACGAGGTCCGACCTGCATCCGGTGGCATTCGCGGCGGAGGCCCACTATCGGCTCGTGAGCATCCATCCGTTTATCGACGGTAACGGGCGCACCGCGCGGCTCCTCATGAACCTGCTGCTCCTGCAGCGCGGCTACCCTCCCGCCATCATCCGGCCGCGCGACCGGGTGGCCTACCTGGGAGGCTTGGAGACGGCGCAGCTGGGTGGTTCGAAGACCGCCTACGAGACACTCGTCGCCAGGGCGGTGGAACGGTCGCTCGACATCTACCTGGATGCCGCCGGATCGCGCAGCCAGGCGGGCCGCACAGGGCTCGCCGGCTCGGCCGGGGGCCTCATGAAAATCGGACAACTGGCGAAATCCGTCGGTGCAACGGTGCCCACGATCCGCCACTGGATAGCGCTCGGGCTCCTCGACGTGGCCCAGATCACACCATCCGGCTACCAACTGTTCGCGGCCGATGCAGTCGCCCGCTGTCGCCGCATCCAGTTGCTCAAGGGCCGTCGTCTGACGCTCGCAGAAATCCGCACGGAGCTTCACGGGCCGTAGCGGTCTGGCACTTCATTCAGGTTTCCGATCGCGGCCGTCGCGCTCGTCCGTCGCGCGGATGACGGGGAGCTGCACCTCGGAATATTTGGCGAACCCGGGCACGAACGGGCTGTTGTAGGCGAGTGACCGCGGAGCGCCCGCCACGGTCCACTCCGGATGCTCCCCGAGCCAGGCCCGCAGCCGCTCCAGGCCGCGGTTCATCGTCGCTTCGTCATACGAGCCGCGGAGGCCGACCGACACCACGACGGTCTCGGTCACATCCTCGACGAGGACGACCGGGTCGGCGGGATCAACGCCCGCCGCGCCCAGCGTCGGCTTGCCGTAGAGAAACGCCATCGACTCCGGCCCCTGCGTGGCGGGCTGCTTTCCCGCTGCATCGCCGCCGCCCTCCGCCGCGTTCTCGGCCGGCCAGCCCATCACGACGGGCGCCGTCATCGCGATCTCGTTGCGCTCGATGTGCCGAAACAGTTTCATGAACATGCCGTTGGCCCCCTTGCCGGCGGCCGCGCGGGCCATGCGGTGGGCGGGATAGGTCTTCACAATCACCTCGCCGACCGGTCCCGGCGCGGGAAACCCGGCCGGCAGCGACGCCTCGGAAAACATCCACGGCCGTCCCACGTCGTTCGCCCCTTTCGCCGGCTGCGCGACCGGCTCAGCCCCGACAGCCACTCCTGCGACGAGAGCCGACGCGCACCCGAGCATTCCGATCAGCGGTTTCCAATCGACGGCTCTCCACATGGAGGCAATTGTACCGCCCGTGGCCACCGCTGGGCCCACAGCCGACACGCAAAACCTGAAACACAGCGGCCACAGACCTGAATGCCTATCCCCGGCTGGGCGGCGATGATCGTGCGCCCGCCTCATGCTTCACCCTCCCCTGCCCGCCCACCTCTCTTTGGGTTTCCCACCATGCGCTGTCCCCTGCTGGCAATCTGTTTCGTGCTCTCGGTCGCTGCGGCCCTTCCCTGCCAGGGCGGAGAACCGGCGTCAGCCATGCGACGCGTGCACGAGATGACCGACTCGCTGCCGTCGGGGCCGGGCTTCCCCCGGGCGAGCGCCGTCTGCATGCGTTCGCTCACAGCTCACCCGGCGCACAAGGGCGACCCGCACGACACGCTCGCGGCCATCCGTGGCTTTCACGTTACACGGCTCGAATGGACCTACGGCGACAATCCAGAGTTCATCAACAAGGTGCACGATCTCGGCGTCGAATACGGAGGCGGTCTCGCGGCCGGCTCCTATGTGGGCAAGGCACCGCAAATCGAATGGAACGTGGTCGGGCTCGACGCCCAGCGACTGGTGCCGGAGTGGATGCGGCACTGGCCCCGGCCGAATCCCTGGGGCTGCGCGAACAACCCGGAGTTTGCGGCGGGCCACGTGCGGGCCGCGCTGGCCGTGGTCGCTGCCGGTGCCGACGTCATCCAGCGGGACGAGCCCGAGCAAAACATGCTCGCCACGCAATGGGGCGGCTGCCTCTGCCGCCACTGCATCGCCGGGTTTCGCTCCTGGCTCGAGCGGCATGCCGACCCGCAGCAACTCGCCAAGGCCGGCGTCACGGACCTCGCGTCGTTCGACTATGCCGCGCACTTAAAGTCGAAGAACGCCCCCAGCGGCGATGCCTTCCGCCGCTGGCCCGAAGGGGGCCAGTTGCGGACGTACTTCAAGCAGTTTCAGCTCGAGGCTTCGGTGGCCTTTCATCAACGCTGGCGGGCCGAGCTCGACAAGCAGGCCGGCCGCCACATCCCCGTGTCGTGCAACAACGGCGCCCGCGACTGGGGCCCCGTGCGGCTGCCCTTCGACTTTTGCATCGGCGAACTGGCCTTCAAGGAGGCGACGCCGACGCACCTCCACGAGTGCATGCGACAGGCCCGCAGCCACGGCCGCCTGCAGACGATCACGATGCCGCTGAAGACCGTGGCGACACCGGCCGAGCAGGAGTCGGCCGACTGGATCCTCCTCACCCGCAAATCGATCGCCACCGCCTACGCCCTCGGCGGCCTGATCGAGATGCCATGGGACACGTTTCTCCCTGATGCCCAGCGCTACTTCGGCAAGCCGGAAAACTACGCCGACCTCACGGCCTTCGTGCGCGGCATCGCCCCGCATCTGGACGGCCACGCGGAGGCGTTTGCCGCCGGCTGCGGCGTGGAAGACGGCCGCTGGAAGGGGCTGACGCCCCCGCTCGACCTCGGCGCCGCCGCGCCGCACGTGCTCGCCGTCGTGCGGGCGGTGCCCGGCACGCCTGCCGGTGCGGCCGCGATCCACCTCGTGGACTGGCGTGATGACCCGCAGCCCTTCTCGATCGTGCTGCGGCCGAGCCAGTTTGCGGGTGACTCGCCCGTGGCACTGCGGCTCGTGCAGCCGGTCGCGCCCTACGACCGCGCCGCCCACGACAAGGCTTTCGACAGCCGCGACTACGCCCCGCTCGTGCGCTCGACGCCGCTCTCCCTCGCCGCCGACGGCACGGTCGCCCTCCCCACGCTCGCCCCCTGGGGCGTTGTCATCGTCGAGAAGCGAGGCACGCCGCATTGACCATTTTCGACGGCGTGACTACGATGTAATTACACGCCGTGTGTCGTCGGCGCGTTCACATGCCGGAACCAGTATCGTGAAATCCAAGATCATCTCCATCGGCAATTCCCAGGGGATCCGCATCCCCAAGCCGATCCTGGAGCGAAGCGGGCTGTCGGGAGAGGTGGAACTCGTCGCCCGCGATGGGATGCTGTTGGTTCGCCCCGTGAGCGGCCCGCGAGCTGCCTGGGCGGAAGCCTTCCGCACCATGGCCGCCAAGGGGGATGACCAGCCGGTCGATGCTCCGCCGGCGTCGTCATCGCGGTGGGACGGGGAAGAGTGGACATGGTGATCAGTCGTTTCGAGGTGCATCTGGTGGCTCTCGACCCCACGATCGGCCGCGAGATCCGCAAGACGCGACCGTGCCTCGTCGTATCGCCGGATGAAATGAACCACAACATCCGCACGTCCATCGTGGCGCCGATGACCACGAAAGGCCGCGGCTATCCGACTCGCGTGTCCTGCCGGTTCGGCGGAAAGACCGGCCAGATCGTGCTCGACCAGATTCGCACGGTCGACCAGACTCGACTCGTCAAGAAACTCGGCCGCATCGACGCCCCGACGGCCGAGCGGGTCTTGGACGTCCTCCAGGAAATGTTCGCTCGGTAGTTCGCCTGCGGCGCGGGCTTTCAGTCGGCCGTGGTCGAGCGGCCGTCGGCGATCGAGATCAGGTCGCGGAGGATAGCGAGGCCCGTCGACTCGGAAAGAAACCGCACGCTGCCGTCGGCCATCGTGAACTGGGCACCGCCGCGGTGGTACGAGGAAAAGCCACGTGACGAGCAACTGTCGGCACTGGCGACCAGCATGCTCGGCTCATTGATCCCCATGAATGCCGATGCCAGGGCGTCGCGGATGCCCCAGCTGCTCAGCTGCCGCGTTCCCCGCACGCAGTAGATGCAACCCGCCTGCGGCTTGAGAAACCCGGCGTAGGCGTACCCCTGCTGCGGATCGATGCCCGTGATGCCGTTGTTGAGGAGAAACACCCGCTCGCCCAGCGCGATCGTCTTGCTCAGGCCGTCCTGGATCTTGGAGGCGACCGTCTTGCTGTCCATAAAGAAGATCCCGTCGCCCACCTTGTAGACGTTGTCAGAACCGTTGGCCGCCGCGTAGTTCGACAGTGCCGATCGTGTTGATACGGTGTTGCCGGCCGAATCCCTGAACTGGATGTCAGTGATTCCGGGCCGCTGCCCCGTCGCGACTGAAAAATCCGCCGGGCAGCGAAACGAGGCGACGGGAACCGCCATGGCCTGCATCCGGGTGGCGTTTCCCATCGCCGCCGCGCAGTCGGTGCCCGTGACGTTGATCGTCTGGAAGACGCTGTCCATCTCAACGTACGGCAGCGTGAACGCAGCCCACGCCCAATTGCCCTGCTCGGCGGCCGCCACACCCACGGCGTCGTTCTGCGAGAAGTCGGTGGCAGGGGTCGGATTGCCATACACGCGGGCGAATCCTGGAGGAAACATCCTGCGTGCCGCATGATGATTGTGCAGCCCGAGGCCAAGCTGCTTGAGGTTGTTCGAGCAACTCGACCGCCGGGCCGATTCGCGGGCGCTCTGCACCGCGGGCAGGAGGAGCCCGACGAGCACGCCGATGATCGCGATCACGACCAGGAGTTCGACAAGAGTGAAGCCGTGGCGAAGGGTGTTTTTCATGGTGAAATGCAGGCGTTCGTGCGTCACATGACAGGCTGAAGCCTGTCTTACTTGCGGCGGCGGGCCCACGCGGCGACCGCGATGCCGAGGCCGGCGAGTGCCAGGGCCGCCGGCTCCGGCACGATCACGAGCGTGCCCGTTGTGTAGTTGAACTCGAGTGACTGGCCGCCGGTGGTGGCCGTCGACGTCCACTTGTTGTTTGCGATGTCGTTCGTCCACGTGAGCCCGCTGTAGAACGAGCCGGTCACGTTCACGCCCGTGAAGTTGCCGGCGAGCGCCCCGCCGTTCAACGTGGAGAACAGGTTGAACGTGTCGTTGTCGGCAAACTGCTGGCTGAACGCGAGTTGCAGCAGGCCGCCGAACGTGAGTGTGCCGCCGTCGACCACGTTGATCGCGTCATAGAAGCCCGTGCCGTGCGACGGATCCGTGGCCCGGGTCAGGCCCGAAATCTCCATCAGCGTCGTGCCGGAGAGGATCGTAGTGCCGGCGTCGAACGTGAGCAGGCCGGGACTGTTGCCCGGCGACAGGAGGCCGAGCACATTGAGCGTGCCGGCCGACGCGAGCTGGACCGTGCCGCCTCCGCCGAGCGTCTGGCCCGCGCCGATGTCGAAGCTGCCCGTCTTCGCCGTGAGGTCGAGCACCGCCCCCGACGAGCCGGCGTTGCCCACGATGATCGAGGAGCTGTTCGCGAACGAGCCGCCCGCCCCGAGGGCGAGCGTGCCCCCCGCGATGGTCGTCGGGCCGGCGTAGGAGTTGGCCCCTTCGAGCAGGAGCCGCCCCGTGCCGACCTTCGTGAGGCCGAGCGTGCCGAGGGCGTTCGCGATCGACCCGGCGAACGTGGAATTCGTGGCGTCGCCGATCGAGAGGATGCCGCTGCCGGCGGCCGAGCGGCCGATCGTGCCGGCGCCGGAGACGGCCCCGATCGATGCCGTGGCACCATTGAGGTTCAGCGTGCCGTCTACCGCAACCGGCTGCGTGGCCGCAAAGCCGCCGGCCGTGAACGTGCCGGCCTGCAAAGCAAAACTCGCCCCGGCAGCCGTGATCGTGGCCGAGTCCACCGTGGCCGACCCGCCCGACTGCACGAAGCTCGCATTCTGGCCGACCGTGAACGTGGCCGTGTTGCTGCCGCTCTGCACGAGCAGCGTGCCGCCCGTGAGCCGACCGGCGGCGCCGCCGGCGGCCGTGCCCGAGAGCAGCAGGGCCGAGTTCACCGTGGCCTGGCCCGCGCTCACCGTGAACGTGCCGCTACGGTAGACGTTGAGCACGTCGATCGTGGCCGTGCCGCCGTTGACGAGGAAGGTGTTGTTGCCCGCCGTGGCGTCGTTGGCCGTGCGGCTCACGCTCACCGTCACGTTCCGCCCGGCGTTGGTGGCGGTGAACACGCCGCTGCCCGTCACGCTCACGGCGCCGCCCACGTTGTAGGTGGAGCTCGTGCCGCCGACGAAAAACGCGCCGGTCGTGGTGAACCGTCCGCCGCTCACGGCCATCGTGCCCACCACGCCCGTGCCGCTGCCCGACACGCCCACCTGCGTCACCCCCGCTTGCGTGAACGTACCACTCGCGAGCGTCAACGTGCCGAGCGAGACGCCGCCGCTCTGCGTGTTGACGCCGATCTGCAAGACGCCGCTGTTGGTCGTCGCGCCGCCGCTCTGGTTGAAAAACCCGCGATTGAACGGCGTCGTCGTGGTTTGCGGGCTGTTGCCGACGTACAGCCCGCCGCCCTGCACGTTGTCGAGCGAGAGCGTTCCGCCGGTCATCGTAAACGTGGCGTCGGCCGCCGAATCACCCGCAAATGTGCCGCCGCGGTCGCCAAGGAGGAACTGCGAGAGATTCATCGCCCCGCCTGAGAGTGTGCCTGACGTGCTGCCCGAAAACCCGCCCATTCGCAGCATTGTGATTTGGGTGCTCGTGCTCGTCATCGAAAGCGTGCCGCTCGACACCACGAAGCCCGTGTTGGCGCCGGAACTGAATCGCAGTTCGCTCAGGACGTCGCCTGCGGCACGCGTCATGGTGAACTGCCCACCTGAAACATTGAGCCGTGCCCCGTTCGAGAGGAACGCCGAGCGGGCCGAGAACGCTCCTCCGGCCTGCACCTCAAGACTTCCGGTGCTCGCATCGAGGGCAAGTTGGCCGTCGTTGACGCCCGTCGTCGCCGCGCCCGCGGCGCTCGCGAGGTTCATCGTGCCGCCGCTCTGGATCACGATCGGCGAGTTGAAGGACAAGCGGCCCTGCGAACTCACGAGGCCATTATTCTGAATCGTGATGCCGGCGGCCGTGCCGCCGGTGAAGCTGAAGAAGGCGGTGCTGTTGTACGACGTGGTCGGACCGACGAGGGCGAGGTTCGCCACTCCGGAGCTGCCGCCGACTGTGATCGGCTGCGAGG